>Ga0272447_1001057_pt1 | contig 18509 bp, 21 predicted proteins | sample YNPCB0133_FD_194589 | JGI IMG/M metagenome (GOLD analysis project Ga0272447, IMG submission 194589) | Hot spring microbial mat communities from Yellowstone National Park, WY, United States - YNP-CB-013-3 | ecosystem: Environmental > Aquatic > Thermal springs > Hot (42-90C) > Sediment | place... | reverse complement strand
GGGGTGTTTTGGTTGACCCAGTTCAAGGCTTGGCCAAACGCCTCCAAAGTCGCGTCCAATTTGGCGGCTTGCGACTGGGACGCCTTGAGCTTACAGGATATGGTCAGGACTTGGCTCATAAGTTCATTGTACTTCATCAAAGCGCATTCCTCCCGGCACTGACCCTAGGGGTACCGTGCGGGGCTCCTGCGATTTCTAGCTGAAGGCGCTGTAAAGCTCCGTCTTTCAAGTCAGGGGTGTTAGCTTTGCTATTAGAGGTAGCGGCAGGGTCGTCAACTGCTATAGGTGCGTCAGCGGGCTGTAGGCCTTAACCCAGCAGTCTAGCGACCGTGTGCTAGTACGTAATAAGTGTACGGTTTAGGTATTGTTTGGGTTGTTGCAAAGGGTACCTTAGGGCATAAAGAAACCGCCCTGCATGGGGGAACGCTTGGGGAGAGGGGCACCACTGCCATGAAGGGGGGACCTAACATGGTTAAGTGCACTCGTGGAACTAAGAACAAGAATCCCCTGCCCTATAACCCCGGCAGGGCTACGCCCAGAGGCGGGGGAGTATGTCAAAAACTCAAGGGCATGGCTTAACAGGTGATGGCAACTTCTATTGATTCATTGCAGTTAAGAATGCTCTTCCAATGGCTGAAAATTGCTAACGCAGAAGTGGCATTTACGTCCATGCTATCGAACCTCCTTGTGAATGGTTATTTTGAATTTCTACGTTCTAACCAACAGGTCGGGAGTAGCGATAAACGTCTCAGACGTGCTTTGAACAGCTATCAGCACAAGACTGAGTGTTGTTATTGTAATGGCTAAAAAACTGTGTATGGCTGAGTTGTTTGACATTTTGAGAAAACGAGATAGAAATTTCATGATCGCAGCGTGAAACAGTCCGACCAATCACCGGAATAGAGCAGCCAAATTTCGCATCTGCACTCCCTAACTAGAGTTCCAGATCAAAGTTCCAGATCGGGAAAGGTTTGGGCAAATTCTGATAATAAATCGTCCATTTCCTCCAAAGCCTGAGTTATATCAATCCGCAACGTGCCCAATTCGGGTTGGGAGAGCAATTGCACCAGCACTTCCCGTTTACTTTGAATCGCTTTGATCTTCTGCCGTAACTGCTGCTTGTCCATAACGCCTCCACGGTCGTTGCCTTTTGCACTGTAGGCAATTTTCCCCCAATTGTCCAGATCACTCTGCCAGCCGTGCCGCCGTCGCCAAAATCGCCTCCCGATTCGCCAACAATTGGGCGCAGGCATCCCAAGTACCCTGGAGTAGGGATTGTTGGGCACTCTTAGGCATCTGCACCGACCAACTTTGATCCGAAGTACGCACCACCAACGCTGCAATATCCAAAGTGAATTCTTGCTCAGGAATCGCCTCAATTCGGTCCTGCAACTCCGTAACCACTGCTGCTGTTGCCGTCACCACCGGCAATCCCAAAGCTAGGCAATTTCCGGCAAAAATTTCCGCAAAACTCTCTCCGATGATCGCCGCAATCCCCCAACGGCGCAGTGCCTGCGGTGCATGTTCCCGACTCGAACCACAACCAAAATTGGCATTGACCACCAGAATCCTAGCGCCCTGATATTGGGGTTGGTCAAAGGGATGATCCCCCTGCGCCCGGTCGTCAGCAAACACATGAGCACCTAGTCCCTCAAATGTAACACAGCGTAGAAACCGGGCCGGAATGATGCGGTCTGTATCAATATCATTGCCCCGCAGCGGTATTCCCCGTCCGGTAATCGAGCGAATCGGTTGCATAACAGTCATGGATGGTGGGTTGGTTAGGAATTGATTAGAAATTTTACTATAACACCCAACCATGCGAATTAGTATGGCCAGAAGAAGCGCTGGGAATTTGAGAAAAGTATGCTATTCAAAATATAGAACTTAGAGCTGCTGTAACAATCTCAATTGCACCCAAAAATTTCCAGGGAACTAGCGGTCTCAAAGTGCTGCACTGCCTTGGTACAGTTTTGGGATTGGTATGGGAAACTTGACAATTAACGGAAGCTTATTTATCTTGCCGAAAGGTAAGAGAAAAAGAAATGCCCCAGACATCCCAACTCTCCTTGCTCAAAATTGGCTATCGTTATCGCTCTTCAGAAACAGGGAATGGGTAGGCAGTACACTTTTCGGCCAGTCTCTTTGATCAATTGAAAGCCTTTCTGGATGGGGCATAACGAGTCATTTTATTCTCCTGGCAACGTTAGTTTCACAGTTATTTCAGTAGTGAAATAATTTCTAGGCATTACCCGTAGCGCATCTGACTCAATAGTAGTACGCTGACAACTGATGGAATCAAAATGGAGTATATTCATGTGTACACCAGTATAAGTTGGACACTTAAACTGGTTCAGAATTCGTAAGTATTTTCATAGGTACTACGGAACCTGAGCAGGATGGTTAACCATCTGATTGCGAAAAGTCTGGTATTCCAGCATTGCCAAGGCGAATTTCATAACAGCATCAACAACGATTGGCAATCCCTCAAAAGACTGATGGGACGTTGTCATTGGCTATATCACTGCCCTTACCCCAGGATTGACCGGAGGTAGGCAATGGCTTCAGCGGGGGTTTGTACTACCTGCACTTGCGGGGATAACTGCCGAAAAAAATCCTGCACCACCGGCGGCATCTCCAAGAGCACGACTGGTTTGTGAAATTTCACCGCCAAGGCCAATTCCGACGTTGTTCCTGCCCCCCAGCCACAACCAATAACCCCCCGACTGGCCAGAACATTCACGACATTGCGGGCTTGCCCCAGTCCTGTAGGAATCACAATATCCAACTCGGGTACGGCTCCCGCCCCGGTACTATCGTCCACAATGCCCACCGTCAAACCGCCTGCCCTTTGAGCGCCCAGCGTTGCGGCCCGCATAACGCCCACATTGCGCCCCCCCGTCAGCAGCACCCACCCTGCCTGGGCAATCTGTTCCCCCAACTGGTAGGCTACCTGACACGTTGCCGGAGTTGCCCCTTCCCCCGGCCCCATCACCCCCACAATGACCCTATGCCTCAAGTTCCCGCTTCATCCGCTCAAGAGTCTGCTCCATCTGGGCAAACATCTGGTCAGGAGTGAGGCCGAATTGTCCTAAAAAGGTTTCCAACTGCTTGAGCGTCATCTGTGCGAGAAAATCGTCCGACAACTCCACCCGCTTCATAAAAATACGATACCGTTCCAGCAACTGCTCCATCTGCTCAATGTACAGCCGCTTGCCTTCCCGGTCAAATTTGCCGTAGCGTGCCCCCAACTGCACCAGGTTCTGATAGTCCCTAAAAATTTGCTTGGCCTCAGACTGCACAATCTCCGATTCAAAAAAGCCCATAATCTATAACCCGTCATCAACGCCTTTTCTTCCACCTTATCCCCCAAAACGTGCCCCCTGGAGTGGGGAAATCCGTCACTCCCTACCCCCCACCCCCTCTTTATAACGTTTTTTGAAGCTGCCTATGGACAACTGCCCCCAAAAATCTGTATCATTAGATACAGAAAGGTTAGATAGTTTACCTAGGTTGGCTAGGGCACACACGTCAGACGGAGGGTTAGAGTTATGGACACGCAACAACAAGCCCGGATGTTGATGATGCAACGGACGGCGCAGATTCGGAATCGGCAGCAAACGCTGTTGGGTCGGGCGGCGGCGGAAGCGGGGATCACCCAACTGCATGGCTATTTCGGCCATATTCAAGGGAAAGTGCAACCCACCTTTCGGATTGACTACGACCACGGCCCCAGCGCTCTGAGCTAAAACAGTGTGGTCATTTGGATTGGAAACGTAGGGGTAGGGCACTAACTACCCCTATTTTGTGTGCTCAGGCACAACCGGTTGCGGGTGTCAGCGTCGCAGTCTCAAGGATGAGAGTCTGGAATGGAAAGAGGGGTTTATTGACCGTGCATCAGGCAATGTCTGCACGCGGCACATAACTCGCTTGTGGCGGGCTTTTGGAGTTTACGAGCATGGAGGGATTTGAACCCCCGACACCCAGACCCGGAATCTGGTGCTCTATCCACTGAGCTACATGCCCTTAGGTATTCTTCAGTGTAACGTAATGGTATACAGCCTTGTTATCATACCAGATAAATTCTTTTTTGGGTTACGTTCATGCGTATTCGGCATTCTCGGAGGTGGTTGCGGGCGGTACTGGTGGTCTTAGCCATTGTTGGCTTGGTGGTGCTGGGAGCAACCGGGTTGGCGCAGGCACAGCAACCAACGCCAGCAACCAAACCGGCTAACCCCATTGGTGTCGATCCCTTGGATGTCACAGTGTCACCGCCGAAATTACTGAGTTTGGCGGGGGGACGACGGTTGATGGATGAGGCAGCGCAGGCGATTGCCCGGCAGGACTACAAGCTGGCGGTGTCCAAGTTACAGGATGCTCGGCAGGTGTTTAACCAAATATCTACTTTCCATTCCCAGTTAGTTGCGAGCTTTACGGGGATTGATAACCAGGTAGCCGACAGTCAACGGCGCAAAGCTGGGGAAGCAGCAGAATTGCGGGATCAGGCGACGTACCAATTGGCATTGGTGCATCGGGCGCAGCAAGAATCAGATTTGGCCATACCGCTTTTGGTGCAAATCATTCGCAGTCAACAACCGACCCGGGAGTTGGGGCAAAAAGCTTATCAACAGTTGCTGGAGATTGGTTTTGTGGATGTTCCGTTCCCTCGCTTTGGAGATACGGCTCCCCGTACCCCCGGAACTGCACCCACGCAACCGGCCACCCCAACACCTCGGTAAGGAGTATGGAGGCCCGTCCCAGTTGGGATGAGTATTTTTTAATGTTGGCGAAGCTGGCGGCTACCCGTTCCACCTGTTTGGCGTTGCCGGTGGGAGCGGTTATTGTCAAACAGCGGCAGGTGTTGGCAACGGGGTACAATGGTCCCCCTTCCGGCTCTCCCCACTGTACCGCGCAGGGGTTTTGCTACCCCGGTTTACCCCGCTGTGATGCCAGCAGTACCTTGCCTTCTCGCGCCATTCATGCGGAGGCCAATGCGGTTGCGCAAGCAGCACGTCATGGAATTTCCACTGAGGGGGCAACCCTGTACGTGACCCTAGCACCCTGTTTGTCTTGTTTGAAGTTGATCATCTCCGCCGGGATTCGTGAGGTGGTGTACGAGACCCCTTTTCACGGAGATAACACAGTGCAGGGGAGTTTTATCACCGAGGGGTTGGTGCAGTTGCGGCAGGTGACGATTAGCCCGGCGGCTATGGAACGGGCAGTTCGTTTTTTGCAAAACGCCACTTCTCGGTTGCCCCAGGTGTGTGAGGGCCGGTTGAGCGCCGATTGAGTGCCGGTTCAGTAGCCAGCCCGTCCCCGCAGAATCATGGCCATTTCGTTGGGTTTGGGAGAGGCTTCCAGGGCGGTCTCTTCGGTGATTCGACCTTCCTCGTACAGCCGTTGCAGGCATTGATTCATAGTGCACATGCCATCGAAGGTGGACCGGGGGATGATCTGCTCGATTTCGTCCACCTCATCCCGGCGGATGTAGTCTTTGATGGCATCGGTGTTGATCATGATTTCGTGGATGGCTGCCCGTTTCCCATCCGTGGTACGCACCAAGGCCTGAGCAATCACCGCCACCAACGTTTCCGCAATCTGTACCCGCATGGGGGGTTGTTCAGCAGGTTCGTAGAGGTTGAGAATCCGGTCAATGGTTTTGACGGCGCTGTTGGTGTGCAAAGTGCCAAACACCAGGTGACCGGTTTGGGCGGCTTTCATGGCCGTGTTGACCGTTTCTCTATCCCGCATTTCCCCAATGAGAATGACATCGGGGTCCTCCCGCAGGGAAGCTTTCAAGGCGTTTTCAAACTTGAGCGTGTGGATGCCCACTTCCCGCTGGCGAATGAGGGATTTTTTACTGACATGGACGAATTCCACCGGGTCCTCGATGGAAATGATGTGTTTGGCGAGGTTTTGGTTGATGTAGTCCACCATCGCCGCCAAGGTTGTGGATTTACCAGAACCGGTGGGGCCAGTGACCAGAATAAGGCCCTTTTGGTAATGGCACAAATCCTTGAAGACCGGGGGCAAATTCAACTGTTCGATGGTGAGGATTTTCAGGGGGATCAAACGCAAAACCAACGCTGGGCCACGTAGGGAAATGAATAGATTGATCCGCACCCGAATTTTGTCCTGGAAGGTGCAAGCACCGTCAAATTCCATGTTTTTGCGGAATTGTTCAATCTGCTCTGGCTGGAGCATTTCCCCGATCCAGCGGTCGTAGGTTTCCAAGTCGGTGACAGGCAGGTCCTCAACGATTTCCATAATCCCCCGTTTGCGGAAGCGGGGACGCTCATTGACGCCGATATGAATGTCGGAAACCCCTTCATCGTGGGCACGAAAAACCAATTCCTCCATCGAAGGAATCCGTCCGGTGCTGACTTTGGCCGCTGGGGGAGGCACTGGCTTGGGAATGGGTGGCGGTGCAGGTGCAGCCGGGGGGCGGGGTGGGGGGGGTACAGGGGGCATGCCGCCTCGGGGTGGGGGAGGAATGGGGGTAGTGCTCATGAGACGATACCTCCAGGATGGGCTGATGTTCTTTACTGTACCCAAATTGGATGGGGATGTGATCCGGAGACGCTGAATATCAGGAAATTGGCAGAGAGAATCCAGACTTGGTTCTCCTAAAGGTAGGGGGCAAACTGTGTAAAGCAGTACAGTGAAAATACAAGTGTAAGCCCTATCTTGTGTAGCTAGAAGAGTAGGCTCATTACCTTGAATTGAGGGAATCTCTACGCTTTTTGCACCATGTAATAGACGGTAATGGCAACCACGGACGTAACCGGGTGTATTCATCCATTAGCAAGGACAGCTTCAAGGCTAATGCGCTTAACCTTGATTTGATCTCTACCGCACCAGCAACCGAAGCATTGAATGTTGTTATATGCCTATTTTAAGTGGCTTATAAAAGAAGATGTAATTAGATGTAACTGCCGTCGGTCATTTTATTTCAATTAACCTATCAAATCATTTGTAACTACTACAAAAGCTTATCAAAACGTGTGAATAAAAATTTTTCTTAGCAGAAAAATCCTTAGAAAAGGAGAACCATAGCTACGAAAGCATCAGCAGTTACCGCAACCAAGCTTCCTAGAGAACCGAAGAATTTTAGTCTTTTGTTTTAGACTATCTCACGAATGGTTTGTTTTTGCCACTAATCTGGCTAAAATGTGAGAAAAATGTTATTTTTAGGAAGCTAATCATCACAGAAAATTATTCTGTTCAGTTCTCATTGGTTTGGCGATTGGCATCCATTGTTTCGGATTGCTAACTTAATCATTCGATGCTATTTTGCGGTTACAGTCTTTTAGGTAGTCATGGGATACGGCTAGAATTCCGCTTGCCGCAGGTTGATCACGTTGGGCTTTTAGAATAATCAAGGTTTTTTGTATCCCTTAATTTATAAATAGACTGTAGCTACTTCCCGGATTGTTCTCCCGCTTGGTATGCAGCTACAATTCTTTGCCGTAAATCTAAGGAATGTGTAGGCATCTCTTTGTCCTCTCATTTTTATGGTTTGTATCCCATAATAGCACAAAAGACTGTATTCTCCTGTGTTGAATGGCACAGATGCTGTGGCAGTGAGGAACAGAGGGTGTTGACCAGCATTTTGGTGGTGATTGGGTTGGGTTTTTTTGGGGGGCAGGTGGCGCAGCGGCTGGGGCTACCGTCCTTGGTGGGGATGGTGTTGGTAGGTGTGCTGGTGGGGCCGCAGGGGGCCAATTGGCTAAGCTCGGAGATGTTGGCGGCGGCGGGGACGGTGCGGGTGCTGGCGGTGATGGTGATTCTTATGAAGGCGGGACTGGGGTTGGACCGGGAGAAGTTGGCGCAGCAGAGTACGGTGGCGTTGCGGTTGGGCTTTTTGCCAGCGTTGGGGGAAGCCTTGGTGGTGGCGGTGCTGGCGATGGTGTGGCTGGGGTTTGATTGGCGCACGGGGTTGTTGCTGGGGTGTGTGTTGGGAGCGGAGTCGCCGGCGGTGATTGTGCCGGGGATGTTGCGGCTCAAAAGTTTGGGGTGGGGGGTGGATAAGGGCATTCCCGATGCGATTTTGACTGGCAGTGCCCTGTCGGATGTGTGGCTGTTGTTGTTGTTTAGTGTCCTGATGGGCGGGATGGCGGCCAGGGAGAATCAGGGTTGGCTGGGGGTGCTGGTGCAATTGTTGGGGCAGGTGGGGCTGGGCATCGGTCTGGGGTGGGTGGCGGCGCAGGTGTTGGTGGGACTGCTGGTGAAACAGAATTGGACGCACAATGCGGTGCAGGATGGGTTAGTGGCGGCGGGCTTGGCGTTGTTGTTGGTGGTGGGGGCGGAACGGTGGCCGATTTATTCTGGCTATTTGGCGGTGATGGCTACAGGCTTTTTTCTTATTGAATTGGATGCTCCCTTGGCACGGCGACTGCGGGGGAGTTTTGATGGCCTCTGGATACCGGCGGAATTGTTTTTGTTTGTGCTGTTGGGGGCGAGCATTCCCCTGACGGTGCTGGCAGAGGTAGGGGGAGTCGGTTTGATGATTCTGGGGCTGGGGACGCTGGTGGGACGGGGGCTGGGCTGGTATCTGGCTACTTGGGGGAGTAACTGGAATTGGCGGGAACGGCTGTTTTTGCTGGCGGGGAATTCGGCGAAGGCAACGGTTCAGGCAGCCATTGGCGCTTTGCCCCTGGCGGCGGGCATTCCCGGTGGGGAACAGATTTTGGCACTGGCAGTGCTGGCTATTGTGGTGACGGCTCCCCTGGGGGCGTGGGCCATCCCGACGTGGGCACCCAAACTGTTGACCAAGGGACCGGTGGACCCTACCAACTTGGGACAACCGGTGGTGGTGCTGGCGGCTGTGGACGTTTCCCCCTTGGCAGTGGCGGTGTTGACCAAGGCGGCAGCAGTGGCCCGCCAAAGTGAAGGGCGGGTGGTGGTCCTCCATGTAGTACAGACGGCGGACCCGCTGGGCATCCGTTGGCTCCAACAACAAACGGCACGGTGTTTGGCTGATGTGCGCCATGAATGGCTGATGGCTGAGGGGGCGGTCGTGGAAACCATCCTACGCACGGCGGCACTGGTGGGTGCTACGGAAATCATCTTGGGCAAGCGGGGGCAACGCTCCGAACTGCTGGTGGGTTCTGTTTCCCAGGCGGTGTTGACCAGTAGCCCTCTGCCAGTAGTGATTGTGGCGGATGCTCCATCCCCAAAGGCATAAGTGGGCCTCAGATCAGGGTTATCACTCCCTGGCGCTACCCACCCCTCAGTTCCGTAATTTTACGGTATTAACACCTTTTATGAATTGTTTTGTTATGAAGCCATGCGATTCTGGGTACGTTAGGGGTGGGCGATACGGATCACAGACAAATGAGGATATTTAATTTATCCTATGAATACGGTCTTCCTGTTGCGGTATGGGTGGTTACGGCGCCAGCAGCACTCTGGGAATGCGGGGTTCACCCTTGTCGAACTGTTGGTCGTGGTCGTAATTATTGGGATTTTGACGGCGATTGCCCTGCCCGCTTTTTTGGCTCAGTCGGCCAAGGCCAAGCAATCTGAGGCCAAAACGACGCTCAGTGCCTGGATCAAGGGGCAACAGCTCTATCGCTATGAATATGGCCATTTTGGCTCATTTAACGATATATCTGTAGGGATGCCTGCCGACACAAAAAACTATAACTACGTGGGCGGTGGTGGAGTGGAAGTGATTGATCAGGATTTTGCCACCTTGACTCCCCTCACCAAGGACCCGGCTCTGAAACAGTACTCCGCTGGGGTGGAATGGGATGTGCTTGAAGTAACCCTACCCGATGGCAGAACTGAGCGTCAGTCCATTGATGCGCCTGTACTCTGTGAAAGCATGGCACCCAGCTCAGGCATCTCTATTGCTCCGAATGTGAATGGGGCGGGAGATGGGGTTTGGCCGACCTGCCCCGGCGGTTATGTCAATATCTTCCGTCCGGCGGATTAACGCACCCAGAGCACGTATCAACAAATCTGGGTCCCAAAGGAGAGGAGCACTCTCGGGCTGCAGCTGTTGCCACAGCCACGCCCCATCGCCCCCGGTGATCACCACCCTGCCTGCCCATTGCTCCAGATAAAACCGCAACCCCGCCAGCAGCGTGTAACCCATACCGCTTTGCAGGGCTTGAACCGTATCCCTTGCCCACACAGGGGGTAACCGCTCCGGCCACGTCACCAACGGTAATGCTCCGGTACCCTGGTGCAGGCTGCGGGCTTGTAAGGTCAAACCGGGCAAAATAGCCCCCCCCATAAAGTGCCCCTGGGCATCCACTGCACTCAAGCTGATCGCCGTCCCTGCATCAATGACCAGCACGGGCGTACCGTACAACCGACTGGCACCCCAGGCCCCTAACGCCCGATCCACCCCCAAGGTCCCATAGACCCCCGGCAAGGGAATGTCGGACAAGGTAAGGATATGGACTTGGGGATACCTCTGCCACAGCTGCACCTGCGCAGGCACGGGCGACACCGCATAGACCGGCCAAACACACTGGTTTTGCACCCAGTGGGTCGTAGGGCTATGCCAAGGCGTGTGCCAGGTACGCTTTAATTGGCCGTTGCGCCACCAACCCCAGTGGTAGCGACTATTGCCAGCAATTAACCCCAGAACATTCACGGTGTACAGGGGGCAACAGTAACATGGCGTGGGACGGGGTTCGTACTCTGTACAGCGTTTGCCCTGGTAGGCCAAGGCTGCTGTCGTCCCCGAATCCAACATTACCACTTCCCGAAATCCTGCCTGCGCCAACACCCGTCCCAGATGCACTACATCCAGCCGATTAGTGGAGATGCCAATCGTTGGCTGACCTAGCCGGTTCAAGCTCCAAAATACCTGGTGCTACTAGGCATCAAAGCCGTAACAATCCCCCAGAACTGGTGTAATCTCGGGGTTGCCCGCCCTTGACCAACCACGCAGAAGCCACAAACAGGTTCCGTCACCTCCGGCCCTTGTGCTTACACCCTCGCCAAGGTGTTGTGCTGCAACGGGTCAAAGGGTAAAAAGTGCACCGTTTTGGGCGTAATCACCACCAAAGGCCGCCCCTTGAGCTTGGAATTGTCCCCCCTTCCCTCCCGGAATAAATTGCGGGGATTCCAAGGAGAAAAACCCCCCATCCACCACCACAACCCGGGGTTCCTTGTGCAAAAATTCTTCTACCTGATACCGGGAATCCGCATGGTAGGTGACTGGTTGCCCGCCGCCGACGAGGATCAAATCCACCCCCTCGCTCGTCATGGGTTGCAGAGCAATCGGTGCTGTGAAATCCACCCCCGCCAAGGGAGCCGCCAGCGGTATCCGCTTTGAACGACTGATACAACGCCAGATAAAGGCGGATTTTTCCCAGGTTGGTGCTTTCTTCCTGCTTCAACAACCAGTAGCTAGCAGTAGGCTTCAGACCTATCACCCCGCCAGGGGCATCTCCACAGGCGTGATTTTCCCCAGATAGCTTGCGTGGTGCAGCCATGCTTGTGGTAGCTCGCTTAATTTTACTCCACAGGTATGGGAACTTGCTAACGCAATGAGGTGTTGTGATGCAAAGCACCCAATTGTCCGGTCAAAGACCTCCAGCCCGCTGACGCTATCGAGGACTAAAGAGAAGCCCCCCAGGCCGCATCTACCAGGTCAGTCAAACGGGATTGCCCAAACCGCTCAATACTGAGCACATCCTGCGACTGCCCCGCATAAAGTTCCTCCCCTTTGCGCATGGTGAACGCCGCCACATAGCCCGCCCTTTGCACCGCCGCCTTGACCCGCTTGTTGTAATGCCCCCTAGGGTAGGTCAAGTAATGAATCGGTCTGCCCAAGTCCCGCTCATGTGCTTGGATGCGATTGGTTCCCAATCCAGGTCCCTATCGGTCAATGCCCGCAAATCCGCCGGATGCGTCACACGGTGCGAGGTATGATCAGGGCTTCTGCGCCCAAGGCATTTTCGGTCGCCCTGCCGTTTGCCCTACCGCTTGGGTGTAGATGGAAAATGCCGCTAGGTAATTGCACTTTTGCAACAGGCGATAAACGTAGTCATAATGCCCCGCATATCCATATCAAAAGTCAGCAGAATAGGCTTTGGGGCAAAGGAAACCTTATGCGCCAATGGGTGACCAGCGCATCCAAACTCACTGGCGTTAAACCCCGCTTGTGAATCAATTGTAAGTGGGCTGCCAATTCCTGGGGCGTGACATCAAAAAACACCTGTTTTTCCAGCACAATGTCGCGGTACATCAGCCCAGGAACCCGTGCCGTTTTCGCCGCCGCCGCAATTTCCGGCCAAGAACCCCGCCGCAAAAAAGGGATGATCAGCAATGCCCCCAACTGAGCCGTAAACGTAACTGCATCCCACTGCTGTTGGGTCATCGTCTGGGCCACAGACAAGTGCCAACGGTTGACATACTCCCCTGCCTAAAGGCAGGAGATTCTTGTTCTTGGTTCTATGAGCGCACTTACCCTATCAGGTTTCCCCTCTACAGCAGCGGTGCATCTCTCCCCAAGCGTTTCCCCTTATGGAGCGGTTCCCTCATGCCCTGAGGTACCGGTGCCAGCGACAAAAAAACTTGCTTAGATTGGATTCAGTCGCTAGACTGTCGGGTTTTGAGAGAGGTTGACGACCCTTACCTCCGGGTCTATCTTAACACAAAGCCGCCCTCTAGGCGTGAGCCGTGCCGGAGGCATAAGGGCGGGGCTTTAGACCCAGGTTTTTTGGTAAGGAAGTCCCACTCGGTAAGGGCCACCCCTGCACAATGGAAGCGTTCCGGTATGATAACCAGCACCGTTGCCACGCTTGCCAGCGCCCCTACTCTAAGCCGTCGCATCCATTTTGCAAAGCCATCACCTGCGCCCCTTCCTGCCGTACCTGCGCCACCCGCCCCACCGCCTGCACCCCCACTTCCTGCCATGCCTGCACCATTGCCGCCGCCACTTCCTGTGCCTGGGTTCGATGGGTCAATGCCAACAACGTCGGCCCCGCTCCACTGATCACCATCCCATAGGCACCCGTTGCCAAAGCCGCCTGTTCCACTCGGTCATAGCCGGGAATCAAACGCCGCCGGTAGGGCTGATGCAGCCAATCCCGCAACCCCGCCCGCAACAACTCCGGCGACCCCTGCTGCAACCCCTGGAGCAAACACCCCAACGCTCCCAAATTGGCCACCGCATCGCGATAGGGGACCTGACTCGGTAGCACCGCCCGCGCCTGTGCCGTAGATAGGGCAAACTCAGGAATCGCCAGCACCGGCACAATATCAGGATGCCAAGCAATCGCACACACCTGATCCCCGCAGGTCAACCGACAGCCCCCCCACCACGCAGGCACCACATTATCGGGATGCCCCTCTAACGCCACCCCCCAAGCCAATAGCTGCGCTGCCGGAATCGGTTCCCCCAAAAAATAATGCGCCGCCCGCAGCCCCGCCACAATTGCCGTCGCCGAACTGCCCAACCCCCGCGCCATAGGCACTTCCAGCGCCAGCGTCAACGTCACCGGCGGCACGGGTTGCCCCAACCGCTCATACACCAGCGCAAAGGCACGGTAGGCCAAATTCTCGCCCGTCAGCGTCGCCCCCCGGGTGATGACCGGATCGCCACCTGCCCGTAACACAAAATCAAACCGGTTGCCAAAATCCAGCGCCGCCCCCAGACAGTCAAACCCCGACCCCAGATTGGCCGTCGTCGCTGGCACCCAGACCCTAACCCCTGATCCCATCTAGCCCTGGTACCGTCGCTGCCGCCGCACCCACAGCCGCAACAACAAGTAAATACACCCAATATAACCCGTCGCAACCACAAGAATTGCCACTGGTAGCGGAACCACCATTGCCCCCACCCATAGACACCCAATCCTTCCTCACACACCACCACTCTTCCACCAGAACCGGGCAGTCCACCCCCGCCCAATTCAGCCTTATCCTCAACACCTCACCCGGGCCAGTTGCACGTGCCAAAATTTATTAAAAAAGTTAACCTTTGTTAAAACTACATCCGCCGCTGAAAACTCCCCAGTACGAGCTTCACTGCGGTGGATACAGCGTTCTAATCGCACAAATAGCTATTTTCAACTTAACACAAAGGCAGCCAAATCTGAAAAAAAAACATAACAATTTTGTAAAAGTACGGCGTTGCCAGTCATCTTGCAGTACAACCAAGCACAGGTCGTCCCCCACAAAACCAGCCAACCCGCAACCAGCCCCACCAGCAGGTCTCCTGCACCCCAAAATCTTTTCCCTTGGGTGGTCTGCCCCGAGTTCCATCCCTTAGAATAGAGATACATAATGTAAAAAAATGTAACTCAACCGCCATGACCCTTGTGACTGCCCCTTTTGCCCCTGTGGAGGAAGACCTCAAACAGTTGCGTGCGCATTTGCGTCAGTTGGTGGGCGGACGGCATCCCATCCTATCTGCCGCTGCCGAGTATTTGTTCGGGGCAGGGGGTAAGCACCTACGTCCGGCTTTGGTATTGCTGGTGGCACGGGCGACGGCAGGGGAAGTGACCCCCCAGCATCGGCGTTTGGCTGAAATTACGGAGATGATTCACACGGCCAGTCTGGTGCATGACGATGTGGTGGACGGAGCGGACCTACGCCGGAATGTGCCGACTGTACACAACCATTTCGGCAATCGGGTCGCGATTTTGGCGGGGGATTTTCTGTTTGCCCAGTCGTCTTGGTATTTAGCGAATTTGGATAATTTGACGGTTGTCAAGTTGCTCTCGCGGGTGATTATGGATTTTGCCGAGGGGGAAATTCGCCAGAGCATGACCCATTTTGACCCGGATGTGTCGGTTGAGGAGTATGTAGAAAAAAGTTTTTTGAAAACCGCTTCCCTCATGGCGGCCAGTTGCAAAGCAGCAGCGGTATTGAGTGGCTGCCCGGAGGAATTGTGCGAACAGATGTATCAATACGGGCGGTATTTGGGTTTGGCGTTTCAGGTCGTGGATGATATTTTTGATTTCACGGCTTCCACAGCCGTCTTGGGGAAACCGGCGGGGTCGGATTTGCAAGAGGGCAACCTGACGGCACCGGTGTTGTTTACTCTGGCGGAAGCCCCGGAGTTGCGGACGTTGGTGGCGCGGAAATTCAGTGAACCGGGGGATTTGGAGCAGGCGGTGGCCTTGGTGCGGATGGGCAGTGGGATTGAGCGTTCCCGGCAGATGGCGCAGGAGTATGCCCGGGTGGCGGCGACGTTTTTGCGGGACATACCCCCTTCCCCGGCGCGGCAATCCCTGCTGGATTTGACGGATTATGTGTTATCCCGGTTGCACTGACGCGGATTATGCTATGGTCAAGCACACCGTTGGTTGGGGGTGACTCCCTGGGAGAGGACGGATCGGCCTATGTCCAAGTGGCAGCAGGACTTGAAAAATGATCTGATCGCCGGGTTGCTGGTGGTGATTCCCCTAGCGACGACAATTTGGGCGACGTTTGTGACGGCCAATTGGGTGGTGCAATTGCTGACGCGCATTCCCAAGCAGCTCAACCCCTTGAGCTTACCACCTTTGTTGCAGGATTTGGTGAATTTGTCGGTGGGGTTGGCGGTGCCGTTGCTGGGGATTTTGTTGATCGGTTTGATGGCGCGCAACATTGCCGGGCGGTGGCTGTTGAATTTAGGGGAGCAGATTGTGCAGCAGATTCCCCTGGCGGGGTCGGTGTACAAGACGCTGAAGCAGTTGTTGGAGACGTTGTTACGGGATTCCAACCAGAAGTTTCATCGGGTGGTGCTGGTGGAGTATCCGCGGCGGGATGTGTGGGCGGTGGCCTTTGTGACGGGGACGCCGGGGGAGGTGATTGAGCGGTCGTTGCCGGTGCCGCGCCAGGAAACTTTGGTGAGTATTTTTATTCCCTCTACGCCCAATCCGGCCACGGGTTGGTATGCGATGGTACCGGAGCGGGATGTAGTGCCCTTGCCAATCAGTGTGGAGGATGCTTTTAAGCTGTTGGTTTCGGGGGGCATTGTCAATCCGACGCTGGAGGCGTATCCGGGGTCCCTGGTGCGTTCGGAGCAGACCTAAATGCAGCCGCGTAGGGTGGCCCGGGAGTTGGCTTTGTTGGGATTGAGTCAGGTGTCGCCCAATCGGGAGGTCACGCCTGAGGATTTAGAGGCGTTGATTTTGGTGGCGTTGCGGGTGTTGACCCAGGAATTGGAAGAGACTTTAGAGCAGGCCAGCAGTTGCCTCAAGCGGGCGTATGAACAGTTGGAACACGCTCCGGCTCTGGCCGAGACTCAACTGCGGGAGGCTATGGAAACAACTCGCACGGCGATTAACTACTTAGGGGCGGCTACCCAATTGCCGGAGTGGGTTTATTTGGCAGGACAGGCGGAAGTGCAAGCCTTTGCCCGTACCCTGTTAACCACGTGGCATCAGCATCGGCAGCGGATTGACGACCTATTGCAACGGGGTATTCAGGGGTGGCACATTCAGCGGTTGCATCGCATGGAGCGGGACATTCTCCGGTTGGCGACGGCGGAGTTGGTGTTTGTGGGGACGCCCGTGCAGGTGGTGATGAATGAGGCGGTAGAACTGGGGAAACGCTACTGCGGCGAAGACAGCTACCGGTTTATCAATGGCACCCTGCGCCAAATTTACCTTTTGCACCAACGGGAAACTGCTCCCCAAAGTTAAAAGCTCAGTGAATGCTAACGGTACCGTGCTGCTCTTTTATGTGCCAAAAAATATATGAACGCCAGGGTTGAAATGAATTCCAAAGAGTGTTTCAGCATGGTGACCCGGACATCTCAAACATCGAAACGGAATCGTCATTTCCGGTCGGCAGTGCCCACAGCGGCTGAATAAGGGCTTGAATTTGTCGTTTTATCCAAGCAAAGTTATTGCGAGTTTGCGGGAAACTAGCAGATTACTTAGCCACCTTTTTCCCGTTGCTCCCTAATATGAAAACCTCTGGCCGTACACTCGGTTTTGACCCGAATAGAGCATTGCCCTGTAGGAATTGCTTTTCACGCCCTCAACCCATCTACCCTTGCCTGAAGAACTCGGCGATATGGGTGCTGGTTGATTCAATCTCCAGAAGTTGCCACCATCTTCTGCAACTACTAGGCAAGTGACACCATCGGCTCAGACCGCTATATAAAAATTCACATAAATAATGAATCCATTTACTGAGAAGCTGTACCATGAAATGTAGGATGTTTTTATGGGTGCGAGTGCGGGTTGTTTCTTGTTTTTAATTCTCTGAATCACGGTATGAGCGGGTATGTTAGACTGCGGGTAGCTGGCAAGGGTCGCCCTGGGGGGGTGCAAGGGTGTTCAAACGATTGGTGATTGCCACGGATTTACGGGATGGGTTGCACCGATTTAGCCGTTTTCTCCCATCTTTGGGGGCAGGTGGTGTCGAGGCGGTGACCTTTGTGCATGGGGTGCCCTACCAGGATGTGGGCGTGCGGGTACGGGAAGATACGGAGGCCCTGGCGGCGGCGGCGGAGCAATTGACGTTGCCCACGGATACGGGTGGGGTGCAGGTACAGCGGGTGATTCGTTCGGGCAGACCGGCAGAAGTGGTGGTGCAGGTAGCGCAGGAGGTGGGGGGAGATGTCATCATTGTGGGCACGCAACAGCGCAATGTCCTGGCAGAAAAATTGGTGGGGAGCGATGCCTTGAGCATTATGCGTAAGTGTGAGATTCCTGTGATGGTGATACGCCCCCCATTGGTGCAGGTATTAACAGCAGAAGAAATGGATTTACGCTGTCGCCATCTGTTTTACCATTTGATGCTACCCTACCGTGGTCGCCCAGAGTCCAAACATTTGTTGGATTGTGTGTTGACGCAAGTGCGAAAAACGCCTGTTCCCCGGGTGGAATGTTGTCATCTGGTGTGGGTGGTAACAGACCCCATTCGGCGGGATTTTGACCCTGACCCCCAGGAAATTCAACGGGCCAATCAGGAATTGCAAACGGTGGCTGCCCAGTTGTCCCCTTACATTGCTCAGGTCTATACCCACGTGCGAACGGGTAACCCGGTGGAAGCCTGTATGACCTTGGCGCAAACCTTGGACATCAGTGCCATCACCCTGACCGAGGCCCACATGACCAAACTCTGGGATTTATCTCTTTCGTTGGGTGGGGAATTACTGCGCCGCATTCCCTATCCGTTGATCTTCTTTTCTAGCCCGGATAAGTAATTTCATGGGGTTGGGAAGCCGTTAGCTTGCGAGGGTGCAGGGGTACGCCTCTAGTCCCAGATTTACTGAACTTTGCTGAACTTTCGGCGGAAATTTGCACAAAGCTACTTCGAGCAGGCTGGCTTTGTGCGATAATGAACTCAGGGGAAAGATGAAAACCAAATCTTTCTTCTGCTTACGGACGTGGAGAGCGTCAAAAACCCTCATCCTTTAGGGTGAGGGAGTATGTCCAAACTACCCCAAGCTCTGGGGGAAGTCACGCCTGTGGAGATTCCTCTGGCGGGGTGGTGGGTGTCGAGCCTGCCACTAGCTATGGGTCGTCGAAGCAGGAAGAAAGCAACACGCTGAATGAAAGTTCCCTTTTGTTCAGTGCTGTATAAGTCTTTCAGAGCGG
>Ga0272447_1001056_pt1 | contig 18513 bp, 3 predicted proteins | sample YNPCB0133_FD_194589 | JGI IMG/M metagenome (GOLD analysis project Ga0272447, IMG submission 194589) | Hot spring microbial mat communities from Yellowstone National Park, WY, United States - YNP-CB-013-3 | ecosystem: Environmental > Aquatic > Thermal springs > Hot (42-90C) > Sediment | place... | reverse complement strand
TGACTGGGGGCAAGGGTTCACTTTCAACGAAGATAGACTCACCTTTGACTCCCCACCGCAAATTCGTGACCCCGACCAAGAGCGGCATGGGACGGCATCGGGGATTGAGTTGCTGGGCTTTCGCTTCATCCCCCGCGACAACACCTACGACCCGCCTATCAATCCCAGTCAATATAACCCCAGTTTCGGCTTCATGGGCGATGGTTGTGAGAACGCCTTGTTAATGGACACGGTGGATGTGTTGCCGGGCGCCTTTGCGACTTACACCTACACGCAGGGCGGCACCAACGCCGCCGTACAATACCGCGACCCCGCCACCGATTACCGTGTCGTCACCTTCTTCTTCCCGATGGAGGCGATGAACAACGGCTTCAAGAACACGACCATTGGGCAGACCACTTTCGTGGAAGGGTTAGTTTTCCGCCACACGCTGATGAACTACATCATGGACTTTTTGCGGACGGGGACGATTGCTGGGAAAGTTGTGGACACGCAAGGCAACCCGTTGGAAGGCTTCACCGTCCGAGCGCAAATCGGCAGTTTGTTACCTCAGCCCATCATCTTCGGCGGCGCCCTGACCCAACGGGATGGCTCCTACCAAATCATCGGCTTGAACACGGGCGTTTACGACTTGGAAGTTGCCGTCCCTGGTTGGACAAGCCGTTTGCTTCGGACGCCGGTGGAAGGTGTGGACGACTTTGACAATGTGACGAGTTTCGTCAGCATTGGCAATGACTTCACAATGACCAAACTGCCGCCAGGCTCCATTAGCGGTAAGGTGACGGAACTGGATGGGACGACGCCGATTATCGGGGCGACGGTGACAGCAAAGATTGTCGCCGATGAACAAGGCAGACCCATCGTTTTGCCGCCGGGCATACCAAGCACTTACACGACCACGACCAAAGGCGACGGAACTTATAGGCTTGAAGGTTTGCCCAACGCCACTTATGAAGTGACCGCTTCAGCACCGAGACACTCGTCTGTGACTAAGACGGGCATTGTCGTCCGACCCGGTGAAGAGACAACTGGGGTTGACTTCCAGTTGCCCGGCGAACCTGGGACGATTGCAGGTCAAGTTGTTGATGCCCAAACCAATCAAGGGATTGCCGGCGCTTTGGTTGAAGTGATTTCTGCTGGCACCACAATTGCCTCTGCTACAACGGACGCTCAAGGCAACTTCGTCATTCCCAATGTTCCTGTCGGCGTTTACACCGTCCAAGCATCGGCACCGAACTACAAACCTGCAAGCGTCACTGGGGTCCAAGTCCAGACAGCGGCAACTACAAGGGTGACAATCCAATTGGCTCGTGCTCAACCCGGAAGCATTTCAGGGCGTGTCACTCGCGCCGACGGCACGCCCGTTGGCGGCGTGACTGTTGAAGTTGTCCAACCTGCCACCGGTGAAGTTGTTGCGTCAGGCGTGACCGAAGACAGGTTCACTGTTATCGGCGATTACCGGCGCAACTACCTCATCACCAATGTCCCGTTGGGCACTTACACGGTCAGGGTTCGGGCACCGGGCTATACCTCAACACCAACTGAGCGAACAGGTGTCATCGTCCAAGAAGCGACTGAGACGCAAAACATCAACTTTGTCTTGCGAGCACAACACACTTTCGCCCGAGGCGTCCAACTCATCAGCATCCCCTACGATTACACAGGGACAGGCATCACCATCAACCAACTTCTCGGCACTGACCGCATCATAACTTGGGTCACTGACCCCGATTTGGTTGACCCAATGACTGGCTATAGAGGCGGTCGCTATGTGAGGTTCCCAACTCCGCCTGCTGATGCGGTTTACATTGGGCGAGGCTATTTCGTCCGATTTGATCAGTCGGTTGACTTCACTCAGCCCGGCAGTGCTGCTCCTTCCGACCAACCGTTCCCACTTGTCCTTGACAAGCCTGGATGGTGGTTGATTGGTGCTCCCTTCCCCTTCAAAGTTGACTGGATGAGGACGAGAGTGATGAACCGAGCGACAAACGAGACATTGCCTTTGCGCGATGCTGCATTGAGGGGTTGGCTGAGCGACACGCTGTTTGCGCTGAACCAATTTGCCACCGGTTATGTCACATCAGTCTTTGTTGAGCCGTTCAAAGGCTACTGGGTCAATGTGCAGGCACCTCAAGGTGTGGTGCTGCTTATTGACAACACGCCAACCCGCCAGATGGTCCTGACCGCTCAAACTTCCCGAAGCAGGCAGGCTTTGATGGATGGGCGGTTGAGCATCGATGATGGATGGTTGCTGCCGCTGAAACTGACACGCAACGGTCAAGAACTGAGCACAGTTCAAATTGGCGTCTCCTCTAAAGCCAGCGACAACATAGACCCCCTTGACTTGCTGACGCCACCGTCCTTGAGGCAATGGGTTCCTGAGTGGGTCACTTTTGCGTCAGTTGCTCGGGCAGGGCGAAGTGAGACGCTACTTTATGCTGATGTCCGGGCGCCTTCCGCCCGACCGCAAATTTGGGATTTGGTAATTGAAGCCAACAGCAATGGCGATAACTTGACCGTCTCTTGGGACAACTTGAACGAGCGTGTCCCATCTGACCTTAGGTTAATCCTGATTGACCCGGACACTGGCGAAATCCGCTATATGCGAACGACAAGTGGTTACACCTTCTCATTGCGCGATGGTGTGAAGCGATTGCGGATTGTTGCGGAACGGCGGTTGGGTGCTGGTTTGCGGATTGTCGGGGTCAAAACGGAACCGACTCGCGGCGGTCAGTTAATTGCTCGCTTCACCCTGACTGAATCTGCCGAAGTTGAGGTCAAACTTCTCACCCTGACTGGGCGGCTTATATCGGTCGTTCAACCTCGCCGATTAATGCCTATGGGCGAACACCGAATTGTCTGGGACGGGAGAAGCGTAAACGGCGGTCTGCCTAAGGGTTCGTATCTGCTTGAAATCAAAGCCTACGGCGAACGAGGTGAGCAAGTAAGGGGTTGCGCATTGTGGGTTGTCCGGTGAGGGTTAATTGTCAACTCTTAAACCACAACTTGCAACGCGCAACTCAACAACGGAGGGGAATGGAGATGCGCTGGAGATGCTTGGTTGCTTGGAGATGGGTTGCTCAGTTTCTCGTCGGCGCTCTGACAATTCAGTGGGTTGGGACCGCTGCTGCCCAAATACCGGCGGAGGAGGTGAAACCGCCTCCTATCCCAAGGGTTGTCGTTTTGGACTTTGAGGCACCTAAAGACCAACCCGAAATTTTGGGGCGAAAGGCTGCTGATGCGGTGGCTTTGGCTCTGGCAGACACTGGCAGATATGAAGTCATCCCACGAACGGAAATTGAGGCGGCAATTCAAAGGTTGCGGTTGACTACTCCTTTGCCCCCAACCCAGTTTGCTTTGCTGGCGAGAGAACTCAAAGCGAGGCTCGTTGTCTATGGGAAAGTGGTGAGGGTCATCGTTGATGAGAAGGCGGGACGAGCAGGAGTTCAACTGCAAATGCTATTCCATGACCGATACTTAGATGCCCCTGTCAATGGTGCTCATGTTTTGGAAATGACGCCGCCTCGCCCGGGTGTCACGCCGGACATCTTGATTGACAATGCCCTTTCCCTTGCAGCCAAACAAGCAGTCCAGCAGGCGATGGCAACTCGCTTGCCAGAAGGGCAAATTATGCAGCGTGTCGGAAACTCTGTGATCATAAACCGAGGTCACGACCAAGGAATTCGGGATGGCATGCAGATGTGGGTATACAGGCTTGTCCGCGACCCCGACACTCCAGGTTATATGGTGCGTAGCCGAATCGGGCTCATAGAAATCACGAGGGCTGAAGCGAGACAATCTTCTGGCGTCATCAAGGAGGAAATTGTCCCAATCCAATATCCTGACCGCGTTATCGGTGTCTTTGAGATTCCGAAACTGGGTGTTCCAGAACCTCCAGTGCGAACGAGACCCAAAGGATTAGGCTCTGCCCTTCCAAGTTTCTTGCTGCTCGTCGCCGGAATACTTATCGTTGGTTCTCTGGCTGGCGGAAGCAAGCGAGGAACGAAAGCCCCAACAGCCACTGGGATGGTCGTTGACAACGGTCGCAGGGTCAAACTCGTCTTGGGAATCGCCAAAGAATGCGTTGCGGTTGAAATCTACCGTGACACAAGCCCCGGTGTCAGCACAACCCTTTTGAACCTCATCGACATCGTTGACGGTCAAGCAACGCCAGAATACCACGACTCAGAACTCGCATACAATGGCTCTGCAACCATTGAGATTGACACGGACACCCCAACGAATAGGCTTCCTCCACTTTCACGCTCTGTTGAAGTGGGACCTGGGAATGGAGGAGGCGATATTACGGAAGAACCATTCAACTACGAAAAGCCCTTCAACCACACGCCAATTCAGCCCGGCTTTCATTATTGGTATGTCATCCGCAGGATCAACGCAAGGCGCTTACCACCACCTCCTCCGACTGGTGGGCAAGAGACGGCAGGTGCTCGTGAACCATTTGAACTGGTTTACAGTCCGCCTTCAAGACCCATTGGTCCGCTGACGCCGCTTGCCCAGTTGACCGAGGCGGATTTGATTGAACCGACAGGAGATGTTGACATCAGGAATGTGACCTTCAGGTTCCTTTCGGCTCAAGGTGCCGACGAATACATCGTTCAAGTTAGCGACAATCCAGGTTTCCCTGCCAACCGAACGGTTCAGATTCCGCTTCCCTACAGGTTGCCTAACCCTGACATAGGAGGGCAAGTTTTGGTCATCGCAAATCAGGATTTGTCTGGTCGTTTTGGTGCTGGGCAGACGCTTTACTGGCGGGTTGGTTACCGCTACTCAAGGGACATTAGTCCGCCAGAGGGTGGTTGGGTGTTCAGCAGGGTTCGTTCCTTCACTGTCCCTGTGGCACCTCCGCCTCCGCCAGGCTAATTTGGGAAGTTCTGGACTGGAGGGAGAGGCTGAAATGGTGCAGCCGAAATCAAAACAAAGTGCTAAGTGCGAAGTGCGGAGTGCAAAGAGATGGGGAGTTTGGATCTGGACAACGGTGATGACTGTTGTGCTTGTCGCCTACGGGTTCGGGCAGACACATTGGTGTCGCACGACCGAAGTAACTCGGATGATGATGCAACACCTTGGCATCACCGAGGAAAAAATCCGTGCCTTCGCTGAAGCCCAAGGTCGGCAAGGAGGCAGGGAGTTGCCGTCAATCTTCTACGGTGGCTTGGGAACGAGTTTCTACCCGACATCGGGTTTGGTTGGGACAATCCGAGGGCTTCACATCCTCGTCCGACCCAATTCTCCAGACATCATGCCCGACCCGCAACACACCGCTGACTATTACCGCCGACTCCTTTTTGATGAGTCCAACCCGACTTCATTGGCGAGTTTCGTCAGGGAAGCATCTTACGGTCGGTGCCGATTGATTGGCGATTCCTTCGGTCCAATCACCGTCAATGTCCCTGTAGCCACAACGGGCAACATCACCTACATAGCCAACTATGGGTCTACTACTGTGCTTCAAGCCATAGTCCAGCAAGCCCTTTCTGCTTTGGACAGTGTAGTTGATTTCACCCGCTACGACAGCGACAGGGACGGCAGGATAGACCTGCTGTTCCTCACCATCGCTTCCGACCCCGACACTCGCCCGCCCAACGGCGATTTCACTCAGGACCCAACTTACGGTGCTTTCACGGTTGTGTGGGGTAAATTCAGGCGCATTGTGCCGACAATCCCGCCATTTGCTACTACTAACGATGGTGTAGTTGTTGACTGCTCCATTTTCGTGCATGAAGTTTTTAGCCTTTACAGTTCCGGTGTGTATGCCCACGAATTCGGTCACGCTTTCGGGCTTCCCGACCTATACAACCCATACAACATCAACCAAGTTGACCCCGGTGTATGGTCACTCATGGCGACGGGTGCTGTCTTTTTCCCGGGTCGCATAACCATCAACCCGTTGCGCCCCGGTGGTCACCCAGGTCACTTTGACCCTTGGTGCAAACTCATGCTCGGTTGGGTGACGCCAATTGAAGTTACCCGCGAGCATGGGACGGTGACAATTCCTGTCTGGGCTGAGCAACCCGTCGTTTATAGGCTGTGGGCTTTCGGAAGCCCTGTCGCCAACGAATACTTCATGGTCGTCAACAGACAGTTAAGGGGTTTTGACAGACTTTTGCCCGGGTCTGGCTTGAACATCTTCCACATTGACAAGTCAATTCTCGGCGACTTTGTGCTTTACTTCCAAAACGCTGTCCAATTTGACCCGTCCCACAAAGGCGTTGATTTGGTGGACGCTGACGGTCGCAATGACATGGACGATGCGCGAATACAACTTCAAGCCTTTGACTGGACGAGTTTTGGGTTCGCTGGTTTCCAAAAGGGCAACTGGGGCGACGACGGAGACCCGTTCCCCGGCAGGACGAACAAAACGAGTTTTGACCTGCTCAGCACACCGCCAAGCCTGAGTTACCTCGGTGTTGACAGCGGTGTTCGGGTCGTTGACATTCGCCCGTTGCCCGATGGGACGATTCAGGCGACCCTGAGGGTTGCAACTCAACCTCAGGCTGTGATTTTGGGACCTCGTGAAGGAGAAGTGGTTTTCACGACTAAGCCGACCTTGCAAGTCCAATTCACCGCACCGCTGGGAGCGTATGCCGACATTGACCCAGCAAGCATCACTGTTTTGGTCAACGGCGTCACCATGCCTATAACGAACCCTGCAGCTGTCTTTGATGAAGGTCGGCAGACATTGATGTTGCCTCTCGTTGACCCAACAGACCCAACCCGCCCGCTTCCGAGCGGAACCCACACTGTGGAAGTCCGCGCTCGCAACCGAGCAGGTGTTGCAATAACGCCAGCAACAGTGACTTTCACAATCTTGCCGTTCAGGTTAACAGCAGCGAGAACCAAGTCAGGCATCCTGTTGCCTTTCATGGTCACATTGCCTTACAACTTCCAGCATGAAACCGTTCCGGCTGACCGGCGCACTCCCGCTTATGTCTTCGGCGCTCCCCCGTTGATCGCTCGTTATGGCGTGATCAATGCGGCAGGACAGAAAGGATACCTTCGTTCTGGCGAATTCGTATCAGAGTTAGCGCCCGGTCGGGCTTATTGGGTGCTACTGAGGGGCGATGTGATTTTGGCGATTGATGCTCCCGATGTTGATCGTTCCCAACCATTCCGAATCCGAAACGAATCTGTTTGGGACCTCAACGACTTTGATGTCGGGTGGCAGCAAATCGGCAACCCGTATCCCTTCCCTGTTAGTGCTTCGTCTGTCCAAGTCCTGCTCAAGTCAGGGCAAATCCTCTCTTTGAAAGAGGCTGCAAGGCAAGGGATCGTTTTGAACACCGTCTTCCATTACTCAGTCACCTCAGACCCACCTACCTATGTGGCAATTAGCGTTGATGACTGGACGCTCGCTCCCTTCACTGGCTACTGGATTTACAAGTTCCAACCTTGCTCTCTCGTTGTCTCCCCAATGCCAACATCTCGCGCCTCGCATCCCGCACAAAAATCCAAGCCATTGCTCTCTCTGGAAGTTTGGGGCGAGAAAGCGGAACTTCCTTACCAGGTTGCAATCACGGATGGGACAGAGAAAGTCCCTGCACCACCTGCTGCTCCCGGCGCAACCGCATGGGCTGGATTTGTCAGGTATGGACAGAGCGAGCCTAACCGCAGCGCTCAAATGCCAATGATGGAAATTCCTGCTTCCCAAACTGGGCGATGGTTGTTGGTCATCCAATCTTCCAAGCCTAACCAAACAGTCACACTCCGCTGGCGCTCGTCAAGGCAACTTGCGTCCAAAGCAGTTTTGGTTGACCCATTAACTCATCGCTCGGTCAATTTGAGCGGTGCAGGGGAATTGAGCGTAGTCACTGACGAACAAGGCAAAAAGCAAATGGTTCTGAACCTCGGAATTCCCACAGATGTCCCGCTGAGAATCGTTGACCTCAAGGTCACAAGGACGCGAGGCAAAGGTTACATCATCTCTGGTCGGTTGACAGCACCAGCGACGGTTCAAGCGGAAATCAGGACATTGACGGGGCGGTTGGTTCGAGTCCTCGTTGATTCAAGCGAACCAAAGACGCAAATTCAATTGCTTTGGGACGGGCGCAGCGCTGACGGGCAAATCTTGCCGTCAACGCCATTGTTGCTGCGCCTCTCCGCTCGCGATAACTTGGGTCGCGAAACCCAGCGGGTGGTGGTGCTGAGATGAAAAGAATGGTGCGAAGTGCGATGTGCGGAGTGCAAAGATGGGTGCGAAGTGCGGGGTGCGGAGTGCTAAGTTTGCTGGCTATCATAGCCTTGATTGGTCAACCTGCTCGTGCTCAGGTCTTCACAATTGCAAATGACTACTTGCGAGTTGATGTCAACACCCAAAACGGAAACATGACCATCCTGACCGTCCAAGGCGACCCGACGAACCCGCTTGATGATAACTGGGCGATCACTGACCCAGAAGACACGGCGCTCATCTTACGGCTATACAATGTCCCCAACGGTAACGGCGGTGTCGGGACTGTTGACTTGGACTTGAGAGCAGGAGGCACGGTTGGAACAGTCAGTTACGGGCTGAATGTCGTTGAGTTGTTCCCCAACATGATACGAACTCGTTGGCTCGTTTATATCCCCGATTTGCTCGGTCAACTGCCACCCGTTGAGAGACCAAGCCTCGTCGTTGAGCGGGAGTGCGTGATAGTTGGCGACATGGTAGAAATCCGAGTCAGGGTCACCAACAAGGAAAACATCTCCCGCAACATCGGGATTGGCATCATCTTGGACACAGGCTTCAACCCGCCCGGAAGTGCCACTCAAGACACGCCAGGCTTCTTCATGGTCTCCAACTCATCCGCCATCATTCGCTACGAGCGCGAGTTCACTAAAGCAAAGGGTTTGCCCGATTTCTACCTTAGCCTACCACTGACAGGCATAGGGACGCTCAAGGGCACGATAAACGCAGGCGAAGGACCTTTGCCAGACAAAGTTCTGTTTGCTTTGGTGCCGAGCATCCAGTCAGCAGCGGTTGGTTTCGGGTTTGATTACACGGCAAATCCCTTTAATGCCCTTGCCATAAACATTGACAGCGCTGTTGGTCTTTACTGGAACCGATTGGCGTTGCCGGCGAAGGGTTCGGTTGAAGTCGTCACTCACCTCGGCGTTGACATAGGACCTGGCGATTACCGACGCCCGATGAGTTTGCGGGTTTTTCAACCCGAACCTCTTGAAATTCAGTTGGGCGATGACCCATTCACACCTGAGGTTGAACAAGCGTTTGTCACGCCCAACCCATTCACCATCACGGCTCTCGTCTACAACTCGCTCTTGACTCCTCTGACCAATGTCAGCGTGACTTTGGGTTTGCCTGAAGGGTTGAGTTTCCCGCCGGGTGAATCGGCGACGAAAGTTTTGCCACTGATAAGCGCAGATGGAGAACAAAGGGTTTCGTGGCAAGTTAGGGTCAACCCAGGCACAATCGGCGTCAAGGAACTCGTCGTGACCGCTTTTTCGCCCCAAGTTGGCTCAAGGCAAGTCAAAGTTCCAGTGGTCATCCCGTTCCTGCCAGTCCTTGAACTCAAGCGTGGCTACAACCTGATTGGCTTCCCCTTTGAGTTTGCCAACCCCGAACCTTCAGCCGCTTTGGGCATCCCTCCTGAAGAGTTGAAGATGGCGACCTATGACCCAAGCCTCCGCAACTATTTGGTCTATCGTCGCGATTTGCAGTTCAACCGAATTGAGCCCGGACAAGGCTATTGGCTCTGGTTGCCTACAGACCGAACATTGACCTTTCAAGACATCCGCTTCATCGCATCGGACCAATCAGTCGTTTTGCCGCTTCGTCGTGGCTGGAACTTGCTTTCAAACCCGTTCCCGTGGCAGGTTTTGCTTCGCGGGGTTGAAATTCGCTTTGGCTCTGATCCCGTGTCTTACACCTTTGAGGAGGCAGTCGCTTTCGGTTGGGTCAAGTCACCGATTTTCCTCTGGCGAAACGACCCAACCATTCCGCCCCACGGTGGCGAGTATGTCGTTCGCGTCGGCTCAAATGTTAGACTTGACCCCTTCCAAGGTTTCTGGCTCTACAGCGAAATTGACGGCAACATCATCTTCGGCGCACCTTCCTTCTTGGGATCATGGCAGATGAGAGGTTTGCGGTTTAACCCTGAACGCTCAACCCTCAACCCGCAACGCACGATTTGGTCTGTCCAAGTCATCGCCACAAGCGCTGCGGGCAAGGACAACACGACTTGGCTCGGTGTCAGCCACGAAGCAAGCAACGAACTTGACCGATTAGACTTGCCCAAAGTTCCGCAGCCACCCGGTTCTGTCCAAGTTAGCAGCGTCCTTCGCTTTGGTCGTTCTGAAGTCCCACTGAGCATGGACATAAGACCGCCTCAGGGCAAAATCTTTTGGACGCTTGATTTGCTCAACCCTGCAGGCGGTGAAGTCAAGTTGCAATTTGAAGGTTTGGCTCAAGTCCCCCGCTCCGTCACGCTCATGGTTTACGACCCCGAAACGAACCAAAGATGGTCGTTGAGAACGACCCCCTCCCTCACTGTCTCGACTCAACCCAATCAACCCAAGCGCTTGCAGTTAATAGCGCTTCAAAGTGACCAGTTGCCGTTGAGGGTGCAGAACCTGAAAGTGACGCCAACGAGAGGCAAGGGAGCACAAATCCAATTTGCTGTGACTGTGCCATCGCAAGTCCAAGTCCAAATCCGCACTCTGACAGGGCGAGTTGTTTGGGAAATCAACGAACAGGTTGAGAGTGGGCGTTTGATTTCCGTCTTCTGGGATGGTCGCAGCAATCGGAGCGAGCCGTTACCTTCCAGCATTTACATCGTCACTGTCCGCGCTATAACAGAGGATGGGCGACAAACACAAGCCCAGACAGTTTTGCGGTGGCGGTAAGGACGGAGAAGGGTTGTGCGTTGAGAGGTTGATGGTTGCGCGTTGTGGTTGCAATTTGCTTGCTGTGCGTTTAATGCGCCCAAAGGGCGTGGTAAAAAAGCGACGGCAAAAATCAAAAGTCGGCTAAGGAGGGGCACTGCTGATGAGATTGATGCAAGTGCACCGAAAAAGTTGGAAGACGGATGTAGCGATGCTTTTGACTTTGGTCATGCTCTTCAGCCCCATCCTTTCGGGGCTTGATGCAGCGTGGTTGGGTGTGGCAACTAAAGCAGCTGCACAGCAACCTTCCCCAACTCCTTCAGCCGTCCAACCCATTTTGGTTGTCCCCCTTAAAGCAGCAGAAGGTGTCCCAGCAAACATCGCTGGGAGAATGACCTATGCTTTGATCAGCGAGTTGACCGCAAGCAAGCGCTACTCGCCAACTCGCCTCTCCGTTGAAGACCCCACAGTCCAACGCTTAATCAGTGAAAACTTGCTTTCGCAAGATGCTGTTGCGGCTGTCATAGAAGAGCCGACACCTGAGGGAATTGCCGAGATTGCCGCCGCAATGAAAATCCCCACTGCCGCCTACGGAACCGTTGACAGTTACACCTATGACCCATCCAACGGCGGCTCAGTTAAGGTTCAGGTGACCGTTAGGGTTTTGACCATCGATTTGGAGACCGTTTCTGTCGTTGAGGAGAAGACCGTTGAAATTACCGAGGAAGGCAGCAGTGCCCCCAAGTTGAAGCCGACGCCCGAAGATACTTTGGCTGCGGAAGCGATTTACGATGCTGCAAAGAAAATTGTCGCCAAGTTGATTGGCTTGCCTCCCAAACCACCCGTTGAGATAAAGCGCCCGCCAGCCGTTAACCCTGTCGCTTTCCTTCTCGGAGCATTAGTAGTCGCTGCTGCCCTTAGCGGTGCTCGTGGCAAGGCAGGCGTGGCGCCTCTTGGTCCCGCTGATGCTCCAAGAGGCGTAAGCGCAGTCCCTCAAGTTGACATAGTTGTCGTTTCGTGGCAACCACCAACAAGGGGAACCCCCGTCGGTTATCATGTCTATCGCCAAACCGTTGACTTAATTACCTTCCAGCCAATCGGAGGCGTTGAGCGACTTAAAACTGATCCCGTTCGCACGACGATTTACGAGGACAAGACGGCTCAGAGGGATAGGGCATACATCTACTCAGTGTCGGCGGTTTACTCGGATGGACGGGAAAGCGTTCGGATAAGCGCGAACTTAGGCATCATCTCACCGACGCAGCCAGCGCCAGTTGGAATTGGAGTTCCGTTGCCCCCTGCAAACTTGGCTGCACAGGCTCGCGATGCTGCTGTCCTTCTGACTTGGACTGACCTCAACCCCGCTGGATTGGTGATTGGCTATCGCATTTACCGAAACGGTGTCCAAATCGCCGACGAGACAACTGTTCGGACAACAACTTACATGGACCGAGGCTTGCAAAACAATGTCGCTTATCAGTATTTTGTTCGGGCAGTCAGTTCCTTTGGGCTCTTGAGCGCTCCCAGCGCCACCGTTACCGCTGTTCCCGGTAACTTGCCTCCTCAGGCTCCTCTGAACTTGACTGCAAGGTTTGACCCGACCACGAAGACTGTCACTTTGACATGGCAAGCGCCTCCAGACCCCGATGTGGCGTATTACGAGGTGGCGAGGGTCGTTGTTCCCGAGACCCGAATGACACGCGGTCTCATTGAACGAGCAAGGCAACCTGTTCCAACTCCCTCAACCTCTCCGACAATCATCCAACGAGTCCTGCAAGCGAACCCTCGCATGCGCCAACAAGCAGGAAGCGAGTTTGATGCCAATGTCATCGCATCGGATGTCAGGGTGACAACTTACATTGACAATGTTGCTGGCTTTATGCCGACACCTGCAAATGCGCTAACGAGGTATCAACATTTGCGTTACGCTGTCCGAGCCGTTGACACAAACGGTCAGAAGGGTGCTTGGTCAAATGTCGTTCAAGTCACGCCCAACACTCCTCCTCCAGCCTTGATGACTCCTCCGAGGCTTATCCCTGGCAACGGTCAAATCGTTGTTGACTTGCAGCCGTTGTTAGAGCAGGCTCAAACAGACCCAGAGTGGCAGATTGACAAGGCTGGGGTCCGCATCTTCAGGGTGACAGTGAAAGGCGGAACTTCTGCAACAACTCTGAGACCAATCCACCCTGAGGATGTGCTACCCATCCCAGCCGACGGTAAGTATGTTGACCGGGGCGTCGTCAATGGGACTCGCTACTTCTATGCCGTTGAGTTAGTGGACAAACTCGGCGTTCCCGGCAAACGCTCGCCTGAAGCAGTCGCAACGCCGTTTGCAACAGCGACAATCACCATCACATCACTTCGTCGCGAACTTTCAGGCAACGGTCAAGATAGCGTCCAGTTGACCATAACAGCCCTTGACGCTGCTTCCCGACCTGTTGCTGGCTTGCCGTTAAAGGTGACTTTGCAAGGCGTCGGAACTTTGACAGTTGATTCCCGATATGACGACCCATATTCCGCTGATCCAAGCGATGCTATCACTGATGACAGCGGTCAGATAATTGCTACCTACCGAGCCGCAGTCATCTCAGCAGACACTACCGTCACAATCACTGCCGCTTCAACCATCGTTACTGGCGTCTCTCCTGCTCAACTCACATTGACCTTGCGGGCGCCTGTGGTCGCTTCTGTTGAAATTCAGCCTCAACAAACTCAGTTGGTTGCTGACGGTCAGAGTTTCACCCGCGTCGCTATCACCGTTCGCGACCGGTTGGGTAATCCGATGCCGAACCAAACTGTCGCCCTTTCGGTTAGCCCTGCGCAAGGGCGATTTGAGGACTTGAGCGGTAATCCAATTACACAAGTTTCCACCGGCACAACGGGCATAGTGGAAGTCATCTATCGTTCTGGGACTCGTGCAGGTTCAGTGACTTTGACCGCATCCGTTGGGGCAATTTCGGGGCAGGCAGTCATAACCCTTATTCCCGGCTCACCGGCGACCATTGAGTTGGTCGCCACGCCAACAACTGCCCCAGCGGACGGAGCGACAGAAGTCCGCATCACCGCTACTGTCAAGGACGCTTACGGCAACGCCGTTCCAAATGTCCAAGTTCAGTTCACATCAACTCCGACATTGACAATTACGCCGACTGTGGCGACCACCAATGACACTGGTCAAGCGACCGTTTCTGTTATTGCGCCTCGCGTTGCCGGGTCATATCTGCTTAGGGCTCAAGTTGGCACGATAAGTGCCACCCTTACGCTTATCTTCGGTGCGAGCGCACCGAGCACCATGACTATGAGTGCCTCCCGCACTAACCTCATCGTTTCCTTGCCACCTTTGCCCGAATATGCCTCCTTGTCGGTTTACTCTCGCACTGAAATCACGGCTACGGTCGTTGATGAAAACAACAACCCTGTCAGGGGTGTTGTCGTCCAGTTCAGTGCATCTGCGGGAACGATTCAGGCTACAGCCACGACCGACGCTGCTGGCGTTGCCCGTGCCATTTATGTCGCGCCACCTGCTCCAACAGGTCAAGTGACGATTAACGCTCAAGCAGGCGCTGCTTCGGGAAGCATTACCCTTGACATCCTGCCTGGTCCTCCAGCGCAAGTCACGGTGACAGCCACACCCGCAATGGTGCCTGCAGATGGGCGTTCTCAAATCTCTGTCGTCGCTCGCGTTAGGGACGCCAACGGCAACCCTGTCGCTGATGGGACTATGGTCTACTTCTCCGCCAGAAGCGAAAACAACATCAATCAGGTAGTGACGACCGCAGGGACATTCCTCCGCGACAGCGTGCCCACATTGAACGGAGATGCCCAAGTTACCTTTGTGGCGGGGACACAACCAGGTGTTGGGGCGAGGCTCGTTGCCCAAGCCTTTGGCACCGTCTTCGGTCAAAACTTCGGTCCAATTCCTGCCGAAACTGAGTTGCCAAGATTGGCGGATAGGTTCCCGTTGATCCAACTTGGTGGTCAAATCGTTGTCTCGCTCTCAGCATCTGAGATGTCCGTTTCCTCCCGCGATGATACTGCTAACCCCGCTGACAGGCAACCGTTGCGAATCACTGAACCTCGCAATAACTTCGTAACCTTGACAGTTCAAGTCGTTGACGGTCAGGGTAATCCGGCACCACTGTCACTGCCTGTCTTCCTGACCTCTTCAGACAGCCGCGTCTTGTTCGTCCATTCAGGCGGTGCGGATTTGGGTTCTGCGATTTTGAACACTGATAGCAGCGGTCGCGCTGAGGCACAAGTATACGCATCGAAGACTGCGGGAGTCGTGACCATCACCGCGGAACTCCGTGACGCTCAAAACCGACCATTTGTTTCTCGTTCGGTCACTGTTCGCCAGCGCCCTGGTGCGCCAGCCGTTGTCGTGATGCCGACGCCTCAACCCAGCGTCATCTTCGTTCCCGGCGCTGGCACACCTACAAGCACGACAGTGATTGCCCGAGTCTTCGATGCCGCTGGTAACACGGTTGAAGATGGGACTTTAATCTCATTCTCAGCAGATGCCGGAACGCTTACCCCGAGCAATGTCACGACATCCAATGGAGTCGCATCAGCGACTTTGACCAGCAGCCCAGATACTGGGCGCTTCACCGTTCGCGCTGTCGCCCGCGATACAGGTGCTGAAGGGACAACCACTGTCGCTTTCGCGGTGAATGTCACTGCCATCGATGTGACGGCTCAACCCAGCAACATTCTGGGAGACGGTCAGGCAACAGCGACTATTACTGCGAACTTCACGGGCAACATTCCCGACGGAACGAGGGTGCAATTTATCACTGACCGAGGCTTTATTGGGACCGCAGGACAGCGCAGCGCCCGCGTTCCCGCCGCGGGTAACACCGCTCAAGTCACCTTCGTGAGCGAAGCCGTTACCGCTGACACAACGGCAACAGTTAGGGTGGAGGCTGCAAACCCGCAAGGGAACATTGTCGCTGGAACGGTTCAAATCACCATGACCCGACCACCGAAGCCGCCAATTCTTCAACCACTGCAAGTTGCGACGACGACTTTGTCTGTCTCCTCCAGCAACAGCACTAACCCCAACGCCCGCACGGCATTGGGTCCTGAGCCCAACAGGACGACGGTGACTGTCTTGGTGCAGGAGCAGGACACCAACTTGCCCGTGCGAGGCGCCGTCGTCACCCTCAGTTCCAGCGACCCCAACGGGCTTTGGGTGGACGCCAACAACAACGCCAGCCTCGGCGGCATCCAAGTGACGACCGATGCCAATGGGCGAGCGGTCGTCACCTTCTACACTTCTACCGATACCCCCAACAAACGGGGTGAAGGCACGGTCACTTTGACAGCCACCTTGGGGGCTCAGCAGCAGACCGCTCAAATCACCGTCCGTGCCGGCAACCCTGCCAATGTGACCCTCGCCATCAGTGGCGCTAACACCGCCCCCGCCGATGGCGTTCCCTTCATCTTCGTCCCTGGAGCAGGCACGCCAAATTCCGCGACGATCACTGCAACGGTTAAGGATGCCGCTGACAACGCCGTCCGCGATGGCACGCAAGTGACCTTCTCTGTCGTGGAGAATGAGGGCAACTTCAACCAGACTCAAGTCGCCACCAGCGGCAATGTCGGGCAAGCCCAAGTGACCCTGCAGAGTTCTCAGGCGACGGGCGAATTCACCGTCCAAGCCCAAGCCAACAGTGCAACGGGCACTATTAAAATCCGTTACGCCGCCAATGTCCCAGACATCACCAGCATCGCCGCCAACCCCACGACGATCCCGGACGATGGGCAGACGACCAGCATCATCACTGTCCAATTGCCTGCCCCCGACGGGACTCGCTTCCGCATCTCCACAAACTTGGGCATCCTTATCTCGGGCAGCCAGACAGGGAGCGCCGTCGTGGCGACAGTCAGTGGGGGACAGGCGCAAGTCCAGTTCCGAGGCCCAGGCACTTCTACCACAAGGCAAACAGCGACGGTGACAGCGGAAATCGTCGGTCTGGATGGCTCCAAGAAGAGCAAGAGCACAACAATTGAATTGCTGCCGCGCATTGAGGTCATTGCCACCTTCCCGATGACCGCCCCCAATCGCCTCGTCGTTTCGTCCAGCAACAGCACCGACCCTGCCCAACGGCAACCTTTGGACGGAATCCCTAACAACAACAGAGCGACTATCCAAGTCGTTGTGCGGGGGCAGGCACCAAGCAACCGCGTCGTTTCTCTGTTGGCGTCCGAAGGCAACATCCTCTTTGAGGTCACGCAAGGAAGCAACCAAGGCGCCAAGCAATTGGCGACCGTCACCGGCAATCTCGTCCAAGTGGGCAGTGACTTCCGCTACACCGTCAACATGTATTCGTCCACCTTGGCGGAGACCAACTTCACTGTTCGGGTGGATGTGCCCGGTTTGAACTTCACCACCACGATCCCCTTCGTCCAATTGGCGGGTCCGCCTGGCGCCATCGTCGTCAGTGCTGCCTCCGACCGTATCGGCGTTCGGGGTCACCCGACCTTGCCGACCTCCACGACCATTACTGCCATCGTGCGGGATGCCGTCGGCAACTCTATTGACGGCGCTGTCGTCTTCTTCAGCGCCGATGACGGCACCTTTAGTAGTCCCGCTGCTTCCACGCAAAACGGCACGGCGACAACAACCCTTACCTCCAGCAACTTCACCCGCCGCGTCCGTGTCTTTGGCAAGGTCATTGGCGTGGGCGGACAAGAAATCACCAACTTCACCCTCGTCAGTTTCGTCGTCGGCAACTTGGCAAGTATTGACTTGGTGCCTGACCGATCTGACATTCCGCCCGATGGTGTCGCTAATGTCACCGTTCTTTTCAACCCCGCCGGGGAAATGCCCAACAATATCCGCTTCGGGGCGGAACTGGTAGGCGCTTACGGCGTGCTGGAATCGGTCAGCACGACCCTAAACGGGCGGGCAACTATCCGCATCCGCAACAACAACCCGACTAACGCCAACCAATCCGTCCAATTGACTGTCCGAGCCATCCGCCAAGATGGCTTGGAACTCACCAAGTCATTAAGCCTCAACCTGTTGCCCAGCCAAGTCGTTGCCCCTGTAGAGTTGCAAACCAACCGTTCCCAGATTGTTGTCAGCAACAATGACGCCACGACAAACCCTGCCGACCGAGCCTCCCTCGGCTCTGGCACCAACATTGCAACGCTGACGCTCTTCGTGCGGAATCTCGCTGCGGGAGAGACCGTTTCGGTGACCTTAGACGCCACCGACCCTCGTGGCTTGTTCGTCCCGCCTGCTGCCCTTGGCACCAATAGCCTTGGGACGCTTTCCTTTAACATCACGGACAACGGGGCAGGGGACGGTGACCTAACGGCAGGCACGATTCGCGTCTCGGTCAACTACTACTCGTCCCGCAAAGCCCAATCCGTGACGATTCGGGCAAAGGTGAACCGAGGGGCGCAACTTTATGGTGAGTCGGCGGTCGGCATCTTCCAAGTGCCTGGTCCCGTCGCCAAAGCCTTCTTCGCTGTGGATCCGCCGCGCATCGCCGTCAACACCGTGACGGGCGAACCCATTGAAGCGCGGTTGATCGCCAGCGTCTACGACGCCAACGATAACCCTGTCCCTGACGAACGCGTTTCCTTTGCCATTGAACCTGTGGAAGTTGTGCCCTACAGTGACATCTTGGCTGGCGATGCCAACAACATCATTTTGACTCGCTA
>Ga0272447_1001053_pt1 | contig 18536 bp, 17 predicted proteins | sample YNPCB0133_FD_194589 | JGI IMG/M metagenome (GOLD analysis project Ga0272447, IMG submission 194589) | Hot spring microbial mat communities from Yellowstone National Park, WY, United States - YNP-CB-013-3 | ecosystem: Environmental > Aquatic > Thermal springs > Hot (42-90C) > Sediment | place... | reverse complement strand
CCCCCTCTCCCCCGCCGCGAAGCGGTGGGGGAGAGGGGGATAAAGGGGGTGAGGGGGGGCCAAAAGCCGCTTGAGCATATCAGGTGAGCAAGAAGGGGGGAGAACGGAAGGGGAAACATCCATATAGTGCGGATTTTGTCTCGTTACGAAACCGTAAAGCGAAAGGAGTTTACCCATCCTGATCCCCCAGGGTGCCGCTATCAGCAACCCTGGGGGCTATTATATCGGATTTTGGGCAACCCCGCAATCCCGGAGCGCTTCTTCCAGATAACGGTTGACCTCGGCAGCGGTAGGCAAGGTGAGGGCATGTCGGGCAATCTCCCGGGCCTGGGCCATCGTCAAAGAGCGGATGATTTGTTTGGCCTGCGGGATTGCGGCAGGGGTCATGCTGAACTCGTCCAACCCCAGCCCTAAAAGAAGAGGGATCGCCTTCGGCTCCCCGGCCAACTCCCCACACAGCCCCACATATATTCCCGCCGCATGCGCCGCCTCAATCACATCCCGAAGCAGACGCAATACAGCAGGGTTCAGTTGCTGATAGAGGGAAGATAACTGCTCATTGGTTCGGTCACAGGCCAGGACATACTGGGTCAGGTCATTGGAGCCAATGCTGAAGAAGTGTACCCGCGGGGCCAGAACATCGGCGATGACGGCCGCTGCCGGTGTCTCTATCATAATGCCTGTTTCCACGTCGGTTGCATAAGGAATGCCGACTTTCGCCAGGGCGGCCTTTGCCTCTTCCAGGGCCTCTTGTGCCTGGATCACTTCCTCAACAGTCGCCACCATCGGAAACATGATTTTTACATTGTGGCCGACGCCGGCGCGCAGAATGGCCCGCAGTTGGGCTTGAAAGAGATCGGGACGACGCAGGGTCAGGCGGATGGCCCGGACTCCCAGAAACGGGTTGGTTTCCGGGGGCAGGTCCAGGTATGGCAGGGGTTTGTCGCCGCCGATGTCCAGGGTGCGGATAATCAGGGGGCGGTCTTCCATCACATCGGCGATGGCCCGATAGGCGGCATACTGTTCCTCTTCATCCGGCATAGTCGCCCGATCCACGAAGAGAAATTCGGTGCGCAGTAGACCGACCCCTTCGGCCCCCATAGATAAAGCCTCGCGAGCGGAGGCAATATCTCCGATATTGGCAAAGACCTCTACCCGATGTCCGTCCTTCGTCACCGCCATCTCCTGGCTCCGGCGGAGTGCTTCAGCGACCTGCACCGCCCTGCGGGCCTGCCGTTCCTGGTAGATGGCGAGAGTCTCTGCGGAGGGATTGATCACCAACTGGCCCGTGTCACCATCTAATGCTACCAGCGTGCCGTCGGGGATGTCCAGGACCGATTCCTCTATCCCTACAACCGCCGGGATATTCCACATCCGCGCCAGAATGGCGACGTGCGAGGTGACTCCCCCACCGACCGTACAGACCCCTTTGACGATCTCCCGATTCAATCGGGCGGTATCCGAGGGGGTCAAATCTCTGGCGACCACGATAACGGGTTCAGAAATGGCCTGCAACGAGGTTCCTTCGGGGAGACCGAGAAGAATTCGGATGGTGCGCTGTCCAATGTCCCGGACATCGGCGGATCGCTGCCGGGCGATTTCGGTGCCTTCCTGCTCAAAACGGGCAACCCATTCCTGAAAGACCTCATTGGCCGCGGCCTCCGCGTTCCATGCCGCTTGCCGGATTCTCTCTTCTATGGCTTCTACCAGAGTAGGGTCTTCCAGCATCAGCCGTTGAAACTCAAAGATGCGCGCCGTCTCGGGATGGTGGACCGCCACTTCCTGCTGAAGATGGATCAGTTCCTGGCGCGCCTGTTCCAGGGCCTTGTGGAGACGGGCAATTTCCGTGGCAATGTCCTGAACGGGGTAACGCTCAACGTGCCACGTTAAGGGACGGTACTGGAATAACGGAGCGACAGCCACTCCTCCGGAGGCCGGAATGCCTCTCAGGCCTTCTCCTCCTGGAACTTCTATCGGCCGGGGTGTCACAACCGGAGGGGGCAACGTCTCTTCTAACTCTCCAAAGCCGCTTTCAACGAGCATCTTCAGAGTCTGGATGGCCGCCTTCGCGTCTTCTCCGCGAGCCACAATCCGAATCCGTTCCCCTTGCCAGGCCGTTCCCCCGCTGGCGACTTCCACCATGCTTTTGGCATTGACCGGCGGACGTCGCTGGGAAACGTTCTGCACCGTGATATGGGCCCGAAACTGCATGGCAGTCTGAACGAATCGGGCGGCGGGGCGAGCGTGGAGACCGGTGGGATTCGGAACCAACAGTTCCACTGACTCCTCAGGGGCTTCCGCGATCTCCTCTGGAATGAACGGTGCGGGTGCGATCTCAGGAGATGGTCCCAAAATCTTGGAAACCCGCGCTGCCTGTTCGGCGGCATATTGAACTGCCTCCAGGCCCTCCCCTCCTGAGGCGGCCACGACGGCTGCCAGGGCACCTTCCACCAGGGGAGCATTTGCCAGGCGTACCTGCTCCCGCCATTCCGGCGGTAGATACTCCAGGGCCATTTCCGCCACCATGATGGAACTGCCCAGGTCGGCCAGAACCAGAGCGCTGTGTCCCTGGCCCAATATCTGCTGAAGGGCGTTCAGCACCTTATCCAGGCTGGTGCCCAGGCGGCCGTCCTCAGTCCCACCCGCCGGGATGACCGGGATATTTTCCCCACCAGCCATCTGAAGGGCCACTTCACAAACCCCGGCGGCCAGTTGTTCACTGTGAGCGACAATAATGATACCAACCAATTCTCTCCTTACTGTAACCACCTACCTGCTGTCATTGCGAGGCGGCGATAGCCGCCGAAGCGATCCCCTCACGGGCGTCACGAATATTCACTATAGGGCAAAATTCACGCCTGATGCGCTCAAGCGGCTTCTGGCCCCCCCTCACCCCCCTTTGTCCCTTCTCTCCCCATCGCTTCGCTCTGGGGAGAGGGGGATGAAAGAGGGGATTTTGCGGCGGCGGCCAAAGGCCGCCGCAAAATCCCCCCATTCCCCCTCCCCGCTCCCGCCGCCGAAGGCGAACGGGAGCGGGGGGAGGGGTGAGGGTGCAGCCCCCATACGGCAAGCAAAGTGCGGATTTTGCCTTAGAGTGAATACTCTTATTCTTTGGAGGGAACTTCACGAATGCTCTTATTCAGTGGAGGGAATTTAGAGATTGCTTCGCCGCCTTCGGCGGCTCGCTAATGACGCGGGTGGGCAGGTAGTGACGAATGGTTGCAGAACCAGGGGCTTCAAGGATTGCAATGGGGACAGTTGGCAACCTCCCAGGGTGAGGTATTCACTCCTGTACCTGTCCCGACATAGCCAATGGCCCCACACCGACAGGCGTACCAGCCCTCATCCACTTGCTCAAAGGGGATTCTTGGTGCTTGCAGGTCAATGGCTTCAACTCCACATCTCCAGCGAGCGTTCGTGAGCAACCATCGGCATCCCCCCATCTGCAAGCGGTCAAAGTATTCACCGAAATGCTGACAATGCCGCATCAGCAATACGGCTATTGTCACGTCGGGTGGGAGAGGGAAATCCAATGCATTTGCACATACGACATGGAGGTTTCGCGGCAGGGAAAAACCGATGGCCGCGAGCGTTGCAGCAACTATCGTTGGATTGACCTCTATGGCATATACACGGCGTGCTTTTTGAGCGATCCGAAGGGCCAGATAGAGGTCTCCCGCCCCGATTTCTATCACGATGTCTTCCGGTCCCACTCTTTCCAGAACGGCCTGGTAGGTCTCCTCGTCATACCCGCTGAACCGGCCTTCCCATTCCTCCAGGCTATGGATTCGCAGAAAGTGGGAAAAATCCTTGCTTGGTGCGTTGGGGATAACGGTTTCCCTCATCCGAAGGACCTGCTTTCCCAAATGGATTTTGGCGACCTTCGCGCGCCAGGTAGTTCCTTTCCTGGTCGGGTGTTCTGTTGGAGCGATTGTCCTGCTTCTTACAGAGGGAGAAAGGGAGGTTTTTGTGGCTGGCTTCGCGGGCCACAAAAACCTCCCCCCAATGACGATCCGAATGGCTACTGCCTGTTTTACTTTTCCCTGGAGAACCAACCGGCCCGGTAAGCCACAGCGGCCCAGAAACCAACCCAGACAATGGGAAAAATCACCATACTGAGCCCCCGGCCAGCCATGTAGAACATCACCTCGCTTACCACCAGCGGGAACAGAAAAGCAAAAATCCACCACCATAGAGGGCGGCGCGGGGGTTGTGTACTCTTTTCCGCTTTTGGAGACTTCTTTTTTGTCATTTGTCATCTCTCGGGCCTGCTAAGCGGGCGGGAGCGGCTCCAGATGGGTGCGGCAGGGAGCCTGAATCCCCATCTTGGCACACACCAGGTCCACGGTTTTCTCTGCCATCAGTCGGCAGGTAGTGACCTTGCCGCCAGTGACGGTGATCAGCCCCCCGAGTCCATCCAGTTCTTCGTGATCCAGGACGTAAAAAGCCCGGCTGACTTCTCTTTGCCCTTCTGCCCCTTCCGTCGGTGGCTTGTAAAGAGGACGGACGGCCGCATAATATCGCTGGACCCCCATCTCCTCCACAACGGGTACCATTTTGATGGCTTCTTCCAGCAAGAGGTCAATCTCCCACTCCTGGATGCAGAAGTCATCCGGGTCCTGAATCGGCACCGAGGTCGTGCCCAGGACGATTGCCGTGCCCACCGGCACAACAATATCCCCGTCCGTCGGAGGGCGACAACGGTTAATCGCGCGCCGGACCGGTCGGCCGTTCAGGACGACCATTGTCCCATAGTCCAGAGCCATTGGCACTTCCAATCCGGCCAACCGCGCGGTTTTGGTTGTCCATGGGCCGGTGGCATTGATCACATATTCGGCCCGGATTTCGTATTCATTGCCAGAAGAGCGGTCCACCGCCTCAATGCCCACTACCCGGTCACCCTGGCGCAGGATTTTTGTAACCGGTGTGTAGAGGAAGACTTTAGCCCCGTATTCTTTGGCCGCCTTGACGCTGCCGATACAAAGAGTCCAGCCATCTATACTGGCATCGGGGACAGTCACAGCATAGCGCACTTGAGGAGAAAGGGCGGGTTCTTCCTGAAGGGCCTGGCTGCCAGAAAGCACCTCCGTCGGAATGCCGACCTGGCGACATCCTTCCAGGAAACGGGGCAGGAACGCCTCGTCTTCGTCGGTCAATACAACAAAAAATCCCCCCGTATCCTCAATCGCCTGCGGAGCGATTCGGCGGAGGATGGCGTTCTCATGGATGCATTCCTCGGCGGCGGGTGGGTCTTTGACAGCGTAGCGGCCACCGCTATGGAGAAGGCCATGGAAATTCCCCGACGTTCCCTCGGCCAGATTACCCCGCTCTACCAGGACGGCCTCAACTCCTCGCATTGCCAGGTCCCGCAAGACCGCCGTCCCTGTCGCTCCACCACCAATCACCACGACTCTGGTCTCCAGTCGGATCATTCTTTTGCCTCCTTTCTCCGCTTCTGTTGACTTTCGTACATTCAGATGGGAGTGTGGATTGCCCGAAGCCTCTCCAGCGAGTAGCGCCAGGAGTGCTTCGCCGCCTCCAGCGACCCGCAATGACGGGTTATGATCGCCATTCCCTACAGGCTTCAATCAGGGCCGGGATGACTTTTTCCCACTCCTCTACCACACCAATATGGGCAAGTTTGAAAATGGGCGCGTCGGAGTCTTTGTTAATCGCGACAATGGTTTTAGATGAACCGGCCCCGGCGATGTGTTGCGCTGCCCCCGAAATTCCCACCGCAATGTAGAGATTGGGGGCAACGATTTTCCCGGTCTGACCTACCAGGTGAGAGTGGGGCACCCACCCCAGGTCCACGGCCGGGCGGGAGCCACCGATTGCGGCTCCCAGTACCCGGGCCAGTTCCCGTAGAACGGCGAACCCCTCCGCGCTTCCGATTCCTCTCCCTCCGCTGACGATGATTTCTGCCCGATCCAGCGGCAGTTCTCCCTCTTCTTTTTCTTCCAAACGTTCCACCACGCGGATCTGCGGACGGACGCTTTCCCAGTCGGCCGGGAAACTCTGGATTTCTCCCCGACGTGTCGGGTCAGCAGGCAGGGGGTCAAAAGCGCGTGAGCGCATAGTGGCCAGTTGAACCGGCCCCCGAATGCGCATATACGCCATGGCCTTCCCCCCATAAACAGGGCGTAGCCAGCGGATATCCTCCCCCTGAACGGCGAAGCCCCCGCAGTCGGTGGCAATCCCTGTCTCCAGGCGGTATGCCAGGCACGGCCCCACATAGGCTCCACTCAGATCATCGTGGGGAAGGAGCACAACCTGGGGGGCCAGATGCCGGACGGCCGATTCCACCACGGCCAGTGCTATTTCCGCTTCTACGGATGGACATTCCACCGTCAGCACCCGATCGGCGCCCCGGTGGATCAGTTCCTCTCCGTAGGCCCCCGATGCCGGTCCCACACACAGAGTATGCACCGTACCTTCCCCCAGTTGAGCGCTCAGTGCCCGCGCGGCGGCCAGCAGTTCCAGCGGGTGGCGGGGGATTTCCGGTTGAGATGCTGTGCAAAATGTCAGGATGTGAACCATGGTATCCCTCCTCAGCCGATCAACCCCAGCGCTTTCAGTCGCGCGGCCAGGTTGCGGGCTTTCTCGGCGCCGGATTCCCCTTCAATGAGTTCACAGCGCATCTCCCGATGGGGGATAAACAGTTCGTCTATCTCAATCCGCAGAGGTTTCGGGCCCAGAGCATCGGCGCTCAGGCCTAAATCGGCCAACGACCAGCAGGGGATGGGGGCCCGCATGGCTGCCCGTATTCCTTTCACTGAAGCGTACCGGGGGACGTTGCTCGTGTCGTTGGTGATCGTCGCCAGGAGAGGGAACGGGGCTTCCAGGATTTCGTACCCGGTCTCAACGGGCCGTCTCATCCGAATGGTACCATTGGCCGCTTCAAAGTTGGCGACGAGGGGAACGCACGGGATGCCCAGTTCTCCGGCCAGGAAGGGTCCGACCAATCCCAACTCTACGTCTCCCGCCTGGCGTCCGCACAGGATCAAATCAAACTCGCCGATTTTTCGCACGGCCGCAGCCAGGACGCGGGCCTTTCCAAAAGAGTCCATTTCTTCAAAATTCAAATCGGAGAGCAGGATGGCATCGTCAGCGCCCATCGCCAGCGTCTGATGGAGCGCCTGGAGAGCTTCTTTCTTCCCAAGCGTTAGAGCGGTCACCCTGCCCCCGACTTTCTCTTTCAGCTGCAGAGCGACTTCTACAGCAACTTCATCATAGGTACTGATCACCAGGGGGTGAGTCCCCTGGATCTGCCGTTTCGCGACCGGATCAATCCGGAAGAGGTGAAAGGGGACCTCCGGGTCCATGATTTGCTTGATGCATACGATGATGTGCATACTCTGACCTCACAACAAAAGGGGGAGGATGCGGGGCCTCCCCGATCCCGCTCCTCCCCCCAGACTCTCAGGGCACTATTCTACCCAGCCGAAGGTCCGCTCCACTGCCTTCAGCCAGCCCCGATAGAGGCGCTCGCGGGTCTCGGGGTCCATCTTCGGCTCCCAGACCTTGTCCACCGCCCAGTTCTTGCGCAGGTCGTCCAGGTTGTCCCAGAAGCCGACGGCCAGCCCGGCGGCGTAGGCGGCGCCCAACGAGGTGGTCTCGGCCACGACCGGGCGGATGACCGGCACGCCCAGGATGTCGGCCTGGAACTGCATCAGCAGTTCGTTAAAGACCATACCGCCATCCACCTTCAGGGCGGTCAGGCGCACACCGGAGTCCTTCTCCATCGCGTCCAGCACCTCGCGGGTCTGGTAGGCGGTGGCTTCCAGCGCGGCGCGGCAGATGTGGTACTTGTTGATGAAGCGGGTGAGGCCGACGATGACGCCGCGGGCGTCCAGCCGCCAGTACGGCGCGAAGAGGCCGGAGAAGGCCGGGACGAAGTAGATACCACCGCTGTCGGGCACCTGCCGGGCGTAGTCCTCAATGTGCTTGGAGAAGTCAAAGAACTTGAGGTTATCCCGCAACCACTGGACCAGAGCACCGGTGATGGCGATGGAGCCCTCCAGGCAGTAGATGGCCGGCTCGTCGCCGAATTTATAGCCCAGGGTGGTCAGCAGGCCGCTCTTGCTGGGGACGGGCGTGGTGCCGGTGTTGAGCAGCATGAAGCAGCCGGTGCCGTAGGTGTTCTTGGCCTCGCCGGGGCTGAAGGAGGTCTGGCCCACCAGCGCGGCCTGCTGGTCGCCCAGGTCGCCGCAGACGGGGATGGAAGTGCCAAACGGCCCGTCTTTCGGTGTGTAGCCGTAAATCTTGGGGTCGCTGGAGGGGCGAATCTCCGGCAACATCTGGCGCGGGATGTCCATGATGTCCAGAATCTCCGGGTCCCAGTCCAGCGTCTCCAGGTTCATCAGCATCGTGCGGCTGGCGTTGGAGACGTCGGTCACGTGTGCGCCACCGTTGGGGCCGCCGGTCAGCCACCAGATTACCCAGGTGTCCACGGTGCCGAAGAGGGCGTCCCCCTTCTCCGCCGCCTCCCGGACGCCGGGGACGTTATCCAGAATCCACTTGATCTTGGGGCCGGAGAAGTAGGTGGCCAGGGGCAAACCGGTCCGGGCGCGGAAGCGGTCCTGCCCGCCCTCGCGGGCCAGCGCGTCGCAGATGTCTTTGGTGCGGGTGCACTGCCAGACGATGGCGTTGTAGTAGGGCCTGCCGGTCTTCTTATCCCAGACGATGGTGGTCTCCCGCTGGTTGGTGACGCCGATGGCGGCGATGTCTCTGGGATCAATGCCGTTTTTGGCCAGCGCGGCCCGAATAACCTGCCGGGTGCGCTCCCAGATTTCCGTCGGGTCGTGCTCCACCCAGCCGGGCTGGGGGTAAATCTGCTGGTGCTCCAGTTGGTGGAGACTCACCACCTGACCGGCGTGGTCAAAGACGATGAAGCGGGTGCTGGTGGTACCCTGGTCTACTGCCGCAACATATCGGGGCATCGGGCTCCTTTCCTGAAGTGGTCTGTGGTCTGTAACTGTTCAGCCTCACCCCTCCCCCAGCGGCTTTGCCGCTGCCGCCGCAGGCGGCGGGGGTGGGGTGAGGAAGCCCGGATAGTTACTGTCGTCTGTCGTCTGTCGTCCGTCGTCACTGCTCAGCGGTCCGTTCCGCCGCCTGGACCGCGCGATGGACGGTGGGATACACCATCCACACCGTCATCAGGCCGAAGAGGGCGCCGGTGACCACCCGCCGCAGGGGAGTGCTCTCCACGGCGACGAACCCCGCCGACGGGAAGAGGAGCACCAGGACCTGGGAGACGAACTGAATCCCCCCGTCCAGGGCGACCGGCACCAGGCCGAACAGCAGGTAGGCCCAGAGCGGCAGGGGACGCCACCGGCGGCCGGAGAGGGCAAAGGCCAGCCCGGCCAGGAAAATGGTTCCGTAAATGGCCGTGTCTCGCTGGCAGAGGGCCACTTTGTAGCCCAGAACGGCGTCGCCGATGTAGCCGTGGGGGACCAGCAGGTCCGGGTCCACTCCCCGCTGGATGAGTTCCTGCATGGAGTAGTACGGCTGTTCGCCGAAGAGGTACCACGAACGGTAGGGAAGTTGGTGGCAGAGGGGCCGATAGGCCAGGTAGATGAGGCGGGCGGGCTCCTCCAGGCCCGCGTTCATGAGAAGTGGGGCCAGGAACGACACGCCGACGTAGAGGAACCACCACAGGTTCAGGAGAGCCAGCCAGTGGCGGACGAACCACTGGCCCACCCGTTCGGCCCAGCAGCCCAGGGGGTGCTCCCAGGGGGAACGGTTTTCTTCGGCCCGGCGGGCGGCCCGTCGCCGCTCCACTTCCGCCAGGATGTCCTCTACTGTTGGTTCCGGTGTGCTGTTGTCCATTATTCGCTTTTGTGGCAGATGGGCAGGGTGTAGGGGCGACCCTTGCGGTCACCCGCCCTTGCGGTCGCCCCCTGGGGCAGGGGCGAGCCCCGCCCCTACGTCGGCTCTGTATGGACCAGGAAATGGGCGACCTGGGGGAAGGCCTGGCGCAGGCGCCCCTCCACCTGGGCCGAACAACGGTGGGCATCTTCCATAGAGAACTCCCCGGGACAGACGCAGTGCAGGGAGACGTAGAGCCCATCCTGCACCTGCCGCAGCCGGACGTCGTGGCATTCCATCACTCCATCCTGGGCTTCAGCAATCCGACGGATTTGCTCCACCATGTCAGAGTACGTGTCGGTCACGTCCTGCCCCGGGTTGTCGGATAGCGCGGGAGCCACCTCAATGTGAGTCTCCACCGCCGCCAGCCCCTCCACCTGCGCGCGCAACCGGTCCTCAAAGGCCGTCGCCATCCGGTGGGCCTCGTCCAGAGAGAGATGGCCAGAGACCTCCAGGTCCAGGTCCACGTGGTAACCATCCGCCAGCCGGTGGACGTGGACGTCGTGGACGGAGAGGCCGGATTCGGCGGCAATGGCCCGCACCTGCCCGATAACGGGATCAGTGGAGGTTGCCGGTTCCACGTGGACGGTCACGTCGCAATCGGAGGAGAGTCGGGAGATGGCCTCCTCCACGCGGGTCGCTACCTGATGGGCCATCCCGGCGGGCATCTCCGGCGCGACGCGCACGGTGGCCTCCACAAAGGTGACCGGTCCGGCGGTGCGCAGGCGGATAGGGCCGCACTCCTGGACTTGTTCCACACCCGCGATGGCGGCGCGCACCCGTTCCTCCAGCCCCTCCGGCGCCCGGTCCAGGAGCGCATCCACCGTGCGGCGGCCCAGTTGCAGGCTGACCCTGATGACGATGGCCGCCACCACCAGCGCGGCGACGGCATCGGCCCGCAGCAGCCAGGAGCGGTGCTGGGGGAACACGTCGGCCAGGCGCACCAGGATCAGCCCGACGATGACGACGGAACTGCTCCAGATGTCGGTGGAGAAGTGGAGCGCGTTGGCCTCCAGGGCCTGGCTGTTATGGCGGCGCGCGACCCGGTAGAGGGCGCGCGAGCGGTTGTAATCCACTACAATGGCCAGTCCCATCACCCCGAAGGACCAGATTGTGGCCTCCACCTCCACAGTTTTGAAGAGCAGCCGGTTGATCGCCTCGTAGATAATCCAGACGCATGTCACCAGTAGCAGGAGCGTCTCTATCAGGGCGGAGAAGTTCTCCACCTTCCCGTGGCCGAAGGGATGTTCCCGGTCGGCCGGGCGGCCCGAGGCGCGCACGGCCAGGAAGGTGATGGACGCAGCCACCAGGTCCAGTCCGGAGTGGGCGGCCTCGGAGAGGATACCGAGACTGTTGGTCAGGATGCCGATGACCAGTTTAAACGCGGTGAGGAAGACCGCCGCCAGGACCGAACTGAGAGCGACGGTCCGTTTTTCTTTGTGAGCCTGAGCAGTTTCCGGCTTCATTGAGTATCTATGCTACCTCAAAATGGCGAGACGTCAAGTGGGGGAGAAGAAGTAGGGGGCAGTGGCCTGGCCGCTGCCCCCTACTTCCTGGTCTACGGAGAAGTGGCAACGAGGCGGTATCGCCGGAGGGTTTCCATCAGGGAGGGGTTAACCTGAGCCATCACCTGCCGGAGCAGTTGACGGAGGGTGGCCTCGCCGAACCGCTCCCGCACCACGTCCTGCTGCGCCTGCAGGAAGCGCCGGTACATCTCCGCCAAGTCATCTGTGGAAAGCGCGGGCTCGGTCCGGTCCTCAATGCGGCTGAGGTTGAACCGAATGGGGAGAGGAGCGGCCCGATGGTTAACCTCTTCCTCACAGGAGAAATCATTCGGGGATGCCCGATACGGTTTGGTGGCCCGGCAGAGGAGTTCGGCGAACTCCCGGAACGCCCGCCGGAGGCGGATTTTGTCCACGTCCCCGGGACGGATCAGACCGGCCTCGTAGAGACCGTAGAGAACCTTGCTGGTCTCAAACTCCGTCAACCCGCAGACCTGAGCCACTTCTGCGACATTGCGCACCCCGTCCAGGCTCTCCCAGACCCGTCGTTCTTCCGGATGGACGTCCCACCCCTCCTCCAGGGAGATGTTGTCCCGGCGCTCAAAGATGACCTCCGGAGAGGGGACCACCCGCTGGATGATGGCCCAGTTGTCCACCCAGCGCGCGCCGGACAGGATGAGGTTTTCCGCGCTCATCTGGAGGATTCGGCAGCCTTCCTGGGGACCCATCCGCTGGTCAAAGGTGAACGCTCCCTCCTGCCTGCGGAAGAGGTCGTAGATGTCGTTCAGGACCTGGTCGGGGTCGCGCACGTCCCCCTCGGGTCGGCGGGAGGTGGCGCAGACCGGGCGCCCCTGGTGGAACGAGAGGGTCCGTACCGAAAGGCCGTCCGTGACGGTGAGGGTGCCGCTGTGGCGGCCGGAGGCGATCAGTTTGATCAGGTCGGGAAGGTGGAAGTCTCGCAGGTCGCCGGAGAGGAGCATCATCCCCCGGTACTCCTGCATCTCTTCGCCCCGCAGGTGACGGAGAATCCCCTCCAGCCACTCCCGCTCGGTCCGGACACAGGTGGCGATGCGGGTGAGGATGGCACAGCGAAGCGGGTCTCCGGCCGCTCGCCTCCGGGCCTTCAGAACCTCCTCTTCCCGGCGGCGCAGGAACTCCAGCCGCTGCCCCAGAAGCGCCAGCGCCCGCTCCTGGGGGATTTTGTTCAGCAGAAAAATGCCCACGTCGTATTCGGAACGGTTGGGTTCCTGGGAGGCCAGGGCCTCCTCCATCCCGGCGAAGAAGGCCTGCCGCCCCTGCTCCGTCAGATGGTAGACACTGCGCTCTGGCCCCTCGCCGCGCGCGCGGGTCTCCAGCACCAGCCCCCGGCGGTGGAGTTTGGAGAGGGAGTAGTAGATGGCCGCCGGGCTGACGGCCAACCACAGGTCCACATCCGCCGCGCGGATTTGCTGGAGAATCTCGTAGCCGTGCATCGGCCGGTCCAGCAGCAGCCCCAGGACCAGCAGGTCGTTACGGGTGAGCCCCGCCGTCTCTTCCATAGACCCTCCGCACCCCGTTTTCGGCCAGTCCCGCCTGACCGTCAATAGTAATTATACCGTAACTGCAAAACCACGTAACTATTCAGGCTTCCTCACCCCACCCCCGCCGCCCTCGGGCCGAAGGCCCTTCGGGCCGAGGCCTGCAGCGGCAGCGGCGAAGCCGCTGGGGGAGGGGTGAGGCTGAACAGTTACAAAACCACGAAGGACACGAAGGCCGCACAAAGGGCACGAAGGATGGTATTTTATCCCTTTGTGTACTTCGTGAGTACTTTGTGCCCTTCGTGGTAGGTAATTACATTATACCACCATTCTGTGGAATAGTCCAAGTTGAACTTGACAGGAAAAATATTCTGTGTTATAATCAAGGCGGTAATTTCTGGATAGACTATTCAGTGCTGAATACCAACGGAGGCTTCTGATGGAGATTCCTCGTCTCTCCCGCCGACGGTTTCTGGGCCTGACGGCCGCTGCGGGCGTCGCGGCCGTCCTGGGCGTGCCCCTGCTGAAGAGAGAGGCCTCTCTGGCCCAGGAGCGCCCGAAGGCCCGCTATGCCCTCATCATAGACACCACCAAATGCACGGGCTGCGGGGCATGCATAGAGGCCTGCCGCCTGCGCAACCACCTCCCCGAGGGAGTCAGTTACATCCACCGCATCGTCAAGGGCAATCACCGCAACCCCTGGTTCCTGATGATTCAGTGTCAGCATTGTGCCAACCCGCCCTGTGCCACCGTCTGCCCTACCAATGCCACCTACCGGCGGGAGGACGGGGTGGTGCTGATTGACGAGCGGCTCTGCGTGGGCTGCAAGTACTGCATGCAGGCCTGCCCCTACCAGGCGCGCGTCTACGACGAGGAGCGGGGCGTGGCGGATAAGTGCTGGCTCTGCCTGCCCTGGGTCCTGGGCGGCGGGCTTCCGGCCTGCGTGGAGGCCTGCATCCCCGGCGCCCGCCTCTTCGGCCGCGCCGACGACCCCCAGAGCGAGGTGGCCCAACTCATCGCCTCGGGGCGGGCCAAACCCCTCCACCCCGAGTTTGGCACTGACCCGTCCATCCTGTTCTACGTAATAGAAGAAGAGTGAGGTGCGCGGTGCAGACGGCATGGGGCTGGCTTCCGGCGATTTACCTCTTCCTGGGCGGTATGGGCGCGGGCGCGCTGCTGGTCGCCGCCGCCTTTGAGTTCTACGGCAAACGGTACCAGTACGAGTTCTGCCCCACTGCCCTGGTGGGCGCCACCGTCCCTGGCCCGCTGGTCATCCTGGGCACCCTTCTGCTCATCTTTGACCTGGGGGCCGGCCTGCGGGAGCCCTGGCGCATCTTCTACATGTTCACTCACTTCTCCTCCGTGATGACCTGGGGCGTCTGGCTGCTCACCCTCTTCATCCCCGTCTCCCTGATCTACGGCTTTCTGGAGATTCTGGACGCTTTCCCGGCGGCCCGTCAGTGGCTGCGGACCCGCCGCTGGCTGCGCTGGACGGCCTTTCTCTGGAACCTTCCCCTCCGCCGGACCAAGCGGGTCTTCGCCGGAATCGGGTCCGTCCTGGCCGTGGGCGTCGCGATTTATACCGGCATCCTGCTGAGCGCGGTCGGCCCGGCCATACCCTTCTGGTCCACCTGGGTCCTGCCCTTCATCCCTATCCCGATGATGCCGGTTCTCTTCCTGGTCTCCGCCCTCTCCACCGGGCTGGGGCTGACGGTGGACCTGGCGGCGACGCTGGCCATCGGCCCCATGGAGCAGCGGGTGAAGAGTTTGCCGTGGATCCACATGGCCTTTATCGGCGTGGAGACGCTTCTGCTGGGGATGCTCCTCATCACCGCGCTGGTAGACGGCGGCTCGGCGGCCCGGTCGGCCCGGGAGATCATCGCGGGCACCCACGCCGTTGTCTTCTGGGTGCTCATCGTCCTGCCTGGCTTCATCTTCCCCTTCGTCGTCCACGCCTACGCGGCCGGGCTGGGGCGCCACTCCCTGGTCTCCGGCGTGGGCTCCGGGGTCGGCATCGTCGTTGCTGGTCTCTTCCTGCGCTACCTGATCCTGGTCAGTGGCATCCCGGCCGCGCTGTAAGGAGGGACCCGATGTTGCCTTCCCACTGGCCTAAATGGACCGTCGTTCTCATTGGACTGGCGCTGGCGGTCTTTACCATCCTGCTGGCGCTGGTGCTGGAGCCGGCGGCGCAGGCGCTGATGCCCCGGCCCACCCCGACAGCCACCCTGCCGGCCCTTCATTACGCCGCTCCCCAGTCCCGGGAGTGCATCCTCTGCCACACCAACCCGGAGACGCTTCGTCAGACGGTGACCGATGCGGCGGAACTGGAACGGCTCTGGATTGACCCGGCGGATGTCCTCTCCACCCACGGGCGGCTGGGATGCGTGACCTGCCATCGGGGGACTGGCGGCACGACTGACCTGGCCGTCGCCCATCAGGGACTGGTGAAGGACCCGACTCTGCACTTTGAGCATGAGTGCACCCTCTGCCACCGGAACCTGCCCGATGAAATCCCCGGTGACCGGCTGCGCACGCCGCACTCCTCCGTCGTCCACGGCCTGGCCCAGGGGGTGACCTGCAGCGACTGTCACGGCGGCGTCGGCCACGGCTTTGACCCCGTGTCCGGCCAGGTCATCTGCTCTATGAACGTTTGCGTGGACTGCCACAAGACCCGCAACCTGCGGGCGGAACTGCAGGACTGCAATGCCTGCCACATCGGCCCCCACGACGTGGCGGCGGTGCTCTCCTGCAGTGACTGCCATACCTCCACCCAGCGCTGGAACGAGACCCACCTGGCGGTCCACCCGGTGGAACTGACGGGCTGGCACGCTCAGATAGACTGCTTTGACTGCCACGACTGGCCCAACTTCGGCGGCCTCCGCTACGTCTGCAGCGACTGCCACAAGCGCCCCCACGACTTCGGGGACGACAACTGCGAGCGCTGCCACACCCCGGAGGGGTGGAATAAGTAGAACCCGGGGCTTTTGCGGCGGCGGGCCTCAGCCGTCGCCGCAAAAATCCCATCCCAAAAATCCCAACTCAAGGAGGAGACACAACAAAATGAAACGCCCGCTCTATCCCATCCTGCTCGTTCTGACCATCGTCGCGACTCTGCTGGCGGGCTGTGCCCGGCCCACGCCGGTCCCGCCCACGGCGACCCCGGTGCCGCCGACAGCCACCCCGGTCCCGCCGGCGGCCACCCCGGTGCCGCCCACGCCCACCGAGGCGCCCAAAGTGGACGAGTTCACCGTCCTGGCGAACTACATCTCCGAAAAGTTTGCCCAGTGGACCCCGGTGGTGACCGCCGACGAAGTCTACGAGAACCTGACCGACGGCGATCCCTCCAACGACCCCTTCATCCCCCTTCATCATTGACGTCCGCAAGCCGGAGGACTACGCCAAGGGGCACGTCCAGGGCGCCTACAACATCTTCTGGAAGGACATCGTCAAGGAGGAGTACCTCTCCAAACTGCCCAAGGACCGCAAGATTGTGATCTATTGCTACACTGGCCACACCGGAGAGGTGGCGGCTACCATCCTGATGCTCCTGGGCTACGACGCGGTCAACATGAAGTTCGGTTTTATGGGCTGGTCAAAGAACGATGAAGCCCTGGCCCAACCGCGCTTCACCGGACCTGCTGGCTACCCGGTGGAGACGGAGCCGCATCCGTTGACCGAAACCTACGCTCCGCCGTCCTGGGAGACCGGTCAGACGGATCCGGCGGCGATCGTTCTGGCCCGTGCCCAGGCGCTGATTCCCAACTGGAACCCGGTCATCACTGTAGAGAATCTCTATGAGAACCTGACCGACGGGGATGACGCCAACAATCCCTTCATCCTGAGCGTCCGCAAGCCGGAGGATTACGCCAAAGGGCATATCCAGGGCGCTTACAATGTCTTCTGGAAGGAAGTGGCGAAGCCGGAGAATCTGGCCCATTATCCTGCCGACAAGCCCATCGTGATCTACTGCTACACCGGGCATACGGGCCAGGCCGCGGCCACGGCCCTGCTCCTGCTGGGCTACAACGTGACCAACCTCAAGTACGGGATGATGGGCTGGACCGACCGCGACGAGGTGTTGGCTCAGCCCCGCTATGACGTTAAGACCGCCCCAGATTATCCCATTGAGACCGAGCCACACCCGTTGCCGTAGTGGATAAAGGGGAAGAACGTGCCAGGCACTTCGGAAGTGGCACGTTCAACTGACGATAGGAGGTGCTACGTGCGAAAGGGAATCTGGCTCTTTTTGGGTGGCCTGCTGGGGCTGATCCTGGTGGGCTGTCTCGCCCGGCCGGAGATCACCCCTCTGCCGCCCAGCCCGATGCTCCCCGCCGTCCCCACCCTTGCCGCCACGCCGGTTCCTCCCACCGAGACGCCGTCCCCGGCCGCCGACAGCAGTACCTGTATCGCCTGCCACACCAGTGAGGAGACCCTGAGGGCGCTGGCGGTGGAGCCGGAGGAGGCGGAACACCTCTCCGAGGGAGAGGGCTGAGGGGGCTCATTGCCTCCGGTGGAGGCATGGGAGAAAGTCTTCCTGGACGACCAGGCGCTGGGGGATGCCCACGCCAGCCTGGGCTGCATTGCCTGCCATGGCGGCGTCGGGGGGACGACGGATAAAGAACAGGCCCATCAGGGCATCATCCGCGACCCCGACCCGGCTCAGACCTGCGCATCCTGCCACAAATCCATCGTGGGCACCTACCAGAACAGTCTGCACGTGACCCTGGCGGGGTACTACACTGTGCTCCGGGCCCGCGGCAGCGAGGAGACATGGCCCCAGTTGATGACCGCCTTTGATAACCACTGCGACAACTGTCACTCTTCCTGTGGCCAGTGCCACGTGAGCCGACCCCATCTCCATGGGGGCGGCTTGCTGGCGAAGCACAAGTTCAAGAAAATCCCCCCGATGAACCTGACCTGCACCGGCTGCCACGGCACGCGGGTCAACGACGAGTACAAGGGCAAGAACCAGACCGCCGACGGCCAGAAGGTCCCGGCGGATGTCCACTTCAACCCCGGCGGCATGGCCTGTTTTGCCTGCCACACCGGCGACCAGATGCACGGCGCGCTGGGGGTCTTCAACCACCGCTACGACGGCCCGCCGGACCCGTCCTGCACTCAGGCGGGATGCCACGAAAACATCGGTGGTCCGGACGACCCGGTGGCCTTCCACACGAAGCCACATATGGAGAAAGTGCAGTGCCAGGTCTGCCATGCCGCGCCCTACAAGCACTGCTACAACTGCCACGTCCAACTCTCCGATACGGGCATCCCTTACTTCAAAGTGGACCCCTCGGAGATTCTCTTCAAAATCGGGCGCAACCCCATCCAGAGCCCGGACCGGCCGTGGGAGTACGTGGTGGTGCGGCATGTCCCGATCTCGCGGAACTCCTTCGCCTATTACGGGGAGAACCTGCTTCCCAATTTTGACGCGCGGGAGACCTGGACCTACGCCACACCGCACACCATCCAGCGGCGCACGCCGCAGACGGAGTCCTGCAATTCCTGCCACGGGAACGCGTCCCTGTTCCTGACCGAGGACTTCGTCCGCCAGCGGACGCCCGATGAAGTGGAAGCGAACCGGAACGTCATTGTCACGAAGGTTCCGGCGCGGATTCCATAGGCGGAAACGTTGCGGCGGCGGCCG
>Ga0272447_1001050_pt1 | contig 18570 bp, 15 predicted proteins | sample YNPCB0133_FD_194589 | JGI IMG/M metagenome (GOLD analysis project Ga0272447, IMG submission 194589) | Hot spring microbial mat communities from Yellowstone National Park, WY, United States - YNP-CB-013-3 | ecosystem: Environmental > Aquatic > Thermal springs > Hot (42-90C) > Sediment | place... | reverse complement strand
GATCTGATCAACGCCTCTGCTATGGTCTCGGAGCTATCGGCCATTTACATCCTTTCGGGAACACTCAAAGAGGGTTGGTGGTTGGTGGTAGAGGAGCCGGAGGCCCACGTCCATCCAAAGGGGCAAGCCACGATTGCGAGGTTTTTCGCCAAGTTAGCAAGGCTCGGAGTCAACGTGATGGTCACAACACACAGCGACCTGATAGCCCTTAAGCTCGCCCAGATGGTAGGGCTTACAGGCCTATCTCCTGAAGAGAGGGAAAGGCTCGGCTACCGTGGAGACGAGTATTTAACGAAGGAAGAGCTGGCGCTATACTCTTTCGAGCCGACAGAGGACGGCTCTATTGTGAGGAAGGTAGAGGTATCCGAGACGGGTGAGGTCTCCGAGCTACCCACTTACTCTAACGTGGTGGAGGAGATGTATGGAGAGGCAGTCAGGCTTCTCGAGCTTCACGGAAAGATCCCAAAGGTGATTGAGGGGCCATGAACGCATCAAGCGTTAGGGTCGTTCAAGGTAAGGACGGGATCCCCATAATGCTCAGGGACGAGGAGCCGTTCTTCGTAGATAGGTGGAGAGACGTAGAGACGGGTAACGAATATGTCAACGAGTATAGGCTTGTCTTCAGTTTTGATGAAGGCCTTTTTGTTGAGATCGTCCAGAGGTCAATCGGAGGAGAGTTCAGTTGGGAAGTGTCTCTCGACAATCTCGATGCAGAATCCCTGATGAGGTTGAACGACAGCGGAAGTTTGGAGCGGATTCGTGCTAAGGTCAAAGAGATAATGCAACAGTTGACCGAGAATCTGGATTCGCTGTTCTTTGACCCGATAGGTGATAGGCGCCGGATCTGTTACGTCTGTGGATCTTATGCCCTTCACGAATGCATCAGGTGCAATAAGGACATTTGTGATCAGCATGCGGTCTTCGCCGAGACCGAATACGAGGAGCCTTTGACCTATTGCCATGAATGCTTCTGGAAGGCGGTCGAGGATGATCCATATCAGGAACGCCTTTAGCAGGCTCTTCAGGAGACGCAAACGTAAACTGCGTGTATTGTTTTCTTATGAAGTGGAGGTCGAGGGAAGGGAGAAACCGATAAAAATTATGGTCGTTGAAGAGCAACCATGCCCCTATTGCGGTGCCATATTCCCTAACAGGCCTAAGGTCCACGACGGAGAGGGTTGGTGGTGGAGATGCTACACGGAGGATTGCGTAGTCGGATACTATCAGCCTGAGCATATGTTGGCAAGAAGGCATCGGGATTTCGTCTTAAGATATATAATCGCTCATGAATTAGCCCATTTAACAGTTAAAAGGCATAGTTGGAGATTATTCTGGAAGATAGTGGGAATTATCTATCCAGAGTATGAGAAGGGCAAGGAGGAGGTGTTGAGGATAGCAAAGGAAGAGCTGATGGGTACTGACAAGTTAGTATTACCTCCTCACCTCCTGACGTGATGAAGTTATGCATCGTTGCAATCTTAGTTATGAACTCTTCTTCGATCTTAAACTTCTTTGAGTTTACGTCGTTATAAAACCACTTCTCCCTGTCCATCATTTCCATTAAGCTAAGGTCTATTTGTCCAGAAATCCAAAAAGGCTTAAGTAAAACTTGTCAGTACCGAGCTGATGAAGAGAAACAAATGTTTATTGGAAGCTTAGTGTCATTAAAGGAATATTCCGACTACTTCGTTACATATCCATGACGAGGCTACGAAAGTTACTTGTAAATTGGCGACCTGCGAAGGTACCGCGTGGCAAGGCGTGCAATCGACCTGCTCCGGTCGGCAGACCCCCATCTGATAGCCATCGCCATGACCCTCTTCTTCCTCGTCCTGCACCTCACGATCATCGGAACACCTTGGCCCGAGGACCTGGAGGCTTGCAAGGTCACGAAGGAGAAGTGCGCCTTCGTCTTCGACGAGGCCCATTACGTTCCTGCTGTGAGGGAGATGATAGCCGGGAGGCCGGCCAACAACGAGCACCCTCCGCTCTCGAAGTGGCTGATGATGCTGGGGATATCGCTGTTAGGCGACAACCCCTACGGCTGGCGGATAAGCTCCGTGGTCACCGGAACCTTGAGCGTCTACGTCCTCTACCGTCTGGCAACGCTCCTTTTGGGCTCAGGATGGGCCGGGCTAGCGGCGGCATTCCTCTACGCAGCCGACGTGACCTCCTTCAACCTCAGCTCGATCGCGGTCCTCGATCCGCCCGCTAACCTCTTCCTGCTCCTCAGCGCCTACCTCCTCCTGAGGGAGAAGAGGCTGCTGGCAGGGATCGCGATGGGCCTCGCCCTGCTGACGAAGGCCTCGGCCGTCTTCGGGGTCGGAGCCCTTTTGCTTTTCGAGCTGCTGAGGTCGGCGAGGGGATCCGACTGGGCTGAGAGGCTGTACAACGGCGTGGTGAGGTCTTATGTGCTGCTGATAGTCGGCGCCGCTGTCATGCTTTCGGGCCTCGCGGTCTACGACGCCGCCTACAACGCGTTCCCGAACCCCTTCGCCCACCTGGACTTCATCCTCAGCTACCACTCCTCGCTCACCTTCAACTGCCTCGGAGGGATGACGCCCTTCGCCTGCATCCACGTCAACCAGGACGGCTCTAGCGTGACTGTGGACCTCCCCCTCAGCTGGACTTTGCCGGGCGTGACCTTCCAGCCGATGGGCTTCTACGTCGTCACGGTCTCCGTCGACGGCAGCTCCTACAGGCCGATCGCCTATTACGGGATGGCTGCTCCCCTCTGGTGGACCAGCTGGGTCGTGATGGTCTACTTCTTGATTAGAGGCATAGCTGTGGCCTGGAGGCAGCTATCAGGACTTGGAGAAGCGGTCTCGACGGAACACCGGTTGGACCTGCTTCTGGCGTGCTGGTTCGTCATGAACTACCTGGTCTACTTCCCGCTGGCGTACCTGTTGCACCGGTGGGTCTACCCGTTCTACTTTTTCCAGGTAGTGCCTCTCCTCGCGATAGGAGCGGTCCGCCTGCTCCTCCACGGCTGGTTCGAGCGGAAGGTGCTTTACCTCCTTCTCGCCGTCACGGCCTTCTGGTTCTTCGCCTACTACCCCGTCAAGTCGGACCTCCACATCCAGCTCCTCAGGTCCCTCGGCCTGCCCGCCTGACCGGCCAAACTTATCGAAGGGTTGTGCGATTGCGGGTCCGATGAAGATCCTGCAGCTCAGCGACGTCCACGGCAGCAAAAGAGCCGCCTCTTCCGCCGCCGAGTTCGCAAGGAGGGAAGGCGTGGACCTGATCGTCCTGGCGGGAGACGTGACGACCTTCGGAACCGTCAAAGAGGTCGCTGAGATCCTGAAGGCCCTTTCGTCGTCGGGCGTCCAGGTCGTCTACGTCCCCGGTAACTGCGACCCGCCGGAGCTGCTGAGGAACGACGTCGGCCTCGAGAAGGTTGTGAACGTCCACGGTCGAACAGTCTCGATCGGAGGGATCAGGGTGGGTGGGATCGGAGGAGGGTTGGCAGGAGGCCCGAGGAGCTGGATCGACCTGACCGAGGAGGAGATACGGGAAGTGATCGATTCCTTGGGGAAGGTGGACCTGCTCGTCTCCCACACCCCGCCCCACGGATCGGATGCCGACTACTTGGGAGGGAGGCACGTGGGGAGCGTCGCGGTCAGGGAGTACTGCCTCAAGGCGGAGCCCGTAGCTGTCTCGTGCGGTCACATCCACGAGGCGAGGAGCGTCTCGAAACTGGGGAGGACATTGGTGGTTAACGCAGGGCCTGCTAAGGGCGGCAACGCTGCGCTGCTGGAGATAACGGGTAATGAGGCGAAGGCGGAGCTGGTGAGGCTCTTCTGAGGGCTACGTTTTCGCGGTGGCAAAGACCGTGTGGCGGTAGATGTGGAGCATCATCCCCAGCATTATCATCGACATGCCCATGTTGAACATCGAGATGTTGGGACGGTTCTCGAGGTAGGTGAGGACTGCGAGCCAGCTGAACAACAACACTAGAATCAACGTCAAGACGACGCCTGCGGTTCCGGCCCTAGGCGAGAGGATTAGGGGCTTAGCAGGTGTGGGCCTTCCGCGGGGCTTCGTCAGGAACCTGTACGTGACGAAGAAGCTGATCAGCGTCATGATCCCGAACGAGCTGTAGTAGATGACGGGGTCGACGTAAAGCTGCTCGAAGACGGACAGCTTCGAGAAGTCGACGTAGAAGCCCCATACAGTGGTCACGATGATCATCAGTATCGAGGCGATGCCCATCGCGGCGAAGAAGGGCCTGTCCCTCCACGAGAGCTTCTTCGACTTGTCGACGAAGGGGACGATCAGGAAGAAGATCGCGAAGAGGAGCGGCAATAGTGCACCTGCCCAGAACCTTTCGGACCCTGTCCTGAGGAAGGCGTAGATCGAATTCAGGTACCATTCAGGGACCTCGACCGATCCCACAGTCGGGTCAAACCTGAGGCCGAGCTCGGCGGGGAACATGCCAGCGACCACGAAGATGGCGCCTATGACTCCAAGGATCATCGGCATGTCGATGATCAGGGCCCTCGGTATGTGGACGGCCAGGAGCAGCATCATCAGCAGCGGTATGATGAAGACGTGGAGCGCGTAAAAACGGACGACTAGGTCGAAGTATCCCCCTCCCATGAGTATCGGTGCGATCGAGGGCCCCAAGACCGGAGCCGAGAAGGTCAGGCCCATGCCTATGTTGATTGCGAGCATCGCCCTCTGGTTGAGGATCAGGTTGTACCCCGTGTAGGCCTCGAGGACCGTCAGGATACCCAGTATGATTCCGGTGACCCAGAGGACCTCGTTCTTGATCTTGTACCTCCCCGAGAAGTACTGGTAGTAAAGGTGCATGACAGCCAGCAGCACCATGAAGTTCGAGGCGTGGTAGTGGATCTGCCTCATCACGAAGCCGAACGGGACCGAATCCTGGATCTCTTTGACGCTGGCATAGGCGGTCTCGATCGACGGCGTGTAATAGAACATCAGTATCGCGCCCGTTATCCCGAGGATGAGGAAGACGATGGCGGTCAGGGTGCCGAGGTATCCGAAGGGCGATATGTACTGCTTGGGGAAGGTGAACTTGAAAGCGGCGAACGGCGTCCTCTCCAGCCTCTCCACAGTCCACTTGACCAGCGCATCGATGGCTTCCTTGAAGGTTCGGTACTCCTTCGACATGGTCACACCCTCACCACGTTCTCATCGGGAGACCTGTTGCGCCACTCTCTTCCCAGGCCTATGCGGCCGTCGATCCCGACCGCGTAGATGTCTCCGTTCCCATCGATCTCGAGCTTGACCATCGGAAGGGCGTTGTACGGATAAGGCTGGAGGAAGGCGGGCCCCTCGACGGCTACACCGTCCTCATCGCGGTAGATGGAGCCGTGGCACGGACAGACCAGCTCGCCCCTGTCGGGGGCGTAGGTCGGCAGGCACCAGAGGTGGACGCAGACCCTGCTGTAGGCCCTGATCTTGCCGTCCCTCGTCATCAGGAGGACGTACTGCCTGAAGGGGTCACCGTCTATCTTCGGGTCCCCCGTCTTCGGATACGAGAAGAATATCGCTGTGCCGGGGGAGAGGTCCTTGATGTTGGCGATCTTCTGCCTCTGCGACTGGCCCGCGTTCTCCCGGTAGAAGTACCTGGCCAAGCCCGAGAAAGGCGCGAGCACCGCTAGGACCGCTACCGAGAGCAGAGCCCTGAGCACGTTCCTCCTCTTCTGCGAAGGCCCCGACATCTCTCGTTAACCGAGGCTGACCAGTGGCTCTTTAACCGATCGTCAAAAGGGTTCGGAGGTTGAGGGTGGGCGGAGTAGGTCAACGACCAGACTTGCGGAGCACCGCCTCGAGCCTCCTCTCGGCCTCCTTGAGGACGCGCTCCTCGTCCATCGTCCTGACCTCTCCGTCTAGGACCACAGGCTTGCCGTCGACGAGAACATGGGCTACGTCCCTTCCGGTGGCGGAGTAGACGACGAGCGAGGCCGGGTCGGTGAAGGGCCTGACCGAGGGATGGTCGAAACGGAAGACGACTATGTCGGCCTTCTTTCCGGACTCAATCGTTCCCAACCGATTCTCCAGACCGAGGGCCCTCGCACCCATGACGGTGGCCATCTCTAGTGCGTCCCAACAGGTGAAGGCCTGGGGGCCGTTGAAGACCTTCTGGAGGAGCGCGGCCGTCTTCATCTCCCTCACCATGTCGTAGGCGTCGTTGCTGGGCCCGCCGTCACATCCCAGCCCCACCGTCACACCTTTCCTCAGCATCCTGACGACAGGTGCGACGCCAGATCCGAGCTTGAGGTTCGATGAGGGGCAATGGGCGACCGACGTGCCCGTCGAAGCGAAGGCCTCGATGTCCTGATCGCCGAGCCAGACGCAGTGGGCGTAGACCCTCCTCCTGCCGAGGAGACCGAACCCCTTGAGGAAGCTGGAAGGCGTGTGGCCCCTCGAGGCGAAGTACTTGATGTCCTCCTCGACCTCGGCCAGGTGCATCGTGATGCCAGCACCCAACTCGTCAGCGAGCTCCGCAGCCCTCCTGAACATCTCGTCGGAGACTGCACCAGGGGTCCTGAGGCCTATCCAGACGTCGATCCTCCCTTCACCAGCACCTGCCCACTTCCTCCTCATCTCGAGGAAGTCCTTGATGCACTGCTCGCCGTCCTCTATCATGCCCTCAGGTAGCGCGTTCTCGACCGTGGCGTAGCCCTTCAGGTCCATCACCTTCTTTGATAGGAAAGCCCTGATGCCAGACCGCAGAATTGCCTCTGCTATCCCGTCAAGCCCGTATCGCCTGTGAAGGCCTGCCTCGAGGAAGCAGGTCGTTCCTGTCCTGAGCATCTCGAGGACGCAGAGCTCCGCGCTCGCCCTACCGTCCTCGGCGTCGTAGACGCCCTGAAGCCTCCAGACCCAGTCCCTGAGCCAGGGGATGAGCGTGACGTCGTCGGGCACCACGCCCCTGATCAGCGCCTGAGCCAGGTGGACGTGCAGGTCGATGAGGCCAGGGATCACGACGCCGTAAGGCTCGTCGATCACGAGGTCGTCCTTGGCTCCCGGAACCCTTACCTCTTCCCTCGGGCCGACCGAGGATATTTTACTGTCCTCAATCAGAACAGCGCCCTCTCTGACTACCCTCCCTTTCCTGTCCATCGGTATGACCGCCTTGGCCCTGATCAGAACGCGCATCCCCATCAGCTCCCCGAACTCCTCAGCTCCTCGACAAGTCCGTGCTCCTTCAGAAGCCAGTAGAGCCTCTCGTGGGTGAGCGGTATCGTGTTGGGCTCTACGCCCGTAGTGTCGGCCACCGCGTTGAGGATCGCAGGGGCCACCGAGATGATCCCTATCTCACCTATCCCCTTGGCGCCGAATGGGCCCTCAGGCTCCTCGGTCTCGACGGGTATCACCTCTATCTCGGGGACGTCCTTGGAGCTCGGTATGAGGTAGGTCGAGAGGTCCCTCGTCAGGAGGTAGCCGCCTTCGATCTTCGCCTCCTCCATCAGCGCATAACCTATGCCCTGAGCGACCGCGCCCTCTACCTGGCCCGTGAACGTGACCGGGTTGATCACCTTGCCAGCGTCGACGATCGATACGACCTTGGTGACGTTGACCTCACCGGTGAGGACGTTGACGACGACCTCGGCCAGCGTGACGCCGAACATGTAGAAGAGGTGAGGGATCTCCAGCGTTCCGGGGATCGGCTCGACCCGCGGGACGTCGTAAACGCCAGTGACCTGCCTCCCGAGGCCGAACGAATCGAGGAGCCTCGCCAACTCCCCGATCGTGTACCTCCTCTCCGAGTCGACCAAGACCCATCCTCCTGAGAACTGGACGTCGGCAGGCCTCCGGCCCCTCAACCTCTCCTCCAGCTCCGCAACCCTCTCCTTCAGCGCCTCGACAGCTTTCCTCAGCGCGTTGCCGGCGAGGAAGACCTGCCTGGAGGCCGATGTCACGCTGGTGTCAGGTGTGACCTCCGTGTCGGCGAAGACGACCTCAACGTCCTCGATCGTCACGCCGAGCAGATCGGCAGCCATTTGAGCTACCGCTTGGACGACGCCCTGGCCTATCTCGGTGAAGCTTCCCTTGACGAGGACCTTGCCGTCCCTCAGCAGCTCAAGGGCTATCACGCCTTTGTCGGGTAGGGCCCCTATCGTGTAACCCTTCATTGCCGCAGCGACCCCTATGCCCCTCCTGAGCCACGGCCACTCTCCGACCCTCTCGCTGTTCCTGTTCCTCCAGAGCGGGTGGGACCTCGCCACCTCGAGGCACTGGGCTATCCCGACGCTCCCCTGAAGGACGTTACCGAAGACGTAACGGTCGCCTTTCCTGAGCGCGTTCCTCAGCCTGAGCTCTATCGGGTCCATCCCCAGCCTCTTGGCAACCAGGTCCATCTGCCTCTCGATCGCGAAGATCACCTGGGGAGCTCCGAAGCCCCTGAAGGCCGAGGAGACCATGTTGTTGGTGTAGACCGAGTAGGCGTCGATCTGGGTCGCCTCTACCCTGTAAGGCCCGTTGCAGTTCTCAACGGCCACGTCGAGCACAGCCGGACCCAGGGCAGTGTAGGCGCCCTTGTCGTAGACGATCTCGATCTTGTTGGCGAGTATCCTCCCGTCCCTCGAGGCGGCCGTCTTGACCCTGATGACGGCCGGATGTCTCTTCGTGCCTGCGATCATCGACTCCTCCCTGGTCCACACGAGCCTCGCCGGCCTCCCCGTCTTCCAAGTGACGAGCGCCAGGTGTATCTGGACCGTGATGTCGTCCTTCCCTCCGAAGGCGCCCCCGACGTAGGGCGTCACCACCCTGATCATCTCGGGAGGGAGGTTCAGGGCGTGCGCTATCTCAGCCCTGTCACGATATGGCGACTGACCACCGGCTACGACGACGATCTTCCCGTCCTCCATGTAGGATATTCCGGCCTCGGTCTCGAGGTAAGCGTGGATCTGGACGCCAGTCCTGTAGGTGTTCTCGACGACGACGTCGGCCCTGGCGAAGGCTCCCTCGACGTCCCCGAACTTCAGATGCACCTCCCTGCAGATGTTGCCGTCCTCGTGGACCTTCGGCGCATCAGGTTTCATCGCCTCCAGCGGGTCGGTCACAGCGGGAAGGGGCTCGTACTCGACCTCGATCAGCTTCAACGCCTCCAGCGCGTCCTCCCTCGTCTCTGCCGCCACCAGCGCCACAGGATCTCCGATGTACCTGACCTTGTCGTCGCAGAGCACAGGCCTGTCCTTCTTGAAGACGCCGTACCTGTTTACTGGGACGTCCTTGTGGGTGAAGACCGCAACGACGTTGGGGTGGGCCTGGGCCTTCGAGGTGTCTATCCTCAAGATCCTCGCATGGGGGTACTTGCTCCTCAGCACCGCCACCCAAAGGAAGTCGTCGGGGAAGAGGTCGGAAGCGTACTTCGCGGCACCCGTCGCCTTCTCGAAGGCGTCTTTCCTCGCAACCGGAGCTCCGACAGCCCTCTGGACCGTCACGCGCTCACCCCCGCCTCCCTCGCGATCCTGTAGAGCGTCATGAAGACGTAGTTGACCGAGAGCTCCCTCCTGTAGGCGGCGCTCCCCCTGATGTCGTCTATCGGCGAGATGTCCTTCAAAACCGCCTCAGCGGCCCTCCACATGACCTCCTTCGTGAGCCTCGAGCCGATCAGGACGTGCTCTGCGTTAGGAGACCTCACTACGGTCGGCGCCACAGCACCCAAAGCGATCCTCGCGTCCCTGACCACCCCGTCGCGGCTTATGTCGACGAGGACCGCTCCGTTCACGACAGCTATCGCGTCACCCCTCCTCAGGCCGTGCTTGAAGAAGTGGCCGATGTATCCGTCGCCGGGCGGTCTTATCCTGATTTCGGCCACCAGCTCGTCCTCCCGCAAATCCAGCCTCTTGTACCCTCTGTAAAAGTCCCTGATGCCAACCACCCTCTCACCTCTGGGACCTACGATCACGAGCTCCGCATCTAGCACGTAGAGGGGCGGCAGCGAGTCGGCGGCCGGTGAGGCGTTGACGATGTTCCCGCCTATCGTCCCCTTGTTCATGATCTGGAAGGAGCCGACGGTGAAGGCCGCTTCCGAGAGGACCGGAGCGTACCTCCTCACGAGGTCCGACTTGTAGATTTCCATGAAGGTCGTCAGCGCCCCTATCCTCAAGACCCCGTCGTCGAAACGGATGTACCTCAGCTCGTCGATCCGCGAGATGTCGAGGAGGTCGGTCTTCGGCAAAGCACCGGTCCTCAGCTGGACTATCAGGTCGGTTCCGCCTGCTAAGACCTTGAACCTCTTACCCGTCGAGAGGAGCTCAAGGGCCTCGCGGAGGGACCTGGCCGAGTGGACCTCGACGTCGGCGAGGTGTTGCAAGGTCACTCACCCGCCGCCTTCAAAACGGCCCTCACGATCTTCACGTACCCTGTGCACCTGCAGAGGTTTCCCCTCAAAGCCTCCCTGACGACCTCCTCTGTCGGCCTCGGGACCTCCTTCAGCAGGTGGTAGGCTGCCACGACGATCCCGGGAGTGCAGTGACCGCACTGGACTGCCCCCTCCTCGACGAAGGCCCTGATCAGCCTGTGATCCCTCTCGATCCCCTCGACCGTGACCACGCTCCTCCCCTCAACCTGGGACATCAGCGTCAGGCATGCGTGGACCGGGACCCCGTCGAGCAAAACGGTGCACTCACCACAGTCACCCCTCGCACAGCCCTCCTTCGTCCCCGTGAGCCTCAGGACGTACCTGAGCGTCTCGAGCAGCGTGTAGGCGGGCGGGACTTCAACGGCGGTCTCCTTGCCGTTCAGGTAAAACCTGATCTCCCTCAACTTTGCATAGCCGGGAAACTTCAAGCCTATAGTGTTAATCGATGGCTCCTAATTTGAAGGTTGTGACGCGGATGTGGTGATCCGGGGACGGATTGCGAGACTCGGAGGCACTTCGCTGACCCCTGATTCACATTCCACGATGACAATTCCGCGGACGGCGCTGGAAAATTACTAAAGACGGGCGCTGAACGATGCTTCGAGATGGTCGACGTCTACGGTAAGGACCTGATCTCGACGCAGGAGTGGGAGGTAGAGGAAATCAACATGGTGATGGACCTCGCGAGGCAGATCAAGCTCTGGCGGTACGCGGGGCACGTCCCTGAGCTCTTCAAGAACAGGACCTTCTTCATGCTCTTCTACAACACCTCGACGAGGACTAGGGCAAGCTTCGAGGCCGCCGCCACCCTGCTCGGAGGGCACGCGCAGTTCATCGACTTCGCGACGACTAGGGGAGCAGAGGGAGAGTCTGTCAAGGACATGGCGAAGATGTACGAGCGTTTCGGCCACGCGCTGGGCGTCAGGATCCTCGAGTCAGCGGTCGACTACGTCTACGGCAGGGGCAACGCCGTGATCAGGGAGTACGCCGAGCACGCCAGGATTCCTGTCATAAACATGGCCGACGACATGTACCATCCGACGCAGGCCATCACCGACCTTTACACTATCGCTGAGAAGTTCGGGGGCAAGGTCGAGGGCAAGAAGTACGTGATCATGTGGGCCTACAGCGACAGGATAAGGAGCTGGGGGAGCGTGCAGGACGAGATGCTGATAGCGACGAGGTACGGGATGGACGTCGTCCTAGCGTATCCGCCGGGCTTCGACTTGGACGAGCGGCTCGTAGCACAGGCCCGTGAGAACGCCCGTGACTCTGGTGGATCGCTGGAGATAACGCACGACCTGAAGGAGGCGCTGAGAGGGGCCCACGTCGTCTTCCCGAGGAGCTGGGCCAGCCACGCCTGCGTGATGGAGGGCCTCAACCGCTTCGGGAGGGAGAGGGAGCTGGAGCTCCACAGGAAGTACGTCGATTGGAGGCTGACTAAGGACCTCGTCGAGCTCATGGACAGGAAGGGCATAGTGACCCACGTCCTCCCGGTCTTCAGGGGGCAGGAGGCCGACGACGAGGTGATGGACGGCCCGAGGAGCGTGATCTACGACCAGGCCGAGAACCTCGTCTACGTGAGGGCAGCGGTGCTGGCGCTGGTCGCCGGCAACAGGCTCTGACCAAAAGAGAGCAAGTCAGCACACAGGAACCGAAGGACGAAGTCCCATTTTTTCGGGTCAATCGGGATAGACCTGGGTACCCTCCTTCCCCTCCAACGCTGCGAGGACCCTCGACCTCTCGGCGATGACGGCCCTCTTCCCTCCGTTCTCGATGAAGCGGATCGCTGCGAGGACCTTCGGGCCCATGCTCCCCTCTCCGAAGTGCCCCTCCTCGTAGTACCTCTTCAGCTCGCTGACCTTGACGACGCCCAGCTTCCTCTGCGTGGGCTTGCCGAAGTCGACGTAGGCGCCGTCGACGTCGGTCAAAATGACTAGGTAGTCGGCCCTGATCAGGGTCGCGAGCCTCTCGCTGGCCAGGTCCTTGTCGATCACCGCCTCGACGCCCTCAGCCCTCCACCCGTCCCTCTCAACGATGGGTATGCCGCCGCCTCCGCAAGCTACGACGATGAAGCCCGCGTCGACGAGCGTCCTGATGGCGTGCCTCTCGGCTATGATCTTTGGATCGGGTGAGGGGACGACCCTCCTCCAACCTCCCCTCGCCTTGTCCTCCTTGAAGACGAACTCCGGGTGCTCGGCCTTCAGCTTCTCCATCTCCTCCTTCGTGTAGAAGGGACCGACTGGCTTGGTGGGGTTCTTGAAGGCGGGGTCGTTCTCGTCGACTATCACCCTCGTTATCACGGTAATCACGTACTTGTCGATCCCCCTTCGCTTCAGCTCAGTCCTGAGGGCCTGCTGGATCATGTAGCCGATGAAGCCCTGGGTCTCGGCGCCGCAGACGTCCATCGGGAACGGCGGAACGTTGTAGAGCTTCAGACCGGCGTCGTGCCGGAGCATCGTGGCCCCAACCTGAGGGCCGTTGCCGTGCGTTATCACGAGCCTGTATCCCCTCTCCACCAGGTCAGCGAGGTACCGGGACGTCTCCTGGACGTTGGCGTACTGCTCCTCGAAGGTCCCCCTCTGCCCCCTTTGGAGCAGCGCGTTCCCTCCCAGCGCAACCACAACCAGCTCGCCCGCCATCGCCCCACTCACGCAACCGTCAAGTCACAGAACGTGTGTTTTTCTACCTTTTCCGAGGCGTTGTGACCCGACTCATTCAAGGTCTGTAAGCGATCCCCAGCTCCTCGAGCGCCTCGAGGACCCTGCTCGGCTTCAGGGGCGTCTCCCTGATGTGGTAACCGATCGCGTGGGCAACGGCGTTCGTTATCGATGCCATCGGCAAGACCACCGGTATCTCGCCCATAGCCTTGGCTCCTAGTGCTCCTATCTTCCCCTCAGACTCGACGACCTGTTGGACTATCTCGAGCGGCGCCTCAGTCGATGCGGGTATGCTGTACCCCTGGAGGCCGAGCGTCACGGGCACTCCGTTTTCGAGGATGAATTCCTCGAAGAGGGCGTGGCCCATGCCCATGATGGACCCTCCCTCGATCACTGCCCTCAGACCGAGCGGGTTGATCGCCTTCCCGACGTCGTAGACCGCCGTCATCCTGAGGACCCTGACCATGCCCGTCAGCAGGTCGACCTCCACCTCCGAGACGAGGGCGCCGAAGGTGTACTGGTTGTAGGGAGCGCCCTGGCCGGTCTCCTTGTCCCACCTCGTATCGGGAGCCTTGTAGTAACCCTCCACCTTGAGTTCCAGGCCCATCTCGATCGCCCGCCTGACAAGCTCCCTGAACGGGATCGACCTCGTGGGATCGCCTGCGACCATGACCCTCCCTTCCCTGTAAACGAGCTCCTCCTGCTTACAACCAAGGATCTCAGCCGCCAGCGGGTCAAGGACGGCCCTGAGCTTAGCGGCCGCATCGAGAGCTGCCCTGCCTCCGATGACCGTGGTCCTCGAAGCGACGGTCGGACCAGGGTTCCTCACGGCCCTCGTATCGGGCCTCAGGAGCTCAACGTCCTTCACATCGATCCCCAAAGCCTCGGCCACTAAGATCGCGAGGGACGTAAGCGCACCCGTCCCGTACTCGGTGAGGCCGGTTTGGAGCTTGACCTTGCCGCTGGGGTCGACGGACAGGTGGACGACCGCGAAGTCGTCGCCTTCCGGCCCCAGCGTGTTGCCGTGGTAAAGCAACGCTATCCCCATGCCCCTCCTGTACCTTCCGTTGAGTCTGTTGAACCGCTCGTACTCCTGCCTCCTCTCTTTCCACCTCGAGAGCCTTGCCGCGGCTTCCACGCACATGACGAGGCCGTTGTCGTCGATCCGCTGCGAAGTGGCCGTCAGCGAACCGGGCCTCAGCACGTTCTTCATCCTCAGCTCCAGCGGGTCCATTCCCAGCTTCTTTGCCAGAACGTCCATCTGGACCTCGGCCGCGAAGTGGGCCTCCGGCGCACCGAAGCCCCTTGTCGATCCGGCGAGCGTGTTGTTGGTCAGCACGGCATACCCGTCGGCCCAGACGTTCGGAACCTCGTAGGGTCCGGTGCAGTGGAAGGTGGCCCTCTGGATGACGAGGTGGCCCTTCGAGTAGTAGGGGCCGTTGGTCAAATAGAGCGTCGACCTCCAGGCGAGGAGCTTTCCGTCCGATGTGGCACCGGTCTCGTTGACGATCCTGAAGCTGTGGCGCTTCGTCTGGACGGCCATCGCCTCCTCCCTCGTGAACGTCGCCAGCGCCGGTCTCCGGTTCCTGTAAGCTGCGAGGGCAGCGTAGGCGGCCACGTCGATAGGTGACTCGTCGGACTTGGGGCCGAACCCACCTCCAGTCGCCGCTTGGATCACCCTGACCTTCTCAGGCGGCAGGCCGAGGACCTTCAGGACCTTGTTGTAGACGTCGAAGGGGTTCTGCATCGAGGCTATGCACGTTACGGTCCCGTCGGGCTCGGGATACGCGTAAGCCACCTCGATCTCCATCGGGAGGCCGTTCATGAAAGGCGTCCTGAACTCGTTCTTGATCACGACGTCTGACGAAGCGAAGCCCTCCTCGACGTTGCCCTTCCGTATCTTGACGTGGTTGATCAGGTTCCCCTGCTCCTGGATCCTCGGCGCGTCGGGCCTCAGGGCCTCTACCGGATCGAAGACGGCCGGCAGCGGTTCGTACTCGACCCTGAAGGCCGCAATGCCCTCGTCGACCGCGACCTCATCCTCACCCACAACGAGGGCCACCGCCTCCCCGTAGTGCCTGACCCTGTCGACCGCGAGGAGCGGCCTGTCAGAAGTCAGGGATCCGGCGTCGTTGACGCCCGGTATCTCCCGATGCGTTATCACGTCCACAACGCCTCTCACACCCCTCGTAGCTGAGGAATCGATCGACCTGATCAGGGCGTGCGGGTGCGGAGACCTGACGGCCCTGACGTAGAGGACTCTGTCTGAGAGCAGGTCGGTCGTGTAGATCGGCCGGCCGAGGACCGCATCGAGCGCATCGACCCGAGCGACCTTCTTGCCGACGACGTAGAACTCCCTGGCCTTGAGGATCTCCTCGAACCTCCTTATGGTCTCCTCGTCCATCTACTCACCCCCAGTTGCCCTGACGACCGATTCCTCGAACCTGATGTAGCTGCCGCAACGGCAGAGCAACCCTCTGTAGGCCCAGCGTATCTTTTCCCTGTCCTTCGCCAGTCCCTTGTCGAGCGCCCACTTACCTATCAGGACCGCAGCTGGTATGCAGAACCCACACTGGACCGCACCCTCATCGATGAAAGCCCTCTGGACCGGGTGGAGCGAGGACTCGGTTCCTATGCCCTCTACCGTGACGATCTCAGCGCCGTCGGCCCTCCACGCCAAGACTAGACAGGAGTGGACCGGTCGGCCGTTCATGAGGACGATGCAGAGGCCGCAGTCCCCCTCACCGCACCCTTCTTTTACTCCCACGAAACCGAGCCTGTAACGGAGGACCTCCACCAGCGTCTCGTTCTCGGCGACTTCGAGCGTGTAGGGCTTGCCGTTGACCTTGAGGGAGACCATCACGCCCCTATCACCTCCTTGAGCTTCAGCGCCACGACGCGGGACGTCACGAGCCTCCTGTAATCGGCGGGGAAGTGGACGTCGCCTGCCGGCCTGACGGCTCCCCTCACGAGCTTGGAGACCTCAGAGGGCCTGAACTCGTCAACGGTCCTCCCCCTGACCGCGTCCTCGACGGCTCCCAGCCTCCCTGGCCTCAGGCCGTCGGCGAAGCTCACAGCGATCCTGCAGTCCTCGACCTTCCGATCTGATAGCTTGGCACCGATGACCACGCAGAAGGCCGGCAACCGCAGCGTGGAGAAGGAGAGCTTATCGAACGAGAACCTCCATCCGTCCCAAGAGGTCCTGACCTCTACGCTCCTGACCAGCGCGACCTTGAAGGAGTCCCTGCGCGCCACGTAATCCGACAGAGGAACCTCCGAAGGGCCGTCGCCCTCGTAGAGCGTGACTTTTGCGTCGAGGGCCATCAGTATCGGGAGGAGGTCCTCGGACGAGGTAGAGCTGGCCACCGCCCCGCCGACAGTTGCGAGGTTCATGATGTGGGGCGAGGTGTGGTTCCTCGAGAAACCTTCTAGGAGCTTTGCGATCGGATACGGTGCCAGCTCCACCAGCTCCACGTGGGTGACCATGGCACCGACGGAGAGACCATCTCCTTCCTTGTGGACCGTCCTGAGCTCGCTTACCCCTGAGAGGTCCACCAGCTCCCTCACCTCCAAAAGCCCAGTCTTGATCAGCGGTATGACCGATGTGCCTCCTGCTATGGGATGGATATCCTCACCGGAAGCGATCCTTTCCCAAGCCTCACGAAGCGAGGTGGGCCGCGACACGGCGAAGCGGGGAAGCCCGAGACGACCAAAGAGCAACATTCAACAAAATGTGTGACTTGCTCACGAATAAACCGTCCTTTCCGCGAGGGAATGCTCAGCGGATGACCTTGAGCCTCGAGATGTGCTTGGACCTCTGCTCGAGCGTGTACTGGTCGAGCTTCACCTCCCTCTCCACCACCGGCAGCTCCCTGTGGTGTCCGAAGACCTCCGTCGAGAGGTACCTGTCGCCTGAATCGCAGATTACCGTCACGATCCTCCTGAGGTCAGGGACGGCCTTGGCCAGCTTGAGGGCAGCGGCCACGTTGGCGCCTGAGGAGATGCCGCAGAAGATCCCCTCCTCCCTGGTGAGCCTCCGCGCCATCTCAATTGCCTCCTCGGAGCTGACCATGACTACCCCGTCGACCAGCGACATGTCCATGTTCCTCGGGATGAAGCCGTCACCGACGCCCTCGATCTTGTGCCTGCCCCACCTGCCCTCTGCGATGACAGGGCACTCCGAGGGCTCGGCCGCGTAGATCGCTATCTTCGGGTCCCTTTCCTTGAGGTACTTCCCTACGCCCGAGATGAGGCCGCCGGAGCCGTAGGACATCACGAAGGCGTCAATCTTCCCCTTCGTCTGCTCCCAGATCTCAGGGCCGGTCGTCCTGTAATGGGCCCTCGGGTTGTTCGGGTTCTCGAACTGGTTGGGGAACCAGTACTTCCCGGGGTTGGCGGCGATCATCGACCTGACTTTCTCCATAGAGATGTCGACATCCGACTCACCTCCTGGCGTCAGGAGGACGTTGCCACCATAGGCCCTAATCAGCTCCCTCCTCTCGACGCTGACGCCCTCAGGCATCACAACGGTCACCTTGTATCCGAGGACCGTCCCGACGAAGCTACAGGCTATCCCGGCGTTCCCCGTCGAGACCTCGAGGATCTCCATCCCTTCCCTCAGCTCGCCCTCCTCCTCGGCCCTTGTTATCATCTCCCGGTATATCCTGTCCTTGAGGCTGCCGGAGGGGTTCAGCGACTCCATCTTCACGAGGACCTCGACCTCCTTCAAGCCCATTGACTGGGGGATCTTGTTCAGCTTGACGAGCGGCGTGTTGCCAATTGCATCGAGGACCGAATCCGAGAGGGGCCTGAGCCTCCGCACGGCCTGTGTCCCTCCTCGCACGAGATAAAGTGGACGGCTTGCTCACGTGGTCTGTCACCGTAAAATCGTGATGAAACGGAAACGGTGTCGGATGGGTTCGCTGACATTCGTAGAGATCGACGAGCTGATACCTCACGAGGAGATCATCCCCTCCCTCCTCGATTCGGTCGTCTCGGAGCTCCGCGCTGCTGGGATGCTGCTCCACCCTGTAGTCGTCTCGAGCCAGCACCACGTCGTTCTCGACGGTAACCACAGGGTCGAGGCGCTGAGGAGGATCGGCGCCAGGAGGGTGCTCGCGTACCAAGTTGACTACTACTCCGACGAGGTGGCCGTGAAGAGGTGGTTCAGGGTTGTGAGCGGGAACGTGGAGGTCGAGGAGCTGCTCGAGAGAGTAACCGGGATGCTGAACGTCGAGGTAGTCCGCACAGGACGCGAGGAATCGATTGAGTCCTTGGAGAGCGACGTGAGGGCGATCGCCTCCGTTCTCGACCAGAACGGCTCGGCCTTCTTGCTGAGGTCCGGATCGCCGGTTCCGACTTACAGGGCGTACGCGATGATGGCCGAAATTGATCGGGCGCTGGCACCTTTCGAACTTTCGTATGAGACGGAAGACATCGCCTTAGCGAGGCTTGAGAGGAAAGAGAGGAGGATCGTCATAGCCTCGAGGCCTATCAGAAAGGAGGACGTGATTGAGTCAGCCCTGAAGGGGGTGAGGTTCCCTCCGAAGTCGAGCAGGCACGTTGTCA
>Ga0272447_1001049_pt1 | contig 18602 bp, 19 predicted proteins | sample YNPCB0133_FD_194589 | JGI IMG/M metagenome (GOLD analysis project Ga0272447, IMG submission 194589) | Hot spring microbial mat communities from Yellowstone National Park, WY, United States - YNP-CB-013-3 | ecosystem: Environmental > Aquatic > Thermal springs > Hot (42-90C) > Sediment | place... | reverse complement strand
CGGTCAGATCGAAGGCCAGGGCCAGGCCGGCCTGGCCGGCCCCCAGGCGGCGCTGCTCCCGCACGGCCAGACGCAGGCGGGCGAGGGGGACCCGGTCGGGGACCTCCACGGTGATCCGGCCGTTGAGGAAGGCCACCGGAGCGCCGGGGACGACGGGCCGTTCCTCCGGTGGAGGCAGGGGCAGAGGCGGGGGCGCGGACGGCGGAGTAGGGGAAGGCGGAGGCAGCGGGCTCTGGAAGGATGGCGAGGCCGGAGGCCAGGATGCGATCCGTCCCGGGGCGGAGGCGGAGGACCTCGGGGGGAACGCCAGGGGCTGCCCCACCAGGCTCATCACCCCGATCACCGTCACCAGGGAGCGCCACCGCACCATTGCCCACCTCACGAAACAGGGTGTGGCCATTTCATTGTGGATGACTCCCAAATGGGTTGTCAAACCTGTTCAAGGCGATCGAACCGTTCCCACCGGCGAGCAGGTAGGTTCAAGCAGACTTCTCCTAAGCCAGGCTTCAAGAGGATCTCCAGCGCCGATGGTCCGCAAAGGCGCAGTGTCCGGCCGTATGCCGGAGACGAGCAGGTCTCCCTTTAGAGAACATTCGCGTTCTGCCCAAACCTCTCCCCGCCCTCAGAAAGCCGGATGCGGACGGAGGCCGCGTGGCCATGGAGCCCCTCCACCTCCGCCAGGGTGGTGATCACCGGGGCCAGGCGGCGCAGCCCTTCCTCCGTGAGGGCCTCCACCTCGATCCGCCGGATGAAGGTGTCCACCGAAACCGAGGAGGCCGCCCGGGCCCAGCCCCCCGTCGGCAGGGTGTTGTTGGTCCCGGTGGCGTAATCCCCCGCCGCCACCGCCGACCACGGCCCCAGGAAGACCGACCCGGCGTGGCGGATGCGGGGGAGGACGGCCCAGGGATCGCGGGTGTAGATCGCGAGATGCTCCGGCGCGTAGGCGTTGCACACCGCGATGGCCGTCTCCAGGTCCGCGGTGACGATCAGCCCGCCGTAGGTCTCCAGGGCCTGGCGGGCGATGGGCCAGCGGGGCAGCGCCGGGCCCTGGCGCTCGATCTCCCGACGTACCGCCCGGGCCAGCTCCTCGACAGGGGTGACCAGGAGACACGAGGTCTGGGGATCGTGCTCCGCTTGAGCCAGGAGCTCCGCCGCCACCCAATCCGGGCGGGCGGTTTCATCGGCCAGCACCACCACCTCCGTCGGGCCCGCCAGCATGTCGATGGCCGTCTCCCCCATCACCAGCATCTTGGCCGCCAGAACGTAAATGTTGCCGGGGCCGACGATCTTATCCACCCGCGGGATGGTCTCGGTGCCGTAGGCCATCGCCGCGATGGCGGCCACCCCACCCACCAGGAAGAAATCCGTGACCCCGGCCGCGTCCGCAGCCGCCAGCACGGCCGGATGACGCCCGGCCGGCGGGGTGCAGGCCACGATGCGGGGGACGCCCGCGACGGCGGCGGGGATCCCCAGGGCGTGGACGATGGTGGGATACACGGCGCGACCGCCCGGGATGTAAAGCCCGGCGGAATCGAGGGGCCGGATGATCTGACCGGCCAGCACCCCGGGGGCCATCTCCATCAGCCAGATCGGCCGCTCCCGCTGCGCCTCATGAAAGCGACGGACGGCCTCGGCCTCCCGGCGCAGCGCCTCCCGAACCTCCGGGGAGAGCTCCTCCCAGGCCGCGGCCATGGCCTCCCAGCTCACCCGCCACTGCGACGGCGGCCGATCCACCCCATCGAAGCGACGCAGGTAGTCCTGCACCGCCGCGTCACCCCGTCGGCGCACGTCCTCCAGGATGGCCTTCACTTCGGGGAGCACTTCCGTGAGATCCGCCCGGGCCCGCAGCAACAGGCACCGACGCGTCTGCGGATCCAGCGCCTCCCACCGGTAGATCTCCATCGCCTTCTCCTCCCTGAGGATCAGCGAAGCCCTCGGCGCTCCGCCAGGACCTGGAGCACCGCATCCCAGCTTAAGCCGCGCAGGCTCAGGCCCACCGTCAACATGTAAAGAAGATCCGCTGCCTCCTCCAGGACCCGGCGGTCGGACTGATGCCGGAGGGCCAGGAGCACCTCGACGGCCTCCTCCCCGATCTTCTTGGCGATCTCATCGGGGCCGGCGGCGAACAGCTGCGCGGTGTAGGACCCCGCCTCCGGATGATCCCGCCGGGATCCCACCACCTGCTCCAGGCGGTGAAGGATCGAGCCAGACGGCGGCGGGATCTCGGATCCCTCCGGCGCGCGGTGGAAGCAGCTGGGCCGGCCGGTATGACAGGTCGGGCCGGCCGGGAGGGCCTGCACCAGGACCGCGTCCGCGTCGCAATCCAGCCGGATCTCCACCACCCGGAGGACGTTCCCGGAGGTCTCGCCTTTCCGCCAGAGGCGGCCCCGGGATCGGCTCCAGAAGTGCGCCTCCCCCGTCTCCCGGGTGCGCCGGAGGGCTTCCTCGTTCATCCAGCCCAGCATCAGCACCCGGCCGTTGACCGCGTCCTGCACCACCGCTGGGCGCAGCGTCTCCTCAGATCCCGAGCTCCAGCCGGAAGGGGTTGAAATCGGTGTCATAGTCGTAATAATCCTCCTGCTCCAGCCGCTTGAGGGTGCCTACGACCAGATACGTCACCGGGGTCATCACCGCCTCGACGCCGACTTTGAACAGGTAGTTGGTGAGCACCAGGGTGAGGAAGAGGCTCCAGGGGAACACCCCGGACACGGAGGCCACGGTGATGAAGACCACGGTGTCCACCAGCTGCCCCACCAGGGTGCTGCCCATAGTGCGAGACCACAGGTAGCGCCCGCGGGTGAGGATCTTCATCTGGGCCAGGGTGAAGGAGTTGGCGAACTCGCCTGACCAGTAGCCCAGAAGGCTGGCCAGGACGATGCCGCCGGTGCTCATGCCCCCCAGGATCGCTTCATAGGCACGCTGGCCGGCATATCGCTCCCATTCGAGATCCCCCGGGAGGATCCGCACCAGCCACAGGACGAAAGCGCTCAACGCCAGACACGCGAAACCGGCCCAGATCACCCGACGGGAGCGGCGGTAGCCGTAAACCTCGGTGAGGATGTCCCCAAAGATATAGCTCACCGGGAAAAGGATGGTGCCGGCGTCGAAGGCCAGGCGCACGCCGAAGAGGCTCACCCCCCAGTCGACGATCTTGGCAGAGGAAGCGATGTTGCTCACGATGAGCACGGTGACGAAAAGGGCCATCACCAGATCGAAGAAGCGATACGTGCGCGTGGGCATCCGGCCTCCCTCCTCGAGAAGATGCTGAAGATCGCCTTTGCCCGCTCAGACCAGGCGGACAGGGATCCCGCGTTCCGCGAGATAGCGCTTGAGATCGGCGATGCGGAGCTCGCGGAAATGGAAAAGGGAGGCGGCCAGGGCCGCGTCGGCTTTCCCCTCGGTGAAAACCCGGTAGAAATGCTCCGGCGCCCCCGCCCCCCCGGAGGCGATGACGGGGATCCCCACCGCCTCGGCCACGGCGCGGGTGAGGGCCAGGTCGTAGCCCTCTCGGGTGCCGTCCGCGTCGATGCTGGTGAGCAGGATCTCCCCGGCCCCCCGGCGCTCGGCCTCCTGGGCCCACGCCACCGCGTCCAGCCCCGTGGGCGTGCGCCCGCCGTGGATGTAGACCTCCCACCGGCCCGGGCCGACCCGTTTGGCGTCGATGGCCACCACCACGCATTGGGAGCCGAAGCGCCGCGCGGCCTCCGTGATCCGCTCAGGATGCTGCACCGCCGCCGTGTTGATGCTCACCTTGTCCGCCCCGGCCCGCAGCAGGGCCCGGAAATCCTCCACATCCCGGACCCCTCCGCCGACGGTGAAAGGGATGGAGAGGACCTCCGCCACCCGCCGCACCACCTCCAACAGGATCCCGCGTTCCTCCACGGAGGCAGTGATGTCCAGGAAGACCAGCTCGTCGGCCCCCTCCTCCTCATAGAACTGGGCGTGCGCCACCGGGTCCCCGGCGTCGCGCAGGTCAACGAACCGCACTCCTTTGACCACCCGCCCGGCGTGGATGTCCAGACACGGGATGATGCGCCTGGCCAGCGCCATCTTCACCTCGCCTCGCCTTCGCTTCGGATCCCCCGCGAAAGATCCCCTTCCGCTCGCAACCAGTCCCGAACCCGCGCCACGAGCTCCCGGAGCACCCCCGCCTCTTCCCGGGCCATCCGGTAGACCGGCTCGGGGGTCACCTCCCGGTATTCATGGCTCATTTCGTTCCGAAAGCGCGCGATCCGCCGCAACCGCTGCCGGAAGGGATCCTCCCATCCCAGGCGCGCGGCCAGCTCGTCCAGGCACAGGACGAAGCCTCCGGGGGCTTGACGGAACTTGCGCGCCATGACATGGTTGCAGAGGGTCCGCCCCCGGGGCCAGCCCCAGGCCGACGTCGATGTCTGCGAAGGGCAGCTCGGGATCCAGGAAGGAGCCGAAGACGGTAGCGAACTCGACCTCCGCCTCCCCCTCCACCTGCGCCCGCAGTCGGTCCAGCAGGCGCTCCCGCTCCGCCATCGGGACAGAGAACCGCGGCCGCATCATCCAGGGCCTCTAGGTTCGGCCAGGCGCAAGCGCTCCAGCGCCTCGCGCAGGGTGAACCGTCCCTCGTGCAGGGCCCGGCCGAGGATCAGCGCCTCCAGGCCGTGGGCCGCCGCCTGGACCGCCGCTTCCACGTGCGCCAAGGTCCCCACGCCCCCGGAGAGCAGCACTCGGGTGCCGGTGACACTGGCAATTCGAAGGGCCCCTTCGACGTCCGGCCCGGCGAGGGTCCCGTCCCGCATCGTGTCCGTATACAGGAGCCGGCGCACCCCGCGCGCGGCCCAGGCCCGGGCGAAGGCCTCGGGATCCCCCGCCGCCTCCTGCCAGCCCGCCCAGGTCAGCTGCCCCCCTCGCACCTCCACCGCCAGCACCAGGCGTTCCGGCCCGAAGCGGTCCAGCGCCGCCTCCAAGGATGCGGGATCCCGAATGGCCATCGTGCCCACCACCGCGCGCGCCACCCCCCAGGAGAACGCCCGCTCCAGGTCCGCCAGGGTGCGCAAGCCGCCGCCCAGCTGGATCCGGAGCGGGGCCTCCCGGACCAGGCGGGCGATCACTGCTGCGCTGGCCCCCGAGGCCCCGAAGGCGCCGTCCAGGTGGACGACGTGAAGCCAGCGGGCGCGCTCTTCCGCCCAGCGCGCCGCCTGCTCCAGGGGGTCCACCGGATACACGATCCGACGACGGGGGTCCCCCTGGATCAGGCGGACGACCTGGCCCTCCAGCAGATCGAGGGAAGGGATCAGCTCCAGCGCCATCGAGGGCCTCACCGGCCTAAGAAGTTCTCCAGGATCCGCTGGCCCGCGCGGTGGCTTTTTTCAGGGTGGAACTGGACCCCCATCACCGGCCCGCGGGCCACGGCCGAGGCGTAGCGGATCCCGTAAACTGTGGTGGCGATGACCACCGCCGGATCCTCCGGTTCGCAATAATACCCATGCACGAAATAGGCATAGGCGCCGTCCGGGACCCCCTGCAGCAGGGGATGGTCGCCCCGGCGCTCCAGCTGGTTCCATCCGATCTGCGGGATCTTCCCGGCCTCAGGCGGGAAACGGCGGACGCGGCCCCGCAGCAACCCGAGGCCGACATAGCGACCCATCTCCTCGCTCTCCTCGAAGAGGAGCTGCATCCCCAGGCAGATGCCCAGGAGAGGCTTGCCGGCAGCGGCAGCGGCCCGCAACGGCGCCACCCAGCCCCGGGCCTGCAGGCCGGCCATGCCGTCCCCGAAGGCTCCCACGCCGGGCAGGATCAGGCGGTCCGCCCACTCCAGGTCCGCCGGATCCTCGCTCAGCCGCACCTCGGCGCCCAGGCGCTGGAGCGCCCGCACCACGTTCCCCAGGTTGCCGATCCCGTAATCGATCACCAGAACCCGCGTCATACACGTTTCGTCAGGCAACCATCCCGCCTGGTCCCCACGGATGTGCTCTCTATTCTATCGCACGCCCGCAGATTCGCAGATGGCAGAGCATAAACGATGGGGCCGGGCCCTCAGCGGGCCCGGCCCCCGAGGACCGAACGCAAAGGTCGAGGCTACGGGGTGAGGGCCTGGGCCTGCGGCCGCTGGAGAGCCTGCACCGCCTTCAGCTGAGCCTGGCGGGCATAGTTGATGGATTCCGACAGCAACCGCATGGCCTCCTGAGGGTTGTGGAAGCCCAGGGAGTTCTCCACGGCCACGAAATCCCAACGCGTGTGGGCCTTGCGGAACAGCGTCCGGGCTTCCTCCGCCAGCTTGGGATCCGCGTTGGGGTTGTCCTTGATCGCCTTCAGGGCTTCGACGGCCTCCACCAGGGCGATCTCCGCTGCGTCCAGCAGGCCCTTGGTGTTCGTCTGGATGATCTCCACCCGCTTTCGGACGCGCGCGATGTCCAGGTGGCACGTGCCGCAGGCCTGCTCCATGCGGTACCAGGGGCTGGCCGACTGGTGGGAGGTGTATTTGATCCCGCCCTCGATCACGAAGGGCATATGGCAATCGGCACAGGCGACCCCGGCCAGGTAGTGAGTGGAGTTAGCGGTGTATAGCTCATACTCCGGGTGCTGGAACTTCACCAGCGGCACGCCGGTGGAAGGATGGGTCCAGTCGGCGAATTTCCGCTCGTTGTAGTAGGCCTCGATGTCCTCGAAGCGGGTCCCCTTCTCCCACGGGAACACCAGGTAATCCTTGGGCTCCTTGGCGAAGTAATACTCCACGTGACACTGGGCGCAGGTCAGGGAGCGCAGCTCCTGGCGGGTGAGCTGATTGATGTCCTTGCCCAGCTTCTGGAGGGCCTCCTTCAGGGCCACCTGCTTGATCGTAGGCGCCATGGTCTTGGGGTCGTGGCAGTTGGCGCAGGAGACTGGATGCTTCACTTTCCCTTCCTCATAGAGCTTTTCGAAGGAGGCCGCGTAGAAGTTCGCCGGGCCCATCTCCTCCAGCAGGCGGGGGACATCGGCCGACTTGCAGCTCCAGCAGGTCCCCGGGGTCACCCCGCCGCGCCGCTGGGCCAGGGTCTGGCGCCGCTTGCTCTGGAGCGTGTCCTCCACCGAGTAAGCGTGCCCGCGGTCCTCGCCCCATTCGACGGCGAAGAGGTGGCCTTCCCATAGGATCTTCAAGCGGGGATCCTCCTCCAGCTTGTCGAAAGGCACCGAGCCCGCATAGAGGGTCTTGCGGCCCTCCTTGCTGCGAAGCCAGCTCTCATACTCCCGGGGGAAGGCGAGGCCCCACACCGCAGGGTCCGCCTCCCCCTCAGGGATGGTTACTGGCCGCACCACCTCCAGGCGCGGCCCGCGCAGCTGGACGATGACCAGGGCCATGGCCAGGCCCAGCACGATCACCAGGGCCACCAGGCCAACGATCCGCAGCCAGAGCGGCGGCATCCGCTGAAACATCTTCACCTCCTTTCTAAGAGGGTGCCGAAGGCGATGGACCGGCGCTCCCCATGGGCCACCGTGCGGTGGCAGTCAAAGCAGAAGCGTTCGCCCTGGAGCAGCGCGGTCTGGCTGGAGACCGTCTTGAAATGACAGCGCACGCAGTTGGCTTGGACAACCTCTCGGGTCAGCGAGTCGGCGTAGATCTGGGCAGGGATCTGATACGTGGTATAGAAGTAGACGTGCTGCATGCCTTTGGCGAGCTTCACCCCCCATTTGGCGGGGAGCGGGTGGGGAGTATGGCAGTCATTGCACACGGCTACCCGGCGATGGGTAGCATGGAACCAGCCCTCATAAGAGGCGTTCATCACGTGACAGTTGTTGCAGGCTTCCGGGTCGTCGGACAGATAGGCGCCGAGGCCCTGAGGGGCGAGGAACAGCCCGCCGAGCCCGGCGACGATGAGCACGCCAACTACCCCTCCGATCGCCCAGTAGAAGGTCGTCCGCATCCGCACCCTCCATAGGAATCTTGAGGGAAGTCCCTCCGGGCAACGAAATCCCGAGCCACTAACCACCCACATTCTATGCGGCGACGTGACGACAAAGTTAAGTAAGCTCTGTCACAGCGTGAGGATGATCAAAAACTGGACTTTGGTGTCAGTTTAAGAGGGGATTACTGAGGGGGGACCCTCTACATCCGTCCAGGCGATCTGCAACCTGATGAATCCAGAGGCTCGGGGAAGTGGAGGCCGATGCTTTCGCAGCGTGTCATCGGCGCGCCTGAAGACGCGATCGGGCGCTCCAGCCCACGATCCCTCCCATCAGCAGGGCCAGCCACCCCAGGCTGAGGGCCGGCGAGATCGCCTCTCCGCCCCGCCCCACGCGAATGCGGGCAAGGACCACGGCCCCCGTTTCCACGGTCACCTGTGCCGAATGTAGACCCACTCCACCCGGAAGCTCCACCGCCCAGCTTCCTGCGGGCAAAGGGAACACCTGAGGCAGTCCGCCATCAAGCGCCACCCGAAGGCGCGCATCTCCTTCGCTGATCCCCTCCAGGCGCAGCCGCCCCCCGTAGAAGCTCCACGTCACCCGGGCCCCCGGCAAGCCCCGACGGGCGCCCTCCCCCGCCTCCGCCCAGGGGCCCTCCCAATGCAGCGCCCAATGGGCCGCCGTGTGGACCCCGGGATCCATGCGGGGGGGCTGGCGGAGATAGGCTCGGAGCGCCTCGTAGGCTGGCAACATCCTGAAATCCGGCTCCACGATGGCGAAGTAATAGAACGATTGATCCCGCTCCCGATCCGAGGCCCGCTTGAAGAACCACATGCTGGCCACCGCCACCCACGGCCACTCCCGCCGGATCCGCTCGAAGGCCTCGACCAGATAGCGCGCTTTCTGTTCCTCGGTCACCTGGCCGAAGCGCTTGTCCCCCACCCAGTCGGGCACCGCGTTCCAGCCCATCTCCGCGATGTAGATGGGCTTGTGCGCGTCTCCGTGGCGCACCATGACATCCCGGATGTAAAGGGCTCGGTTGATGTTGATGACATAGGGTCGCAGGCGGCGGTCCGCGGGTCCGGACCACAGGCCATAGCCCTGTACGGAGAGGGCGTCGAAGCAAGACCCCGCCCCTGCCCGATACATCCGCTCTAGGAAGACCACGTCGTTGACCCCGTTGGGTGGATAGGGGTTCAGAGAGAGGGTGGGGGCCAGCGCCCCGGCGATGACCACGATGCGGGGATCCACGGCCTTCAGCCGGCGATAGGCCCGGCACAGCAGATCCGTATACCCCTCGGGGTCCACGGCGCAGGTCGGGCACGCGCCCCACTCGGGGGCGATGTTAGGCTCGTTCCAGATCTGATAATGGAAAACCCGTTCTCGGTAGCGTCGGGCCACCGCCTCGGCGAAATCGACGAAATCCTCGGGGTTGTCCGGTGGGGCGAAGGCGCCCCGGGCCTCCCCGTCCCGGCGCGACCACGCCGGTGGGCTGGTCAACCGCACGATCAGGCGCAGCCCGTAGCGCTCCGCCAGCGCGACGATGTGGTCGTATTTCTCCCAGGCTGAGCGATACGGGAGATGCCGACGGTCCTCAAAATCCCCCTTGCCGTGGATCTCGATGTCCGCCCAAGGGAACTCCTGCCGGATCCAGCGGAAGCCTGCCTCGGCGATCATGCGCACTGTCCGCTCCCGCTTCTCCGGCTCGACCTCCTGCTCCAGGAAGGTGTTGATGCCGAAGGGGGGATCATCCGTGTGGGCTACCGGGACATCAGAGGCCAATTGGGGAGCGGGGCGCAAGGGGTTCGTGAGATAGTGCAAGACGCCCCGCATGCGGGCGAGGGGGTTCTCCTCCCCGGTGATCGTATAGGCCCAAGCCATCCAGGCCGGCCCGGCCTTCCACAGGCTCAGCAGCCCCAGCCCCACCACGGCCAGCCCGACGGCCCACTTCCATCCCCTTCCGCTACGCATCGGAATCCCTCCGCCCGCGTTGCGAAGGCGGCCCGGGGTCCTTCCGCCCTCGCAGATCGCCGGGCGTCGGAAAGAGGCTCGCCCCGGCCGCGCTACTGGGCTGGAGCGTTTGAGGAGCCGGAGGCCTTCTGCTTCAAGGCCTTCCGTTTCATCGAGGGCCGCACCCCCCGGTTTAGGTAGGCCTCGATCTCTTCCCGGGCCTCCTCGAAGCGCTCGATCAGCTGCTCATCTGTCCCCTTGAACCCCGCCACCGCTCGCTGGGAGCAGGTTGCGCACCCTAGGGACGCCCGGTAGCTGTCCATGTCGCAGGTCAAGCAGCCTGCCAAGCGAATCACCGTCAAGGAGAGAGCGAGCGTGTCCAGATGATCCTCCGACAGCCGGGCCACCCGGCGCACCAGCGCCTTCCACACCTTGCCTCGCGCCTCCGCCAGCAACGGGATGCACCGGGGCGGAAACAGGATCTCGCTGTCCGGATACATTGATTCCCTCCTCGCCGATCTTCTGCCCCTACTCGTTTTATTCTACACCCACTTACTCAATTTATTCTACACCCACTGGATCCGATCCCGCGCAACCTTCAGCTAAAAGATCGAGATCAAGATCACGATTAAAAGAGCGAATATCTTCTAGATAAAACTCGATTTGAATTTAAATTTTTGTTTTTTAACAAATAATGGCACAAATATCGTGCGATTATTTCGTAAAACATCAAAAATCGCACTGAGTGAAGGCGGCGCAGAACATCCGATTGGGGGGCGGGAAACAGCAGGCACGTCTACAGATGGCGCTATACCGATGGAAGCGCCAACAACCCCCAGGAGAAGCTTGACCCGCTCCTGCAGGAGGCCGCCCTCTGGATGAACGATGACGCTTCCAGGCGTTACCCGGTCTACGCCCTCCACACGGTCTTGCACAGCCTGATGCGTAACGAAATATCCCTGGAGGCGATCCGGGCTCGCGGAGAGGTCCGGAAGACGCGTATCTCCCCTCCGAGACCCCAGCTCGTGATCGCCGTGGGGGTGAACGTGCAGGCGGCGCTGGTTTACGCCTTCGATCTCCCCGCGCTTCGGGATACGCCCTCCCTTGTCCTCCGGCAAGAGATCGCCTTCTGGTGAACTGATCATCTTTCCTCCTAAAGCTTCGATAACCACGCCTGCCGCCAAGAGATGGAGCAGAGGATCGCGGATGCGCGCGGGCCAGGGACCAGAGTGAAGCGCGGTCTGAAGGGGGGCACAGGAGGATCCTGCCTCAGGGCACTGCCTGGCTTTTCCCGCCCCCGTGGATTCGGGGAAAATGGGTCCGGAAGGAAACCCTATGAATCCGGGAAAGTGGGAGGAATCGATGCCCGCGCGGGCTCGGATCGATCCAGAGACGCGATCGGTGATCGTCGAGTGGCCCGATGGCTTCCGCCGTGTCTTCTCGTGGTCCCGGCTGCGGGCGGCCTGCCCCTGCGCCCTGTGCCGGGTGGAGGCCCAGCGCGCGCAGGAAGATCCTCTCTTCCTGCGCCGTGCCTGCGATGACACGCTGATGGACTTGGAGCCAGTGGGCAATTACGCGGTGCGTTTCTTCTGGGGAGACGGTCATTCAGCGGGCATCTACACGTGGCGTTATCTGCGGGAGCTGGAGGAGGGATAATGGCGCGCCTGGTGCTGATGGGCTCCCCCACCTTTGCCCTGCCCACCTTCGAGGCCTTGGCGGAGGAGCACGAGATCGCAGGGGTGTTCACCCAGCCGGACAAACCCGCCGGGCGCGGCCTGCGCCTGACCTCGCCGCCGGTGAAGGTCTGGGCCCAGGAACGGGGGTTCCCAGTGTTCCAGCCCCGCTCCCTGCGTCGGGATCCGGAGGCGGTGGCGCAGCTGCGGGCCATGCGGCCGGAGGTCATCGTGGTGGTGGCTTACGGGCTGATCCTGCCCTCGGAGGTGCTCGCCCTTCCCCCCTACGGATGCTTGAACCTCCACGCTTCGCTCCTCCCCCGCTACCGGGGCCCTGCGCCGATCCAGGCCGCCCTCCTCCAGGGGGATCCGGAGACCGGGGTGACGGTGATGTGGATGACCGAGCAGGTGGACGCCGGGCCGATCCTGGGGATGGAACGGGAGCCGATCCATCCGGAGGACACGGCGGAGACCCTGGGGGCGCGCTTGGCCCAGCAGGGGGCCCGCCTGATGCGGGAGACCCTGCGACGCTGGCTGGCAGGGGAGATCACCCCCCAGCCTCAAGATCCGTCCCAGGCCACGTACTGCCCCCGCATCACCAAAGCGGACGGCGAGATCGACTGGCACCGCCCGGCCGTTGAGATCGAACGGCGCATCCGGGCCTTTACGCCCTGGCCCGGCGCTTACACCTTCTGGAAAGGGCGTCTGCTGAAGGTCGGCTCGGCCCGGGTTCGCCCGGACCTCCAAGCGTCCCCCGGCCGGGTGGTGCCAGTGGACGTCAGGGCGGGCGTGGGGACGGGTGAAGGCGTTCTGGAGCTCCGGACGGTTCAGCCGGAGGGCAAGCGCCTGATGCCCATCGAGGCCTTTCTAAACGGCCACCCGGATTTCCTGGGGGCGACGCTGGGCCGGGAGGAGGCGCGGGATGGCTGAACGGGCTCCCCTTGAAACCGGCCTGGCCTTCCTCCTCACCGCTGGGCTGCTCTACCTCACGCAGCGCGCCTTGCATCGGAACCTCCAGCTCGCGCTGCACCTTCTGGTCCGAGATCCCGACGCGGCCATTGTGCTTTACTGGGCCTTGCTGTTCCCAGGCGTGCTCCTCCATGAGCTCAGCCACTGGCTGGCGGCGATGCTCCTGGGGATCCGTCGCTATCGCTTTGCGCTCTGGCCTCGGCGGATCGGCGGGCGGATCCGTCTGGGAGCGGTGCAGCTAGAGGACGGGGATCCCTTCCGGATGAGCGTGATCGGGGCGGCCCCGTTGCTGACCGGGATCGGCGTGATCGCTCTAATGGGGGGAGCCGGGCCCTCGACCTCCTTATCCGGGCTGGCCCTGTGGGCCTCTGCCGCGCAGGCGCTCCAGGGGCTGTTGCAACGGGAGGGGGGCGGGGCGCTTCTGTATCTGCTCTTTGCGGTGGGGAACGCGATGTGGCCGAGCCCCTCGGATCGGGCGGCGTGGCCGACGGTGGGGATCGCGGGCGGGGCCCTGATGGGGCTGTTGCTGCTGACCGGCCCAGGCCCCCTCCTCCCCACCCTCGCCGGGCTCGCCGCGCATCTCCTATCCCGGCTCACGCCCCTGTTCGCCCTCCTCCTCGCCGTGGACCTCCCTGTCCTGATCCTCCTCCTTGCCCTCAACCGGCTCCAGAGCCGATAAGCCGTTCCGCGCCGATTGGAAATCGGTCTCCCGGAGCGCGTGCGGCGCCGGGCGTTGGCGAAGGCCAACACCCGCCTTGATCTCTTGCCGTGAGAGGGGCTCCAGCCCCGACCCTCCGCCTTCGAGAGGGCAAAGGTCGCGGCGGAAGCCGCTCATACAGGACATCTTTCTTTGGGTAAGAGGGGCTTCAGCCCCGAACCCCCGGGTCTTCGCTGACGCAAGGGGTCGCGGCTAAAGCCACTCCTACAGGACATCGATCTTTTGGTAGGAGGGGCTTTAGCCCCGAACCTCCGAGTCTGTGATGAGGCAAAGGTCGCGGCGGAAGCCGCTCCTACAGGACATTAATCTTCAAGAAGGCAAGCGTCGCGGCTCGTGGCCGAAATGAATTTCGGTCTACCAGTGAAAGGCTTCAGCTCCCCGGTCGGCGCAGGCCCGAGGTCTCAAGAAGGCCGCTGGAGAAAAACACAAGCGGGACAGGCATCCGTGCCCGCCCCGCCGCGCCAGCCACCGAAGGGCCGCGGCTCATCCCACCACGATGTTGATCAGCCGACCGGGCACATAGATGATGCGCTGGGGTTGGCAGTCTCCCAGATGGCGGCGGACATTGGCTCGGTTCAAGGCGATGTGTCGGGCCTCCTCCTCGGTGATGGAGGCTGGCACCTCCACCCGGTCCCGCACCCGCCCGTTGATCTGGATCACCAGGGTGATGGTATCGGCCCGAGCCAGGGTTTCATCCCATTGCGGCCACGGCTGCTGGTGGATGCTGTAGGGATGGCCCAAGCGTTCCCACAGCTCCTCAGCCAGATAAGGGACAAAGGGCGCCAGCAACCGCAGCAACGTCTGGATAGCCTCCTTCCAGGCCTCGTGGCCGACTACGGGGGTTCCCTTGGCCTCCTGGAGATAGTTGGTGAACTCCATCATGGCGGCGATCGCGGTGTTGAACTCGAAGTCCTCCAGATCCTGGCTCACCCGCTTGATGGTGCGGTGGGTCCAGCGCCGCAGCTCGGCCACCTGTTCAGACGTAGGCTCCCCTGCGGCCGCAGCTGGCTCCAGGACCAGGTTCCACGTCCGGTTCAGCCAGCGGTGGACCCCCTCGATGCCAGTGGAGCTCCACGGTCCGCCCAGATCCCAGCGGAAGCCGAACATCAGGTAAGCCCGCACGGTGTCCGCTCCGTAGCGCTCCACCAGCTCGTCCGGGGCCACCACGTTGCCCCGGGACTTGGACATCTTCTCCCGGTCCTCCCCCAGGATGACGCCCTGGTTCCGCAGGCGGATCATCGGCTCGTCGAACCGGACCATCCCCATATCGCGCAGGACCTTGGTCCAGAACCGGGTGTAGAGCAGGTGCATGGTGGCGTGCTCGACGCCGCCGGTGTAGAGATCCACCGGCAGCCAGCATCGGGCCTCCTCCTCATCCCACGGCGCGTCGTCCTTGTGGGGGCTCAGGTAGCGGTATTGATACCAGGAGGAATCGACAAAGGTGTCCATCGTGTCGGTCTCTCGCTCGGCCGGGCCGCCACACTGAGGGCACGTCGTCCGGACGAAGTCCTCCAGGTATTTCAGGGGGGATTCGCCGGTGGGCAAGACGTTGACGCTCTCCGGCAGCAGCACCGGCAGCTGATCCTCGGGCACGGGGACGGTGCCGCACTTCGGGCAGTAGATGATGGGGATGGGGGTGCCCCAGTAGCGCTGGCGGCTGATGCACCAATCCCGCAGCCGGTAGGAGACCGTGTATCGGCCCAAGCCGCGTCGCTCCAGCTCGGCCACCACCGCTTTCTTGCCCTCCTCGCTGGGCATGCCATCGAAGGGGCCGGAGTTCACCATCGTCCCGGGCCCCTCGTAAGCGGCCGACAGGAGCTCTCCCTGCCAGCCGGTCGGGGCGATCACCACCCGGATGGGCAAATTGAACTGCGTGGCGAACTCGAAGTCCCGCTGGTCGTGGGCGGGCACGCCCATCACTGCCCCGGTCCCGTATTCCATCAGCACGTAGTCGGAGATCCAGATGGGCAATCGCTCTTCGGTCAGCGGGTGGCGGGCATAGGCGCCGATGAAGATGCCGGTCTTCTCCCGCTCTAGGGACAACCGCTCGATCTCGGTGCGGCGCTGCGCTTCCTGGATGTAGGCCTCCACCTCAGCGCGGCGCTCCGGCGCGGTCAGCTTCGGCACCAGGGGATGCTCAGGAGCCAGCACGACGAACGTGGCCCCGAACAGGGTGTCCGGGCGGGTGGTGAAGACCACGATGGAGTCCTCCCCCTCGGTGGGGAAGACGATCTCGGCGCCTTCGCTGCGGCCGATCCAGTTCTTTTGCATCGTGCACACCCGCTCCGGCCAGTCCAGCCGGCTGTGGTCCAGGAGCTCATCGGCGTAGGCGGTGATGCGCAGGAACCACTGCTCCAGCTCCTTCTTGATCACTGGTGTCCCGCAGCGCTCGCAGACCCGCTCCCCGTCCTGGGAGATCACCTGCTCCCGGGCCAAGGTAGTGTTGCACTTCGGGCAGAAGTCCACCGCCGAGCGTTTGCGGTAGGCCAGCCCACGCTTATAGAACTGGAGGAACAACCACTGGTTCCATTTGTAGTATTCCGGCTCGCAGGTGATGACCTCTCGCGTCCAGTCAAAGGAGGCCCCCATGCGGCGCAGCTGCTGGCGCATCCGCTCGATGTTGGCATAAGTCCAGATCTTGGGGTGAGTGTTGTGCTTGATGGCCGCGTTCTCCGCGGGCAGGCCGAAGGCGTCGAAGCCGATGGGAAAGAGGACGTTGTAGCCTTTCATGCGCAGGTAGCGGGCGACGGCGTCGCTGGGGGCCATGGCAAACCAGTGGCCCATGTGCAGGTCACCCGAGGGATACGGGAACATGGTCAGGAAATAGAACTTGGGGCGGCTTGGGTCGCGGACCGCCCGGTAGATCCCGGTCTCCTCCCAGCGCTGTTGCCACTTCGGCTCGATGGCCTGCGGATCATAGCGCCCCATCCCACACCTCCTCTCATCCCTTCCGATCCACCACGGTCAGCCATCCATAAAGATCCGGCGCCTGGCCGGTCACGATAGCAAAGAACCGTTCCTGCAGGCGCCGGGTGATGGGCCCCGGCTCCCCGCAGCCGATGCGGAGGCGGTCCACCGAGCGCACCGGGGTGATCTCCGCCGCCGTCCCAGTCATGAAGAGCTCGTCGGCAGCATAGAGCCACTCCCGAGGGATCGGTTGCTCCCGGACCTCCAGGCCCTGCTCCCGGGCCAGGGTGAGCACGGTGTCGCGGGTGATCCCAAGCAGGATCGAGTTGTGAAGAGGCGGCGTGTAGATCACCCCATCCTTCACTAGGAAAAGGTTCTCCCCGCTCCCCTCCGCTACGTAGCCGTAAGCATCCAGCATGATCGCCTCGGCATAGCCCAGGTCATGGGCCTCCATGGCGGCAAACTGCGAGTTCACATACTGGCCGCCGATCTTCCCTAGGGAAGGGAAAGTGTCCGGCGCCATGCGCCGCCAGGAGGAGACGACGACATCCACGCCTTTCTCCAGGGCATCCTGGCCCAGATACTTCCCCCATTCGAAGGTGATGATGACCACTTCCACCGGGCAGGAGCGGCCGTCGACCCCCAGGGCACCCGCTCCCCGGAAGACCAGGGGGCGGATGTAGCAGGAGGCGTGGCCGTTAGCGCGCACCGTCTCCACCACCGCCTCGGCCAGTCGTTCCGGCGTGTAAGGGATCTCGATGCGCAGGAGCCGGGCGGAAAAGAACATGCGGGCCAGATGAGGGTACAGCCGGAAGATCGCCGGCCCCTGTGGCGTTTCATACGCCCGGATCCCCTCGAAGACACTGGTCCCGTAGTGGAGGGCGTGCGCCGTCACGTGGACGGTGGCCCCATCCCATGGAACCAAATGCCCGTTCCACCAGATCCAGTCGCTTCTCGGCGCCATCGAGGTCCTCCTGCTCAGGGTATAGAGCCCTGCACATGGGCCACGATCGCCATAGCCAGTAGCAGCAAGGAGAACTCCAGGACAAGGAAGAGACGCTGCCGGTAATCGCGCTGGTGGAAGGCCAGCCTCCGCGCCCCAGCGGCGTGGAGATCGCGAGGCCAGAGGGCATGCGGCCGCCGCCGCTGCGGCCACAGCCACCGGATCCCATCGTCGTTCCCCGCACTGTTCGGCAGCAGGTGCCTGAGGGCCAGCCCGAGCACCAGAGCGACCGGCACGTGGAAAGTACGGGCCCGGAGAAGACTCCAGATCCCCGAGAACAGTGGAGTGTGAGTCCAGAGAGCGTGGTGGGGGTTGTGGCCTTCACCCCCAGCTTGACGCCGACGCCACCAGCCCCGCAGGAGGTCTGGGTCAGGCAGCCCGCTGAGCAGGGCGGCCAAGCCCGCCGGGCCCCGATGAAAGGGCTGATGGGCGGCTTGCTGGATCACATACGCAGCCACCACGCCGGCCGCCGCACGGGCCATCACAGTCATCTCGCCCCCTCCTCAATGATCGGGGGATCCTCCGGACAATGTCTGTAACAAAAGAGCCCCCCTCCGTCAGGGACGAAGGGGAGCTCCTCCGCGGTCCCACCCTGGTTCACCGGGAGCGCGAGATCTGCATTCCCGATGCGCTCTGGCGCGGTAACGGGCGCAACCCGGCTGGGGCTACACGCCGGATCCGCGTTCACCCCAGCAGCTCTGGGGCGAGTTCAGCCTTCGGGGGCTTCTGTCAGGAACCGCCCGGAATCGGGGACCGACCTGGGCGCCCCTTACCCCGCTGGCCCTCCTCAGAGGCCGTGCGGCCTTGCACCGGCCGGCCGCTCGCTGGAGGATGGCCTACTACTCCCCTTCCTCGCCTTTACGATGCCCCTTCCCAACGGCCTGCGCTTCAGCCGCCCCCGTGATACGCCATGTCCCAGCGCTTGAAGCCAAGAAACTCACGCAAGGTTCACATGGGGGAAGCGTCGAAGGCGGTCGGCCTGAAGGCGCTTTTTGGGCATCATCGCCCATCGGAGCAAGCACGTACGAAAGATTTTTTGGGCGAACCCTCGCCACGGATAAAAACGAGCGCGCTTCCGCGCCCTCGGACCAGGTGGACCCGACGGGATTCGAACCCGTGACCTCCGCCGTGCCACGGCGGCGCGCTCCCAGCTGCGCTACGGGCCCATAGAAATACCTCGATTCTGCTCGAGCCATCCGTGCACAAGGGCAGCCTCGTTGTCCCCCCTTGTGGATTCTCTGATGCAGGCGTGCTTGCTGCTTTAGCATAAGGTGGAGCCGACCGGATTCGAACCGGCGACCTCTCCCGTGCGAGAGGAGCGCTCTCCCAGCTGAGCTACGGCCCCACAAGCGCATTTCATTTTACCTTGAGGGCATGGGCTATGTCAAGATCGGCGGGGCGGAGGGTGTGTCCCAAAATCGTCGGAGAATTTAAGCGGCCAGGCCGATTTCCTTCCAGGCCCGGTTCCATTCTGCTTCTCCTCCCATTCCGGCGCTCCGGAGGGCTAAGATGGCCACCAATCCTTGGG
>Ga0272447_1001047_pt1 | contig 18613 bp, 14 predicted proteins | sample YNPCB0133_FD_194589 | JGI IMG/M metagenome (GOLD analysis project Ga0272447, IMG submission 194589) | Hot spring microbial mat communities from Yellowstone National Park, WY, United States - YNP-CB-013-3 | ecosystem: Environmental > Aquatic > Thermal springs > Hot (42-90C) > Sediment | place... | reverse complement strand
GACGCGGCCATGCGGGTCATCGAGAACCGCATCGACGCCCTGGGCGTGGCCGAACCCCTCCTGCAGCGGCAGGGCCTCGACCGCATCCTCGTGGAGTTCCCCGGGCTGCAGGACCCCCAGCGGGCCAAGGAGCTCATCGGGCGTACCGCCCTCTTGGAGTTCGTGGACACCGACGAACAGAGCCTGCCCCGTGGGGCGGAGTGGCTTGCGGACAACCGGCGGGTGCGCATGCCGGACGGGCAGGTGGTGAACTTCCCGAAGAAGGTGGTGGTGACGGGGGCCGACCTCCGGGACGCCCGCGCGGAGTTCGACCAGCAGGCCGTCCAGTGGCTGGTGCGGTTCCGGTTCGCGGGCGAGGGGGCGAGGAAGTTCGAGGAGCACACGGGCCGCAGCGTCGGGGAGTACCTGACCATCGTGCTGGACAACCGGGTGTTGTCCTCGCCCGTCATCCGCGCCCGCATCCCGGGCGAGGGGGTGATCGAGGGGAACTTCACCGCCGAGGAAGCCCGCGACCTGGCCATCCTCCTGCGCGGTGGCGCCCTGCCCGTGCCGGTACGGCCGGTGGAGGAACGCACCGTGGGGCCCACCCTGGGTCGGGACTCCATCGATCGCAGCCTGCGGGCGGGTCGGATCGCGGTGGCGGCGGTGGTGCTGTTTGTGACCGCGTACTACCGGCTGCCCGGGTTTCTGGCCTCCGTGTCCCTCGCCCTGTACGGCCTGCTGCTGCTGGCCTTGTTGTCCGTGCTGGGGGCCACCCTGACCCTCCCGGGCATCGCGGGGGTGATCCTCAGCCTCGGGATCGCGGTGGACGGCAACGTGATCATCTTCGAGAAGCTCAAGGAGGAGCTGCGGGCGGGTAAGACCCTGCGGGCTGCGGTGGCGGCGGGCTGGCGGCGGGGCGTGGTTACCATCCTGGACTCCAACTTGACCACCTTGATCGCGGCCGCGGTGTTGCTGTGGCTGGGCACGGGCCCCGTCCGCGGGTTCGCGGTGACCTTGTCCCTGGGGGTGGTGGCCTCCATGTTCACCGCCATCGTGGTCACCCGGTGGCTGGTGGAGCTTTGCGCGGACTTGGGGTTGCAAGGCCACCTGGTGCGGGTGGCGGACCTGCCCCGGCGGGGGGAGGTGGCGGCGTGAGGGCGTGGAACCTCATGGCCAACCGCCGCTGGCTGTACCTGGTCTCCTTGGGGATCGTGCTGGCCAGCGTGGCCAGCATGGCGGTTCAGCCGGCCCTGGGCCGGCCGGTGCTGAACTGGGGCGTGGACTTCACGGGAGGCACCCTCCTCACCCTGCGGTTCCAGGACCGGTCCGTGTCCACGGGGCACGTGCGGGCGGCCCTGCAGCCCTTGGGGTTGGGGGAGGCGGTCATCCAGAAGGTGCACGAGACCGGGGACATCTCGGTGCGCACCCCGCACCTGGAGCCGGAGGAGCGGAGGAAGGTGGAGCAGGCCCTCCGGGACCGGGTGGGCCCCTTCGAGGTCCTGAGCGTGGACGACGTGGGGCCGAAGATCGGACGTGAACTGCGGAACATCGCCGTCCTGGGGGTGGCGCTGGGCTTGGCCCTCCAGGTGGTGTACGTGTCCCTGCGGTTTCGGTCCGTGCGGTTCGCCTTGGCCGCGGACGTGGCGCTCCTCCACGACCTCCTGCTGGTCCTGGGAGTGTTCGCGGTGACCCGGGCCACGGTGGACAGCAGCTTCGTGGCGGTCCTCCTCACCGTGGTGGGGTACTCCATCAACGACACCATCGTGGTCTTCGACCGGGTCCGGGAGAATTTGCAGCTGCGCGGACGGGAGCCCTTTCCGGAGTTGGTGAACCGCAGCATCCTGGAAGCCCTGGTGCGGTCCATCAACACAGGCCTCACCACCCTCCTGGCCATCGGCAGCGTGTACCTCTTCGGCGGGCCCACGGTGCGGGACTTCGCCCTGGGGCTGACGGTGGCGGTGCTCACGGGAGGGTGGTCCTCCATCGGGGTGGCGAGCCCGCTCCTGGTGGACCTGACCGCGTGGGCGGAGCGGCGGGCGGCGCGGGCCGCCCTCCAGCCCCCAGCGCAGCCCGCCCGTGCGGCCGCGGGCAGCCGACGGACCCGGGGCTGAAGCCACCCGCGGGCCCGGCCCTCCCAGGGGCCTCCGCAGGCGGCTGGGAGCTTGCCCTGGAAAAGCCCTCCGACAGTGGACCGGGGTGGTAGACTGCAGCCGGGATGCGTCTTGTGGGCGCGGTGGTGGTAGTCCTCGCGTCGGTGTCCGTGGTGTTGGTCCTCAGCAACATGGACTCCCAACCCTACGCCCTGCGCTTGGCAGGGTGGACGGTCCTGCACGGCACGGTGCCTACCCTCGTGGTGGCGGCCTTGTTCGCGGGGGCTACGGTGGCAGGGCTGCCCCTGGCCTTGGCCAACTGGTGGCTGCGGCGCCGGTTGGCGCAGGCGGAGCGGCAACTGCGCTTTGCCCGGGATGAGTCCGGCCCTCAGCCGGGCCCTGTGCGGGAGGACACCCCGCGGTGATGCGCCGCAGGACGCCCCGGAGCCGGCCCTGGTACCTCGAGCCACTCCACCCTCTGCGAGACTGGGTCGCCCGCAGCCTGGGGATCCTGCCCGCCACCGCCCAGGTGCTGGCGGCACGGGGCTACACCGACCCGGAGGCCGCGGACCGCTTCCTGAAAGCACCCCTGGACGCCCTGCCGCGTCCCCGGCGGCTTCCGGACCTGGAAGAGGCCGCCCGGGTGGTGTGGGAGGCGGCGCGGAGCGGCCGGCGGATCACGGTGTACGGGGACTTCGACGCAGACGGCGTTTGCGCCACCGCCGTGTTGGTCCGCGGACTGCGCGCTCTGGGCGTCCCCGCGGACTTTTACATGCCCCACCGCATCCGGGAAGGCTACGGGCTCACCGCGGAGGCGGTGCGAGCTCTGGGGGAGTCCGGCACTCGGTGTCTGGTGGCGGTGGACTGCGGGGTGGGAGCCCTGGAGGAGGTGGCCTTGGCCAGGGAGCTCGGCATGCGGGTGGTGGTGGTGGACCACCACGAGCCGCCTCCCGCCCTCCCGTGCGCAGACGCCCTGGTAGACCCGAAGATCCTCTACCGGCCGTACCCTTTCCGAGACTACTCCGCCTCCGGGCTCAGCTGGCTGCTGGTGGCGGCCCTGCGGGAGCTGGCGGGAGCCGCACCCTCAGAGGACCTCCTGGAGCTGGCCGCGGTGGGGACCGTGGCGGACGTGGTGCCCCTGGTGGACGACAACCGGGTGCTGGTCCGGCACGGCCTGCGGCGGCTGGAGGCGTCCTCCCTGCCAGGCGTCCAGGCCCTCCTGCGCACCTGCGGCCTCGTCGGCCCGGTCACCGCGGACGACGTGGCGTGGCGGGTCGCGCCTCGGCTGAACGCGGCAGGGAGAGTGGACTCCGCCCTCGTCGCCCTGCGGCTTCTGCTCACGGAGGACCCTGGGGAAGCTCAGGAGCTCGCGGGCCGCTTGGATCGGCACAACGCGGAGCGGCAGAGGCTGCAGGAGGTGGCCCTGGGGCAGGCGGTGGCCGCGGTGGAGGAGCTGGGCCTCGAACAGCGGCCCGGGATCGTCGTGTGGGGGGAGGGCTGGCATCCCGGCGTGGTAGGCCTCGTGGCGGGACGTCTGCGGGAGGCGTACTGGAGGCCCGCGGTGGCCCTGGCCGTGGAAGCCGGTCGGGCCCGGGGGTCCGCCCGGGGAGTTCCGGGATTGGACCTCGTGGAGATTCTGGGCCAGTGCCACGACCTGCTGGAACGCTTCGGGGGGCACGCGCAAGCCGCGGGACTTTCGCTTCTTTCCGACCGCCTGGAAGAGTTCCGGCGGAGGTTCGAGGAGGCGGTGAGGGCCCGGCTGGTACCCGAGCTCCTGGCACCCGTGGTCCGGGTGGAAGCGGAGGTGTGTTTGGAGGAGGTCACGGAGCGCCTCGCGGGAGAGCTGTCGCAGCTTGCGCCGTTCGGGCCGGGCAACCCGAGGCCCGTGCTGGCCGCCCGGGGGCTGCAGCTGCTGGAGGTGGGCTGCTGGGGGACAGGCGAGCACCTCTGGCTTCGGGTGTGCGACGGCAAGCGGGTGGCAGAGGCGGTGGGGTTCGGTCTGGGAGAGTGGGGGGAGTTGTTGGCCTTCACCCAGCCTGAGGTCGAGCTGGCGGGGTACCCAGAGCGGAGCCGCGGGCACGAGGGGGAGGTACGCTGGGTCCTGGAGGACCTCCGTAGCCCGGGGCTGGAGCTGGACAGGGTGCTGGCGGATACCCCATCCCTGCTGCGGCGCCTGGCGGAAAAAGCGGAGGACTACCTGGGCGAGGCCCACCGCAGCGTGGAGCTGCGGCCCGCGTTCTTCACTAAGGTGGTGGGCGTGACTTTTGAGGGGCGGCAGGAGGTGGTGGCGCAGTTGGCAGTGGGCGAGAAGGTCCTTCTGCGCCGCCAGCCGGACAACCCTGTAGACCCTCACGCGGTGCAGGTGGTGCGGGCGGACGGGGCGGTGGTGGGCTACCTGAACTCGGCCCTGGCGGGGAGGCTGGCCCCTCACCTGGACCGCGGCGCCCGATATCGGGTCACCGTCACCGCGGTCACGGGAGGCGGGGACAAGAACATGGGCGCCAACCTGCGGCTGGAGCAGGAGCACCCGCAGCCCACTTCCACGTGGGTGCGGTCAGCCCTGGTGGCTTCCGGTGCGGACCTACGGGACTTGGACAGGCTCCTGGGTGGAGAAGGGCTGGTGGAGGAGTGGCAGGCCGCCGGGGAAAGCGCGATCCGGGGAGGCCGGGTCGTGGTGGTCGGCGCGCCCCAGCCTTCTTGGTCGCGCCTGCCTCTGGTGGCGGCCGCGGCGTACGCGCTGCGGGCGGGACGGGTCGCGTACGTGGCACCGCTGGTGGAGCTCGCGGAGGCGCGGTGGGGATCCTGGAGGGCTGCCTTGGAGCGGGCGGGGCTGAGGGTGGCGCGGCTGCACGGTCTAGTCTCCAGCCGGGAGCTCGCGGAGACCGAGGAGGCCGTGCAGGCCGGGTGTGCGGACGTGGTTTTCACCACCCTGGCGTACCTCGCCCACCGCCCGGACGTGGTGACCGCCGATGTCCTGGTGGTGGCGGAGGGTTGGCTGGAAGCGCAACTTTCCCGAGAGCTGCTGGACCACCAGGGGCCCTTCCTCTGGCTGGTCTGGGACCCCAAGGCCCGCCCGGAGGGCTGGGAGGTGTACGGGCCTCGCGCGCCCCGCCCGGGGATAAGCGTGGTGGACCACAGGAGCCAGGTCCTCCGGTGGCGGGACGACTGGCTGCAGACCGGCCCTGCGGTCCTCTTCGCCCCGGGGCCCCGGTCCGCGGTGGAGGCCGCCCGGCGCTTGGGCGACCGGGGGCAGGTGGCGTACGACCACCCGGGGCTCCCAGGGGTGGTACGGGAGACCCTGGTTCAGCTGTTCAACCAGGGCAAGCTGCGGGCCCTAGTCTGCGGCGGGCATGCGCCCCAGGGGTTGAGGGGAGCTCGGACTCTGGTTTGGCTGGCGCCCACGGCCAAGGAGAACTTCCTCCAGCAGGCGGGATGTGGGTTGCACGGGCAACGCCAGACGGCCCTGGTGTTGGCCTTCGGCCCGCAAACCCTCAAGGACGCGCGCAGGGAGTGGGAGAGCCGGCACCCCCCCCGCCGGGCCCTGGTAGCCGTGTACAGGCTGCTGCAGGGCTGGCAAGGGGACCTGCGCTGGCCGGACCCCGCCCTGGCGGAGGCCGTGCGCTCCCGTACGGGTCTGGACCCCGCCCTGGCCGTACCCGCCAGCGTCCACGTGTTTGAAGCCTCGGGCCTCCTGCGGCGGGAACGGACCACGGGAGGGTGGAAGCTGAGCCTGTGTGCCGCGGAAGGCCGGAAGGAGCTCGGCTCGGTGTTGCGTTTTGCGGAAGGGGAGCGTAGCCGGGCGGCCTTCGAGGCCGGGAGCCGCTGGATGCTGGCGGCTGCCGCGGTGGAGGTGCTGGAGCAGGTGGCGTCGCCCGCGGTTGCCGCCCGCGCGGATTGGGGTGCAGGATAAGGTATGACCATCCGGGCCACGGGCGCGCAGAGGGAAGTGGAGCTGCCCGCGGAGATGCAGCGGCTCCTGGAGCGGGTCCGGGAGATCCAGCCCCAGGCCGACCTGGACCTGCTGCGGGGGGCGTACGCCTTTGCGGCCCGTGCCCACGAAGGACAGCTCCGCCGGTCCGGGGAACCCTACGTCCTGCACTCCGTGGCGGTAGCCCACATCCTCGCGGATCTCCGCATGGACGCCACCACCGTGGCCGCGGCCCTGTTGCACGACGTGCCGGAGGACACCCCCCAGACCCTGGAAGAGGTCCGGCGGGAGTTCGGGAACGAGATCGCCACCTTGGTGGACGGGGTGACGAAGCTGGGGAAGATCCAGTGGAAGAGCCAGGAGGAGAAGCAGGCGGAGAACCTCCGGAAGGTGTTCCTGGCCATGGCCAGCGACGTGCGGATCATCCTCATCAAGCTGGCGGACCGCCTGCACAACCTCCGGACCATCGCGGTGATGCCGCCGGACCACCAGCGGCGGAAGGCGCGGGAGACCCTGGAGATCTACGCACCCCTGGCCAAGCGGCTGGGCATCGGACAGCTGCAGAACGAGCTGGAGGACCGGGCCTTCGCCATCCTGGAGCCCGAGGCGTACCGGGAGATCACGGAGTCCTTGCGGGAGGCCCAGGCCCAGCAGGAAGAAGTCCTGCGGACCATCCAGGAGGAGCTGTACCGGGAGCTGAACCGGGCGGGGATCCGGGTGGAGCGGCAACACATCACCGCCCGGCCGAAGCACGCGTACAGCATCTACCGGAAGATGCAGCGGCCGGAGTACCAGGGCCAGGGCATCGCCCGGATCTACGACCGGCTCGGCGTGCGGGTGATTGTGGACGACGTCAAGGACTGCTACGCGGCCCTGGGCGTGGTGCACTCCTTGTGGCGGCCCATCCCCGGCGAGTTCGATGACTACATCGCCAACCCCAAGCCCAGCGGGTACCAGTCCCTGCACACCACGGTGATCTACCGGGGCGTTCCCCTGGAGATCCAGATCCGGACCCACCGGATGCACCAGGAGGCGGAGTACGGGATCGCGGCCCACTGGCGCTACAAGGAGGGCAAGGCGGGCGCCCGGGACCGGGCCTTCGAGGAGAAGCTCTCCTGGTTGCGCCAGCTCCTGGAGTGGCACCAGGAGATGCAGGACGCCCAGGAGTTCATGCGGTCGGTGAAGCTGGACCTGTTCCGCAACGAGGTGTTCGTGTTCACCCCCAAGGGGGACGTGGTGGACCTGCCCAGCGGGGCCACCCCCGTGGACTTCGCGTACCGGATCCACACGGACGTGGGCCACCGGTGCGTGGGGGCGAAGGTGAACGGACGCCTGGTCCCCCTCAGCTACCGGCTGCGCAGCGGGGACATCGTGGAGATCTTGACCTCCAAGACCTCCACGGGTCCCAGCCGCGACTGGCTGGAGTTCGTGGTCACCAGTAACGCCCGCACCAAGATCCGTCAGTGGTTCCGCAAGCAGCAGCGGGAAGAGAATGCGGCCCGAGGCAAGGACATGCTGGAACGGGAGCTCCGGCGGCTGGGCCTGGGGAACCTCCTGCGGGCGGAGCGGGTCAAGGAGGCGTGCGAGAAGCTGCAGGTGTCCTCCGAGGAGGACCTGTACGCGGCCCTGGGCAACGGCGACCTGACCCTGCTGCAGGTGGTGCACGCCCTGGGCGGGCCTCCCGCTCCGGCGCCGGAGTTCGCTACGCCTCAGGCGCAGCCGGTAGCCCCACCCACCCGGGGGGTGCGTGTCCGGGGCGTGGACAACGTCCTCATGACCCTGGGTCGGTGCTGCATGCCCCTCCCCGGGGACGACGTGGTCGGCTACATCACCCGGGGAAGGGGGGTCACCATCCACCGCCGGGACTGCCGCAACCTGGACTACCTGCGGCAGCACGGGGAGCGGCTGCTGGAGGTGGAGTGGGAGCCCTCCCCGGACGGTACCTACCCTGTGGAGATCCAGGTGGAGGCTCTGGATCGGGTGGGCCTGCTCAAGGACGTGCTGAGCGCGGTGGCGGACACCCGGACCAACGTCCTCTCCGTGAACGCCCACGTGCGCAAGGACAAGGTCGGGGTGATCCACCTGACCGTGGACATCCGCAACGTGGGGCAGCTCACCGCGGTGTTGCAGCGCATCGGCAGACTACCCGACGTGTACCGGGTGGAGCGGCTGAGCGCGGGGAGCCGCTAGGAGGTTGGCCCGGAAAAGCCCTCGGAAGGAGGGGACCGGGGTCCCCAAAAATCGCGCAGCGATTTTTGGGGTGGTCTGGGAGCGCGTTCCAAGAAGCGCTCGCGGGGAGGGATCCGGTGCCGAAGCCCTCGGGCAGCCGGGACCCGATTCCAACACCTTTGGGAGGGATGCCGTGGGACTGCTGGACGGACGCGTGGCCCTGGTCATGGGGGTGGCGAACCGGTGGAGCATCGCGTGGGGGATCGCCCGGGCCTTCCACCGGGAAGGCGCCCGCTGCGCCCTCACGTACCTGGGCGAGCGGGAGGAGGAAAACGTCCGGAAGCTGGCGGGGGAGCTGCGGGATCCGGTGGTGCTGCGGTGCGACGTCACCCGGGACCAGGACCTGGACGCCTTGCGGGAAGAGTTGCGGCGCCAGGTGGGACAGGTGGACGTGGTGGTCCACAGCATCGCGTACGCCCGGACCGAGGACCTGCGAGGGCGGTTCCTGGACACCAGCCGGGACGGGTACCTGGTGGCCCAGAACGTGAGCGCCTACTCCCTGGTGGCCTGCGCCCGGGCGGTCGCCCCCCTCATGCCCCAGGGCGGCTCCATCCTTACCCTCACCTACCTGGCCAGCGAGCGGGTGTTCCCCAACTACAACGTGATGGCGGTCTGCAAGGCGGCCCTGGAGGCGTGCGTCCGCTACCTGGCGTACGAGCTGGGAGAGCGCGGGATCCGCGTGAACGCCATCTCCGCGGGACCCATCCGCACCGCGTCCGCGCGGGCGGTGGCGGGCCTGTCGGACTTCATCGAGGCCTACAAGGAGCGGGCGCCCCTGCGCCGCACCGTGGACCAGGAGGAGGTGGGGGACGCCGCGGTGTTCCTGGCGAGCTCCCTGAGCCGCGGGGTCACGGGGCAGATCCTCTTCGTGGACGCCGGATACCACATCATGGGCGTGTGAGGGTGGTGTTGCGGGAGCCACCCCGGCCCAGCAGCATGGAGCTTGTCCCGTACTCGGAAGACGCGAGGGCAGACCGGTGAGCCGAACCGCGCAACGGGTTTCCTTGTTCCAGGAATCTGTAATCCGGGAGATGACCCGCCTCGTCCAGCAGGAGGGCGGCATCAACCTGGCTCAAGGGTTCCCCGACTTCGACCCTCCCCAGGAACTCCTGGAGGCGGCCCAGCGCGCCCTGGCGGAGGGCTACAACCAGTACGCCATCACCTGGGGGGATGCGGACTTCCGGGCCGCCCTGGCGGAAAAGATGGAGCGTTACCAGGGGGTACGGTACGACCCCGACCGGCACCTGACGGTGACCTGCGGGGCCACGGAGGCCATGATGGCCACCATGCTGGCCACGGTGAACCCAGGGGAGGAGGTGGTGGTGTTCGAGCCCTTCTACGAGAACTACGGGCCCGACGCCGCCCTCTCGGGAGCGCGCCTGCGGTACGTGCGCCTGGACCTGTCCCGGCCGGACTTCCCCTACGACCCCCGGGAGCTGGAACGGGCCTTCAGCCGCAACACCAAGGCCATCGTGGTGAACACCCCCCACAACCCCACGGGGAAGGTCTTTCGTCGGGAGGAGCTGGAGCACATCGCGGACCTGTGCCGCCACTACGACGCCCTGGCCGTTACGGACGAAGTCTACGAGCACATCCTGTACGACGGAGCACAGCACGTCAGCTTGGCCTCGCTGCCGGGGATGGCGCGGTGGACCGTGACCATCAGCTCCATGAGCAAGACCTACAGCGTCACCGGCTGGCGGGTGGGCTGGGCCGCGGTGGCGGACGAGGCCCTGGCCGGGGCCATCCGCAAGGCCCACGACTTCCTCACGGTGGGCGCTCCTGCACCCCTGCAGCGGGCAGGCGTCGTGGCCCTGGGGTTCGGAGGCGCCTACTACCGGGAGATGGCGGCCAGCTACCAGCGCAGGCGGGACCTGTTACTGAGCGCCCTGCAGGAGGTGGGGTTCCGGCCCACGGTGCCCCAGGGCGCCTACTACATCATGGCGGACTTCACCGGGCTGTCCTCCGAGGACGACGGTACCTTCGCCCGCAGGCTGATCCGGGAGGCGGGGGTGGCCACGGTGCCGGGCTCCTCCTTCTTCCACGACTCGTCCTCGGGCCGGCGGTACGTGCGCTTCGCCTACCCCAAGCGGGAGCAGACCCTGCAGGAGGCCGCGCGGCGGCTGCGGGCCTGGCTTCGAAGACCCCCCGTCGGAAAGGCCGACCGGGGTGGTCTGGCCCAGGGTTGCCGGGGAACTCCGAGCCGTGCTGTGGAGCGGGGATGAGGGCCCTGGTCCAGAGGGTCCGGCAGGGAGCAGTCCGGGTGGACGGCCGGACGGTCTCCGAGGTGGGTCCGGGCCTGGTGGTACTGCTGGGCGTGCGCACCGGGGACACGGAGGAGGAAGCGCATTTCCTGGCCCGGAAGGTGGCCCACCTACGCATCTTCCCCGACGAGCAGGGCAAGCTCAACCGCTCCGTCCTGGAAGCTGGGGGCGAGGTCCTGTCCGTGTCCCAGTTCACCCTGTACGGGGACTGTCGCAAGGGCAACCGGCCGAGCTTCGTGGAGGCCGCACCTCCCGAGCACGCCCTGCGGCTGTACGAGGAGTTCAACCGGTCCTTGGCTTCCCACGGCCTGCTGGTGCGCACGGGGGTGTTCGGCGCGGTGATGCTGGTGGAAATCCACAACGACGGGCCTGTGACCATCTGGCTGGACACCGAGGCGCTGCGGTCGTGAGGGAGGAAGACCTGCCCTGCCAACTGCGCAGCTGCGTGGAAAGCCTCGGCGTGCCCCTGCCGCGCGAGGTGGACCTCCCCACCAACCTGCTGCGGGCGGTGCTGGAGCGGCTGCGGGCACTGGACACGGTCCCCGTGGAGGCTGAAGAGCCGCTCCCCCTGCTGTGGACGGAGACCGGGCCGTGGACCCCCTCCGTCTGACCCTGGCAGCAGCCCGCGCCCGCCTCCAGCGGGGAGAGCTGTCGCCCCCGGACCTGGTGGAAGCCGTCCTCGTACGCGCGGAGTCCGTCCAGCGGAAATTCCACGCGTTCCTGTGGCTGGACCCGGACCGCGCCAGGGCGGAGGCGCGCAAGGTGGCGCAGCAGAGTCCCTCCGGCCCCCTTTGCGGGATCCCGGTCACCCTCAAGGACCTCATCGCGGAGGAGGGGGCGCCCTTTACGTGCGGGAGCGCACGCCGCTCGGGCGTGCGGGCGGACCGAGACGCCGAGGTGACCCGCCGGCTGCGGGAGGCCGGGGTGGTGTTTGTGGGGCGCGCCCACCTCCACGAGTTCGCCTACGGCGTGACCAACGAGAACCCCCACTTCGGCCCCGCCCGCAACCCGTGGGACCCGGAGTGCTCTCCCGGGGGTTCCAGCGGCGGGAGCGCCGTGGCCGTGGCCACGGGCTGCGTACTGGCCTCCCTGGGCACCGACACGGGTGGCTCGGTTCGCGTCCCCGCGGCCCTGTGCGGGGTCGTGGGGCTCAAGCCCACCTACGGGCTCGTGCCCCGGGAAGGGGTGTTTCCCCTGGCGCCTTCCCTGGACCACGTGGGCCCCCTGGGCCGCACGGTGGAGGACGTGGCCCTTGTCCTTGAAGTCCTGGCGGGTGCTCCGGGGCGTTACACCGCGGACCTGGGCTCGGGGATCGGGGGGCTCCGGATTGGGGTTCCAGGAGGTGCGTTTTGGGAACTGGCCGCAGAGGGAGTACTGGAGCGTTTCGAGGAAGCGGTGCGCCTGCTGGAGCGTCAGGGAGCCCGCCGGGTGGACGTGGACTTCCCGTGGGAGGCAGCCTCCGCGGCGGCCACCGCGATTCTCATGGTGGAGGCAAGCTGGGTGCATCTGGAGGGGCTGCGGGAGGACCCCATGGCCTTCGGCCCGGACGTCCGGGAACGGCTGCTGGTGGGGCTGGCGATTCCGGCGGAGCGGTACGTGCGGGCGCTTTCCCTGCGCCGCACCCTGGCCCGGCGTGCGTGGGACCTGTTCCGGGGCGGGTTGGACGTGCTGGCCACGCCCACCACCCCCATTCTGGCCCCGCGCCTGGGCCAGACCACCACCAAGCTGCGGGGTCAGGAACGCGACACCCGCGCCCTGCTGACCCGCTTCACCAACCCCTTCAACCTCCTGGGTCTTCCCGCTGTGTCCGTGCCCTGCGGGCTCGTGGAGGGCCTGCCCGTGGGGCTTCAGCTGGTGGGGCGGCCGGGCCACGAGGCCACGGTCCTGGCGGCGGGGTCCGCCTTCGAACGCGCCCGGGGCCCCTTTCCCACGCCGCGGGTTTAGGCGCTCGGACCTTCCTCCTGCTGGCGGCCCTCCTTTCCAGCTGTCAGGCGCCGGGGCTGTCGCCTTCCGAGCCTGCGGCAGTGCGCCTGGAGCCGGTGGCCAGCGGCTTCGAGCTTCCCGTACACGTGGCTTTCCGCGGTACCCAGGACCCACGGTGGTTCGTGGTGGAGCAGGCGGGGCGCATCCAGGTGGTGCTGGGTAGCCAGGTGCGTCCCTTCCTCGACCTGCGGGGGAGGGTCGAGACCGGCGGGGAGAAGGGGCTGCTGAGTCTGGCCTTCCACCCGCAGGTTGCCCAAAACGGGCTCTTCTACGTGAACTACACGCGCCGGGAGGGAGGACGGCTGAAGACCTTCGTGTCGGAGTTCCGGACCTCCGCGGACCCCGACGTCGCGGACCCGGCCAGCGAGCGCGTCCTGTTCACCGTGGACCAACCCTTCCGCAACCACAACGGAGGCCTCGTGCTGTTCGGGCCGGACGGGTTCTTGTATGTGGGGATGGGGGATGGGGGGAGTGCGGACGACCCTCTGAACAACGCGCAGAACCCCGCAAGCCTCCTGGGCAAGGTCCTGCGGGTGGACCCGAGGACGGGAACGCCGCAGGTCTGGGCTACGGGGTTCCGGAACCCGTGGCGGTTTTCCTTCGACCGCGGCACGGGACGGATGTTTCTCGGCGACGTGGGGCAGGATCGACGGGAGGAGGTGGACGTGGTCGAGCCGCGCGGGAACTACGGATGGGCGGTGATGGAGGGGACCCTCTGCAACAAGCCGGAGGTGGGCTGCGACCCCTTGCGGTTTAGGCCGCCCGCGGCCGAGTACCCCACCCACGAGGACGGAACGTGCTCGGTGACGGGCGGGTACGTGTACCGCGCACTCGCATTGCGGGGCTCGTGGGGTGGTACGTGTTCGGAGACTACTGTGGCGGCCAGATCTGGGCCCTCCGGGAGTCCTCAGGCCTGCAGGAGCGCGGGCAGGGAGACCCTCCGGCAGGGAGGGCCGGGGTGGTCCGGACCCCCCAGCTCTTGGTGCGCACCGCTCTCCGCATCGCGTCCTTCGCAGAGCAGCCGGACCGGGAGCTCCTGGTGGTGGACCAGCGCGGCGGGGTCTACCATCTCGTGGGCCGGTAGGAGCCTGTGGCTCAGCCCAGGAACGCGGACAGCAGCCGCTGTTCCAGCTCCTTGGTGACCTCCGAAAGGTCCTTGATGGTGTCCACCCCGCGCCAGTACGCGCGGGAGCGGTAGGCACCCAGCTTCCCCTGCCTGGCCAGCTCCGGGAAGGTGGTGGTCTCGTGGTCCCCCACCTCCGGCAGCAGGTCCCGGACCGCCCGGTCCATGACGTACACGCCCGCGTTGATCCAGTACGGGAGTTCCGGCTTCTCGTGGAAGCCTGTGATCCGGTCCTGGTCGTCCACGTTCACGATGCCGTACGGGCTCACGAAGGGGCTCAGGACCAGGGTCGCTAGGTGTCCCCGGTGCCGGTGCTGTTCGACCACCTCCCGCAGGGGCACGTTGGTGATGACGTCGCCGTTGGTGGCCACACACAGGTCCCCGTCCACCAGGACCATGGCCTGCTTGAGAGCTCCCCCGCGGCCCAGGGGCTCCCGCTCCACGGAGTACCGGATGCGCACACCCCACTTGCGGCCGTCGTCGAAGTAGTCCTGAATGACCTCGTGTCGGTAGCCGCAGGCCACCACCACGTCGGTCACGCCCTGGCTGCGCAGCCACTCGATCTGGTACCCGAGGATGGGGATCCCCAGGATCTCCACCATGGGCTTGGGACGGTCCTGCGTGTACGGGCGCAGCCGCTCTCCCTTGCCGCCCGCGAGGACGATGGCGTACACTCTCCTCACCTCCTCACGAACTCCCAGTGCCGGCTGCGGTCCACAGGTCTTGTGGCGTCACCGCACGCGCTGTGGGCCCGGGCATGCTTCCCGGGTGGAGGAGGGCTGCCAGGGTCCGCAGCCCCTCCACCAACCGCGGGCCGGGCCGGCTGAAGTGGGCGTTGGCGTCCACCAGGTACACCCGCCCCTCCCGCAGCGCCCGCAGCTTGAGGAAGTCCCGTTCGCGGGCGAGCTCCCCCAGCCTCCGCCAGCCACCTTCCACAGAGAACCCGCACGGCATCAACACCACCACGTCGGGATCAGCCTCCGCCACCGTGGCCCACGTGGTGCGCCAGGAGGGCCATCCCGGTTCCCCTAACACGTCCACACCGCCCGCCAGCGCCACCATCTCCGGCACCCAGTGGCCGGCCACGTACGGTGGGTCCAGCCACTCCACGCACGCCACCCGGGGACGCGGCCGACCCACCACCCTGGCCGCCACGTCGCTCGCTGCGGCCTGCAGGCGCGCGGCCAGGGCCACACCCGTTTCCCGAATCCCGCAGGCCTCTGCCACGTGCACCACGTCCTCCCACACACCCGCGAGAGAGCTGGCCCGCAGCCACGCCACCCGGACTCCGGGCAGGATCTCCTGCAAGGGCAGGACCTCCCGCTCGGACACCGCGCAGACCTCGCACACCCCTTGTGCCACCACCAGATCCGGCCGCAGGGCCCGGATCTGCTCCGCGTCCACCAGGAACACGGGGCGTCCCGAGGCCAGGAGGTCCCTCACCTGCCGGTCCACCTCCCGGCTGGGCCGGGTGGCGTCCACCGCGGTGCGCACCACCCGGGGACGCTGGCGGACTTCCTCCGGGTAGTCGCACTCGTGGCTCACCCCGACCACGTGGGACCCCAGGCCCAGGGCCCACAGGATCTCGGTGGCGGCGGGGAGGAGGGAGACGACCCGCACGCATACGATTGTGCCACGAACCCCGGCGGGCCCGCACGGCAGTCTTGCGGACGATCGCGGGAGGGCCCTTTGAGGCCGGGCTTGGTACAATCGGGGCGAGTCCGTCGGAGCAGGCGGCGGTGCGCTCCGTCCCCGCGGCGGAGCGCGTTCCTTTGTGCGGCCGAAGCGCAGGAGCTGCGAGGAGGGCGATGACCAAGCACCAGGCACCCCGCGGGATGCGGGACGTGTTGCCCCCGGAGTCAGAGCGGTGGCAGTGGCTCGTGTCCCGCTGCCGGGAGATGGCGCACCGCTACGGCTACCGCGAAATCCGCACCCCCCTGCTGGAGCACACGGAGGTGTTCCTCAAGGGCGTGGGGGAGGGCACGGACATCGTGGAGCACGAGATGTACACCTTCCCCGACCGGGCCGGCCGGAGCCTTTCCCTGCGGCCGGAGGGCACCGCGGGCGTGGTCCGGGCCTACATCGAGCACGGGATGCACACGTGGCCGCAGCCCGTCAAGCTGTACTACGTGGCGGAGATGTTCCGGTACGACCGCCCGCAGGCAGGCCGGTACCGCCAGCACACCCAGTTCGGAGCGGAGGTGCTGGGCGCGCCGGGGCCCGCGGCGGACGTGGACGTGTTGAGCCTGGCGGTGCGGACCCTGCAGGCCCTGGGGCTGCGGGAGGTCCGGGTGCACCTGAACAGCGTGGGAGACGCCCAGTGCCGGCCCGGGTACTTGCGGGTGTTCCGGGAGTACTTCCAGGCCCACTACGACCGCCTGGACGAGGACAGCCGGCGGCGTCTGGTCACCAACCCCCTGCGCATCCTGGACTCCAAGGTGGAGCAGACCCGGGAACTCGCCCGGGGTGCGCCCCGCATGCTGGACTACCTGTGTGCGGAGTGCCGGGCGCACTTCGACGCCGTGGTCCGGCGGTTGGAGGTCCTGGGGATCCCCGTGGAGGTGGACCCCCTCATCGTGCGGGGCCTGGACTACTACACCCGCACCGCCGCGGAGGTGCACTACCCGAAGCTGGGGGCCCAGAGCACGCTGTTCGGAGGAGGCCGCTACGACGGGCTGGCAGAGGTGTTGGGAGGGCCGCCGACTCCGGGCGTGGGGTTCGGCATGGGGCTGGAGCGGGTGCTGCTGGTGTTGGAGGAGGAGGGCCTGCTGCCGGAGGTCGCGGCCGGGGTCCAGGTGTACGTGTGCAGTGAGGGGGCGTCCGGGGAAGAGGAAGCCCTCCGGCTGGTGGACTCCCTTCGGGCCGCGGGGGTCGCGGCGGAGGCGGACCTGCTCGGCCGCAGCCTGCGGGCACAGCTGCGGGCGGCTTCCCGCTCGGGGGCCCGGTGGGCAGTCCTGGTGGGCTTGGCGGACGTTCCAGAGGGCGAGGTGGTCCTGCGGGACCTGCAGGCGGGCCAGCAACAAGCCGTGTCTGCGGAGGACGTGGTGCGGTGGGTGCGGCAGGGGGAGGAGGCCGGATGCGGACGCACTGGTGCGGTGAGCTGAGGCCCGCACACGTAGGGCAACGGGTGGCCCTGTGCGGGTGGGTGCACCGCCGGAGAGACCTGGGCGGGTTGGTGTTCCTGGACCTGCGGGACCGGGAGGGCGTGGTGCAGGTGGTGTGCACTCCGCAGGCTCCCGCCCACGCCGCGGCGCAGGGGGTGCGGCCGGAGTACGTGGTCCGGATCGTGGGCGAGGTGGTGATGCGTCCCCCGCAGACCGTCAACCCCAAGATCCCCACCGGGGAGGTAGAGGTGCGGGCGAAGTCCCTGGAGGTCCTCAACCCTTCCCGGACCCCGCCCTTCGAGATCGCGGACAGCGCGGAGGTGGACGAGGCCGTCCGGCTGCGCTACCGCTACCTGGACCTCCGGCGGGAGCGCATGCAGCGCAACCTGCGGCTGCGCCACCGCCTGGCCAAGGCCACCCGGGACTTCCTGGACCGCGAGGGCTTCTGGGAGGTGGAAACCCCGCACCTCATCCGCGCCACCCCGGAGGGCGCCCGGGACTTCCTGGTCCCCAGCCGGCTGTACCCGGGAAAGTTCTACGTCCTGCCGCAGTCGCCGCAGCTGTTGAAGCAGATCCTCATGGTGGCGGGGGTGGAGCGGTACTTCCAGCTGGCCCGGTGCTTCCGGGACGAGGACCTCCGGGCCGACCGCCAGCCGGAGTTCACCCAGATCGACATCGAGATGTCCTTCGTGGACCGGGAGGACGTGCTGGCCTTGGTAGAACGCCTTGTCCAGCACCTGATGGGGGAAGCCCTGGGGGTGGAAGTGACCCTGCCTTTCCCGCGGGTGCCCTACCGGGAGGCCCTCCTGCGGTACGGCACGGACAAGCCGGACCTGCGCTACGGGCTGGCCATCGAGGACGTCACGGAGCTGGCCAAGGCCGCGGAGCTGCGGCTGTTCCGGGAGGCGGAGGCGGTGCGGTGCCTGCGGGTCCCGGAGGCCGCGGGGACTTCCCGACGGGAGGTGGAAGAGCTGGTGTCGGTGGCGGTGGAGGCGGGGGCGCCGGGCCTGCTGCACCTGGCCCTGCTGCCGGGCGGGCCCAAGGGACCCTTGGCCAGGCACTTCCCCGACGGCCTGCGGGCTTCCGTGTGCGCTGCTACGGGCGCCCGGGAGGGCGACCTGTTGCTGTTCGTGGCCGCGGGAGCGGACGCGGCTTCCACAGCCCTGGGGAGGGTCCGCCAGCGCGTGGCGACCCGCCGGGGCCTGGTGCGGGAGGACACCTTCGCGTACGCCTGGGTCACGGACTTTCCGTTGCTGGAGTGGGACCCGGAGGAGGGGCGGTACGTGGCCGTGCACCACCCCTTCACCGCACCCGCGGACGAGGACACAGACCTCCTGGAGTCCGAACCCCTGCGCGTGAGGGCCAAGGCCTACGATTTGGTGCTGAACGGAGTGGAGGTGGCGGGAGGTAGCATCCGGATCCACCGCCGGGAGTTGCAGGAGCGGGTCTTCCGACTCTTGGGGATCGGGCCGGAGCAGGCCCAGGAGCGCTTCGGCTTTTTGCTGGAGGCCTTTCAGTACGGCGCCCCACCCCACGGCGGCATCGCCTTCGGGTTCGACCGGCTCGTGATGCTGCTGGCCGGGGAGGACACCATCCGGGACGTGATCGCGTTCCCCAAGACCGCCAGCGCGGTGGACCTCATGATGGGGGCGCCCTCTGAGGTGGACGAGGAACAGCTGCGCGAGGTGCACATCGCGGTGCGGGGGAAGGGACCCCGCTGAGGAGGTCGGGATGGAGCTGTGGGAGCTGACGGTGCAGGAAGCGGCGGAGGCGGTGGCCTCGCGCCAGGTGTCCGCGCGGGAGCTGGTGGAGGCCTTCCTAGACCGGGTCCACCGGTGCGAGCCCGCGGTGCGGGCCTGGGCCCGCCTTTGCGCGGACCGGGCCCTGGAGGAGGCGGACCGCTTGGACGC
>Ga0272447_1001043_pt1 | contig 18668 bp, 17 predicted proteins | sample YNPCB0133_FD_194589 | JGI IMG/M metagenome (GOLD analysis project Ga0272447, IMG submission 194589) | Hot spring microbial mat communities from Yellowstone National Park, WY, United States - YNP-CB-013-3 | ecosystem: Environmental > Aquatic > Thermal springs > Hot (42-90C) > Sediment | place... | reverse complement strand
AGGAACTTGTCCCGGAGAAGCCTTCGAGCGGAGGGGACCGGGGTGGTCTAACGCACCCGGAGGGACTGTGGCGGAGCTGTTGGTGGTCCGTGGCGGAAGGCGCCTGGAGGGCGCGGTGAAGGTGGCGGGGGCCGTGAATACCGTCCTCCCCATCATGGCCGCGGCGGCCCTGGCCGCGGACGTGTCCGTCCTCGAGAACGTCCCCCGCTGTCGAGACGTGCAGGTCATGGCAGACATCCTCCGGAGCTTGGGCTGCGAGGTGGACCTCACCGACGACGGCCGTCTGGCGGTGGACGCGCGGCGCCTCCGGGGCACCCACGCGCCCGCGGAGCTTTGCGGGAAAATCCGCGGCTCCTATTACGCCGCGGGCGTGCTCCTGGGGCGGGCCGGCCAGTTCGAGGTGGGGCTCCCCGGCGGGGACTCCATCGGCGGCAGACCCGTGGACTTCCACCTGAAGGGGTTCTCCGCCCTGGGCGCGGAGGTGGTCACGGAGAGGGGGTACATGGTGGGCCGGGCTCGGCGGCTGCGGGGCGTGGAGTTCTTGGTGCCCCGGCGGAGCGTGGGCACCACCATCAACCTGATGCTGGCCGCAGCCCTGGCGCAGGGGACCACGGTCCTCCGGAACGCGGCCCTGGAGCCGGAGGTCACGGACACCGCGGTGTTCCTCAACCTCATGGGGGCCCGGGTGCGGGGCGCGGGAACGCCCACGGTGGTGGTGGAAGGCGTGCGGGCGCTGCGGGGCGCCCGGTACGCGGTGATCCCCGACCGCATCGAGGCAGGCACCTACCTGGTGGCCGGAGCCGCCACGGGGGGCGACGTGGAGGTGGACGCCCTGATTCCCGAGCACGTCACCGCCCTGCTCAGCAAGCTCGCGGAGGCCGGCTGCCAGGTGGAAGCCAACACGGACCGGGTGCGCGTGCGGGCGCCCCGGCGGCTGCGGGCGGTGGATATCGACACCGCCCCCTTTCCGGGGTTCGCCACGGACCTGCACCCGCCCTTCGCGGCCCTGCTCACCGCCGCGGAAGGAGGGGCGGTGGTCCGCGAGACCATCTACGACGGGCGCATGGGGTACGCCTACGAGCTGGTGAAGATGGGGGCCGACATCCGGGTGGACGGGAACACCGCCTACATCCGGGGGGTGGACCGCCTCACGGGCGCCACCGTCCAGGCCCTGGACATCCGGGCCGGGGCCGCCGTGGTGATCGCGGGACTGATGGCGGAGGGGGAGACCCGGATCACGGGGGTGGGGCACCTGGACCGGAAGTACGAGGGGCTGGAGGCCAAGCTGCGGGCCCTGGGTGCACAGGTGTGGCGGACGTCTGAGTTGGAGGCGCACGTGGCCGCCTCAGGCGCTTGAGCGGCCCCACCGCGCTGTGCGAGAATCCCAGGGGGTCGGTACGGCCCCGAGTCAAGTCTGGGACAAGGAGCGGAGTCGTGTCGTCGGGCGGTCCCGAAGTTACCCGCACGGTGCGTGTGCCCACGGACGGCAGCCGGGTGGCCCCTGCAGAACACCTGGTGGAGGTCCTCCACCGGCTTCCCGGAGGACAAATCCTGGTGACCAGCATCGAGAACGTCCTGAACTGGGCTCGGGCCCGGTCCCTCTGGCCCCTCACCTTCGGCTTGGCCTGCTGCGCCATGGAGATGATGCAGGCCATGGGGACCCGGTTCGACCTGGACCGCTTCGGGGTCATCCCCCGGGCCACTCCCCGCCAGGCGGACCTCATCATCGTGGCGGGACGCTGCACCATCAAGATGGCCCCCGTAGTCCGGCGCCTGTGGGAGCAGATGCCAGAACCCAAGTACGTGATCAGCATGGGCTCGTGCGCCACCTGCGGAGGGCCCTTCTACTACGACAACTACTCCATCCTCAAGGGCATCGACACCGTGATCCCCGTGGACGTGTACGTCCCGGGCTGCCCGCCCCGGCCGGAGGCCCTCATCGAGGGCGTGTTGAAGCTCCAGGAGAAGATCCACAAGGAGCGCCGCCTCACCCGCCGGCTTCAGGAGGCGGCACAGGCGGGGGCGTAGGATGCCTTCCCTGCGGACAGAGGAGCTCATCCTCAACATGGGGCCGCAGCACCCCAGCACCCACGGGGTCCTGCGCCTTTTGGTCACCCTCGACGGAGAGAACATCGTGGAGGTGCAGCCGGACATCGGGTACCTCCACTCCTCCGTGGAAAAGATGATGGAGCACCGCAACTACACCCAGAACATCGCCCTGGCAGACCGGGGGATGGACTACCTGGCGGCCCTGGTGAACGAGATGGCGATCCTCCGGGCCGCGGAGACCCTGGCGGACGTCCCCGTGCCCGAGCGGGCCCGCTACCTCCGGACCATCTTCATGGAGCTCCAGCGCTTGGCCAGCCACCTCCTGTGGCTGGGGACGTACGGGATCGACCTGGGTGCCTTCACCGCTTTCCTGTGGTGCATGCGGGAGCGAGAGCTCATCATGGACCTGTTCGAGGCCGTGACGGGCGGACGGCTCCACCACGTGTACTTCCGCCTCGGCGGGGTGAACGAGGACCTGCCCCCGGGGTGGACGGACCGCTGCCGGGAGTTCTGCCACTACTTCCTCAACCGCCTGGACGAGTACCACAAGCTCCTCACGGGCAACCCCATCTGGAAGGTCCGGACGCAGGGGGTGGGGGTGCTGACCCGGGAGCAGGCCATCGCCTTCGGAGCCTGCGGGCCCGTGGCCCGGGCCTCGGGCCTGGCCTGGGACGTCCGCAAGAGCCACCCGTACGAGGCCTACGACCGGGTGGAGTTCCAGGTGCCCGTGTACACGGAGGGCGACTGCTACGCCCGGTATCTGGTCCGCATGGACGAGATGCGGGAGGCCACCCGGATCATCCTGCAGTGCCTGGACCAGCTTCCCGAGGGCGAAGTGCGGGCGCCCCGGGTGCCCCTGAACCTGAAGGTCCCTCCGGGGGAGGTGTACACCCGGGTGGAGTCCCCCCGGGGAGACCTGGGGATCCACTTGGTGAGCACGGGGGGCGAGTTCCCCTGGCGGGTGAAGATCCGGGCCCCGTCCTTCGTGAACCTGCACGCCCTCACGGAGTTGATGAGGGGGTGGAAGGTGGCGGACATCGTCGCTATTCTCGGGAGCATCGACATCGTGCTGGCGGACGTGGACCGCTGAGGAGGTCAGGATGCCGAGCCTGCTGCAGCGTACCGCGGAGGCCGTCCACGGCCTGGTGACCGGGCTGGGGATCACCTTCCAGAACCTCACCCGGCCCAAGGTCACCCTGATGTACCCCCTGGAGAAGTCCAACGTGTCCCCTCGCTGGCATGGACTCCTCGCCCTGCCCGTGGACACGGAGACGGGCAACGACAAGTGCATCATCTGTTTCCAGTGCGAGCGCATCTGCCCGAGCCGGTGCATCCACATCGAGGCCACGGGGAAGGGCAAGGAGCGCGTGCTCACCCGGTTCGACATCGAGATGGACAAGTGCCAGTACTGCGGGCTGTGCGTGGAGGTGTGCCCCACGGAGGCCATCGTGTTCACCCCCCACTACGAGGCCAGCACCTACAACCGGGCCAACCTTCTGTACACCCTGGAAGACCTGCACCGGGCGGCACCCAAGGAGCCCGTGGCGAGGGGGATCCTGCGATGACGCCGAGCCGCAACCCCTCGGGCGGGTTCTTCCCTCCGGAGCTGGCGGCCAAGTTGCGGGCACGGTTCCCCCAGATCCGGGACGCCGCGGAGGCCGCCCGGGAGGCCTTGGAGGCCTTCGAGCGGGAGCAGGAGGAGCGGCAGCGCCGCTACCAGGAGGAGGTGGAGCGAGCCAAGGCGGAGGGGAAGCCCCTGCCCCGGCCGCCCCGGAAGGAGGAGCCCAGCGTACCTCGGTACCGGACGCCCACCTTCGAGGTGCCCCGGGAGGTGTTCCGGTCGGTGATGGAGTTCCTCCGGGACGACCCCGAGTTCCGCATGGACTACCTGTCCTTCGCCAGCGCCATCGACTGGAAGGACCGCATGGAGTGCACCTACCACCTGTGGTCCACGACCCACAACCACGAGCTGGTGGTGAAGGTCCCCGTGGACCGGGAGGACCCGAGGATCCCTACGGTGAGCGACCTGTGGCGCACCGCGGAGTGGCACGAGCGGGAGACGTACGACCTGTTCGGGGTGGTGTACGAGGGTCACCCCGACCTCCGGCGGATTCTGATGACGGAGGACTGGAAGGGGCACCCCCTGCGCAAGGACTACGTGTACGAGGACCCGGACTGGCTGGTGGAGCTGGCCAAGGTCCGGCAGGCGGAGGTGGCGGGGGTGGAGCCCCCCTTGGGAGAGCGGAGCTAGCAGCCTGTTCCGGAAAATCCCTCTGGCAGATGGGTGGACCGGGGTCCCCAAACGTCCCGCAGGGACGTTTGGGGTGGTCTAGACCACCCCGAAAGTCGCGGTTCAGAACAGTCCCGAGCGGAACACCCCCGTCTTTCAAACCCGGCCCGCGTTCGGTACAGGGCCCTCCATCCCGAACGGGGCCAGGACCTGCGCGGTGAGCGTCTCGCGTCCGCAGTCACACGCAGCCGAGGTCGAGGGGGTTACGAGCCGATGCCCCGGGGTTCCACGGGCAGGGGTGGGGAAGGGACCGGGGGTTCCGGCTGCGCTCCCGCAGCGCCGCGGAGGGCCAAGGCGGCCGACACCAAGACCGCCGCCGTCAGCGGGTGACGCACGGGTTTCCTTCCCCCCGTAGGCTCCCGGGCCGGAAAACCCCCATGTGAAAGATGCGCCCGTGGATGGGGTGGCCGGGGTCGTAGACGGCGGCGAACTGCAGGCCCAGGTCGTGGTAGCGCACCAAGGTGATCTTGTCCCCGCGGCAGTCCACCCGGGCGTAACCGGCGGCGTTCCCGTAGGCCCCTAGGGCTCTGTCCAGGGGCATCATGAGCCGGATGTTCCGGTCCGTGACGAAGCGGGAGAGGGTCCCGTACACCCCCACCACCCGCACACGGCCCGTGGACAGCTCGAAGGAGACCAGGTAGCCCTCAGACTTCCAGTCGTACGACAAAATGTTGCGCTCCGGGTACCGGTCCACGCGCTCCGGCCGCCCCAGGAGGGAGACCATCTCCTCCGCCCGCATGCGTACCGTAAGGAGGCCCACGCGCTCCCCGGGCACCACGGGGACGTCCACGGAAACGCGGGCCGGCTCCCGGGGCTCGGCTTGTGCCACCGCGGCGGCGGCGAGACCACCCCGAACGTCGCTGCGGGATTTTTGGGGGCCGCGGTCCGTCTGCCCGAGGGCTTTTCCAGGACAGGCTCCTAAGACGAGCGCGGCCCCGAGCGCCCACAGGGCAGGACCGAAAGCCCGCCGCATCGTACACCTCCCGTGTCCGGGAGTCCTTCTGGACGGACCCCCGCCCCGGGTCCCCCAGTCCCGTGCGGTCCAGGGGTCCAGCGGACCATTGTAACAGGAGGGAGCGGTGAGGCGGACGCGGGTGTACGCGTGCAGGCCCTTGCTGGGGCGAGCCCTCGCGCTGCTGGAGGAACACTGCGAGGTGCGGGTGTGGCCGGACCCGGAGGTCCCACCTCCCCGGGAGGTGCTGCAGCGGGAGGTCCAGGAGGCGGAAGGTCTGGTGACCCTCGTCACGGAACGGGTGGACGCCGCCTTGCTGGAAGCCGCCCCGCGGCTGCGGGTGGTGAGCAACGTGGCCGTGGGCTACGACAACGTGGACGTAGCCGCGGCCACCCGTCGGGGCGTGGTGGTGACCAACACCCCGGACGTCCTCACGGAGACCACCGCAGACCTGGCGTGGGCCTTGCTCTTGGCCGCTTCCCGCCGGGTGGCGGAGGCGGACCGGTTCACCCGCGGGGGCCGGTGGCGTTCGTGGGGGCTGGAGCTGATGCTGGGGCAGGACGTGTACGGCCGCACGCTGGGCGTGGTGGGGCTGGGGCGCATCGGGAGGGCGGTGGCGCGGAGGGCCGTGGGGTTCGGGATGCGGGTCCTGTACACCAGCCGCCGGCGGCACGAGGACGCGGAGCAGGACCTCGGGGTTCAGTGGCGGGAGCTCGATGAGCTGTTGGCGGAGGCGGACTTCGTGACCCTGCACACCCCCCTCACCCCGGAAACCCGACACCTCATCGACCGAGCCCGGCTGCGGCGCATGAAGCCCACCGCGATCCTGGTCAACACCTGCCGCGGGGCGGTGGTGGACGAGGCTGCCCTGGCGGAGGCCCTGCGGGAAGGCTGGATCTGGGCCGCGGGCCTGGACGTGTTCGAGCAGGAACCCCTGCCGCCGGACTCGCCCCTGCTTTCCCTTCAGAACGTGGTCCTGGCCCCCCACATCGGCAGCGCCAGCTTCGCCACCCGGGCCCGCATGTCGGAGATGGCTGCGGAGAACTGCGTGGCGGTTCTCACCGGCCGCCGCCCCCCGAACCCGGTGAACCCGGAGGTGCTGGAGCGCCCGCGGTGAGGCCGACCATGAGCCAGCGGGTACGTGCCTCCGCGGAGGCGGCCAGCCGACGCCAGGCGCGAAGGACGCCGGCGAGGGACCGTCGGGCGGGCTCCTGGAGGTGGTAGGGCAAGTCCCGGAGCTCCTGCTCGTCCAGAACCTGGGGAGGGCGGCCTGGGACCACCAGCACGTCCACGCCCAGGTCCGTCCACTCCACCCGATCCCGCTCCAGCCGCGCGGGCGTGGCTATGTTCACGTAGTACCCCAGGGTCCCGCCTTCCGCCCGCACCCAGTGGTACACGTTGTACCAGCGGGAGGTCCAGTAGTACGCGAAGGTGGCGACCCCCGGGTCCAACTGCAGGCCCGTCACCCGCCAGGACCCCTGGAGGACGTACAGGAGGGCCGCCTGTCCCGTGCTGCGGGCCAGCACCCGGCACGAAAACCGGGCGGAGCTCCCGTCGGGGCGGTGCTTGACCTCCACCACCTCCGGCAGGCGGTCCGCGAAGGCCCACGGGGAAGAGGTCATGCTCCCGGAGCATTGTAGACCACCCCGGTCCCCTCTGGCCGACGGTTTCTTGGGGGGCAGGTGCACTGTAGGACAGGGCGCCCGCAGGAGGCAGGTGGGTGAGGCCCGAAAGACCAGGGTAACCAGCCGCACTGGGGAGGGAGGACCATGAGGAGGCGGACGCTCGGGTGGTGGGTGTGGGTGGTGGTGGCGGCCCTGGCCGTGGGGTGCGCTCCGCGCACCGGAGGACAGGCCACCCCCGCGGCCTCGCCCCAGGCGGGTGTCCCTGACCTGGGGGGAAGGACCCTGCGGGTGGCTACGGACGCCACCTACCCGCCCTTCGAGATGCTGGACAAGGACAAGAACCTCGTGGGCTACGACGTGGACCTGATCCAGGAGATCTGCCGGCTTGCCAACTGCAAGCCGGAGATCCGCAGCGTGGCGTGGGAGGGGATCCTGCCCGGGGTGCAGCGGGGAGACTACGACGTGGCCGTCTCCGGGATCACCATCACGGAGGAGCGGGAGAAGACCGTGGACTTCACCGACCCCTACATCACCGTGGGGCAGGTGGTCCTGGTGCGGGCGGAGGAGGACCGGGTCCGGGGGGTGGAGGACCTGTCCGACAAGGCGGTGGCGGTCCAGCTGGGCACCACCAACGACGAGCTGGCCAGCAAGATGCAGAAGGAGGGTAAGGTCCGGGAGGTGAAGCGCTACCGGACCTTCGACCTGGCGGTGACGGCCCTCCTGAACCGGGACGTGGACGCGGTGATCATCGACAGCGTGGCGGGGCAGGGGTTCATGGCGCAGAACCCCGGGCGGTTGAAGACCGTGGGGGAGATGCTCACCCAGGAGCAGTTGGGCATCGTGGTGCGCGAGGGCAACCGCGAGCTGCGGGAAGCCTTCAACGCCGCCCTGCGGGCCCTCAAGGAGGACGGGACCCTGGACCGGCTGTACAAGAAGTGGTTTGAGGAGTGGAAACCCACCCAGTAGGGACGTGACCGCGGTGCCTCCGGGGTCGGCCAACGGCCGCGCCCTCCCCATCCCCTTGGATCGGGTCCCCGGTTGGGTCCTGATCCTGGTGGCCGCGGGCCTGGTGGTGGCTGCCCGCCTGGCGGGCTCCGCGGTGTACCGGGAGACCCTGCGGTTTTTGGCCTCGGGAGTCGTCACCACCCTCTTCCTGACCCTGGCCTCCTTCGCCGTGGCCCTGGCGGCGGGTCTGGTGGCGGCCCTGTTGCGCCTGTCTTCCTCCCCCCTTTTGCGGACCCCCGCGGTGTTGTACGTGGAGGTGGTCCGCGGGGTCCCCCTGCTGGTGCTGCTCCTGTACATCGCCTTCGTGGTCACCCCGTGGCTGGCGGACGTCACGGGTGTACAGTGGTGGCGCGACAACCTGGTGCGGGCGGTCCTGGGCTTGGGGATCGGCTACGGGGCGTACCTAGCGGAGGTGTACCGGGCAGGCATCGAGGCGGTGCCCCGCGGGCAGGTGGAGGCAGCCCTGTCCCTGGGCATGTCCCGGGCGCAGACCCTGCGGCACGTGGTCCTGCCCCAGGCGGTGCGGACCGTGCTGCCGCCCTTGGGGAACGACTTCGTGGCCTTACTGAAGGATTCGTCTCTGGCGTCCGTGATCTCCGTCACGGAGCTCACGTACTCGGGCAACCTGAACGTGGCGCGGACCTTCCGCTCCTTCGAGACGTACAACGCGGTGGCCCTCCTGTACCTGTGTATGACCCTGGTGGGCTCCGCGGGCGTGCGGCTCCTGGAGCGGGTCACCCGCACCCCGGGTTGGGGAGCCTTCTCGCCGTAAGGAGGGAGCTGTGAACATCGTGGTCACCGGTGCCAACGTGGAGGTGGCGGAGGCCCTCCGGGCGTACGTGGCCCGGAAGCTGGAGCGCCTGAGCAAGCACTTGGACCACCTCCAGGAAGCCAGGGTGGTGTTGCGGGAAGAGCGGCGCCGGCCCGTGGGCCGCGCCCAGGTGGTGGAGGTTACCGTGTGGGGCAACGGGGTGGTTCTGCGGGGCGAAGAGGCCACCGCGGACCCCTACGCCTCCGTGGACCGCATCGTGGACAAGCTGGAGAAGCAGATCGCCAAGCACCGCAGCCGCCTCATCGACAAGCGGCGGTTGGACGAGCGGCGGCAGCGCACCGCGGAGCGGGCGCGGGCGCAGGCCGCATCCCAGCAGGAGCCGGAGGCCCCCGGTCCGCGGGTGGTGCGCCGCAAGCGGTTTCCCCTAAAGCCCATGACCGAGGAAGACGCCGCCCTGCAGATGGAGCTCGTAGGTCACAGCTTCTTCGTGTACCGAGACGCGGACACGGGCGGGGTGTGCGTCCTGTACCGGCGGCGGGACGGGGACTACGGGCTCATCGAGGTGGAGTGACCGTGGGCCGCGCCGCCCTCGCGGTCTTGGCGAGCGTGGCCCTGGCGGCGTGTTCCCGCGGTCCAGACCTCCGGCGCCTGCCCCGGGTCCAGCTGACCCCCGTGGGCCTGCTGGAGCGGCTGCAGCCCGGGACCGCGTTTTCCGGCGCCCTAGGGACCGCCTGCCCGATGGAGGAAGGGTACGCGCGTCTGCTGGCGGTGATGGTGGACCACGACCCCCGGGCCAGGCCCCAGAGCGGGCTCGGCGACGCCTGCCTGGTGTACGAGATCCCCGTCGAGGCGCGCTTCCCGCGGTTGATGGCGGTCTTTGCGGACGGAGGCCCCGAGCGGGTGGGGCCCGTGCGCAGCGTGCGGCCCGCCTTCCTGCAGGTGGCCGCGGAGCTGGGGGCAGTGGTGGCGCACGCGGGGGCCAGTGAACCGGGCTACCGGTACATCCGCAGCCGCCACGTACCCACCTTGAACGAGTTTTCCACCCCCTGGCCCTACTGGCGCGATCGGGGCCGGCGGATGCCCCACAACCTGTACGCTTCGGTCCCGCGCCTGCGGGAGGCCATGCGGCGGGCGGGCTGGGAGCGCCCGGTGCTCAGGTCCCCCCCCGAGCGGATCGAATACCGGCTGGCGGACGGGCAGGCCGCGGAGGAGGTGGAGCTCCCCTACGCCCGGGGGTTCGAGGTGCGCTTCCGGTACCGCGAAGGCTGGTACGAGCGGTGGGTGGCGGGCCGGCTGCACCAGGACGAGGCGGGCCGGCCTGTCCGGGCGCGCACGGTGGTGGTGCAGTACGCCCGGTGGCGGGGCTGGCGGAGTGGGCGCCTGGACGTCTCCGAGGTCAACCTAATGGGCAACGGCACAGGGTTGGTGCTCACGGGAGGGGTGGTGGTGCCGGTGCGGTGGTACAAGTCCTCCGACCAGGCTTCCACGGCCTTTACCGACCCGGACGGGCGGGGCTTGCTTCTCCCCGGGCCCGTGTGGGTGAGCGTGGTGCCCGACGACCTCCGGGTCACGGTCCGCTGACTTTACTCTCCTTCCACGGGCGTCTCCGTTGCCTTATCCACCCGGCACGTCGCCGCGACCGCGGGCGGTGATCATCGTTGCGGTCATGGTGGCGATGAGCTTTTCCCCGCGGGCATCCACGGCGTAGGCCTCACCCGTGCAGACGCTGAGGGTCTGCCCTGTCTTCACCACCGCTCCCCGGGCCCGGAACCTCTCCCCTCTGGCGGGCAAGAGGAAGTTCACCTTGTACTCCACCGTCAGGACGGCCGCGTCGGGCGGCATCAGGCTGTAGGCAGCGTAGCCGCAGGCGCTGTCCAGGATGGCGGCGATGATGCCCCCGTGGACGAAGCCGTCCTGCTGGGTCAGATTCTCCTGGAAGTCCAGCTCTATCTCCACCTCGCCCGGGGCCACCCGCGCCAGTCGGGCGCCGATGGTGGCCATGGCCCCCTGACGGGCGAAGCTGTCGGCAACCCGTCGCGCGAAGTCCGGTGCCTGGGGTACGTGGAGGTCCTCTGCGCCCATTCCCCTCTCCCTGATAGGAGCCTGTCCCGAAAAGCCCCCAGACAGACGAGACCGGTCCCGAAAAATCGCGCAGCGAGTTTTGGTGTCTCGTAGCATTGTAAGGGCTTGCGCACCCTCTGCCAACGAGCCCTGCGCGGGGCGCGAGCCGGCTGGATTAGGCCCCACAACCGAGACGTCCGGGAGGCTGACCCCCGAAGGTCCCCGGGCGGGAGGGGGAAAGGGCGTGCGCCGGTTATAATGGGTGGAGTCCGGGCCGCGGGGAGGTCCGATGCGGAGGGTCCTGGAGAAGCTGTTGGGCCGCGGGGAGGACCGGGCGTGGCGGCGGTACCTGCCCGTGGTGGAGCGGGTCAACGCCCTGGAGGCGGAGTTTGAGGGGCTGTCCGACGACGCCCTGCGGGCGAAGACGGGGGAGTTCCGGCGCCGGCTCCAGCACGGCGAGGCCTTAGACGACCTGCTCCCCGAGGCCTTCGCCGCGGTCCGGGAAGCGAGCAAGCGGACCTTGGGGCTGCGCCACTTCGACGTGCAGATCATCGGTGGGGCGGTCCTGCACGAGGGCAAGATCGCGGAGATGAAGACCGGGGAGGGGAAAACCCTGGTGGCCACCCTCCCCCTGTACCTCAACGCCCTGGTGGGCCGGGGCTGCCATCTGGTGACCCCCAACGACTACCTCTCCCGGGTGGGAGCGGGTTGGATGGGGCCTATTTACCACGCCCTGGGGATGTCCGTAGGGGTCATCTGCCACGAGTTCGCGGGCTTGTACGACCCCACCTACCAGGACCCCAAGCCCCACGCGGACGACCGGCTCAACCACTTCCGCCCCGTGCCCCGGCGGGAGGCGTACCGGGCGGACATCACCTACGGTACCAACAACGAGTTCGGGTTCGATTACCTCCGGGACAACATGGCCCTCCGCCTGGAGGACGTGGTGCAGCGGGACCTCTACTACGCCATCGTGGACGAGGTCGACTTCATCCTCATCGACGAGGCTCGAACGCCTCTCATCATCTCCGGTCAGGTGGAGGAGTCCACGCGGAAGTACTACGACTTCGCCAAGCTGGTCCGCCGCCTGCAAGCCAGGGTGGACTACACCGTGGACGAGAAAGCCAAGAACGCCTTCCTCACCGACGAGGGCGTGCGGAAGGTGGAGCGCCTGTTGGGCATCGACAACCTCGCGGAGCACGCGGACGCCTTGCACCACGTGCAGCAGGCCCTGCGGGCCCACACCTGCTACCACCGGGACGTGGACTACGTGGTGAAGGACGGGCAGGTCATCCTGGTGGACGAGTTCACGGGGCGGCTCATGTTCGGCCGCCGGTACTCGGACGGGCTGCACCAGGCTATCGAGGCCAAGGAAGGGGTCCGCATCGAACGGGAGACCCAGACCCTGGCCTCCATCACCTTCCAGAACTACTTCCGCATGTACGAGAAGCTGGCGGGCATGACCGGCACCGCCAAGACGGAGGAGGAGGAGCTCCGGAAGATCTACGGGTTGGAGGTGGTGGTCATCCCCACCCACAAGCCCATGATCCGGGTGGACCACCCCGACGTGGTGTTCAAGACGGAACGGGCCAAGTGGCGGGCGGTGGTGGAGGAGATCCAGCGGTGCCACCAGCGGGGCCAGCCGGTGCTGGTGGGCACCCGGTCCATCGAGAAGAGCGAGATGCTCTCGGAGATGCTCCGCCGGGAGGGCATCCCGCACCAGGTCCTGAACGCCAAGCACCACGAGCGGGAAGCCCAGATCATTGCCCAGGCGGGGCGCCTGGCGGCCGTGACCATCGCCACCAACATGGCGGGCCGCGGGGTGGACATCCTCCTGGGGGGCAACCCTCCCGACCCCGAGGAGGCGGAGCGGGTCCGCCAGCTGGGTGGGCTCCACGTGATTGGCACGGAGCGGCACGAGGCGCGGCGGATCGACAACCAGCTCCGGGGCCGAGCGGGCCGTCAGGGCGACCCCGGTTCCTCCCGGTTCTACCTGTCTTTGGAGGACGAGCTGCTCCGGCTGTTCGCGGGCGAGCGCATCGCCTCCCTCATGGACCGGCTGCGGATCGACGAGGACACTCCCATCGAGAGCGCCCTGTTGACCCGGCAGATCGAGGGAGCGCAGAAGCGGGTGGAGCAGTACCACTTCGACCTGCGCAAGCACGTGCTGGAGTACGACGACGTGATGAACGTCCAGCGCCAGACCCTGTACCGGGAGCGGCGCAAGGTCCTGGAGGGGAGGGACCTGCGGGAGAACGTGGTGGACATGGTCGAACGGCAGATCCGGGACCTGGTGGAGGCTTACTGCCCGCCCCAGTCGCCCCGGGAGGAGTGGGACCTGGAGGGGCTGCTGGCGGAGGTGGTGCAGCTGGCCCCCGTCCCCGAGGTGTTGGCGGTGTCCGTGGAGAGTTTGCAGGGCAAAGGGTGGCAGGAGGTGGCGGAGGAGCTGGTGGGCGCCGCCCTGCGGGCCTACGAGGCCAAGGAGGAGGAAATCGGCCCCGACACCCTGCGAGAGGTGGAGCGCATTCTGCTTTTGTCCCACATCGACCGCAAGTGGATCGACCACCTCTACGCCATGGACGAGCTGCGGGAGGGGATCGGGCTGAGGGCCTACGGCCAGGTCAGCCCCCTTTTGGAGTACCAGAAGGAGGCGTACGAGCTCTTCCAGGGTATGCTGCAGGCCATCCAGCACGACACCGTCCGCGACCTTTTCCGGGTCCGGGTGGAACGGGAAGTGCCCCGGGACGTGCGGCCCGTGGCCCGGGTGACCTCCCACCGCGGACCCGAGGAGGCCACCACCCTGGGCTCCGCGGCCCTGCGGGAGCCGGACCGGGCGGAACCTTCCCGGGAAAGCAAGCCGCAGCCCGTGACCGTGGGGGTCAAGGTGGGCCGAAACGACCCGTGCCCGTGCGGGAGCGGGAAGAAGTACAAGAAGTGCTGCGGCCGGGCGTCCTGAGCCCCGGCCGTGCTACAGTGTTTTGGGAAGCATTCTTAGCGAGGGAACGCAAGTGATCGATCGGTTGCGGGTCCAAGTGGAGGAAGACCTCCAGCGCCTGGAGGACGTCGGGAGGTATCTTTGACAGCCCGGAGCGCCAGGCGCGGCGGGCGGAGTTGGAGCGGCTGGTGCAGGAGCCGGAGCTGTGGAGGGACCCCGCCCGGGCCCGTGCCCTGCACCAAGAGCTAGAGACCCTGCGGGGGCAGCTGGACTCACTCCACCAGCTCCGGCGGGGTCTGCGGGAGCTAGCGGAGTGGCTCCAACTGGCCCCTGCGGACCCCGACGAGCTGCAGCTGCTGGACCAGGAGGCCAGGGAGCTGCACCAGCGCCTGGACCGGCTGGAGCTCCAGACCCTCCTGGGCGGGGAGCACGACGTCCGCAACGCCCTGGTGTCGGTGCACGCGGGCGCGGGCGGCACGGAAGCCCAGGACTGGGCGCAGATGCTCCTTCGCATGTACCTGCGGTGGGCGGAAGCCCGGGGGTACACCGCGGAGGTCCTGGACGTCTCCCCGGGAGAGGAAGCGGGGATCAAGAGCGCCACGGTGCTGGTCCGGGGCCCCTACGCCTACGGGTACCTGAAGGGGGAGAACGGGACGCACCGCCTGGTGCGGATCTCCCCCTTCGACGCGGCTCACCGGAGGCACACCTCCTTCGCCCTGGTGGAGGTGCTGCCCGAGGTGGAGCCGGTGGCGGTGGAGATCCGGCCCGAGGAGTTGAAGGTAGAGACCTTCCGCAGCGGGGGGGCGGGGGGGCAGAACGTGAACAAGGTGGAGACCGCGGTGCGTATCACCCACCTGCCCACGGGGCTGGTGGTGCACTGCCAGAACGAGCGCAGCCAGTACGCCAACCGGGAGAACGCCCTGCGGATCCTGGCCGCCCGGCTGCACGAGCTCCGGCGCCGGGAACAGGAGGAGCAGCTGCGGGCCCTGCGGGGCGAACACCGGGAGGCTGCGTGGGGGAACCAGATCCGCTCCTACGTGCTGCAGCCCTACACCCTGGTGAAAGACCACCGCACCGGGCGCGAAACCGGCAACGCGGAGGCGGTGTTGGAGGGCGAGCTGGACCCCTTCATCTACGCCTACCTGCGGTACCGCGCGCAGCAAGAGTCCCGGGCGGCGGGACCGCGGGCCAGCTAGGAGCGTGACCCGAAAAGTCCTCGCACCGAGGAGACCGGGGTCTCGTCCCCGCCACCCCTGAAGGAGGAGGCTTTGAGAAAGCACCCGGTCCTGGTGGGACTCCTGGTGGTAGGCGTGGCGGGCTCCTTGTTCGCAGGCTGGCAGCGCCACCGGGTGGAGGCCGAGTACCGTACCGTGGAGGTGATCCTGGACGGGGAGGACTGGCGGCTCTTGGCCCAGCGGGAGGGGCGTCTGGGTTCCGGTTTCTGGCAGGAGCTGAGGGCCCGCGGGGCAAGCTCGGTGGCGGTGTACGAGGCTACCCTGCGCCGGCTGCAGGACGAGGGACGGCTCACCTACCGGTCCGGGGCGGAGCTGCTGGACCTCCTCCGCACGGGAGGGTTGAATCCCTCCCTGCGCCCCGTGGCCGCGGGTGCGGAGCCGTCCGCGGTGTACGTGGTCCCCGCAGACCCCGAGGTGGCGCGGCAGGTGTGGTTCGGGTTCCGGACGGCCCTGGGGCCGGAGCGGGTGGCGGTGGTGCTGCAGGAACCCCTGGTGCTGCGGGTGCGGGGCCGTCTCCGGGACCTTGAGGAGACCGGTCTGGGGTTTCTGCCCTCCTCCGTGCGGTGGTGGCAAGCCCTGGGGTTCCGGGTGGTCCTCCGTCCGCGGAACGTCCGGAGCTTCACCGCGGAGCGCCTGCAGGAACGGGTAGGGGCCCAGGCTTCCCTGCTCCGGGGCAGGACCGTGGTGTTCGACCTGAACGAAGTCCTGGGCCACGAGCGGCTGGTGGAGGACGCGGCCAGGGCCTTACGGGCCGCAGGCGCGGTGTACGGCCGCGTGGAGGTCCTCACCCCCGCGCGCCGGATGCGGGGGGAGGAGGCCATGACCGGCTTCATGAGGCCTCACGTGGTCCGGGTGATCAGCATCCCCCCCGAGGAGCTCGAGCGGCTTAGCGTGCAGGACGCCGTGGAACGCTTCGCCCGCGGGGTCCGGGAGCGGAACCTGCGGGTGGTGTACGTGCGTCCCTACCTTCAGACCCCGGGGGGTGTGGACGCGGTGGCCTTCAACCTGGACTACCTCGCCCGGGTCGTACAGGCCGTGCGGTCCGCGGGGTTCGAGCTGGGCCCGGCCCGGCCGCTTCCGGAGGTCGCCGTTCCCCAGGCGGCTTGGTGGGCTGCCGTAGCAGCTTCCACCGCCTCGGGGGTGCTGGTGGCCGCGAGGGTGGGCCAGGCCTTGGGCTGGCGACTCGACCCCCGGGCCACTTTGGGCGTAGGCGCAGCAGGGCTGGTGGCCGCGTGGGTTGGCCAGGCCTTCGGTTACGGGGTGTGGGTTTCCAAGCTATGGGCCCTGGTGGCCGCCGTGGCCTTTCCCGGCATGGCGGTGCTATGGGTGGTTCCGCGGGCGGGAGGCGGGAGACTGGGGCAGGCGGTGGGGGCCCTGTGGGAAGCCAGCGCCTTTTCAGCCCTGGGCGGGTTCGTGGTGGCGGCCCTGCTCTCGGACTGGACCTTCCGGCTGGCGGCGGACGGGTTCCTGGGGGTCAAGCTGGCCACGGTGGGACCGGCCTTGCTAGCCGCCGGGGTGTGGGTCGCGCTCCAGGATGACCACGGGCGCCCCGGGACGGGCCGATGGGTGCGGAGGGTCCGGGCGTGGTTGGACAGGCCGGTAACCCTGGGAGCGGCCCTAGCGGTGCCGGTGGTGGTAGGGCTCGCGCTGCTGCTCCTCCTGCGGACGGGCAACACGGGCCTTCCCCTTCCTCCCGTGGAGGAGCGTCTGCGGGAAGCCCTGGAGAGGACCCTGGTAGCCCGGCCCCGCACCAAGGAGTACCTCCTGGGCCACCCTGCCTTGGTGCTGGCGGTGGCCTCGGGCGCTGTGGGCCTGCGAGCTTGGAGCCTGCCCCTGGTCCTCTTGGGCGCGGTGGGCCAGGCCGGGCTGGTGAACTCCTTCTCCCACGCCCACACCCCTCTCCTGTACACGGTGTGGAGGACCGCCAACGGGCTCGTGTTGGGCACCTTGGTGGGGGTCGGGGTGTACACGCTCCTGCGGGGCTTTCAGTCCGGGCTCGTGCGGGGCCGGGCCGCGGGCCTGGCTAGCCCCGCGGTGACCGCATCTGGTGGGTCCGAGCAATCCAGGCTCTGACGGTGCGGGTGGCCATCTTCGGCTACTACGGGTTTGGCAACTTGGGAGACGAGGCGGTCCTGACCGCCATGCTGCAGCACCTGCACCAGGCCCTGCCGTCTGCGGAGAGCTGGGTGCTGTCCGCGGACCCGGGGTGGACGGAGAGGGTCCACGGGGTAAGGGCTGTCAGGAGGACAGACCTCAGGGCGGTGCGCCGCCTCTTCCGGACCGCGGACTTGGTATGCAGCGGCGGGGGGAGCCTGTTCCAGGACGCCACCTCGTGGCGCAGCCCGCTGTTTTACGGACTGCTGCACGAGCTGGCCCGTAGAAGGCCCCTGGTGGTGTACGCGCAGGGCGTGGGGCCCCTGCGCCGTCGCGCCAGCCGTGTGGTCACCAAAAGGGCCATGGAGCACGCGGCCAGGATCACCGTGCGCGACCCAGACTCCGCGGCCCTGTTGCGGCAGCTGGGTGTACGCAAGCCCGTGGAGGTGGTGTGCGACCCAGCCCTGGCCTTACGGCCTCGCGGCTCCCCGGGACCGCGGAAGATCCTGGCGGTTTCCGTCCGGCCCTGGCCGGGGGTAGGGTGGGAGACGGTGCACGGCGCCCTGCGAGAGGCGGTCCGCAGGACAGAGGCTGGAGTACGGGTGGTGTGCCTGCACCGGGCGACAGACCTCCAGGTGAGCAGCGAGCTCGCGGAGGCCCTGGGAGCTGAGCTCCTAGCTCCTTCCACCCCTCAGGAAGCCCTGCGGGGCGTGGCGGGCGCCCGCGTGCTGGTGGGCATGCGTCTGCACGCCCTGGTCCTAGCGGCTGCCGCGGGCGTCCCCTTCGTGGGGCTGGCCTACGACCCCAAGGTCTCCTCCTTCGCGGCGGGTTTGGGCCTGCCCTGGGTCTCTGTGGACCGAGTGCAGGGCCCGGAGCTCGTGAGCACGGTGGTGTCCCTATGGGGCGACCGGGAGGCGGCGAAGCTCCTCCAAGGCAAGGTAACGGCCCTGCAGCCCCAGGCCCGGAGGCCAGCCGAGATAGCCGCAGAGCTCGTAGGAGTGCGGAGGTGAGGGATCGGGTCTGGGTCCTGGGGGTGCCCTTAGACCCCTTGCGGCTGGAGGAGGCAGCGGAGCGGGCCTGCCGCCTGGTCCGGACCGAAGGCTGCCACCTGGTGGTGACCGCCAACCCGGAGCTGGTGATGGCGGCGCGGGTCGATTCCGAGCTACTCCAGGCGGTGCGGGAAGCTTCCCTGGTGGTGGCGGACGGAATCGGGGTGGTGTGGGCTTCCCGGAGACTGGGCTGCGCGCTCCCAGAGCGGGTGCCGGGTATCGAGCTCATGGAGGCCCTGTGCGCCCGCGCCGAGGCGGAGGAGTGGGGGGTGTTCCTCCTGGGCGGTCTTCCGGGTGTGGCGGAGCAGGCGGGGCAGGCCTTGAAACGCAGGTGGCCGGGGCTTCGGGTGGCGGGCATCCACCACGGCTACTTCCCTGAGGACGGGCCGGTGGTGGAGCAGGTAGCCCGTTCCGGAGCACAGGTGCTGTTCTGCGGGCTCGGCAGCCCCCGCCAGGAGCTGTGGCTGGCCAGGAACCTGACCCGTTTGGGAGTCCGGCTGGCCATGGGGGTGGGCGGGGGCCTGGATGTGCTGGCTGGCAGGACTCCTCGGGCACCCGTCTGGCTGCGGCGGCTGCACCTGGAGTGGCTGTACCGGTTGCT
>Ga0272447_1001042_pt1 | contig 18674 bp, 14 predicted proteins | sample YNPCB0133_FD_194589 | JGI IMG/M metagenome (GOLD analysis project Ga0272447, IMG submission 194589) | Hot spring microbial mat communities from Yellowstone National Park, WY, United States - YNP-CB-013-3 | ecosystem: Environmental > Aquatic > Thermal springs > Hot (42-90C) > Sediment | place... | reverse complement strand
CATCATGGCCGTGAGCAACCAGACCACTAATAGCCAGCCGGCCGAACCCACATCGCGGGCTATGTCTGCCGAGACAATGAATATCCCCGAGCCGATCATCGTACCGATGACCAGCAAGGTGGCATCGAACCAGTTGAGCTGGCGACGGAATCCGGTCTCCTGAACGACCGTGCTCATATCAAGGTCGTAGCCCGAATATAGGTCTATACCTGATCGCAGAAGACTTAGAGCTAAGCAGCAAGAGTCAACGCTAAGCGCCAGGCCGAGAATAGCGGTCGTGGCAGGCCTGTTCGATTATGGTTTGGCCTTCGGCAATTCGGCCAGGCGAATGTTACGAAAGCTCAGGTTTGTCGTGGGATCATGCCCTTGTAAGCTGATTGGTCCCGGGGTGAGTTTGGCTCCCTTGCGCGCGCTATCACTGGGCGGTCGGGCATCGGTGAAATCCACGGTCTGGTAGCCGTTCACCCAGATAGCAATATGCCGGCCGCGGGCGACGACGGTCACGGTGAACCATTCGTTATCATCCGAGACGACGCGACGGGCCGCCTGCAGGTTATATAGTCCGCCCGTGCCGAAATCCACGGGCTGGCTGCGATCCTCGCCCTTCCACTGATTGCGCACCTGAGCCTCGTATCCGCTCCAGAACTCACCGGGAACACACCGGAAGAAGACGCCGCTATTGAGATGCTTTCCGTGCGAAAAAATCTCCAGTTGCAGGACGAAATCGTCCCACTGGCCGACCGTCTGAATGTCGCCGGGCCCATTCTGGATATTGAGTTCTCCCTTGTCGGTCACGGTGAATTTGGACTTTTTGCCTGGGATTTCTTTCCAGCCATCGAGATTTTTGCCGTTGAAGATGGGTTTGAGACCGGTGGGCCGAAATTTGACCGAGTGTAACACAAGCTGGTGGTCGTCAGCAACGGAGAAAATGACACGAACGGCAGTGGCCTGCTCGGGAGGAGCAAGCGAACCGGTACGCTGTTGCATTTTCGGGTCGGTAATACGCCAGGCGGTGGGTTTGCCGCCGGTCAGGGTGACCTGCAAACTGTACACGCCGTCGAGAGCAGCGTCGCCGGCCAGCGGAATGCCGACGTTGCCGAGCTGCAGTTGCGGACTGGTACCGATGAGTTGATATTGAGCATGCAATTCGCCGTCAGCCCAATCGGTAGTGGAAGTGATATGCGAAGCTTTATTGCCGCCGACGATAAGCCGACCGCCGTTGACCACCACATCGCCTTCGCTTTGCCAGCCAAAAGTGGTTTCGCCATCGAAAAGCAACAGCCAGCCGGCTTGAATCTCCTGGGGACTGAGTCGTTTGGCCAGGCTGGGATCGATCGCCCACAGGCTGGCTGCTGTTACACCCATAAGACCGGCCAAGATCAAAATGCTGCGTCGCATGGGAGTCCTCCGCGAGAAGGTATCTGATGCTGTCGGCGATAGTTACGCAGGCAGTTTACACCAAGCACCGCCGCTTGCCAACGGGGCTTCCCAGAAATCTCCACCAACGGCAGAGCGGGATTGGGGTCGGCCAGGACAACGCATCGGAGCCGTCAGGACGGTAACGGCGACTTACTGCCGGGCGCGATTGCTTGTCGCCGGGATACAATTTGGCGATGATTTCCAGACGATCAGGCTGGAGCAGGCCATGTCGCTGAGCGAATCGGCTGCTGTCGTGTGCGGAGCATTGGGTCGCGGTCGGGCTATCCTGGCCATTGCGGAAGTGGCGTTGCGACTGGTGTTCCGGCGAAAGGTTTTCTGGGTGTTTTATGCATTAGCAGCCTGCCATTTCCTGTCCTATTTTTTCGGCGTGTACCTGACCACGCAGCTGCGGGAAGCGGTAAGGCAACAGCAGGCCCAGATTCGTGTTCTTCCGTTCATGCGTGCGGCGAATCCGGAGCAGATGTTGCAGGTTTTCATCGGTCGGCTGGGGTTTGACGGTCGGCCGGCAATGTACCGCAACTTCGTCTGGTTACAGGGCTGGATCGTGGTCGTTGTGCTGGCACTGGCCGGGGCACTGCTGATCGGCCAGGATTACCAGAGCGGCGCTGTAACGTTTTACCTGGCCAAAGCTATTACTCCGACCGACTATGTGCTGGGCAAACTGTCGGCCATAGCGGCGGTTTTACTGGCGACGACGGTGATTCCCGCTCTGGGCGTGTATGTGCAATACGGCATGTTCGAGGGCCCGGAGTATTTTGTCGAGCAATGGCGGGTGCCGATCGGTGTTCTTGGTTACGGACTGGTGCTGACAGCGGTGCTGGGTTTGCTAGTGCTGGCGACGGCCGTTTGGCTACGCAAAACGGTGCCGATGGTCATGGTCTGGCTGGGCATGCTGGTTTTCACCCGCACCTGGAGTCGAGTCCTCGTGGACGTTATGGACCTTTCGCCGCGCTGGCGGTTGCTGGATCTGTGGAATGACCTGTACGTGGTGGGCTCGCGGTGTCTCGGAGTGGCGGCGACGTTGCCGGGCCGCAGACCTAATCGCTCCGCATTGCAGCCGGACTGGGCAGAGGCGTTCCTGGTGCTGGTAAGCGTGTGCGTGTTTTGCTGGTGGTACGTGCAGCGAAAATTGCGGGCCGTGGATATCGTCGCGTGATAGCGGGTGGCTCATGGCACTCGTGGAATGGCGGGCGGTCACGAAGTGGTACGGACCGGTGCTGGCTCTGGATCAGGTCAGCCTTCGGCTGGGGCCAGGAATTACCGGACTGGTGGGGCCGAACGGCTCGGGCAAAACGACGTTGCTGCGTCTGGCCACCGGCCTGGCTCGACCAGATAGCGGCTCGGTCTGGGTAGCCGGTCTGCCGGCTGCGACTGCTCAGGCTCGGCGATATGTCGGTTATGTGCCCGAGATGGATGCTCTACCTCAGGATTGCACGGGCCGGGAATTTTTGCGTATCCTGGCCGGTCTGAACAGCAGAACTGCAGCAAGTCAGGTGGAAACATGGTTGACCACGCTGGACCTGACTGCGGTAGCTGACCGGCGCATTGGCAGTTACTCGAAAGGGATGCGGCAACGGTTGAAACTCGCCCAGGCACTGCTGCACGAACCCCGTGTGCTGTTATGCGACGAACCGTTCAACGGCGTGGATGCTTCCGCCCGTCAGCAATTGCAGGCGTTATTTCGCCAGCTTGCCGGGCAGGGTCGAGCGGTGGTGCTTTCCAGCCATCAGCTGGACGAACTGGAACGGTTGGCGGATCAACTGGTGATTCTGGGGCATGGCCGAGTTCTGGCGCAGGGAAGTTTGGCGGAGACACGAGCTTGCCTGGAAGCGTATCCGTTGCGGGTGCAAATTGACACGCCCCAACCACGGCAACTGGCGGGCTGGCTCTTGCAGTTACCCATGGTGCAAAGCGTCGAGCTAGCTGGAACCGCCACTTTGCAAGTGCGGATTCGCCAACCGCAACAGTTTTTCCGCGACCTGCAACATCTCGTCCTGGCAAAATCGTGCGAGGTGAACGGACTGCAAATTCTCGACGCTTCCGCCGAAGCCGTGCTCCAGTACCTCCTGGCTGATCGAATCGGCAAGACAGGCAACTGGCAGAAACAGTAACGAAGGTAACGAAAACACGGCCAGAACACGGCAGTTCGCTGGTCGCGCTTGGCCGGTTCGCAGTTTCCTACCGCGATTCGCAGCCGATAGGCGGATAAAGGCGGCAGTAATGTCGCTTTCTGAGCGTGGTCAACGCAACCCGACCGGACGTTAGTGGCCGCAATATGCCCAACTTGACCTGATGAAACGCGGGACAGCTAACGATGCGGAGCAACTCGATAGCCGGAGCGCGATGCACTCGGTTTTGCTCCATACCGGAAACAAAACGTGTAGATTCCGCGACAGCGATGGAGCAAATCAGCCAGCGTCGGGGCCTGGCGACATGGTCTAGCGTTTGGCAGGGAAGAAATCGTGCCCTGGCTAAGAATGGGGCTATCACGGTAGCGTTGTGCTGGCTGGTGGCGGTTGCCGCTACTTTGACGCGACCCAGTGTTGGTTACGCCGATTGGCCTTATCGTGCACAGGCCGGGCCTTTCCTCGTTGCAGCCGATGCGCCGGTGGAAGGACTCGACAGCCTCGCGGAGGAGTTGCTGCAGCTGAGCGAACGGATGCAGAATGATTTGGCGATTCCGCTGCGGATCGAGCGAATCCGGTTATATCTGTTTCACGACCGCGAATTGTTCGAAGCGTTTTTGCTGCAAAACATGCCGCAACTGACGCCGCGGGACATTAATCGCCAGGGTTTGTTCGTGCTGCGTGGCAATACGCCGGTGATCGTGGCCATGACCGGGCCGGAATTGCGTCGCACGCTGCGTCATGAGTTTGTTCACGCTGTGCTCAACCCATCCCTGCCACAATTGCCGTTGTGGCTGGATGAAGGTTTAGCCATGTATTACGAAGTTCCCGATGGAAGTGGCTGGCAGGAACGGCTCGCCGATTACCTGGCGCAGGCAGCGCGAACGGGCTGGCAACCGGACCTGGCACGGCTGGAATCGCTTACACGGATGCAGCAGATGGGCCTGGCGGAATATGCCGAAGCCTGGTCGTGGACCTTCCTGTTGATGCGGGGCGGGCCGGAATACCGTGAACGCCTGCGCAGCTACCTGGCAGAATTGCGTCGTGGGAGTAAACCGCGACCGTTGTCAGAACGCTGGACAGGTTCGGCCACATCCCCGGAAAAGTCCTGGCTGGTTTTTTACGGCTGGTCACCAGCACCCACGCGGCCACGGTTCTGGTCAGCCTTACGCCAGTGGTGGAATCGCTAACCGGCCGTCACGGATAATTCGTTCGCACCCTGGCCTGCAACTCCCGCCCACCCGGTTTACCAGAACCGCCAATCGGTGGCCGAACAACCACGTACACCAGTTCACATGCCGTCTGTCGTTGATACGCCTCAGCGGTTGCCGTTTCAATCCGGGTGCCGCGAATATCCAGCCGCGACAACCGCGGCAACGTCAATAGCGCTGGCAGGGACTGCGCGGTGATGGCAGTGCGAGCCAGGCCCAGTTCTTCCAGAGCCGGCAACGCCGCGATCCGGTCGGCGGCCTGATCGGTAATCCGCGTGCCATGCAAGCGAAGACGCTTCAGGCGTGGCAATTGCCGTAAAGCTGCCAGCCCGGCGTCGCTGATGGCCGTTTCGCTCAGGTCGAGTTCTTCCAGAGTGGCGAATTTGCTCAGTGCCTCCACGCCCGCGTCTGCAACGGCGGTTTGTCGCAATCCCAGCTCACGCAGGCGTTCCAGTTTCGGCAGGCTCTGCAACCCGGAATCGCTCACCCGCGTGCCATTCAGACACAGCATTTCCAGAGCCGGCCAAACGTGCAATGCCGGCAGGGCTCGGTCGGTAATGTCCGTATAAGCCAGCACCAGCTCCCGCAACTGGCGGTACTTGCGAAGGTGTGATAGTCCGGCATCGGTAATGGCATTGCCAGTGAGCACCAGTCGCCGCAGATTCGGCAGCTCGGGAAGCTGTGCCAGTTCCGCATCGGTAATTCCTGTTCGTAACAGCACCAGGGTGTGCACGGCCGGCAATTGCCGCAAATCTTCCGGCCAGGTCGGCGACCAGGGCAGGTCGCTGAGATCCACCCGCATTCCCGAGCCGATTTCCTCGTCGCAGCTAATCTTCGCTCCCGCCAACTCCAGCCGACGAACCGCACGGTCTGCTTCAGAAACCGGCTGACCGCATCCGCTCAGCCACCACACCAGCAGCAGGCCCATGATGGCTGCTATCTGCCGCAATGAAAATCGAAAATCTCTCGTCCGACAACCCATCCGCGAACCCACTGGTTTCGGTGGGCACAAAACGCGTTGCTGCGGTCGAGCCGATTTCACGCGCCAACCGGTTGCGGCGACCGCTGTCGTTTTCGCTGCCGCTGGAGCAAAGGCAACTCGGCAGCTGCGTGCTGCGCTGGCCGGGTCGGATCGGGCATCCCTTCCGGCCAGATGTGGAAACCACCCCGTTGCGGTGGGGATTCGCCCGCAATCTCCCAGGTGCCCCAGATGCCTTTGCCTTCGTTGAAGCCGCGATAATACACAGCATGCCGACCCACGTATTGTTTGATCCATTCGCAGCGTCCGCTGGCCAGGTCATAAGTTCCGTGCAAGCGAAAATCGCCGACACAATCGCGACCTTCCCCTGTAAGCCGACCCTGGCGAAACGTCAAGATCAACTCCATTTCGTGTCGGCCCGGTGGCAATGCCGGCTGCAGAAAGAAACCCACCCACTTCCCGCTTGGAAAGCGCGGGTCGGTCTCCAGTTCCTGGCTCTGCGGCGCGTCTGCATTCATGCTCGCTGCTCCCAATCGCCAACCCTGTAACGGCAACCTCGCTAAGTCATTCTAGCCGGCCGCTAGTGCATTATAATGCTCTGGCCAGCTACGGAGCATTGAGCATGAGCGACGAAGCTACCATCCCGCCACGGCAGGAAGGACACGAATGGATACGCTGGATTCAGGCGCAATACGGTGGTCCAGCTTTTATACGTCGCGGGAAACGCCTGCTGGATGCTCTTCACGAACTGGAACAATCCCTGGCTCGCTTACGTCAGCCAGGCCACGATGAAGATTGGCTGGCGATGGTACGTGTGCGTCTGGGTCAGCTATACGCACTGGCCGGCGGCTGGAAAAACTTAGAACCCCTCCTTGATTCGGCAAACCTCCATATAATCCAGCAACTTTACGCAGACCTTCAGCCACAACTTCGTTTGCCCCCTTCTCCGGATCCGCGGCCCGCCGTGCTCCGCTCTGCCCTGCGGGAGCTGCAGGAGGCCATCACCTATTTTAACCGTCGCTGGCTCCGCCATTTGCAAAGTTTAGACCTAAGCCCCTATCAGCGCCTTATAGCCGACTATAACCGCTACTATGTCTTAGAAAAAGAATGCTTCCTGCAATCGCCGCGCCTGGCGCGCCTGGGATTTAAGCCGTTACCGCCTCTTAGCTGGCAATCGCTCCTGGAGCGGTTTCCGCTTCTGCCGGTGCCTCAGTTGCGCGAACAAAAGCCAGACTAGTAAGCGTCGAGCTGTCCGCCATGACTCCGCAACCATTTGTAGATTGTTTCATTCTGACCGGCCCCACGGCCACCGGAAAAAGCGAAGTCGCCCTGGTTTTAGCGCGGTATTTGCGTGCCGAGATCATTTCTATGGACTCCATGGCGTTGTATAGAGGTATGGACATCGGTACAGCTAAACCATCGCTGGCAGCGCGACAGCAGGTGCCTCATCACTTGATAGATGTATTAGAACCGTGGGAATCCGCGAGCGTGGCCTGGTGGTTACGTCAGGCGGCTCAATGTGTGCGTGAAATTCGCAGTCGCGGTAAAGAGGTCTTATTTGTCGGCGGTACACCTCTTTATCTCAAGGCCTTACTGTGTGGCATCTTCGAAGGGCCGGGAGCCGATCCGCAACTGCGCCAGCAACTGGAGCAATATAGTGGCAAGGAATTGCATGCACAACTGCTTAGCGTTGACCCGGCTGCCGCGGCACGCATTCATCCTTCCGATAAACGGCGTTTAGTGCGCGCATTGGAAGTGTGGCACCTGACCGGTCGGCCACTTAGCTCCTGGCAACATCAGTTCGATACTCCCTGGCCCAGGCGTTATCCGCCCGTGTGGCTGGATTTACCCCGGCCGATCTTATATCGCCGGATTGAAGCGCGGGTGGATAAGATGATCGAGGCGGGTTTAGAAGAGGAGCTTCGCCGACTGTTGCAAAGACGGGATCACGGTGAACCATTAAGTCGTCAAGCACGCCAGGCTCTCGGTTACAAAGAACTTCTCGACTATATAGAGGGACGTTGTAGCCGCGACCAGGCCATTGAGCGAATCAAGGTACGGAGCCGTCATTATGCGAAACATCAACTCACATGGTTTCGGCATCTTCCGGGCTTAGTGCGGCTGCCTATCGAAGAGCACGAAACTCCCGAACACATTGCCCAACGCGTCTATCACGTCTGGTTTCCGCCAGAGCAAGCTGAAGGAAAAACTGATTCGCCAACCGGCAGCCATACCCCTGACGACACATAGATTTCTGACCGAAACGATCAACAATCCCTTACGCCACTTGGCAAGGAAACTGCTCATGCTTCGCGGAAAATTCCTCCGGAGCCTAGGTCCCCACGTGTTAGAAGATGGACAAATCTGCTGGCGGGTGTGGGCACCTTTAGCCGAACGAGTAGAATTGATTCTGTTTCCTGAGCCCGGCAAGACTGCTTGCCTGACCATGACGCCGGAAGACCTCGGTTATTATTCCCTCGTTTTACCGCATATCGAGGACGGTTTACGTTACGCTTACCGTCTCAATAGCGCTGAGCTTTACCCCGACCCGGCGTCGCTATGGCAACCGCAGGGAGTGCATCAACCGTCCGCGGTGGTTAGAACCGATCGGTTTTCCTGGTCGGATCATCGCTGGAAGGGAATACAGTTGCAGGACTTGATCATCTACGAATTGCATGTGGGGACCTTCACCGAGGCTGGAACGTTTACAGCAATCGTTGATCGTTTGCCCTATCTAATTGATTTAGGCATCACGGCTATCGAACTCATGCCCGTGGCACAATTTCCTGGCGAACGAAATTGGGGATATGATGGTGTGCACCTATACGCGGTACAAAATAGCTACGGCGGACCGCATGCGCTGGCAGGGTTAGTAGATGCCTGCCACAGGCATGGCGTGGCGGTCATTCTGGATGTGGTATATAATCATTTAGGGCCGGAAGGGAATTACTTAGACCATTTCGGTCCCTATTTCAGCGATCGGTATCGCACGCCGTGGGGCCCGGCTCTGAATTACGATGGTGCCGGTTCCGATGAGGTACGCCGATACATTTGCGACAATGTACGCCTATGGCTGGAGGAGTATCATATAGATGGCCTGCGCTTAGATGCCATTCACGCTATCTATGATATGTTGCCTCGACATATTCTGCACGATATTCGCCAGGCCGCCGATGAGGCCGCAGCAAGGCGTGGCTGGCCTGCTTTGTTAATCGCCGAAAGTAACCTCAACGATGTCCGTTTTGTCAAGCTCAGGGAGCAGTGTGGCTACGAACTGGATGCGCTGTGGAACGATGATTATCACCATGCCTTACATGCATACTATACGGGCGAACGCAACAGCTACTATATAGATTTCGGCGAAGCGCAGCAGATTGCTAAGGCCTGGCAACACACTTATGTATTGGACGGGGTCTATTCTAAATATCGGCAACGGCGGCAGGGAGCGTCGGCGCGAGGAGTCAGTGGCGAACATTTCGTGGTCTATTTGCAAAACCATGACTTAGTGGCTAATCATATCGGTTACCATCGCTTAGTAACCCGTTTAGAGCCGGCAACGTATCGGCAAGCGGTATGCCTGGTGCTGGCCGCGCCCTATATTCCGCTCCTGTTCATGGGCGAGGAGTATGGTGAAGATAGGCCGTTTTATTTTTTCACGTCGTTTCTCGATGCGGACCTGGCAAGAAAGGTTCAAGAGGGGCGTCGGGCTGAGTTACTGCGCATGGGCTGGGCTGGTCCGATTGCGGATCCCCAGGCGGTGGAAACGTTTTTGGCGTGTAAACTCAGCTGGGACTGGCCGGCGGGTTCCTTGCGGGCAGCCTTACGGCGAATGTATCGTGATCTGCTGAGCTACCGGAAAAGCTGGCGTGCGTGGCGGGACTTTGCAAATCGTCGAGCCATTCTCCATACACCGCAGGAGCCGAAGCTCCTGGAATTGTGGCGTGGGGATGTTGAGGGCGGAACCGGGACGCGCTTGCTCTGTAACCTGACCTCGGAACCGCAGCCGCTGCCTGCTTGCAGGCCTAATGAGGCATTGCTCTTCAGCAGCGAATGGGCCAAGTACGGTGGTGTGCGAAAGCCGGAAAGTGCTGGCGACGTGCTGTATCCCTGGGAGTGCGTAGTCTATGGCCCATCGGCGTGGTTAGCACACGGCGAATAAAGTGATTCGTTGCCGCTATGCTGGGAGAATTCTAAAATCGGCCAAAATTACAAGCGGAGTCAGCGGGCATGAAGGAACCGTGGCAGGTCTATATGCAGATGGGCGTGGTGCACGGGATGTTGTTCCCGGAATGTCTGGCCGGCACCGGGCCGATCCGCGAGACACTGCAGGTGATTGTCGAGGATACGTTTTTTGAGGCCGTGGATGTGGGCGCGATCGAGGATGCTCAGCAGCGCTGCGAATGTGCTGCTTTATTGCGGGACAGTCAACTCAACGTCTCGTTTGCGTGTCAGCCGACGCAGTTGCGTTTGCAGCTGGACCTGAACGCAGCTGATGCCGAGCAGCGTGAACATGCTTTTCGCACACTGGTAGCCCTGTTTCCGCAAGCGAAGGAACTGGGAGCACAACGGATATTCGTCATGAGCGGCAAAAATGTGCCGGCGTCGGAACGACGAGCGGCGCTGGAGCGGCTGGTGACGATGTTACGGCGACTGTGCCGCGAGGCTCGAGAACAGGTCGGTCTGCCGTTAGCGCTGGAAATCTTCGACCACGACGTGGATAAGAAAGCTCTGGTTGGTACGTGCGAGATAGCGGCGTGGGTAGCCCGCGAGGTTCGCCGCGATTTTCCTGATTTCGGTCTGCTGCATGATCTGAGCCACATTTACCTGTGCCACGAACAACCGGAGCGGCATTTTCCGCTGATCCGCGAGTATCTGGTGGCGATGCACCTGGGCAACAGTGTATCCCGCGCCGGGCATCCGCTGTACGGCGACACGCATCCGCCGTTCGGAATCCCAGGCGGGGACGTGGACGTTCCCCAGGTGCGGAACTGTTTGAAAGCGTTATTTGACATCGGGTTTTTGCGTGCGGGCCGTCGGCCGGTAGTTGCGTTTGAAGTGCGAACGCCTCCAGGCATGAACCCCCGGACGGTCATTGCCAACATGAAACGCACCCTGGCGCAGGCGTGGTGGGACTGGTGAGGAACAAACAGTGGCTCGCAAAACGCAGGCAACCAAAGGCTCAACCCGCTTGAAGAAACAAGCTGGCACTGTCAGCGGTCGCCGACTCAGTCTGGCACAACGCCGCGAACTGGCCAACAAAGTTGTGGAGACACTCCGCCGGCTCTATCCGGACGCCAGATGCAGTCTCGACTATCGCACGCCGTTGCAGCTATTGATTGCGACAATCTTGTCGGCCCAGTGCACGGATGAGCGGGTCAACAAAGTTACGCCGGCACTGTTCACACGCTATCGCAGTGCCGCCGATTTTGCCAGCGCAGACCCTCGAGAACTGGAAAATTACATCCGCTCCACCGGATTTTACCGCGCCAAAGCGAAAAACATTATCGCCTGCTGTCGGGCGCTGGTCGAACGCCACGGTGGCGAATTGCCACGAAACCTGGAGGAACTGACGAAGTTACCCGGAGTGGGCCGAAAGACCGCCAACGTCCTTCTGGGCACTGCCTGGGGCATTCCCGCAGGAATTGTGGTGGATACGCATGTTCGGCGTTTGGCTCGCCGCATGGGTCTGACTCAGCACACCGATCCCGACAAAATCGAACGCGATCTGATGGAATTGATCCCGCAGGAGGAATGGATAGCGTTTGGCCATCGCATGATCTACCACGGTCGGCAAGTGTGTCTGGCACGCAATCCCCGATGCGACCAGTGCGCCCTCAACTCGTTTTGCCCGAAAATCGGTGTGCAGACACGAAAAAGTCAGGCCACCCGGCAACGCCGTCAGGATGCCGATTAGTAATCCTTGCGAGGCAGGGCGAGTAAAGCATCGCGGAATTCCTGAGCGGTCTGGAAACGTTTGTCCCGATCACGTTCGACAGCTTTGAGCAGGAACGCCACCATAGCCGGATCGAGATCGGGCCGAACATCCAGCGGATGTTTAGGCGGATCGTTGAGGTGGCTGAGCATGGTTTGCAAGCTTTGCGTGCCTTCCCAGGGGAGTTTTCCGGTAATGGTTTCGTAGGCGGTAACGCCGAGAGCAAACAGGTCCACGCGGTGGTCGGTAGCTTGACGTTTGATCAATTCGGGAGCCATGTAGTTGGCGGTACCAGTGCGGTTGCCTGGTCGAAGGAATTCCGGCCGATTGGGTATGGCCAGACCGAAATCAATCAGTTTGACCACGCCCTCATGCGACACCAGGATATTGCGTGGGCAGATGTCGCGGTGCAGGTAGCCCTGACTGTGAACGTAAGCCAGGCCTTCGGCTGCCTGCACAAGGATCTCAATTCGCTTGCCCCGCAGAGCCGGGCTATTGGTTTCGATGAGGTAATTCAGTCCCGCCCCTTCGATCAACTCCATCACGAGGAACGGTTCGCCCTCGGTGGTCATGCCGTGCTCGTAAGTGGTAACGATGTTGCGATGGCGGAGGCTCAAACAAATGGCTCCTTCGCTGGGTTTGTGCAGCCCTACGAAGCGTTGCTCGAAGCGTTTGGTTTTTTCCTTGTCGAGGATTTTGAGGCAGACGGTTCGGCCGAGCTTGCGGTCGTAGGCCCGGAAAACGCGCGACATACTCCCCTGGCCCAACCGCCCCTGCAAAACGAAGCGGTCTTGAATCCGCACCGGTTTCTGCTTGTTTTTCGAGGAGCTGAAAAGTCCGAGAATCTTGTCGAGGATGCTCACGGTTGGACAGCGGGGCTGATTCCGCCGCTCCTGTTCCTATGGAGCCCCGGCAGGCTAACGCCCGCCGCTTTTGCGATCGCTGGCGACCCAACGCCCAGTCTTCGTGAGTCCCACACCGGGCCAATGGCCGCCATCATTTGCCACAATAGTCAATCAGACGGGCCAGTTCGGTACGCAAATCCTTGCGGTGGACGATGCGGTCAATAAAGCCGTGCTGCAAGAGAAATTCGCTGGTCTGGAATCCTTCGGGCAGTTCGAGGCGAACAGTGGCCCAGATGGTGCGTTGCCCGGCAAAGCCGATCAGGGCTTTCGGTTCGGCCAGGATAATGTCGCCGAGCGTGGCAAAACTGGCGGCAGCACCGCCCATCGTCGGATTGGTCAGCACCGAAATATACAGCCCGTTGGCCTGGTCATAGCGAGCCAGCGCCGCCGAAACCTTGGCCATTTGCATCAATGACAGAATCCCTTCCTGCATCCGCGCACCCCCGCCAGAGCCCGAAACAATAATCAACGGCAAGCGCAGACGTGTTGCTTCTTCGATGGCGGCGGTGAGTTTCTCGCCGACTACCGAGCCCATGCTCCCGGCCATGAAGGCAAAATCGGTAACGCCGAACACCACCGGCCGACCGCGAATATAGCCTTTACCGACCACGGCCGCCTCGGTCAGACCGGTTTTCTCCTGTTCCTTTTTCAACCGCTCTGGGTAGGGCATGCGGTCCACGAAGCCAATCGGATCGCAGGAATGCAGGTCGCTGAACCACTCTTCAAAACTATCCGGGTCGAGCAGTGAGCGAATACGGTCGCGGGCGGAAAGATAGAAGTGCCAATCGCATTCCGGGCAAACATTGAGCCGCTCTTCGACCTCTTTGCGATAGAGCGTGGCTTTGCAGGACGGGCAGAGAATCCACAATCCCGCGGGAATACCACGCTTGGGTTTCTGCCTGTTTTTCAGAACCATACGCAAGCGCTCCTTCGGCTGACCGTGCCGATTCGGTCTGGGAAAAAGTAGGATTCACGGCTTGCGGAAAGTGGCGACCGAGGTTTCCAGCAGGGGTAAAGTGGCCCCGGCATAGCTGGGATGATCGACTATGAGAATGCCCAGGCCAAGCTGACCATCCGTGTGCTGGTAGTAATAACCGCGTAATTGTTCGCCCTTATCAGTAATGAATCGGCCAGCGACGCGGGCAAATAGCCGACCCTGGATCAGACCACGTTCGATGCTCTTGTCGAATTCCCAGCGTCCGCCATTGTTAGGAATTTTCGCCACCATGCCCTGCACAATCTCATCCAGGGACATGCCGGCTAATTGCGTGTCCAGAGGCGTCAGGCTCACCATCAGTGTCGGGGCGACGCCGACATCCTCGTGCGGTGGGCCAAAGCAGTTTACCATGATTTCTCCGTCCAGGCCAGGCTTACCTGTCTCGATCTTGTAACCGCTTGGCGGACGGAAAGCGAAGGGGCCAACCTTGGTTTCCCCGGCCAGTTGACCGGTAAGTGCGGGGTCGGGTTGCCAGGGATCGCGACGTGAAACTGGCGGCGTTTTCTCCGCTGGCTTGGTTTTTTCTATCGGTTTAACGGAACCGGGAGCCGGTGATAGCAGTTCCTGGCTGGCCTCGACACGGGGAGCTACCGTATCCAGAGACGGGAGGGTTTCTCCGCCAGCCATGGTGCACAACGCCTTGAACACTTCGGGGGAAATATTGCGTGTGATATATCGCACACTGCCATCTGCCATAACCACGAAGGTTCCCGGCTTACCACCGTGAGTTGGCGCCAGGAAACCGTAAGGGCGACCGACATCGTTACCGGCCAGGCTGGTGCCGCGCATGGTGGATCCGCCCCCCTGAATCCAGGGCCCAGCCAGACGCGAATCTACCTGAATCATCAAAATGGTGTTGCTGGTGCCGTCGCGGATTTCGTCCAGACGGGTTGGTGGCCGATAGGCCGGATCGCCGAAAATTCCGGCTCGCGGATCGTCCTTGCGGTAGAAAGGAGCGTCCGGACCAACGCCCGCCATGCCGACAAAGTGCGACAATGCCACGCGCATTTCGCGACCACCAGCTTTGGCTTCGCCGAAATATGGGGGAGCTGCGGGATGCAAAAATTGCGGCACCAGCACACGAGCCGCTTTCAGGTTTTGCCCGTCGTACCACGGTTTGCTGGGGTCGATCTGCGTGTAAAGCATGCGGTATCGGTCATCGTCGAAGTAAGGCAACAACTCACGCAGGAAAGAAACGCGTTCATCCAGGCGAAGGTTACCGCGACCGCCGAAGGATTCATCTCGTGCTATCAGAGCTCCGGGCGGGAAGCTTCGCCCATGCTGCTCCGGATAAGCTGCCGCTGCCCGTCCCAGATCGTGGATACGAAAACCGCAACCGTGTAATTGCATTTCCCCACGTGCGTAAACAAGCTGGTCTTCGAGTGCCTGCAGCAGTGGCGTGGTCGGTTGGGTCAGCGTCAGGCCCACCTGGACGTATTGGTCAACTTGCTGGACGTATATGCTGAGAATGGGTTTATCGGGGTCAATGGTGACCTGGTCTGCCGGTAAGGGCGATCCGCCCGAGCCCGGTGCAGGCTGCACGGTCCCTCCATCCGTTCGAGGAGCGCCGCCCGGTCCGCCTGGGGCACTTCCGCCTCCGGGACCGCCGCCGATATTCGGTTGAATCGGTTTGATTCCACCTGGCCCGCCTGGAGCACTCCCACCTCCCGGGCCGACATCCGATTCTCCAGGTGCACTGCCACCACCTCGCGGCATCGGTTGCCCCATCGGCGCGGAGCTGCCCTCTCCGCCTGGGACGCCGCCCGGAAGAACGCCTCCGCCTCCCGGCAGCTGACCGGTGCCGCCGGGCTGATCACCGCCGATGTCGGCTGCCAGTTCCCTGTCCAGGTCATGCACCAGCACATTGGTGTCGAGGGCTTTGGCGATCGTTTGGCGAATCAGCGGGAGATTGATGCGAAGGACGGTGTTTTTGATTCGTTCGGCTGCGGAAACTTCCGGAGCGTGCAAGGCAACACTGACGGCCACGGGAGCTTCCGGCAGCTGCACCAGCGCAAAGGCCAGACCGTCCACCTGAACCAGTTCGCGCGTGGCAAAGCTGAACGATTGCGGTAACCATTGCAGCCAGGCCTGGAGTCCGGCCAGCAAATCCCTGGACTGTTTCTGCGTTCGCCATTCACCGTACAGCAGCGTGTACGGCCCTTCGCGGTCGATGCGATCCACTAAAAGCCGGAAATCGCGTGGCAGGGTCAGGAAAGTGGCGAATTCGGCAATGGGTGCGGTGGCGTCGGCATTCGATTCGACACCTGCGACTCGCCATTGCAGCGCCGGCGGCTTTTCCAGCCAGGCCGCCAGCAATTCTTCGTGAGCGATGACCAGGGTCTTGCGGTCGCCGGCCAGATGCACGGCTGCTTTTTCGCTCAGCGAAGCCAGTGGAAATCTGTCTCCCAGCAGTTCATTCAGAAACCGCGCCCGCCCCAGATAGTACTCTTTCCCGGCGCGAGTCTGCCGGCTATCGGGCTGAATCCGCAGAGCTGACTGCACACGTTCCCAAGCGATCGGCGTCTTGCTGGTTACGATGATCATGCACTGCTGCCGGGTAGGCAAACCGGCCACGACCAGATCGTTGATTTGCCCCAATTCCACTCCGAGTTGTTGCTCAAAGTCCTGCGGTTGGAATCCGGCCTGGTCAAAAATCACCTGCTGGGCGAAACTTTTCAGCAATCGCTCGGCTGGGAGATGCAAAAAGATTTGCGTGTCATTGGGCAGCAGATTGGTGGCATGGGCACGCCAGTTTCCCAATCGGACAATGCGAGTCCGCCGGATCGCGGAAATGGCTTCGGCCAGTTCCCGGCGAAGATCGGCATTGACCCGAACCCCGCTCATGGCCAGTTCCAGAACGCGCAGGATTGGTGCCGGGTCCTGCTCCTGCTTGGCCAGTTCCAGAGCTTTTTCCCGCAGTTTCTTGAGCAGTTCCTGACGTTGCTGGGGCGGGGAATTGTGAAGCATGCGTACCAGCTGGCTGCGGAGCTTCTGCACCTCCTGTCCCTGAGCCGCGAGCAATTGTTCGATGAGCTTGTCGGTGTTCGTTCCTGGTTGATTCGCTCCGGGTTGCCCGCCCGGGTCGCCGCCTGGTTGTGGACCGCCTCCGCCGGGCGGCGCCGGTATATTCTGACCGGGAACGTTCGCCGGTGGAACAGGATTCTGCGGCACATCGCTGGCCTGCTCCTGCGAACCGCCCGACAGCAAAAGCACAACAATCAGCACCACCCCCGCCACCACCAGCAAGCCGGCCCCGATGAAAATCATCAAGCGCACCTGGCTTTGCTCAGCGGACTTTTTGCCCTTCTTTTTCGGCTTGGGGGATTCGGCTTCGGCTTCAACTTCCTCTTTCTTCGCCTTTTTGGACTGCTTGCTGGCTTTGCCTGACGGCGATGTGTCCTGAACCAGCACTGCCTTCCGGCATTTGGGACAGGTGATTTTTTTGCCAATCAGCTCGCGGTTCTTGATGATGATCGTGCCCTGGCATTCCGGACAGGTTTGCCGGATTTCCGATGCCGACGACATGTTTTTTCTCCCGCAACTCGGCTTGGCCTCAGACCAGCACCTACTCTTTATCATAATCCGAGTTGAGGCAATATCAAAGTGGCGGATTAAGGAATTCCCCGGGCGAGTCTGGCCAGAGACAAATCCGTTCTGCGGGGAGATTTTGTCAGGCCGGTCATGGGCATAGCGGAACGGGGTCGCGGCTGTTATGCAAAACCGCTCTAGCGTTCTTCGCCAATGGTTGCTATACGTTCGGGCCGACAAGCCTGCTGGAAGACGTGATTGACGACACTTCGCCGACGCCGACCGATGGCGAAACTGCCATCGTGCTCACTCGCGGGGAGACGAGTCCCGGCGTCCAGATTGCCAATCTCCTCAAGGAGACGACCGATGCACGGTAAGCCAAACTGGGGTTTATTGGCCGCCACGGTGCTGGCAACCGCAATTGCCACCCTGGCTGTGCTGGAATACCTCCACCGCCATCCCGACTGTCGCCTGGGTCGCTGGTGGCACAGCGCCCAGCAAACCGTTTCGCCCACCGAGCCGACCACACCTCGGCTGCAACTTCGCGCCTGGCCAAGCAGCGACTCATCGCCCACCGCCGAACCCGATTTGCCTCCCTCCATTCCGCCCGACATATTGCAACAAAGCCTGCGCGAATTGCGGTTGCTCGACCAGTTTGCCTCGGGGTCTGCGGCGTCGGAACCGGCTGTAGCATCCGCCCCGGCAGTGGATGAGTTTTGTCCGGAAAAAATACCTGTGCCGCCCCGCGGTGTCCTGGCTGATGCCGACACACCGCAGGAACGCATCGCCATTCCCGATGGCCGAACCCTGGCTCCTGTCGTGAGCGTCGAAACGATCCCGGTTGCGCCCAAACCGGTGATTCCGGAAAACACGCCGGATGACCTCGATGACGACACCGCCACACAAACCGAACCGGCTGACGACACACCAGGCGATCCGGAGCAATCCGAACCAGCTGAGGAAACAGTGCCGGCTTGTCGGCAAAGTTCCGCCTCGCCGACACACAAATTCTCGACCGGCGGTGCTCGCGTGGTTGCCGTAGCCAACGGCCCCTGCTGTACGGATGTGGATATCGTGGTCGAGGTGCGAAACCAGCTGAACAATTTCCTCAGCTGGCTCTGCGGTTGGTGCCAGCCTACGGAAGACACCTGTTGCCGCTCCACTTTCCACACCCGAGTATCGAAGAGCGGGGATTGTTGCTGCCGATGTGAGCAAGCGAAAAAGCAAACCGATTGCGATACCGGAGATTCACCCGTAAAAACACACCATGCCCGCAACTCTGAAGCAGACCAAGCGAGCCAGAATTGCCCACACCGTGCAGCCTCGCCACCGGTTCAGCCGAAGCTGATGCTTCGGATTTATCCCGTGGCTGATTTCGTTGAGTCAGCAAAGGACGGCCACGATCTCGAAGCCCTGGTAGCGAAGCTGTTGCACAGCCAGTGTTGCCCTGACGCTCGACTCCATTATCCTTGCCCTACATGCAGCCCGCGCGACGAAGAAGGTTGGGTGGCTTATCACAATGGTTGTCGAGCTCTGGTGGTGATGGCAACATGCGA
>Ga0272447_1001040_pt1 | contig 18687 bp, 21 predicted proteins | sample YNPCB0133_FD_194589 | JGI IMG/M metagenome (GOLD analysis project Ga0272447, IMG submission 194589) | Hot spring microbial mat communities from Yellowstone National Park, WY, United States - YNP-CB-013-3 | ecosystem: Environmental > Aquatic > Thermal springs > Hot (42-90C) > Sediment | place... | reverse complement strand
GCAAGGGCTTGATAAGTCCCTGAATTTGTCGTCTCATAAAAATACTGTTACTCGTGGTTTCTACCAATCCAAAATACCATTTTTAGTCTCCCTTTTCCACCCTTTCGTTAACATTCAACACTTCTGTCGTAAGCGAAACCGGAATTGACCTACTTAGAGGAATGTCAATGAGTCAGCCAATTAAGACAATTAAGAATTTCAAACCTTTACTTGGCCGGTTTTATTTGGGTATTGCTCTAACAGTTTTATATTTGGTTCTTCATCATAGAGGATTTCTACCAGAACCTTCGATGTGGCTGAATACACAAGTGTTGAATCTTGCAACAAGACTTTACATTTCCAGGCAGGGAACGGCCCGCTGCAGCCAATAGACAAAATTGAACTCCCGCCGGATGACAATTTGTATATATCTCAACTTGTCTACTCATTTACTCCCATATATGCGTGGAATTTCTATAGGCGTAGCCGTGCCGTAGGCATTGCAATAGCAAATAAACGATGAGAATTGCATCTATTTGCATGGTGATTCCATTCAAATTCTTACTCATCATTTTATCCAGCTTCAAGTGCGTCTTGAGAAACTTCCATAACACTTCTATTGCCCACCGTTGTCTGTAGGCTTCTGCTATCTCTTCATTACTCATGACTGCCTCAGGAATATTCGTAGCTAAGTAGTAGTCCACTTTCTGCTCAATGCTACCAAAACAAACCACTCTCACGGGATCACATTTCGTCATGATACGATAGTTTTCATCCCATTTCCAATTAGATTTAATACGGATAATGAAAAAAGTATCATTGGCGATAAATTGCGCAAACAATTTGTGACTACAAAACCCTCTATCCCCAACTGCAACTCCGTTTTCCAGTAACATTTTCACAATATCCTCACCAAAGTTAATCTCATGTCCTTGTCCGGGACTAATGATTAAGTGACCCGTGAATTTCGTATCTTGATTCAAAGTAGTTATTAACTTTACCTAAAGATAGCCTTGGAGCCAAAATAACTTACTCATCAGCGGTATTACCGTGGCATCAAAAGGACATAAAACAGGTTTCTTCTCAGGATAAGCCTGTTCGATATAACGTAATAATTTATGATAAAGACGCATAAAAATTTGTGGGTCTCTTGTCTTGTTGGCCTTAGAAAACGTAGATAAGTCAACCCGTGTGCCCCCATGATTTAATTGGTAAAATAAGTCCCGTAAACTGTTGATTCCTTTGTCTAAAATAGCGGTAAACCAGATGAAACAAAATAAACGAGAATTTAAAACCGGATAGTCATAGGTCGGCAAGTCTTTGAGTAAAAATTTGACCATCCCCGCAAAAGAGTTGAATTTCATAGTTCATTAATTTTTGTGTTTGCATGGGTTAGAATACCATATTCTGACCCTACTTCTTCTGCCTTTATCTATCTTTCAACACTTCTGAGCCTACTCAATCTCAAGTGAGATCAAAGGTGGAACAGGGGTTGGGGATAAATAGGTGCGTTTGGTTGGAAAACCAGAGTCAAAGTAGCAATTAGTTGGAAATACCTGGCCGACACGTTCTGCGGTTATGCTTTTGGCAATTGACTCCATATAAATTCCTTTGTAACCATCCATAAAACCTGTTACTTGTAGTGCAAAAAAATGAGCAACTATACTCTTTTGTTCTCATATCGCAAATCAGCAGAACTGTCCTACGGTAACGCAACCATCGGTCGGCATGAGTCTGCTGGTGGCATTCCCAGCTAATTTGTGGATACCATCACAATTGGGCGTCAGCAGGCTAAGGGTTGTTGGTTTTGGCAAGCTGACCCTTGGGCGTGTCTTCTGAAATGAATTGGGACGCATGTGATCGGATATGACACCGATACTGGCCGTGTTGGCAGCAGCGGCAGCAGGTGGTTTCCGTTTGGCCCTGCCCTTACTTTTGGTACTGATTTTGCGGCGGGAAGATGGTTGGGAACAGGTGCCGATTTTGGGGCAGTTTTCCCCGGCTGTGACGCTGGGGATTCTCACGGGTTGGACGATTTGGGAGCTACTGGCACCGACCTATTCCTGGGGGATTCGCTTGGTGCAACCGCTACAGGTGCTGTTCAGTCCCCTGGTGGGTTGGATTTTGGGAGTCATGGCGGCGCAGTTGCTGGGAATTCCCCCAGCTCTATGGAATGGGATGGGATTGGTGGGGGGTGCCCTGGCTTTGCTGTTGCAACTGGTGCAGACGGGGTGGCTCTACCGGTGGGGCCGATTTCCTGCCTGGGTGATTTTGGTGCAGGATGGGCTGTGTAGTCTGCTGATTGTGTTTGCCCTGCGAGCGCCGCAGCAAGGGGGTCTCATCGCTCTCATGTTGTTGTGGTTGGCTTTGCGGGCTTCAAAGGATTGGCAGCGGCAGTTCCAGCGCCACCGTCGGCCCCAACCCCCGGATTAATTACCACTGGGGATAGCCAGTTTTGGGGTCCATCGGTTGATAACGTTCGGGGGGCGATAAATCCCCAGGTTTGGCTACCCGCCAGGCCACTTCCCCCCGTTTTTTACCCACCCGCACAAACACAAACCCGGAATCCTCAAACAATTCCCCGTGCTCTGTGATCGTCCGGGGGGCGACCCGCAACAGATGCGCTACTTCGGAAGTGCTCAAAATCCAACCGTTGCGATGGGCTTCTTCCAAGGTGCGCAGGTACTCAAGGGGGTCACTGGTGGTTTGCAGTTGGCTCAGACGTTGGACTACCGCATCCGCAATCACCCCGGCGGTGGAACGCATGCTGGTTACAACGGCACCGGCTACGGCATCAGCCACACTGCTAATCAGATGGGTGAGATTGACGGGAATTTCCGTGCGGTTGCGGCTCAGTTCCTTGGAAGCATTGGGTTCCTGGGCAAGAAAATCTTGAATGGTTCCCCCCTGCTGCAAATGGGCGTGCAACCGGTCTAGCCGTTCCAATTCCTCAGCTCTAATGTACGCCCGCCGATTAACCTTAAAGGGTTTGATGCCCAAGCCCCTGAGGCGGTTGTACAGGGCGTTGTGCCCCACTTGGTAGCGGTCCTCGAGCAGTTCAACCGGGAAACTATCAATGTAGGCATCCGAATCCCCCGTCGCCGGATCAACGCCGTTGTGTGCGGTAGGATGTCCGTTGGGGTGGGCGGTCATGGCATGCCTCGCTGGGGATGGGTCGTGGGAATTCCTATGTTGTTTCCCATTATTTATATTAGCAGTGGGGTAGCCATCGGCCAAGATTGGCCAGGAAAGATGTGTCCAGATCAGGTAGTGCTAATGGTACATTGAAACTCAGAAAGATGCGGGGATAGCCATGCCGTTTTCGATTGGGGAACTGTTAGGCAGTTTGCCGGAAGACAAGCTGATTGCTCCCAAGGTGTTGGCGAAAAAGCTCCTGTGTGAAGATGAAACCGACCGCATACGTTTGAAAATTGCCCTGGATGCCCTGACCAAGTTGGAGTTGGTGGCGGAGGAGTTTGGCAAGTACCGGCGGTTGCCCATGCCAGATGTGGTGACAGCTCGGTTGCGTTTTTCCCGAGGGAGTTTTTGGGCGGTTCAGGAGGAACCGGGGGCGGCGGATATTTATATTCCTGCCCGTTATCTGGGGACGGCTTGGCATGGGGATCGGAGCTTGGTGAAGGTGATGCGCAAGGGACGCAACCGCCGTAGCCCGGAAGGAGAGGTGTTTGTAGTGTTGGAACGGGCCGTCACGGCACTTTTGGCGCAGGTGCAAGCGACGGAAACGGGCTATGTGGCCAAACCCATCGATGAGCGGTTGAACGTCACGGTGGCTTTGCCGGAAACGGCGGCGGAGTATGTGGGGCAGTTGGTCTATGTGGGCATTACCCGTTATCCGCTGGCGCAGTTGCCTGCCCAAGGGGTGGTGAAGCGGGTTTTGGGGGCGGACATCCAGACGGCTGACCCGGCTACTTTGATGGTGTGTAAGTATCATTTGCTGCCCAATCCCCCGTCGGCTTTGCCCGGTCAATTATCCGTCCCTGTGCCTGGGGGGACCCAAGGGCCAGCAGCCCCCCGTCAGGATTATCGGGAACGGGCCGCGTGGGGGTTGACGACCCTAGCAGTTTCGTGGGAACCAGTGGCCGGGGGATACCGGTTGGGGATTCACATTCCCGATGCCACCGAGAGCATTCTCCCGGAAACGTTGACGGATTGGTATGCCGCTCAGCAGGGGGCGAGTTTTCAACTGGAGCACCTGCTGACGCCCATGACCCCGCCGGTTACCCTGGGCACGGAATGGCCAAGTATTTCCCTGTGGGTGGACATAGAGGCAACGGGTGCCATCGGCACGTACCGCATCGATCCGGGATGGGTGCGCGTAGCTGAAACGCCGCCGCCGGAAGTCGTCCAGGGGGTGACAGCCTGGATCAAACAGCGTCCCCAACGACCAACTTTGCCCTGGGAAGCATCGCTACCGATCCCGGACGAGCACTGGCATGGTTTACCGCTGGCGGTGAAGACGGACGTTGCCCAGGTAGAACAGGAGTTGGCGATTTTGGCGAACCATTTGCTGGCCAAGCACATGCAGGCGTTGCAACTGCCGGGGTTATTTCGGGTGCAAGCGCCCCCAGAACCAGAAGCCTGGGAACGGTATCGGTTTCTCTTGACGCAATTAGGACTGAACCCACCGGCAGCATGCGATATGGCGACGCTGTTGCCCTTAATTCAAACTCATGAACTGGCACCACTGTTGCAGGATTTGCTGCTGACCGTAATCAAGCCGCCTACCGACAGCCTGAGACCCGGTAGCCATGTGGGGGTGGGATGTGAACCGTACCTGCACGGGGTAGCTGCCTTTCACCGCTATAGCGACCTGTTTAACCAGCGGGTGCTGTGGGCGTTATTCACCCACGGGAAAGACCGGAAAAGTCCCCGATCCAAAGAGACTATTGACCCCCGTAGTAGCACCTGTCATGGGCGGGTAGATTGGCCGGTGCTGCCTGCGAGTATTCAAGAGGAATTGCAAAACCAGGCGCAACGCATCCTGACTCAACTACAAGAGCGGGAGCGTATCCATCGGCAAGCCTGGCAAGATTATCAGCAACTCATCTGGTTGCACCGGTGTCAATTGCTCCCTGGTCAAACCGTAGAGGGGTTGGTGGTGGGGGTGGAATCCTACGGCTTTTTTGTGGCCCTTAACCGGACCCCGCTCCAGGGTTTGGTGCATGTAACGACGTTGAAAGATGATTGGTATGAATTTCGCCCTGCCCAACAGGCATTAGTAGGACGTAGAACGGGTAACACCTTTGCAGTAGGTGCCACGGTTACAGTGGTGATCAAAGCCATTGATTATTATCGTCCCCATGTAGAGCTGATGTTGGTGCCACCAGTGCTCCAGGAAGCGTCCGATGTACCGACCCTGCCCCTAGAATCCTAAGCTGTGGGGGTGTACGCAGTACATTTTAGAATAACTCTCAAGCAACACAACGTCTCATAGGCTGGAGATATGAGCAACTGAAGCAGTGATGACAAAGGGTAATGGAATGACATCATCAAAAGCAAGCAATAGCGGCATCAAGAGAGTTAGAAACGTTTAGGCTAGTGGTTTTTCCGCTTCTTGGTGTTCAACGCAGTGTCTGTGAAATTGCGGCGAACAATATTTTTAATAATTGGTTTCCACTTTTAGCAGAATGGGCTAATCGTTGATCGCTGCGAACAGCCCATTGAGAGACTACGAGGTGATGAGGAAAAGTAACCGTTTTACCAAGGGGGAACGATAGGGTGGATATATAGCAGTCCTAAAAAGCGTGAGGACATAGCTGAGGGGTAAGAATATTGGCATGTGCGAAATCAGAAATGGTCGCGCTTTTAGGAGAATTTATCCAGGGTACTTCTGATGCGAGGGAACGGAAACGCGCCTTGGCATTGAGAAGGGCTATAGAAGGTAAACCTTACGGCGAGATGGCGGAATTATGAGGCGTCTATAAGTCATTTATTACGCGCTGGAAACAAGAATTCTATGAACAAGGTATTGCTGGACTTAAACTGAGTTATCGGGGTAGAAAAGGTTACCTGTCAGAAGTAGAAAGACAGGAGATAATTGACTGGTTAAAAACAAGAGATTACTGGATAGATAAATTAATAACTCATATCGAGGTGAATTACGATGTCATTTATCAATCTAAACAAAGTTATTATGACTTGTTCTCAGAAGCAGGCATTACTTGGAAGAGTTCTCAGAAAGTGAACCCCAAAGCAGAGCCAGAAGTTGTAAAAAAACAAGAAGAAATCCAAGAATTTATACGAGCTAATCAGTCTGAAATCGAGTCAGGACGCTTAGTTGTTCTCTTTTTAGATGCGTGTCATCTGTGTTGGCGCGATGTTTGTGGTTATGGGTGGGAACGCTCCGATATGAGGGTAGAGATTCCCATTGCCAATGAAAGAAGGAGACAGACTTATTTTGGGGCTTTAAACGATCAGACAAAAGAATTTATTCTACGGGAATAGTGCGAATAGCGCGAGTACTATTGACTTTGTGAAGTATCCGAGAGAGAAGTTTTGTGGGCAAAGGATGGTGTTAATTTGGGATGGAGCGGCCTACCACAAAGCACGAGAAATAAAAGCATATCTTGCCTGAGTAAACCGGGGCAAAGAGGAGAAGGAGTGGGAATTAACTGGTATTTTATTTGCGCCCAATTGTCCTCAGCAAAATCCTGTTGAAGATGTAGGGTTACATGGCAAGAATGTTTTGCGAAGTTTTTGGTACCGACTCAGGTCTTTCTCCGTTGCCAAATGGCTATTCAAGTTCGCTTTGAGTCATCAGAAATTTACTTTCCCTAGGACTGAAACACTTTTTCGTTTATTTGAACCCCCTATTCCCCCCTAAGCAATTGGGAGTACGTGAGGAAGAATATTTCCATCTTGTTCGCAAATAGGGATAAATTTTTTCTGAACTTTGTCAGTACCCCTCGGCGGTCAAGCGTGCCTCAAACTCCAACCAGGTCAGGTGTTGTTCCAAATAGCGGATGTTCTGGGGCTGGTAGGGGGCTTGGATGCGGTCAATCCAGAGAATCTCGGCAGTGGGGTCTAACATGGGCACATCCGGGTCAAAGGCCGTCGGACGGGTCAGGGAACTGGTAAATCCCTTGTAAATCAACAGTTCAGCCTCTCCCTGCTGATCCCGCACAGTTAAGCGCAACACTTCCCGCGGGTGGGAACGGCTATAGTTTTCCAGTCGCTCTTGCGGAGTTGCCATCGCCTAAGAAAGCGCTGTACGACCTTGTTTGGCTAAGCGCACCAGCAGAAAATAGGCCAGACAAAAGCCATACACAACCAAGCCTACAATACCCCAAAAGCCCAAATCCGCCGGAGAGGTCCCCCGATGAAATAACTCCCGATAGCCCCAAGGCGCTTCCAGCCACACCCGGCATTGACCATCGGCCAGCAGTGCATTTGTGGACTTCAACCCACACCCCAAAAAGGGCACCATCAGAACCGAACCCAATGCCGCCATCCAGGTAACCAGCCAGCGCCATAAATTCGTCACTCGCGCCAACCACCCCGGACGTTCTGCTATTTCCTCATTCACATCCAGCCAGAACCACAGACACACCGGGAGCAGCACTTGCGCCAACCAGGACGTGAAAAAACTTACCGGCAGGGCAGCAATCATCAAATACACTGTGATCATCAACAAACTCGCCACCTGCCAATAAATCCGCAATAGGGTAACGATGGCCCGTGCCCGCTGACTCCACGCCCACACCAACAACCCCAAAGGCGCAAACACATAAAATACAACCGCCAACCGGTAGTAGGTCCACACCAACGTCGCTAACCCGCCTGCCGTCATACCCCGGAGTACCTCACCGCATCTCTAGTTTAATGCAAGGATACCCTCATCCCCCTGCCGCCTCCGCGCGGTAGTATGAAGGAGTGTAAACATTAAAAAAGTATAAAAAAGTTCCTTCAATGCTTGGTTACACGTTGCGGTGGATCAAGGGGGTGGGGGAAGTCCCGGCCCAGCAGTGGAATGCGCTGGCGTTGCCCTTGGCGACCCCATTTTTGGAGTGGGAGTGGCTCAACCATTTGGAATCCTCTGGCAGTGCCACAGCAGCGACCGGTTGGTTACCGCACCATTTGACTCTCTGGCGAGGGGATACCCTAGTGGCTGCCGCACCCCTGTACCTCAAGGGACACAGTTACGGGGAGTTTGTGTTTGACCACCAATGGGCAGAGTTGGCCTACCGATTGGGGGAACCCTACTATCCCAAACTGGTGGGCATGACCCCGTTTACTCCGGCGGTGGGCTATCGGTTTTTGGTGGCACCGGGGGAAATCGGGGTGAATGAGCTGTTTTTGCAAGCCATTGACCGGTTTTGCCTGCAACAAGGAATTTCCAGTTGCCATTTTTTGTTTGTTGACCCCCAGTGGAGTGAGGCTATGGTTGCCTTGGGCTGCCATCGCTGGGTACATCACCATTACCTCTGGCACAATCACCACTACCGTTCGTTTGAAGATTATCTGGCCCACTTCAACGCCAACCAACGGCGCAATATCAAACGGGAACGTCAAGCGGTGCAAAAGGCGGGGTTACATATGCACACCTTTCATGGAGAGGCCATCCCGGAACATTTTTTCAGTATGATGTACGACTTGTACAGCAACACCTGCGACCGGTTTGTGTGGGGGAGTAAGTACCTCAACCGTGCCTTTTTCCAGGGCCTCCAGCGGGATTACCGGCATCGGTTGCTCTTCAGCGTAGCCTGTACCGAACGGGGTGCCAGTGAACCGGTGGGCATGGCGTTTTGTGTGGTCAAAAACCAGCACTTGTACGGACGGTACTGGGGAAGCTGGCAGCAGGTGGATTGTCTCCACTTTGAAACCTGCTATTACACCCCGATTGCCTGGGCGATTGAACAGGGCGTGCAGACGTTCGATCCGGGAGCGGGGGGACGGCACAAAAAACGACGGGGGTTTTGGGCCACACCCAATTTCAGCCTGCACCGGTTCTACACCCGACGGTTGGGAGCCATCTTACCGGAATACATCCAGCAGACCAACGAATACACATTGCAGGAAATTCAGGCGATCAACGAAAACATTCCCCTAAAGATGGCCCCCCCGCAAACCCAGGTTGCAGGGATGACCCTTTCCATCCAGAACGACCAGGAGTCCGAAGCGCTTGACTGACCGGAAAAATGGCAGTACAGGCCCCGGCAGCTTGGGGATAAGCCGCTCTGGGTCAGGGTGGTAATAAGCTCCACTGCTAACTCAAGGGCAATGGGTTCTGCGGTGTTCGCATCCCAGCAGGGTTATACACCTACGGTGGCGTGGAGCGCTATGGCGTCCCCTTCATCCGTATATGGAGTAGCAAGGCCACCAGCTCGCAAGCCCAAGCAGAAGGAATCCTAGGAGCTGTGAAACAATCCCCCTGCTTTAGATACAGGGAGGACGTCCATCAGGGTTGAATGGCCAGCAATTCCACATCGAAGTACAAGGTGGCATTGGGGGGAATCACGCCGCCTGCACCCTGTGCCCCGTAGCCCAACTCTGGGGGAATTTCCAACCGACGCTTGCCCCCGACTTTCATGGTGGCGATTCCCTCATCCCAGCCTTTGATCACCTGCCCCACACCTACCCGGAACCGAAAGGGTTGGTTGCGCTCGTAGGAACTATCGAATGTTTGGCCGTTGCTGAGAGTCCCTACGTAATGCACCACCGCCGTTTGCCCCCGTTGGGGACTGGCTCCCTTCCCAATTTGCAGTTCTTGGTAGCGCAGTCCGGAAGGCGTGATGATCCAGTCATCCAGGGTGGTGCTGGGTTTGGGACTTGCTGCCGCTGGCGGTTGGTCGGGCACGGTTTCCGTCATGGCCAGTGCCGGGGGTGTGTTGCGGCTGTCAATCATCTGAGCAACCAAAAGCACCAGCGCACTCAGGAGAAACACCACCAAACTAATTAAAATGGCGGGCATGTGGTCCATAACTTTGGATTCATGAATGGGTTTGGGTTCCCGCCGTCCAACTGTTCAGGTATTCCACCTGGGTGGGGGTGAGGGTATCAATTTCAATCCCCATCGCCTTGAGTTTCAAGCGGGCAATTTCTCGGTCGAGCCGTGCCGGAACTGGGTAAATGCCAGGTGCCAGTTGGCCTTGGTGTTTCACCAGATATTCACAGGCCAGGGCTTGGTTGGCAAAGCTCATATCCATCACGCTGGCAGGATGGCCTTCAGCAGCAGCTAAATTGATCAACCGTCCCTCCCCCAACACAATAATGGCCTTGCCCGATTTGAGGCGGTATTCCTGGACAAAAGGCCGCAAGGGAATGACCTCCTGGCTCAATTCCGCCAGGGTTTTCAGGTCAATTTCAATGTCGAAATGCCCAGAATTGGCCAGTATGGCCCCGGATTTCATCAATTCAAAATGCTCCCGCCGAATGACGTGCTTATTTCCCGTCACCGTGATAAACACATCCCCCACCTGGGCAGCCGCGTGCATGGGTGCCACCTGAAAACCATCCATCGCTGCTTCCAGTGCCCGCACCGGATCGACTTCGGTGACCATCACCCGTGCCCCCAAGCCCCGTGCCCGCAGAGCCGTGCCTTTGCCACACCAGCCGTAACCTGCCACCACCACCGTTTTCCCGGCAATCAGGGTATTCGTCGCCCGGATGATCCCATCCAGAGTTGATTGCCCCGTGCCGTAGCGATTGTCAAAAAAGTGCTTGGTATCGGCATCGTTGACATTCATAGCCGGAAATGCCAAGACCCCGGCAGCCAACATGGCCCGCAGACGCACCACCCCCGTCGTCGTCTCTTCCGTCGTGCCGATGATTTCCCGCACCTGTTGCGGTCGTTCCTGCACCAGAGTCGCCACCACGTCACCGCCGTCGTCAATGATGATTTGGGGGTGATGGTCCAAGGCCCGCCGCACATGACGCAGGTAGGTCGCCGTATCTTCCCCCTTAATGGCAAACACAGGAATTCCGTGATCCACCACCAAACAAGCCGCCACATCATCCTGGGTGGACAGGGGATTACTGGCAATCAACAGGGCATCAGCGCCCCCTGCCTGCAACGTCAACGCCAAATGAGCCGTCTCCGTCGTCACATGGCAACAGGCCACCAACCGAATCCCTTGCAGGGGTTTTTCCGCTGCAAACCGTTCCCGAATCTGCGCCAAAACCGGCATCTCCCGGCTAGCCCAAGCAATGCGCTGGCGGCCCAGGGGAGCCAATCCCACATCCTTCACATCACAATCCACACAGGCAGTCGTCGCCGTCATAAAAACCCTCAATATTCCCAAGGTCACTGGCAGTGGCTCAGTCAGCCATGCGTCCTTCTAGGGTACACCAAAGCAGCCCCCGGTTGGGTTAGGATGGGCTTGGAGAAGCCAGCAATCCTCCATGATGCAGCGGCACAGCCGTATCTATATTGCAGGTCACCGGGGTTTGGTTGGGTCCGCCATCCACCGGGAACTGCAACGCCAAGGGTACACCCAGATACTAACTGTTTCCCGGGCGGAATTGGATTTGCGGGATAACCAGGCAGTGGGGGCATGGTTTGAACGTCATCAACCAGAATACGTCTTTCTTGCGGCGGCCAAAGTCGGGGGCATCTTGGCCAATAGCACCTATCCGGTGGATTTTCTCCAAGATAATCTGCAAATTCAAACCAACCTGATCCAACACAGTTACCGCACCGGCGTCAAAAAACTCTTATTTCTCGGTTCCTCTTGTATCTATCCCAAATTTGCCCCCCAACCCATCAAAGAAGAATATCTGTTAACCGGTGCCCTAGAACCCACCAACCAATGGTATGCCATTGCCAAAATTGCCGGGATCAAACTCTGTCAAGCCTACCGCCAGCAATACGGCTGGTCTGCCATTTGCGTCATGCCCACCAATCTCTATGGCCCCGGCGACCGTTTTGACCTGCACAATGCCCATGTCTTACCCGCTTTGATCCGCAAATTTCACGAAGCCAAAATCCACCAGCAACCTCAGGTCACCATCTGGGGCACCGGCACCCCCCGGCGGGAATTTTTGTATGTGGAAGACTTGGCAGCAGCCTGTATTTTTCTCATGCAAAACTACGATGAACCCGAAATTATTAATGTGGGCACAGGTGAGGATTTAACCATCAGTGAATTAGCCCACCTCATTCGTAAAATTACCGGCTATTCAGGGGAAATTGTCTATGACCCCAGCAAACCCGACGGCACTCCCCGCAAACTCTTAGACGTTTCTCGCATTCACCGCCTGGGCTGGCAAGCCCAAACCCCTTTGCCCCTGGGAATTGAAAAAACCTACGCCTGGTACGTAACCCATGCCCAAGGGAATTCGTAAATCCGACCTGCCGCAAAAAATCTGCCCCGTTTGTGGCCGTCCCTTCACCTGGCGCAAAAAATGGGCCGACTGCTGGGCTGATGTTAAATACTGCTCTGAACGCTGCCGCCGTCGCCGTCAATCGGCCAATTCCTGACCGGTCAAGCGCAAAAACACATCCTCTAAATTCGCCTGTCTGCGGCTCAAACGGGTACTGGGCAGTGCCTGTAGTGCCTGCCACAAAGGCGCATCGTGATCCGGCAAGCTGACCACAAACCCCTGTCCCAAAGGCCGCCACCATACCCCCGCCGCTTCTGCCAACCGTTGCACCACCTCCTGATCCACCCCCTCAATTTCCGCCACTTCCGCCCCAATAATCCGCCGAATCAAATCCGCCGGTGCTCCCTGATCCACAACTACCCCTTTTTGCAACAGCAACAACCGATCCGATAACCGCTGTGCTTCATCCATGTAATGGGTCGTTAATAAAACACTACACCCCGCCTGTTTCAGGGTGGCAATGCTGCGCCAAAACTCTTGACGGGCATCCGGGTCCAGCCCCGTGGTTGGTTCATCCAGAAAGACAATTTTGGGATGATGGACCAGCGCCCGTGCTAAGACCAAACGCCGCTTGAGTCCGCCCGAAAGTACATCTACCCGTTGGTGGGCATAGGCTGTCAATCCCGCCTGATCCAACAATTCCCAGGCCCGTCGTTGGGCCGTTCGCCCTGTGATCTTGTAATGGTGGGCAAAAAACACCAAATTTTCCAGCACTGTGAAATCGGGGTCCAGATTATTTTCCTGGGTGACTACACCTAGGATGCGGCGCACCTGCCGTCCTTGCCGATGGACGTTGTAGGAACCGACTTGAACCAATCCCCGACTGGGGATCACCCCGCCGTAGAGCATACCAAAGGTTGTGGTTTTCCCAGCGCCATTGGGTCCCAATAAGCCCAAAATTTCCCCTGGCTGGAGATGCAACGTTACCCCCTGCACCACTGCCCGTTCGCCGTAGTATTTCCACAGATCCTGCGCTATCAATTCCATCGCCAGTTCCGCTGGTGATCCAACCCTTTCAGACTAACACGATTGATCCCGATGTGGGTGATCGGGCGGTGAATACTCAAATGATCAAAAAGGTAATGTAGAATTATTTTTGGGACGCAGCGAAGGAGTTTGCTGGTGCGTATGAGTTCAGCCTATGCCCAACCGCCGGAAAAATGTGTGAGCGCCACGTTCAAAAGTCAAGAAAAGTTGCAGGATGCGGTGCAAAGACTGCTGCATCGGGGGGTGCCCAGGGAACGGCTTTCTGTTATTGGGCGTAATTTTCAAACCGAAGCACGGATTACGGGCTTTCTGACTCGCAAAGATGTGATTTTGGATGGTTTAGCGACGGGAGCGTTGTACGGTTCTCTTTTTGGTTCAGTTTTGAGTTTGTTAAGCGGGGTGGGGGTTTTATTTATTCCTTTAATTGGTACGGTGGTGGCGGCGGGTCCTTTGGCGGCGGCGTTGTTGGGTGCTACCACGGGGGCAATTTATGGCGCTTTGGGAGCAGGTTTGGGTTCAGTTTTGATGTCTTTGGGGATGCCCCAGCAACAGGCGGCAATTTATCAAACCCGAGTACAAGCAGGGGAATTTTTGTTGGTCGTAGAAGTACCAGCGGCCAAGGCGGGGGAAATTTTTTTGCTGTTACAGGGAGCAGGTGGTGAGGAAGTAGCTATTTCCGATATGCAAATTCCGCAGCAGGGGGAAGGACCCTTGCCCAGCACAGACCACATTTCCCCGGAAATGCGGGCCGATTTATCCGAAGAGGCTCAAGAAACCTTTGTCCATAGTTACAATCAAGCCATCCAAGAGTCGGCAGAACCGCATCATGCGCTGCTACGGGCTTGGGAGCGGGTAAAACAGTTATTTGATCGGGATGACCGAGGCGTTTTTTCCAAGCGGAAATGAGCCATGATTTACTTACCGGTAACACTGTTATTGTTTCTCCTATTCCTGCTTACTTTTCCCTTTTTGTGGTTGGTGATCACCCTGGATGCAGTGCAGGTAGCGGTGGCAAAATTGGGTTTCTCCCCCCAAGCATCCCTACTCCTATTTCTCTTGGTTTTGCTGGGTAGCACGATTAATATTCCCCTGTATGAACGGGTTTCCCGGGTGACTTATTGGCCAGAGTGGCTGGATTTGTGGACGATGCGTTTCTTTTGGGGGATTCCCATCCAAAAAATTCAACAAAAAACGGTTGTGGCGCTGAATGTGGGCGGGGGAGTGATTCCCACGATTTTGGCGTTGTATCAGTTTAGTCGGGCTAATCCCTGGCACATCCTAGCGGTCACCGGCATTGTCACCGGAGTGAGTTACTATTCGGCGCAGGTGGTGCCGGGCATTGGCATTCAAATGAATGCTTTGGTGGCTCCTTTAACAGCGGCCATGACGGCCATGTTACTCACCGGGGGAATGGCAGCGGCGCCTGTGGCCTTTGCAGGGGGTGTTTTAGGCACGTTAATCGGGGCAGATTTATTGCATTTGCCGCAAATTGAACGCATGACACCGGGGGTTTTGAGTATCGGTGGAGCGGGGGTGTTTGATGGCATTGCCTTGTGTGGTTTATTTGCTTTACTCCTCACCTAAAAAAAGTTGGGACATGACCAAGCATTTTGCCGGGCTGCGAGATGGAATCGGTCAAATTCCTCCAATCCTACTTTGACTCCGGCTGGACTCATCAGACACTGTGCTATTAACAAAACGCCGGTCGTGACCCGGAAACCCTACTTCACCGTCTATTAGGACGTTTGGTGCTAATACGTATGAGGATTAGCCCTGCCTAAGCCACGCGAACTTCTAACATTTCTCGTTGCTTTATTTGCTCATAGCCATCATGGTAGTTTATTGGGGAACTCACGGCCTACTTAGCTCTGCCAAGCAGTTAAGAACCTTGGGAAAGGCTTTGTTGCCACTCCTCCGGGGTCAGGGTTTTCATCGTCAGAGCATGCAGTTCATTGGTCGCCAAAACACTTTGCAGTGCCTGATACACCAACTGATGCCGTTGCACCCGGCTTTTGCCCCCAAATGCCGAAGACACAATCACCGCCTGCCAGTGGTCACCGCTACCAGTTAAATCCTGAACTTCCACCTGGGCGTCAGTCAGATGGCTTTGAATCAACTCGATCAGACTTTGGGGCGATAGCATCGGAACACACCAGGCCAAACCAGAACTAACCCTATTATGCCAGGTGCCAGAGCGACCCCAACCCGCCGATCGCGAAAATTTCGTAACGTACTATATTAAAAAATAAAAAAGACCCTTTATTGCTACGACATTGTTACAGCGACTGGCAGCCCTGATTGTTCGTTGGTGGTCCGATTTCACGCTGCAAACTCGGTTGATGGCAGCGGCAACCCTGGTCGTTTCCCTGCTGATGAGTTTGCTCACCTTTTGGGCAGTTAACAGCATTCAGCAGGATGCCCGCATGAATGACACGCGGTTTGGGCGGGATTTAGGGTTGTTGTTGGCTGCCAATGTTGCGCCTTTAGTTGCTCAGGATAACCGCACGGAATTAGCACGACTGTCGGAGAAATTCTACAATAGCACTGCCAGTATCCGCTATATTTTGTACGCCGATAGTCAGGGAGAAATCTATTATGGCATTCCCTTTTCCGCCGTAGAGGTGCAAAATTCACTCACCTTAAGACGGCGCATCCAACTGCCGGAATTGGCCGATCCCGATCAGACCTTTGTTCGCCAACATTTGACCCCCGATGGTTTGATTGCGGATGTTTTTGTGCCCCTGATTCAAGATGGCAAATATCTGGGCATTCTAGCCTTAGGGATCAATCCGAACCCCACGGTCTTAAGTGCTTCTTTGCTAACCCGCAATATTACCTTGGCAGTATTTATCTCCATCTGGGTTCTTGTTATTTTGGGTGGAGTGTTTAATGCCGTGACCATCACCCGTCCAATTCGGGAATTACTCATAGGTGTTAAAAATATTGCCTCTGGAAACTTTCGCCAGCGGATTGACTTACCTTTTGGCGGTGAATTTGGTGAGTTAATTGCTAGCTTCAATGAAATGGCAGAACGGCTGGCTCATTATGAAGAACAAAATATCGAAGAATTGACTGCTCAAAAAGCTAAACTCGATACCCTCATGTCCACCATTGCTGATGGTGCCATTCTCTTAGACCGGGAATTAAAAATTGCTCTGGTCAATCCCACGGCTGAGAAAATTTTCGGTTGGTCTGGTCAAGAAGTCTTGGGCCAAGTTATTGTTAATGTGTTACCAGCACCGGTAGCAGAAAAAATTAGTCAACCCCTAGAAGAAATGGCTCGGTGTGGGCAAGGGAGTGGGGAACCCAGTGAGTTTTGCATTAATCTGGAATCTCCGTACAAATGCACTGTAAAGGTATTATTGACCGCTGTTTTTGACCAAGTACGAAATCAGTTGCAGGGTGTTGCCATTACCATCCAAGATGTGACTCGCGAAATGGAATTAAACGAAGCTAAGAGCCGTTTTATTAGCAATGTCTCCCACGAACTGCGTACCCCTCTATTTAATATTAAATCCTTTATTGAAACCCTCTATGAATATGGTCACAGTTTAAATGAAGAACAAAAGCGGGATTTTTTGGAAACAGTCAACCGGGAAACCGACCGTCTAACCCGCTTGGTGAATGATGTTTTAGATATTTCACGTTTAGAATCTGGCAAACCATACCCCCTGGCTCCTACTTCCCTGAGTGCCATTATTGACCAAACCCTACGGGCGCATCGTCTCACGGCTAAAGATAAGGGAATTCATTTATCAGCCGTCGTTGAACCCGATTTACCAGATGTCATCGGACATTACGATTTGCTGGTGCAGGTCTTAGCTAATTTGGTAGGAAATGCCCTCAAATTTACCCCAACCGGTGGCTATGTGATTGTATGGGCGTATCCTTGGGAAGGACGGGTGCGCGTAGAAGTCAGTGACACGGGAATTGGCATCCCACCGGAGCATCAAAAAGCAATTTTTGGGCGGTTTTTCCGGGTGGAAAATCGGGTGCATACTTTGGAAGGAACCGGATTAGGTTTGTCCATTGTGCAAAGCATCCTACAAAAGCATCACACGGATATTCATTTAATTAGTGAAGTCGGCATTGGCAGCACTTTTTGGTTTGATTTGAACCCGGCCTGATGTCTGAATTTTTCTCCGTTATGAGGGATGTAGCGTTTATGGTTTCAACCAAATTCCTGCTCAATGATGCGCCAGCGGGTGGCAATCACACCTGGTTCCAAGCTCAAGCGACTGACAATTTGCTCCATCAAGGCATCGTCCCGCTCTTGGGTGATTAAATCGGCTTCAATACGGACGCGGTCGGGATAGTTTTCCACATCCTCACTGTAAAGAGAGCGCAACCGGAGTTTGCCACTGGCTGCCGTTTGCAGGAGCAATGCCCGCACATGGGTTTCCGTTTGAGCACGGCAGATCACCTCACACCGGTAACAGAGTTCCAATTCTGTGCCCTTGAGGGGTTGCTGGTTGATGCGATAGCCCAAAGGACGCAATAGTAAGTTGGCTACCAGCACAGTAACTGCTCCCACGCTGGCATGAAACAAAAATCCTGCGCCTGCTAAGGCCCCGATGGCAGCAGCACACCACAAGGTTGCGGCTGTGTTCAACCCTCGCACCGTCAGCCCTTCCCGCAAAATCACGCCGCCCCCCAGAAAGCCAATGCCAGAGACCACCTGCGCTGCCACCCGAGTTGGGCTGGAATCTCCCGGCGTCAGCACTGAGAGCATGACAAAAAGAGCCGCCCCCGTTGCCACCAAAGTATTGGTTCGCAAACCAGCCATGCGCTGCCGCCACTGGCGTTCTAATCCCAGGGCTGAACCGAGGAGAAAGGCCACCCCTAGCCGAATGACAAACTCTAGCTGGGTCATAGGCGATGCCAATAGGCCAACTGGAGCATTCTAACCTAAAGTCCACGACTCCCAAGGGCAACGCCCCCCATTCTCAACGGGTGGAATGGCTATGGCAACTGGGCAGAACGCACGCATCCCACAGAATCAATGGCGGGGTCGGCGTTGTTGGGGCACTCCCTGGTGCAGCAGCACCACCACAACAAAGTAAATCAGGGCGTAGTACCCAATGAAAATAGCGGCAACAGCAAAAAGGGCGGCCAAGGGATTTTCTAAGACATTGAAATTCATGCGACTATCTCCTAGGCAATCAGTGAACAAGCGGGAAGAAAAGCCAGGTGTGGTTTTAGGGCAGCCCGTGTCCCGGCAGCAAAACCCCTACAACCACTTACCAAAGGTGCGGATGTAGAAGCCCTTGAGGTATTGGGTCAACAGGCAATAGGAGCCAAGAATGAACCACAGCCACAGGAAATATCGAGCCGGTAGCGGTACCATCCCCAAGCCTGCCCCCAGCGGTGTGAACGGTA
>Ga0272447_1001039_pt1 | contig 18691 bp, 17 predicted proteins | sample YNPCB0133_FD_194589 | JGI IMG/M metagenome (GOLD analysis project Ga0272447, IMG submission 194589) | Hot spring microbial mat communities from Yellowstone National Park, WY, United States - YNP-CB-013-3 | ecosystem: Environmental > Aquatic > Thermal springs > Hot (42-90C) > Sediment | place... | reverse complement strand
ACGTCCGCGATCTGCATCACGTTGGGGCCCGCCAGGGGGTTCGGACCGGAGGAGGCCTCGTAGGGCGGGACCGCGCCCCGTTCGAAGACCCGGAGGTACTCCGCCCGGTAGCCCTCCGGGTCGGTCTCGACCTCCTTCCGGAACGCCTGCAGGTGCGTCAGCCCGTCTTCCAGCTCCAGTTGCTCCAGGCTCTTCTGAAGCCGCAGCACCGACTCGCCGCAGACGGTCCCCTGGGATGTGGGACCGAGCAGCTTCGCACACGCCCCGTAGGCCACGGCCCTGGCGAGGAGATGGCGCGCGGCTTCCGTCTGCACGGTCACGCCTCCAGCCGCAGCCGGCCCAGCAGCGTGATGGACTTGCGGGCACCGCGGTCCTCGTGGGCGCCCTGCCACACCGCGAAGGCCACCGCGTAGGTGCCGCCCGGGACCAGGGAGACCTCTTTGGCGTCCGCGGCGCGGAGGGGCTTCCTCAGCACCACCCGCCACCGTCCGTCCTTCCACACGCCCCGCCCTGTGGCGTTCTGCGTGGGGAGCTGTTCCAAGGTCCCCGCGCCCTGCGCCACGAGCTTCTCTATGGGAGTGGTCTTGCGTGGCTGGGAGAGGGGATTCCCCGCGTACCATCCCGGCAACCACTCGCGGGCGTCCGCGGGATACCCGTCGGGCAGCTTCGGACGGTCCACCCCCACCAGCGGCGGGTAGAAGTCGAAGGCTACGTTGGGGAACGCGGTCTCCAGGTCCTGGAAGCCGGCCTCCAGGTCCCGCTGCCAATCCGCCCGCCAGTGCAGCATGGTCGCGGGCGTCTTCAGAGTCCCCATCATCCACTCCGTGGCTCCGGCTCCCCGGGGGAGCAACATGACCCCGCAGCCGTCCTTGAACTCCCGGGCCTTGACAGCACGCCAGTCAGGCCGCGGATCCCGCCACTCCACCAGGAAGCCAATGCGCTCTCCGTCGTGCAGGGACCGGACCCGTACGGAAGGCACAGAGGGCCGCATCTTGAAGGGGTAAGCCATGGCCTGGCCGAGGAGGCGGATCTCCGCGGCGCGCGCCCGCCGCCACGCCTCCGCCTCCGGGTCCACGGGGAGGGGAGAGGGGACGCGGACGGCGAGGACCTCCGGTGGCTGCACGTCCTGCGCGCGGGCGGGCGTGGGCAGGGCCAGGGTCCCCAGGGCCGCGAGCCCCACCAGGGCTTCTCGTCGGGAGAGCTTGCGCGTCATGGCCCACCTCACGTGACGTTGTACCGGTAGACGCGGTGCTGCGGGTCGTACGCGGGCCGGACCATAGTCGGTTCCCGGAGCGGCACCCGCACCACCTCCTCACCGCGCTCGTCGTAGCCGTACGCGTGGCCGCGGTGGACCCGGAAGCGGTGCACGATGCGGTCGGTGCTCACCGCCAGCAGGAGGACGCCCAGGAGCTCCTCGTCGCCTCCTTCCATGGCCTTCCGGTAGGTGGCCACCGCGTGCTCCACTCCCGGGCCGAACAGCATCTGCAAGAACCGCACGTTCCCCACGTGCACGGGCGGGATGTAGTACACGTTGGCCTCCAGACCCAGCTGGGGCAGCAGGGGCAGGGCGACCTTCCGGACGTGGACGAGGAAGTCCACAGGGTTGTCGGCTCGGGCCCGGTCCGGGGTGCTCACGAAGCCGAAGGTCCGGATCTTCCCGATGCAGTTGCGCATGCAGCGGGGCTGGATCCCCCGTTCCAGCGCGGGGAAGCACAGGACGCACTTCTCGGACACCCGGGTGGTGTGGTTGTAGAAGACCTTCTTGAAGGGGCAGTTCTTCACGCACTCCCGGTAGCCGCGGCAGCGCTGCTGGTCCAGCAACACGATGCCGTCCTCCGGACGCTTGTAGATGGCGGTCCGGGGGCAACTCGCCAGACACGCCGGGTACGTGCAGTGGTTGCAGATGCGGGGCAGGTAGAAGAACCACGCGTCGTGGGGCAGGCGGAGGTAGAAGCGGTCCTGCGTGAGAGGCAGGTTCGTCTCGTCTTCGCCGCGGTTCGGGTAGGCGTAGTCCAGGTCCTCGGGAAGGTACCCCAAGGCCCGTTCCCCGCTGGGAGCAGCCTCGAACAGGGTCTTGCCGCGGTAGACGTTGCCGTCCCACGCATGAGGCCCCAGCAGCTCCAAGACCCGGACGTCCCAGGCGAGAGGGTACGAGCCCCACGGCTTGGTCTCCACGTTGTTCCAGAACATGTACTCCTGTCCCTTGCCCGAGGTCCACGTGGTCTTGCAGGCCATGGTGCAGGTCTGGCAGGCGATGCACTTGTTGGTGTCGAACACCGCGGCGGCCTGCCTTTGCGGCCTTCGGCCCTCGAAGGGGTAGTCCATCTCGCGGCCGATCTGCCAGTTGTACACCTTGGGCATGGCTACCTCCGCTTCAGGGTGATGAACTGGCCGCTCAGGTACCGGCGCAGGGCGGCGGACTCGAAGCCCGGCCGGAACCCCACGGCCGCAGGCGTCCACAGCCCCTTCCCGTCCTCGCCCCCCGGCTCTGCCCGGCCGGCGGATCCGCACGTAGCTCTCCTTGGGGGCCCCCACGGTGCAGTGCACGTCCAGGGCGAAGCCCTTCCCCAACACCTGCCCGATGGGGTCCTTGCGGACGAGGCTGTCCGTCTGCAAGGTGGGCCGCAGCCAGGCGCGGGTGATGGACTGGTGGCTGCCGTAGCGGTAGGCGGCCTGGTAGTTGGTGCGGGGGTTCTTAGCCAGACCGTCGGGCCGCTTCTCGTGGCCTTCCACGCTGCCGTGGGTGGCGATGTAGAAGTGGAACCACGCCCGCCCCGTTCCTGACATGATGCTGGGGTAGTAGCGGGCCCGCACCAGCCACCTGAAGATCCGGCGCTCCTCCGGCTTGCGCTCGTGGCCCACGAAGGGACGGTCCTGGGGGTCCGCCTCACACCACACGTAGTCCCCGTCCGCGATGCCCAGGCGCTTGGCGTCCTCGGGATTGAGGTCGATGTACCCCTCGCTGACCCAGGGCTTGCGGCGGTCGTGGCGGTAGAAGTCCCCAAACGGCCCCCAGAAGACCACGTCCAGGTCGGTGCTGGCTCCCGTGGAGTGGCACGCGTGGCGGTACTTGGGCGTGATCAGCACGTGCGTGTAGCCGAGTTTGCGCAGGGGGTGGCGGCTGCGGGCCACCTCCTCCGGGCTGCGGATGACGTTGCGGACCTGCCGGACCTCCGTGCGGAGGTCGTCGGGCCGCAGGCCGTACGCCTCCGGCGGGGCCGGCCGGAGGGCCGGGTGGGGCTTGGCCACGATCACGTTGGGCTCGTGGTGGGTGCCGTCCACGGGCTCCCGGTGAACCGGCAGGTTCTCCCCGTACTCGATGAACTCGTCTTCCTCCCGGTAGAACTCCAGCCGGCCCGTCTTCGTGTACCACGGCTTGCTCTCCTGGGTCTGCTCCCAGCCCACCACCTTCGGGCTCGTGCGGCTCAGCAGGTACAGGGGGGTGCCGTTCCGGCAGCTGTCCAGAAGCTCCTGGAAGGTGTACCCGCGGGTGGTGTTGCCGGCCCGGAAGGCCCGGTCGATGTACACCTCGGGCTTCCCTTCCAGGACGAAGTGCCAGTAGTCGCGGAAGCGGCGGTCCCCCGTGAGCTCCGCGAGCTTCGCCGCCACCCCCGCCCAGCACTGCAGGTCGTCCCGGGTGTCGAAGAGGCGGGGCAAGGGGGAGGGGGGCCAGGCCTGCAAGAAGGGTTGGTCACGGACCCGTACACGTCGGGGAGCTTGCGCTCGGCCCAGCTGTCCACCGCGAAGACCACGTCCGCGTACTCACAGGTGGCGGTCCAGAACCAGTCCGCCACCACCAACATCTCGATCTTCGGCAGGGTGTTGACGATGACGTTGTGGGCCCACTTGGCGTTGCCCAGGATGGAGTTGGAGAGCGCCCACATGGCGGACTTGGTGGGCGTGGGCATGTGGGTCTTCCCCGTGAACTGCCGGTTGCCCACCCGCAGGGGCCGGTCGTCGTAGTTGAAGTAGTGGGCGGACTCGCCCTTCACGTACGCCCGGGTGCGGGCGGGGCGGGCGGGGTCCAGCTCCGGGTGGAAGGGGTCCTCGTTGATGTACTGGACGATGCCGGGCAGCAGGGCGAGGCGGTAGTTGCCCGCGTAGCTCCCCACGGTGCCTCCGAAGTGGCCGATGTTGTTGGTGAGGGCGGCGACGAGGATGACGGCCCGGTCCTTGAGGTCGTTGTTGAAGAAGTGGTTTGGCCCCATGCCCGTGACGAACAGGGTCTTGGTCTTGTTCTGCGCGATCTGCCGGGCCAGGTTCACCACCGCCTCCGCCGGCGCCCCCGTGATGCGGCTCGTGTTCTCGGGGGTCCAGGTGTCCAGGAGGTACTGCTTGAGGAGGTCGAACACCGGGCGGACCCGCACCCGCTGGCCGTCCCGGAGGGTGACCTCAAACTCGCCCTCCAGGGCCGGGTCCAGGCCCGCGGCCGCGAAGTGGCGGCCCACCTGGTCCCGGCTCACCGCCTTGGGGGAGGAGGTGCGCAGGTCCCACACCACGAAGTCGTCCCACTCCTCCCGGAGGGCTTGAGGCACGAGCTGCGCGTCCTGCTCCGCGGGAGGGGGCGTGGGTTCCCCGGGACGCAGGACCCGGGTGGCGTTGTGCAGGGGCGCGGGCTTGTAGTCCGGGAAAATGTCCCTCGCCCGCAGCTCCTTCAGGGTGTCCATGCGCACCAAGAGGGGCAGGTCGGTGAACTGCTTGACGAAGGCCTCGTCGTACAAGCGCTCCCGGACCAGCACGTGGGCCAGGCCCAGGGCCAAGGCCGGGTCCGTGCCGGGGCGGATCAGGATCACCTCGTCCGCCTTGGAGCTGGTGGACTGGTACTCCGGCGCGATGGTGACCACCTTGGCTCCGTGCAGCTTCGCCTCCGTGAGCCAGTGGCCGTCCGGCATCTTGGTGGCGATCCAGTTCTTGCCCCACAGGGTAATGAGGCGTGCGTTCTCCGCGGTGTACAGGTCGAAGTCCAGGGTCTGCTGGCCCGTCACCATGGGGTGTCCGGGCGGCAGGTCCGTGTGCCACGAGTAGCTGTCCCAGTGGCGGCCCCCCTTGGCTTCCTCGGGAGTGACTTTCCGCACGTAGGCGTCAAGGAGGGCCATCATGTTGGCCATGCGGTACAGCCCGCCCACCCGGAAGGGCGCGATGAAGGGCATCCCGCCCCGGAACTTGAGGGTCCGGGTCCCCGCGCCTTCCAGGGCGTCTACCATGTCGGGATCGTAGCCCTGGCGGAGCAGGCGCTGCTTGCCTTCCTCCCCGGAGTAGGTCTGCGCGATGTTGAGGAGGGCCTTGGCCACGTACGCAAACGCCTCGTCCCAGCTGACCCGGACGAACTCCTCCTTGCCCCGGCCCTCGAAGTACTGCGCGGGGGGCCTGCCCGTGACGGGGTCCCGGGGGAATCCCGCGTCCACCCACGCCTTGAACCCTTTCCGGACCATGGGGCCCTTCACCCGACGGTCCGAGTAAAACCGGCGGACGTACGCGAGGCCGCTGATGCAGATCCGGGGGTCCCACCGGGCGGAGGCCCGGTTGCCGTACAGGTCCGTGGCCTTCCCGTAGCCGAAGCTGGGGTCCGCGTACACCACCACCCCGTTCTTCACGTTGGCCCGCAGCAGGCAGCCGTGGGTGTCGTTGGGTGCGCACAGGTAGTGGAAGGTGAAGTCGGGGGTGTACAGCTCGCGGTAGACCTTCTCCCAGCCCCGGTTGGGGTAGCGTTGCAGAGGATTCAGGCCGGGCTCCAGGGGCTGCAGGACGGAGAAGGCGACCAGCTCCTCGGGGATCTCCAGACCGAGGGCGGCTGCGGCGGCGGGGAGGGAAGCCAGGAACTCCCGGCGGGTGAGGCGGAAAGTCGTACCCAAAGGATCCACCTTCTCCGGACACTTCGAAAACACGTCGGGCAGCTCCCCCCACCGGTCTTTCGGATCCTTCGGCTCCCCTGTATCAGTTCCCCAGACGGCGCACCATCGGTCGAAGACCCGATTTTCCCCGTGCCTCGAAGAGCCCTCCGACAGCGGTGGAGCCTTACAACACGCCCCGGGCGACCAAGGAGGATACCGCGGCCAGGCCGGCGCGGGCACCCAGGTAGAGGCCCGCGGCGTACAGGTAACCTTCCACCCGCAGGGTGGCCACCGCGCTCCAGAAGCCGGACACGTTGCAGCCCACCGCGATCCACACCGCCACCCCCATGAGCAGTCCGCCCGAAAACCCCACGAGGGCCTCTCGGAGTCGCCACGGCGCGAACCCCATGAACTCGCCCGCCAGCAGCGCGGAAACCAGGCTTCCCAGGATCAACCCCACGTCCAGGTGGAAACCCGGGTCCAGGGCGGGCGGTCGCGTGCCCCAGAAGCGAGTCCAAGCCAGGCGGTCCGCGGAGACGCCCAGGCCTTCCGCCACCCACAGGACGAAGCGGGCGAGGGGCAGCTGCACGCCGAGGGCGGAGTGGTACGCGAACTGCGCGGTGAACAGTGCCGCCAGGGCCAGCCCGCCCGCCCAGGCGGGCCACGGGGTGCGGAGCAGGCGGAGGATCAAGGAGCCCTGGGCCGGAGGCTGCGACGGGGGAGGGACCTTGGGCCTCCAAGCCACGTACAGAACCCCCAAGGCCAGGAGGTTGAGGAGGGTGGCGGGTCCCAACCCCAAGGCTTCGGGTAGGGAGAAGCGTACGCCCCAGGCCATCAGGCCCTCCGTCACGGGCCAGGCGTAGGCGGCGCCCAGGCCGTTGCCCACCAGGATGCCCAGGAAGGCCGCCAGGGACTTGGGCTGCCCGCTGCCGAGGCGGTACAGGGTACCCGTCATGCAGCCGCCCGCGAAGGGCATGGCAAACCCGAAGAGGGCGGCGCCCAGCAAGGTGTGCAGGCCGAAGGGGATGCGGGGAGGCCGGTTCCACCCCAGCTCCATCACCACCGCGGAACCCACGGAGGCCGCGGCAAGGCCCAGGAGGATGCCCCGCAAGAGCTGCCGGTTCCCGTAGAAGGCGGAGGCGAAGCACAGGCGGGTCCGTTGGAACACGAACCCGTACCCCAGGCCCATCGAGAAGAGCACCGCGGCCGAGCGCAGCTGCAGGGTGTACGCCACCGCCGCGGTGAGGAGGGATAGGGCCAGGACCAGGAGGGCCGCGGAGTCGTCCGAACTCCTCAGGGACACGCCCTTACTCCACCACGAACTCCCCGTACATGGTGGTGTCGTGGCCGGGCACGGTGCACACGTACCGGTACCGGCCGGGGCGGGTAGGGGTGAACTGGATTTCCTCCCGCTCGCCAGGGCCCAGCAGGCGGGTCTTGGCCCCCGGAAAAGCCGGCTCCAGGTAGGGAGGCCGCTCTTGTACCTGCACCACCCACACGTCGTGGGCCAGGGTGTCCCGGTTCTCCAACACCAGGCGCACCGTTGCTCCTGCCCGCACCCGCAAGGGGGGGCCGGGGATCTGGCCGGAGAACCGCATCCCGGCCTCCGCGGTGACCTCCACCACCTGGGCGCGGCCTGGGCCGGCGGGAGGGCGGGGCTGCCAGCTCACCCCCGCGCCGGCGGCCGCCGCCAGCACCAGGGCAGCCGCCAGGAGCAGGAGAGGGTTGGGCCTCATCCGTACGCGGCGCGGAGAATCCCGTACTCCCACCGCTTCCGGTCCTCCACGTGCTTGGGGCTGGCGGGCGCGGTGCGGTTCCGGCCGGGGATGGCGCGGCCGTCCTTGTCCCACGCCACCTCCACCAACAGGGCTTCTCTGCTGGACACGTACGGCCAGCACTGGTTGAACACGGGGTCCGGGTCTCCCCGGTCGCGGCCCAGGGCCCGGGCGATGTGGTACGCGGCGTTGCGGCCCTGCAGGAAGGCGGTGAAGGCGGACTTGGTGTAGGGGGACGCCGCCACGTCCCCGAAGGCGTACACGTTCTCCTGACCGCGCACCCGGAAGGTGGCGGGGTCCACGGGCACAAAGGGGGCCCCCAGCCCTGCCTCGTCGATGAACAGAGGCGCCCGCTGGGGCGGGATCACGCTGGCTAGGTCGAACCGCTGCCGCTCGCCCCGGTCGGAGATCAGGGTCCGGGTGCCGGGGTCCAGCTCCACCACCTTGAAACTGGGCTTGTACACGATGCCCCGGTCCGCCAGGACCCGCCGCCACAGGTCCGCCAAAAGCGGGGGCTGAGGCCGGTCGTTGGCGTCCAGGACCACCACCTCCGCCCGCACGCCCTTCTTCTTCCAGAACTCGTCCACCAGGCAGGCCACCTCATACGGGCCCGGCGGGCATTTGTACGGGGGAGGGGGGACGGTGATGACGAAGGTGCCACCCCGGAAGGCCTCCACCGCCCTGCGCAGTTCCACGGTACCCGCCCAGGTCCACGCGTGGGGAGACAGCCGCCGGTTTTCCAAAAGGTTGCGGACCTCGTTCTCCGCAGGCAGCAAGCCCGTGGCCACCACCAGGACGTTGTACTCCACGAACCCCTGTGGGGTGAGCACGCGGCTGTCACCGAGCCGCAGGCCCGTGGCGGGAGCCCGCAGCACCTTCACCCCGTCCCGCACCAGGGCGTCGAAGGTGACGGTGACCTTCCGGGCGTCCTCCAGCCCCACCACGTAGTCCACGTGGGACGGCCCGGACACGTAGGTGGGGTTGCGCTCCAGCACCACCACCTCCACCTCCGGAGCCAGTTTCCGGAGGGTGCGGGCGCACATGGCCCCGCTGATGCCGCCGCCCACGATCACCACCCGCCGGGACGGGCGCGGCAAGAGCGCCCGGGCGGGTTCTTGGGCTGCGGCCCAACCCAACAGCTGGTGGGCGATCCCTCCCGTGGCGGCAGCCACCGTGGCTCCACCCAGGACCTTCAGAGCCTCGCGTCGCGTCAGCCGCATGGGTATCCTCCTTTAGGTGCAGCTCGAGATGTAGTTCAGGACCTCCGGCGTGGCCACTACCTGGTAGGTGACCACGAGGCCGTCGCCTTCCGCCACCAGGTACCGGTCGTCGTAGTCCCCCACCGCCAGCTCCAGAACCGTACGGCCGCTGGAAGCCTCCACGCACGTGGCGGGGGTGCAGCGGCTGGACAGGGACGCCCGGCCGTCCTTCACGTCCAGGTAGTCGCGAGTCTTCAACAGGGCCACGGTTCCCTTGCCCGAGCGCACCTGGACCCGCAGGAGCGTCCCGGGGACCAGCTGGTAGACCGGGGTGGAGAACCTTCCCGCCACCACCAGGGTCGCCTGGTTGCGGACCAGGTTCTGCCCTTTCCGGAGCCGGCCCATGGCCTCCTCCACGGTCCCGGGGTGGTAGCGGATCTCCGTCTGGCCCGGCGCCAGGTGCCGCACCCGCACGGAGAACTCCGAACCCGACATGCTGGACAGGGGGTAGCTGAGGTCCCGGACACGGGGGAAGACCTTGGCGGTACGGGGCACCTGGCCGGCCTCGAACTGCGCCAGCTCCCGGGGGTCCCCGGCGTGCTCGTACACCACCACCTCCACCAGACCGGTGGTGGACACCTCCAGCACCGTCCGCTCCCCCGCCTGCACCCGCCGGCGGTGTACGGTGTCTTCCTTCACCACGTGGACCTGGGCGGTCCCGGCTGCGGGTTCCCCGGCCCGGCTGGCCACCATCTGGCCCACCAGGAAACCGTTCAGGACCACGGCCACGAGGACTGCTGCCCACCGGCCCAACCTCTCACCTCCCCGGGGTAGGCCGCCGGCGCACGTAGAACCGGTACACCCCGCCTTCCGCGGAAAGGGGGACCACCTCGTGACCCGCCAGCTGTGCCCACCCGCACAAGTCCGACTGCGACTGGGGGTCCGTGGTCAGCACCTCCAGCACCTGTCCCTCCCGGAGCCTGGCCACGGCCTGCTGGGTCTTCAGCAGAGGAAGAGGACACAAAAGGCCCCGGCAGTCCAGCACTTCGTGCGGGGTCCAGTTCTGGGCGGCTTGGTGCTGCCCAGGCAAGCTCTTGGAGTACTCGGAACGGACCACAGCCCACCTCACCGGCGCCTCGGGCGGAACTTGGGTTGTTTTCCGGAGAAAACAGAAGCGGAGATCAGGCGGCTTGCGCCACCGCCCTACCCCGCCGAGGACAGATGCACTGACGCGGGGCGAAGAACACCGTCACCTGCCTGCGGCTCACGGCCCGTAGTGTACCGGGCCGCGGCCTGGAACGCAAGCCCCGGTGCCCCCGCGAGGCTCCTTCCGGCACACGCGGTCAGCGGCCGGGGCTGGTAGCGGGGACGGCGGGCCCCACGGGTGCCCGGCGGGAGCTCCACAGGGCGCCGGCCGCGGAACTCAAAAACCACACGCCTCCTGCCGCGGAGAAAGCGGCCGCGGCGGAGAGGAGGACGAAGGGGAGCTGCCACGGGTGGCCCCCGCCCAGGTAGGCCTTGCGGGGTAGGCCCGCGGACGCGGCCACCAGCAAGGCCGCTACCGTGAGCAACACCCCGAGGCCGAACAGGTGGACCTGCCAGCGCGCCGCCCGGGTGTGCACGGGAAACCCCTGCTGTTGCAGGATCCGGTACACCACGCCCATGAAGGCCGTGGTCACCCCGCCCACCAACATGGCGTGGTAGTGGGCGGTAACCTGCAGGGTGTTGGCGGCGCCCACGGGCGCCAGCAGACCCCCGAGCAGGTACAGCCCCACGGACCACCGCAAGCTGACCTCGTCGGCCCGGTCCTCCGGGCGCGGCCGCAGCATGACCAGGGCACCCAGGTGGAGCAGGGTGGGGAGGCTGAGGGCTAGGCCCTGGACCAGGTTCAGGTCGGCACGGCTGGGCAGCACGGAAGGGTCCCCGGCGAAGTACGTGAGGGCCGGGAGCCAGGCCAGAGCGCCGGACAGAACGAATCCCATGCGGGACAGCGGGTGGCGGCTGTCGCGGTGGCCTGCCAGCTCGTACCACGAAAGCGCCAGGGCCGTCACGTACACGAACTGCAGGGCGTGTCCGCCGCCCCACAGAGCTGCCTGCGGTGAGTCGGAACCTGCTCGCAGGAGGCCTACCCCCACGGTCACCAAGGTAGCCACGTACGCCACCGACAGGCCCCAAGGTCCGGAGCCCGCTAGCCCTCGGGCAAAAGGCCAGAGGGCACCCGCGGCTCCGGCAGCGAACAGCCCGTAGCCGAGGAGGTACAGGGGGGAGTCCACGTACGGGAGGTAGTCCACCACTACGGGCCGGCCCGCGGAGAGCAACCCCGCGAGCATGGCCAGAGCTCCGAGGCCCGCTACCCGGGCCCACGAGTCGCCGGGGAGGGCCTCGCCCCGCTCTCCCGCCGCGTGCAGGGCCACCGCCACGCTGCAGCTGAGCAGCCACACCACCAGGGAGAAGGTGACGTGGCCCACCAGGGCTTTGTAGAAGGTCTGGGGACTCAGCAGGCCGGCCCACACGGGTAGGCGGGCCGCGGTGACCACCAGGGCCAGGGCCCCCGCGGTGGCCGCGGCGGCCACCGCCAGGGCCACCCACCACGCGGGGCCGCCGCGGCCTGTCCCCATACGACTACCCGCCGATGGGCCAGGAGCGAGACAGGTTCCAGTAGTTGCCCAGGTACATCAGCACGAAGAAGGCCGCGAAGACCAGGCAAAGGGCGAAGGTACCTGGTACCCCGGGCAGTTCCCGGGCCCCTCCCGCCACGGGCAAGGCATACTCCCGGCGCAGTTCCTCGTCCGAGAGGCGCTTGCCGAACAGCACCGTAGCCACCACCAGCCCCACGAACAGGGCCCCTCCCACCAGGGCCAGCAGCCCGCCCACGCCGGCCACCGCCAGCAGCCCGTACACCTCCGGCGGCCAGGGGAAGGCGAGAGGCAGGCCCCGGAACCGGAAGATGTCCGGGTGCTTGCGGGGGAGCCCGTACCCCACGCCGAGCTGCGCGAACGCCAGGACCAGCAAGGCCACCCCGATCCCGAACAGCCAAGGCTGCCAGCGGGCCAGGGGTTCCCCCACCACCCGTCTGCGGAAGATCAGCGGGAGCACGTACCAGGTAATCCCCATGAAGGCCAGGGTGGTTCCCCCCACCACCGTACCGTGGAAGTGCCCCGTGATGCCTGTGGTGTTGTGCCACTTCATGTTGAGCTGCTCGGTGCCCGCGATCACGCCGGTGGTGCCGCCCAAAAAGCCGAACAGGGCAACGGACAACACGAGGCTGGAAAACGCGGGGTTGTGCCAGGGCGCGCGCACCAGCCACTCGAACAGGCCCCGGGTGTAGCCCGGAGACGCTGGCCCACCTCGACGCTCCCGGGCACGGCAAAGGCGTGGATCATGCTCCCCAAGACCGCGAGGTGCACGAGGTACCCGGTGTTCACCCACTTCCAGCCCACGGACAGGGCCCCGCTGGGCTCCGTCTGTAGGTGGTGGGCGGAGGCGATGTTGATGCCCACCAGGTACAGGACGAAGGCCACTCGGGACACCTTCTCGCTGGGCGTCCGGCCGCCCACGGTGAGGAAGGCCAGCAGGTACCACACCGCGATCATGGCGGCCAGGTTGATCTGCTGGGAGGGATGCGCAAACCCCCAGTACACCAGCTTCCACAGGAAGGGGTCGAGGTCCGAGATGGCCCCCGCGGACCAGAGGAAGGCCGGAACAAACGCCACGGCGCCCACCAGCAGGGTGCCCACCGCCAGCACCGCGGCGGTGAAGGCGCCAAACACCACCAGGGGAAGTGGGCCCTGGTACGTGCGGTCGCGGTACGCCTTGTAGACCGTGGCGAAGAAGTGCCCCACACCCACCAAAGCTCCCACCGCGAACAGGAGGATGCCCAGGTAGAAGTCGGGAGTGCCCCGCAGGGGCGGGTAGGGCTGGAAGGACAGGTGGTTGAGGGGGTTGGTGAGAATGGCCCGGTTGACCGTGAGGGCTCCCAGGGCCATGAGGCCGAAACTGGCCCACCCCACCGCGGGGCTGGCGGGGCGGGTGTTCAGCATGATGCTCCCCGCGAAGTGCAGCACGCCGATCTCGAAGAAGATGATCCAGAAAATGAGCAGGTTCCACGCGTGAAGGGCCAGGTACTGGTAGAAGGCTTCCGGAGGAAAGGCCCCCATCCAGCGGGTGAACAGGACCACGATGGCCGCCAGCCCTCCCACCAACAGGGCCACCACCGCGGCCACCGCGTTGGCCTTGACCAGGTCCTCCGCGGCCCGGTGCACCCGGAACCCGGTCACGGGGCACGTGCGGACTTCTCCCAGGGGAGTCATGGTCTCACCTCTCCACCACGATCTTCCCGAGCATCATCTCGTGCCCCACGCCGCAGAAGTCGTTGCACGCCATGTGGTAGGTGCCGGGCTCCCGGGGCACGAAAGGCAGCACCCACTCGTAGCCGGGGTACAGCTGCAGGTTCCACACGTGGGGCCGGGTGATGCTGAACCCGTGCAGGACGTCGAGGCTGGATACGTGCAGGACGTAACGCTCCCCCGCCTTGAGCTTCAGGATCGGGTAGAAGCGGAACCGCTGGGCCAGGATGTACACGTCGGAGCCGGGAGGCGGGGCCACCACGGGCTGGCCCGCTTCCTCTCCCACCTTGTGCTGCTGGACGAACCGCTCCACCTCCGCCTGGTATGCCTTCGGGTCCACCCGGTAGGCGCGGCCGACGGAGTTCTGCTGGCCGAAAGCGTGCCAGATCAGCATCATGGCGGAGAAGAAGACGACCGCGATCAAAGCCGCGATGATCACCCAAGCCCGCTCCAGCCGGTGGACCGGCTCCTCCCACCAAGCACCCGGAGCCATGCGTCACCTCCTACCGCGCGGGAATCCGCAGGACGTCCCACACGCCCCAGCCCAGGTACACGAGGAAGAAGAACACGTTGCTGGCCACCAGCCAGAACCAGATGCTGTCCACAATCCGCAGCGGCCCGTTGCCCCTCGCCACGCGCACCACCTCCGAAAATGTGAGTCAAGGAGTCCTAAATATCCGCCTTTTCCTCTTCAAGGGTGGGACGCGCCGCGCCGCGGTGGCCATCGGGCGGCCGGCGGATGACTTGTGTCAGCGGGCCGGAGGAACCCGGAGGGGTCCTGCCTGCAGGTAGCGGGACGGCAGGGGGCGGTCCAGGAGGCGTTGGAGCTCCCCGGAAGCCCGACACAGCTTTTCCAGGTCCACCCCCGTGTGCACCCCCATCCCCTGCAGCATGTACACCACGTCCTCCGTGGCCACGTTGCCCAGCGCCCCCGGCGCGAAGGGACAGCCTCCCAGCCCGCCCGCGGAGGCGTCCACGGTGGAGATGCCCATCTGGAGGCTCGCGAGGACGTTGGCCAGTCCGGTCCCCCGGGTGTCGTGGAAGTGGACGCCGAGGCGGTCCGCGGGGACGTGGCGCAGGAGCAGCTCCAGCAGCTCCTGGACCTCCCGGGGCGTGGCGGCTCCCACGGTGTCCGCCACCCCCACGTCCCCGCAGCCCATGTCCAACAGGTCCAGAACCACCCGGCACACCTGCTGCCGGTCCGCCCGGCCGCTGTACGGGCACCACCACGCCACGGACACGTAGCCCCGCACGGTCATCCCGGCTTCCCGCGCCCGGCGGACCACCTCCCGGAAGGTGCGCAGGGAGTCCGGGACCGTGGTGCCCAGGTTGGCCGCGGCGAAGGCGTCCGTGGCCGCGGTGAACACCGCCACGGCCCGGACCCCGCAGCCCGCGGCGCGCTCGAGGCCTCGCAGGTTCGGGACCAGGGCCAGGTACGTGACGCCCTCCCGGGGACGCAGCCTGCGGAACACCTCCTCGGTGTCCGCCATCTGCGGGACGCGGTCGGGCCGGACGAAGGACCCAACTTCGATCCACCGGAGCCCGGCGTCCGACAGGGCCTCCACGAAGGCCACCTTGGCCTCCGTGGGCACCACAGAAGCCTCGTTCTGCAGCCCGTCCCGGGGCCCCACCTCCACCAGCCGGACCGCCCGCGGCAGGCCCGCCAGGGGGATCATGGCTCCTCCTCCAGCTCCACCACCTGGGCTCCGCCCTCCACCTGGTCTCCGGCCCGGGCTAGCACGCGCCGGACCCGGGCGGACCAGGGAGCGCGCACCACGGTCTCCATCTTCATGGCTTCCAGCACGTACAGGCCCTGCCCCGCCTCCACCCGCTGTCCGGGTTCCACCAGCACGCGGGTGACCATACCGGACATGGGCGCCCGCACGTCGCCTCCTTCGGCTTCTTGCGGGGCCAGCGGCTCCCCTGCCTGGGAGAAGACGTACGCGTGGCCCAAGGCGTGTAGGTGGAGGGCGTCGGCCTGTGGGACGGAAAAGAACTGCACGGTGAGCCCCCCCACCCGTGCCACTCCTGCCCCCGGGCGCACCTCCCGGATCTCCACGTGCAGCTCGCGGCCGTCTACCCGTACGGTGAAGCCCCGGTCGGAAGCCCGTACCTCCGCGGTGGCCTTCCACCCGCGGCACGCCAGACGAACCCGCGCAGACGTCACGGCAGCTGCGCGCCCTCCAGCCGATCCCACGGATCCGGGACGCGGGCCGGCACGGCGGCGGGCGCGGGTTTTGTTTGCGCCATGAGGACCGCGGCCAAGGCCACCACCTCCACCGGCGGCGGTGCAGGACGCCAGGCGCCCAACTGCTCCTCTACGAACTGCGTGGAAACCTCGCCTGCCCGGAAGGCGGGGTGGGTCACCAGGTCCCGCAGAAAGCCCAAGTTTGTCTTCGGCCCCAAAAGAACGTACTCGTGCAACGCCTGCGCCAGGCGCGCCAGAGCCGTGGGACGGTCCGGCCCCCACGCCACCACCTTGGACAGGATGGGGTCGTACTGCACGGGGATCTCCTGTCCCTCCTGGATCCCGGAGTCCACCCGCACCCCCGGCAGGTGGGGTTCCTGCAGGAGCAAGACGCGGCCCGGGGAGGGGGCGAAGCTTCGCTCGGGGTCTTCCGCGTACACCCGGGCCTCCACCGCGTGTCCCCGCCACGCCACCTCCTCCTGACGCAGCCACAACCTATGGCCCGCGGCGATGCGCAGCTGGGCGTGCACCAAGTCTACCCCCGTGACCAGCTCCGTCACCGGGTGCTCTACCTGCAGGCGGGTGTTGACCTCCAAGAAGTAGAACCGGCCGTCCCGGTCCAGGAGGAACTCCGCGGTGCCCGCGTTCACGTACCCCGCAGCCCGCGCCACCCGGAGCGCAGCTTCCCCCAGGCGGGCCCGCAGCTGTCGGCTCACCGCGGGGGAGGGGGCCTCCTCCACGATCTTCTGGTGCCTGCGCTGCAGGCTGCACTCGCGTTCCCCCAGGTGTACGGCGGCCCCGTAGCGATCCGCCAGGATCTGCACCTCCACGTGGCGGGGCCCCTGCAGGTACTTCTCCACCAGCACCGCGTCGTCTCCGAAGGCAGACTGGACCTCCCTGCGGGCGGAGGCCAGGGCCTCCCGGAAGCCCGCGGGGCCGTACACCACCCGCATGCCCTTCCCCCCGCCTCCCGCCGCGGCCTTCAGCACCACGGGGAACCCTAGGGTCTGTGCCGCCTGCTCGAGAGTCTCGTCGTCCGCGGCGGGGTGTCCGGGTACTACGGGGACTCCTGCGGCCTCCGCCAGCCTCCTGGCGCGGTCCTTGTCCCCCAGGGCAGCGATGACGTCCGCGGGCGGACCCACGAACACGAGCCCGGCCTCCTCGCACGCGTGGGCGAACTCTGCGTTCTCTGCGAGGAAGCCGTAGCCCGGGTGGACGGCCTCCGCGCCCGTGGCGCGCGCCGCGTCCACCAACCGCGGGATGTTCAGGTAGGAGGCAGCAGGCTCTGCAGGGCCGAGGCACACCGCCTCGTCCGCCAGGACCACGTGGGGGCTGGTGACGTCGGCCTCCGAGTACACGGCCACGGTGCGGACCCCGAGCTCCCGGCAGGCCCGGATCACCCGTACCGCGATCTCCCCGCGGTTGGCCACCAGGACCTTGGAGAAGGGAGGGGGATGGGTCACAGCAAAGACCAGGACGGCTTGCGGCGCTCCAGGAAGGCCCGCACCCCTTCCTGGCCCTCCGGGCCCGCCCGGGCGGTGGCGATGGCCCGCACCGCCTCTTCCCGGGCTTGGTCCCAGGGCAGGGCGGGCAGGGTCCTCAGCAGGCGCTTGGCTTCCGCCAGGGCCCCCGGAGCCGCTTGCAGGAAAGCCTCACCCCACTCGGACACCACCGCGTCCGGCTGTTCGGACACCGCGTGCACCAATCCCATCTCCAGGGCCCGGACCGCGGGGAAGCGGGCGGCCGTGAGGATCGCCCACGACAGGGCCGACCGGTGGACCTTGCGTAGCAAGAAAGGAAGGATCATGGCTGGCACGAGGCCCAGGCGGACCTCGCTCAACCCGAAGGTGGCATTCGGGGTGGCCACCACGAGGTCGCACGCTGCCACCAAACCGACCCCGCCTCCCAAGGTGGTGCCGTGGACTCGAGCCACCACCGGCTTGGGGCAGTCCGCCACCGCCTGCAGGGCGGTGAACACGCGGGAGGCGTCCTGCTGGTTTTCCTCCCAGGACGCGAAGGCGGCGTGCCGCATCCACTCCAGGTCCGCGCCCGCGCAGAAGGAAGGCCCTTCCGCGGACAGGACCACGTACCGGACCTCCGGCCGGCGGGCCGCCTCCTGGAAAGCCTCCGTGAGGGCGGCCAAGAGCTCGGGGTTGAGGGCGTTGTGCACCTGGGGCCGGTTGAGCACCACCTCCAGGCGGCTGGCGTGTTGCTGGACGCGAAGCACCGGGTCACCTCGCTACATGCGGAATACGCCCGGCTTCATGGGCTCGATGGGCGCGTTCAGGGCCGCGGACAGGGCCAGGCCCAGGACGTCGCGGGTGGTGGGGGGGTCGAGGATCCCGTCGTCCCACAGCCGGGCGGTGCTGTAGTAGGGGTTGCCCTCCCGCTCGTACTTCTCCAGGATGGGCCGGGCGATGGCCTCCGCCTCTTCCTCCGACAGGGTCTTGCCCTCCCGGGCCAGCTGGTCCCGCTTCACGGTGACCAGCACCCCCGCGGCCTGCTCCGGGCCCATGACGTTGATGCGGGCGTTGGGCCACATCCACAGGAAGCGGGGTTCGTAGGCGCGGCCGCACATGGCGTAGTTCCCGGCCCCGTAGGAGCCCCCGATGATCACGGTGAACTTGGGGACGTTGCTGGTGGCCACCGCGTGCACCATCTTCGCCCCGGCCCGGGCGATGCCTGCGGCCTCGTACTGCCGGCCCACCATGAACCCGGTGATGTTCTGCAGGAACACCATGGGCACCCGCCGCTGCCCGCACAGCTCGATGAAGTGGGCGGCCTTCTCCGCGCTGTCCACGAACAGGACCCCGTTGTTGGCCACCACGCCCACCAGCATCCCGTGGATGCGGGCAAAGCCGCACACCACGGTGGTGCCGTACAGGGCCTTGAACTCCGCGAACCGGCTGCCGTCCACCAGGCGCGCGATCACCTCCCGCACGTCGTAGGGCTGCCGGAGGTCCCGGGGCAGGATCCCGTAGAGCTCCTCGGGGTCGTAGTAGGGGTCCTCCGGCTCCGTCACGTCCAGGTCCACCACCTTGCGGCGGTTCAGGGTGGCCACGATCCGGCGGACGATCTGCAGGGCGTGTTCGTCGGATTCCGCGTAGTGGTCCACCACCCCGGACCGGCGGGCGTGCACGTCGGCTCCTCCCAGCTCCTCCGCGGTCACGTCCTCCCCCGTGGCCGCCTTCACCAGGGGCGGCCCGCCCAGGAAGATGGTGCCGGTGCCCCGCACGATCACCGCCTCGTCGCTCATGGCGGGGACGTACGCGCCCCCCGCGGTGCAGGAGCCCATGACCGCGGCGATCTGGGGGATCCCCAGGGCGCTCATGCGGGCCTGGTTGTAGAAGAT
>Ga0272447_1001037_pt1 | contig 18701 bp, 17 predicted proteins | sample YNPCB0133_FD_194589 | JGI IMG/M metagenome (GOLD analysis project Ga0272447, IMG submission 194589) | Hot spring microbial mat communities from Yellowstone National Park, WY, United States - YNP-CB-013-3 | ecosystem: Environmental > Aquatic > Thermal springs > Hot (42-90C) > Sediment | place... | reverse complement strand
ATCGATGAATGCGAAGAGCTCTGGATCAAATATAGTCCCAATATTCCTAGCCCTTCTAACGGCGTCTACCTTGTAGAGTGAGTAGGCGCCATAAGCGTAAGTTACGCTAAAATCCCCTTTAATAACAGTGGGGTCCTTGAACCTGAATAGTGGATGTGGTCTTAGAAGCTCGTCTAAGATGTAGCCTGCAGAATCTACAAGCTTAGTCTCATAGTCTAAAACTACACCCTGAGCCCCTCCCACCACCCTTTCAGATTCCATCCTCTCAACTAATAACCCTAAACTATCAGCAACGGGGATAAAATCATTATTAGATATAGCAACATACTCTGCACCCCCCTCTATAGCCTTAAACCCTTCACTACACGCACCCATATAACCCTTATTCGTGGTTAAACGTATTATCTTGATCTTAGGTTTACTCCATGTCTCCACATGCCTCTTTATAATCTCAAAGCTCCCATCAAAACTAGCATTATCAACAATTATCAGCTCGTAGTTAGCATAGTTTAAGTCCTTAAATCCTCTAAGAGATGCTAACACAAGGTCTATTATAGGCATGCTATTGTAGTTAACCCAGATTATCGATACTAATGGCTCCCTTCCGTTCAATACTTAACACCTATAATGCTTTTAATCCCCTTAGAAACTCTTAGCGCGTCAGCTAATATTGTTGGCATCATAGCGTTCCCCTCTATATAGGGAGAGTGTCTTAGGTACGGCTTAATGTATCTCAATGAATCCATTAACCCTTCCACGATCTTAATGATAGAACTCTTACTACGCGATCTTAGCCTTAAGATTAATGTGAAGAGAATGCCTAAGAAGAGAAATGGGGCGTAAATTACTATCCTCCCCCTAGAGTTCTTAAAGAACATCCATATCCTATTTCTAGTGTTCAAGTAGTCCTTCAAAGGATGTATCTTACCTAATGTGGCACTACCGTAGTGCCACACCTTTACACTTGTATCAACTAAGGTTATATAACCTAGCTTCTGTAATCTCCAGACGAAATCCACATCATCGTAACCCCAAAAGTAGTTGTTATCAAATAATCCAGCTTCGTGGAGAGCCTTAGATTTAACTAGGAGAGCTGCTCCAGCAACAATGCAGTTAATGAACCTAGGGTATTTCTGTATCCTTACAGCTTTCACGAGCCCCGTGTACCCTAATAGGAATCCCATCTCCAGAATGCCATCTCTATGAACTATTAAGGGTTGAACTGCACCAATTTTATCTGAAGTCTCTAAGATCCTCATAAGCTTTTTTAGAAGATGTGGTTCCAGTATGACATCGTCGTTCATGAAGAAGTAGAAGCTAGGCTCCAAACCCTTCATCTTAGCATATACAACTCCCATGTTGTAAGCTTTAGGTAATCCCACATTATGTGGCAATGGTAGAAGCAGGAGATTACTATCTAGACGCCTCCTAACAACCTCTCTAGTACTATCACGTGAGTTATTATCAACAACAACTACGAAGCAGTCCTCATCGCAGCTCTCCTTAATGCTTGAAAGTGCTTCTATAAAGAAATCTCCGAGCTTCGAGTAACTATTAAATGTAACCATTACAATACCTATATTAGGCTTCACTAGCTAAACCACCTAGTCACCAAGATTGCATGTTATGACTTAAATATTTCAAACTCTCATAGAGTATAAGGGTATGGGTTGGCTGAGAGGATCTATATAGCTTGGAGGACCCGAGTGGGCAGAGATATAGGTATTAGGACTAGATGGTTGCCAGTCATACTCAGAGCTAAACTATACCTCCTAACCGGAGCTCCTCCATATCTAAGACAGGTTGCAAACACTGTAAGAGCCATCCTAAGGAATAAACCTAAACTAGTCATAGCGGAGCTCCCCCAAGGTCCATTACTCCTGCTACTCTCAATACTAAAGTTTATACTCAGATTTAAGCTAGTTGTCGATGTACACACAGCATTCCTAGTCTACGACGACTGGAAGGGGGTTCTCTTAAACAAGCCGTTCATTCCACTCCTACGGTCAGCAGATCTAATCATAGTCCATAATAGTGAAATCTCCAAGCTCCTACCAAAACGCCTCACGAAGAGAGCAATCCTAGTCTACGATCCCCCAAGGAAAGTCACTAAATCCCAAGATGAAGGCGACTACATACTACTACCAGCATCTTGGAGGAGCGACGAGCCTCTAGAATACATACTAGAGGAGTTTCTAGCAGCAAACATTAAAGCCCCCTTAGTGGTAACAGGTGATTATAAAAGGAGAGAGCATCTTTACCATAAGTACAGGAACACACCCCGCATAGTCTTCACAGGATACCTTAACAACGAAGAATACCTAACAACACTAAGCAGAGCCAAAGCGGTGATCGTAGCAACAACCAGGGAATACACATTATTATCAGCAGGATGGGAGGCCATATACGCAGAAAAAATAGCTATAGTATCTGAGACTAAAACCCTCAAGAGACTCTTCGGAGATGCAGCAATATACTTCAAACTCCACATCAAAGGAAGCCTAACGAAAGCCCTCGAAGCGCTTGACAAAAACGATATACTATTCTACAGGCTAAAAGTTAAACTTTTAAGATATTTGATAATTACTGAAGTATTAAACCAGCTAAGGTTGTTAGCTAAAACTGTTAATTCACTAGTGATAAGAAATGATAGGAGAAGATCATGAGATATTATAAGGAAGGCATAGCAAAGGAACGTGACGAAAGAAGCTAGCTAATTAACGAATGTGAGTCAAACTTAAAATCACACTAAAATGCCTTAAAGGTTAGACCATTGCTTAACTTATGTAAGACTTGGAAGCATCCGTGCTCAAGAGGAGAAGAAGGATACAAAAGAAAGGTTAAAAAGAGTAAGAATTCATAAGTTAGAGTTAATATAAATTAAACTTTCAATGCGTGATCTTACGTAGATCATTTGAGTATCTATGGCGTTCTATCATAGAGTTCCATATGTGAACTCTAGGACTAATGCTTATAAGGGATATCATATATAAGCTTTAACAGGTGGTTTGATATGCAAAAGCGAGAACGTAGGGAAAAGCTTTGCCTTCTTATGTTTACACGAGATAATTATGATGAGGCTATAGGTAAAGCTATAGGATACAGTAAATATCTTGATTTGATCATAGTAGTTGATAATTCGTCCTATCCTCCCCCACCACTTCATAATTCTCTGAAGCATAAGATTCAGGTCTTTAGAGTCTTCTCACCAGGCTATGCAGATCCCCTTTTCTATTATGGTGTTCAGAAAGCGTTAAAACTAGGGTGTGGGTATGTCACTTTATTTTCTGTTGATGAAGAACTCCCGGAAAGATTACTAAAGGATCTTAGAGAGGTTGTGAAAGACTGTGATGCCTACTTACTAAAAATCCTTATCACTACGGAGGATCACTCTTATATGGTCCACGAGTATTTTCATCCTAGGATTTTTAAACCTGAGAAGGCTTTCTTTAGTGGTATAATTCATTTCTCAGACGCTCAGGTAGATGGAAGGGTCTGTGCTCTCGATAGTGAGAAGTACTTTCTAGTTCATATGGGATCTGTCGAAGATCTTAAAGTAGAAAGACTTTCTAGGAAGTTAAAGAAGTATGTCATAATAGAGAGCTTTGAAAGACCAGCAATTCCAAAGTACCTGCTATTATACAGCTCTATAGGAAGAAGTAGAATTGGCAAAAGAATACTCGCTAAGATAGCCCCCTTACTACCCATACTTCCTCCATCTCCAAGGATATTTAATTTATACGAAATACTTTGGGACATTTTCATAAAGATACATCGGAAAGTAACGAAAACCTCTGAAGTAAGCATATGTCCTAGCAATGTTCACCCTCTGCTCTGCCCTAAAGTATTCAAAAAGCTCTATAATAGGATTAGGTACAAGTACATGCTCGGACTTAGTGCAAGGGAAATTGTTACTAGAGTTAAGATAGCCGACGAGATCCACAAAAATGGAGGGGTAATACGGTATCTCTGCTTAGACCAAGAGGATGTAGTCCACAGGATAACTGAGATAGCCGAAAGAATTAAGGGTTTTGGAGGCGTAGATTTCTTCGTACTACTTCTCAAGCTAAGATTCATATCAGGCGATTGTTCATATATTAAAAAGTTAAACGAGATCACAATGAATAAAGGGGAGCATAGAGATAAAAGCGTAGAAGCTTAAAGAAAGACAAAGAACCCTTTAGATAATTCAATTTCCTCTCCTAGGAGCTTGTGACTTTCATCTTACGCTAAGAATCTTTCAAAGATAGTTGTATTGAATCTATTATATAAAGATAATTGCTATCTATAATTAGGCTTGTTAGGTAGACAAATCCGTCAAAAGAGAGGAAATAATAGGAATTTTAGTTCTTCAGAGTCAAAAGGGATTTAAAATTAAAGTTTATAGAAATAAAAGATTAACCAATTGTAGTGTAAGATAATCTCTGAATGCACTTTGTAGATTGCAAGTAAGAGTCGCATTAAGACGAATTTAAGACATGGATCGTGAGGATTCCCCTCATTCAATCTGCGTGCTACGAGCTAGAGTTTTTAAAGCTTGGTTTTAAATACGCTTACTGTGAAGGGTTTATTGATATAGCGGTTAATGTAAGCAGTTATATGATAAGGTTACAAGAAGAGTTCGTGTACATGCTTTCGAACCTCATCTTTTCAATCTTCATCTTCTTAGACTTAATATAATACAGTACTTAACATAGAGTACAAGGCATATCAATAGTTACAGGAAGCGAAGTTTGGTAAGGCAAGTTTTGCTATGTTCGAGCATCATAGTTATCATTCTTTATTGAGAGTACGGCAAACGTGCTATTCTAATGTTTAAGGTAGATACGATGTCTTTAGATGCCATTCTAGCAGGCTTAGATCATATTGATGTAAACTTAGAGAATTGCCGTTGAAAACCAAACTATCGGTATTTATAAGGAGTTAGAGAAGCATTTAAAAGAATAAAAGTTATTGCAACAGAGGCAACAGATTCTTCATCTTTTCACCAAGATCCTAGAATACTCTATGAGTGCTCCTTTAAGCTCATGAAACCTTAATAATAGCATGGCTTTATCAAAGTGTAAAACGTCTTTACTACTCTATAAAAACATAATTAATAATAATCTCCGGATATCATGAGTCAGCATCTTTAATAATACACATAGCTTTCTGTAAAAGCCCCGCTAAAAGTTCTTAATAGTCGGTGTTCACTTAGGGATATTACGCGATTTTGCCGAGGTCTATTATATGAAATGATCTTATGAGATGAAAGTATATAACTGTCAGGGTAAATAAAAGGGTTATAGGTGGTTTTGTTTGTCTTGGTTAATTAGGGCTAAAAAAGCTCTAGCTTCTCGTCAACTATTTGACAATTGGTATTCGTTGTTAGCTAGCTATGCACTCGCAAAGGTAGGGTTTAACGTTAGGCTTAAAGCGAGGATTAACGATTGTATACTTGATACTCTACCAAAAACCTATCGACACCTTATAAATTGGTATTATGAAGGACTAATCAAAGACCTTGAATGTAGGAGTGGTAAGGTGTTTTTGAACGGTGTAGAAGTGAGCGATATCAACGAACCACTTAATAATTCAGAGAAGTTGGCTGAAGTCTTCGGCTGGAAATACGATTCTCTGTGTAATTGTTGGACCAAGAATAACATCCGTATTAGGCACATGAGAGAAGCTGTACTTAGAACCTTTGACTTCAGTATATTCAAGGACCTGAGTGTTAATGGCAGGGTTGTTGTAGATGTTGGGGCTTACATAGGAGACACAGCTATTTACTTTGCCTGGAGAGGTGCTAGAAAGGTCGTAGCGGTAGAGCCTCATTCAGGAGCTTATGAAGAGATGCTTGAAAACATAAGGCTGAATTCCTTAGAAACAACTATCTTCCCCATAAACGCGGGGATAGCAAGCAGACCCAGTAAGATACTCCTTGAAGAGGTCGATATAGAAACTACTAATGTAACCTATCACAGACCAAATGATCAGAAAGGTGCTATCCCAGCAGTAACTCTTGGAGATTTAATAAGAGAATTCAACTTAAGCGGTGCAGTTTTGAAAATAAATTGTGAGGGATGCGAGTACGATGTAATCCTTAATGACTACGAACATGTTAAGACATTCAAGGAACTGTTATTTCAATATCATGCCTCTGCTAAACCTTTACTTAAAAAGTTATCTGAGGACTTCACGTGCGAGATAGTTAATAGAGATTACAGACTGGTTAAGTGCATTAACAAAGATCCTAGTTTATGAGAACTAGTGTCGACTCTATAGCTTAGAGTTCTTCGTAGCACTTGTAAATGTCAGTAAATAAAGCCTCTGCACGGGTTTATCTATGGGCTAGGCTTATTGAATTTCTAAAGGAGTTAAGTAGAGACTTCTGAGATACAATTTATTGACACATATCGCATATAAAGAGTGTGCTTTACTTAAAGGAATGTAAATACATAACTTCCATAGCGTCGACGGCTCCAGGAAGATAGCTATTGCTAGACTCCTATTTTTATCTTTCCCATGGATTCTATGTATGTTATTGATTTAGGAGGCGCTCGCCTCTTAGCCTCTCTTATTTCGAGGCTTCTCTTTTGCTTTAGCTTTTCCCCATGGTTCCCGCGGTTCATACTATAACACCTACGTCCTAGGCAAGTTTAAACCGTCTGGATTCACATTGAACTCAGGTCTCTAATACTGCATGTACTTGCAAGGATCCAGTTATAGTGTTTCTAGTTTCTCATTTGTGATAGAGATTTCTTAAACTTCATTATGTGAGTTATTATAATGTTTAACTGGGTCTAATTTTCGCAGTGCCTTTCTATGATGAGTTTTAACTAGACCTTCAGGTCTACCAGGGCTTACTTGTAGAGAAAACCTGTTACCCCTGCACTGATATCAACATCCTAATCTTATGAGCCTATACGATGAGAAGATTTATATTTAGGGAGCTAATAGTCTTCAATACCCTTGCTGAGTACCTGCTTTTATGCAGTGTTAATATAGGTGAATCTAAGCCTTTAGGAAACTCTTACACGATCATTAATATGTCACTAGAAACATAGACATTAAAAGTTTGATTTTGCACTCTTATTAGGTCTCTTAATTTGCATTTCAAATAGGTGGTTCCACGTGGGTAAAGAAGATGGGAATATCTTCATCCATCCCACAGCAATTGTTGAGGATGGAGCTATAATAGGGGATAATACCCGGATTTGGCATTTTGCCCACGTTAGATCTGGTGCCAAGGTAGGTAGGTATTGTAACATAGGGAAGGATGTTTATATTGATGTTGGTGTAGAGATAGGAGATAATGTTAAGATACAAAATGGTGTAAGTGTATATAGAGGGGTTAAAATAGAGGATGACGCTTTTATCGGCCCTCACGTTGTTTTCACAAACGACTTATACCCTAGATCCTTTAATAGAGATTGGAAGATAGTACCAACACTTGTTAGAAGAGGTGCTAGTATAGGTGCTAATGCTACGATAGTATGCGGAGTTACCATTGGCGAGTACGCTATGGTTGCAGCTGGAGCTGTAGTAACAAGAGATGTCCCCCCACATGGGCTGGTTATGGGTAATCCAGCTAGGCTAAGGGGCTTTGTCTGCTACTGTGGTAAACCACTAAGAGAATATGATATAATTGCTAGAACAGAACAATCTATAACCTACAAATGCCCTAGTTGTGGTAGGGAAGTTAGCATACCTATGGAGCATTATGAGAGGTATCTTAGGGAGAGGGATGTGAAGTGAGTGGTGTAGAGGTAAGAGTACCTATTGCTAAACCATCTATAACAGATGAGGAGGTGGAAGCTGTTATACGTATTCTAAAAAACGGCCTCCTAGCTCAGGGAAGTGAGGTTTACGCTTTTGAGAGGGAGTTTGCAGAGTATATTGGTGTAAAGCATGCTATAGCAGTCTCAAATGGAACTGTAGCTCTCGACTTAGCATTAAAAGCTATAGGGGTAAGGGAGGGGGATGAGGTTGTAACAACACCGTTCACATTCATAGCTACAGCTAATGCTATACTCTACCAGGGAGCTAGACCTGTATTCGCAGATATAGATCTGAGGACTTATAACCTAGACCCGGATAACGTCTTAGAAGTTATTACACAGAAGACTAAGGCAATAATAGTAGTTCACCTCTACGGCCATCCAGCTGATATGAAGGCTTTTAGAGAGATAGCTGATGACTATAAGCTAGCTCTGGTAGAGGATTGCGCTCAAGCCCATGGCTCTATGTTCATGGGTAGGAAGGTTGGTACATTCGGTGAGGTAGCTACATTCAGCTTCTACGCGACCAAGAATATGACTACCGGTGAGGGGGGTATGGTTGTAACAAACGATGATAGGATTGCTGAGAAGATTAGAATTCTAAGGGATCAAGGTCAGGTAGCTAAGTACGTTCACGTGGAATTAGGTTATAACTATAGGATGACTAATATGCAAGCTGCAATAGGTAGAGTTCAATTGAAAAGACTTGATGCTATGAATGATAGGAGGATAGGGAATGCTAAATACTTAACCCTACGTTTATCAAAGATTAAGGGTATCATACCACCTTACGTTGATCCTCGTGTTAAACATGTTTTTCACCAGTACGTAGTGAAGGTTACTGATGATTTTCCGTTAAGCCGTGAGAGGTTGATGGAAGAGCTTAGGAGGAGAGGTGTTGAGGTGGCTGTGCACTATCCGATTCCCGTGCACCATCAACCTTTATATAGGAGGCTTGGGTATCCTCAGGATATATGCCCAAATGCAATTGAAGCTTCACGGAGGGTACTTAGCCTACCCGTCCATCCTTCACTTTCAAGAGTGGATCTAGATTATATGATGAATGTGGTGGAGCAATTAGTGGTGGTTTGAGATGGGAGTGAGGGTTGGTGTTGTTGGTGTTGGTACTATGGGGTTTCACCATGTAAGGGTTTATAGTCAGCTTGTTGAGAATGGTCTTGTTGAGTTGGTTGGTGTTGTTGATGTTGACTATGAGAGGGCTTTTAGTGTAGCTAAGACGTTTAAGACTAGGGCTTTTAGAAATCATATGGATTTAATGGGTATGGTTGATGCTGTTAGTATAGCTACGCCTACTGAGACTCATAGGGATATAGCGTTAGACTTTATAGATGCTGGGGTTAATGTTCTCATTGAAAAACCTATAGCTTCTAATGTTAGGGAAGCTCTTGAGCTGGTTAGGAAGGCGGATGAGATGGGGGTGTTGTTAATGGTTGGTCATGTGGAGAGATTTAATCCAGCTGTTAGTAGACTATATGAGGTTGTTAGGAGGGGTTTGCTTGGTGATTTGGTTACCGTTACTGCTAAGCGTGTTGGCCCCTTTGATCCTAGGGTTTCACGTGTTAGCGTAGTTGTTGATCTGGCAACTCACGATATTGATGTGATTAACTATGTTTTAGGCTTTAAAGCTTTAAGTGTCTACGCTAGATCTAGGAGGGTTCGCGTAGATAGTAGTGAGGACGATTACGGTCTCATCACCGTATCCTATGAAGATAATGTTGATGCTGTTATAGAGACTAATAGATTAACACCATATAAGCTACGTTCTCTAGAAGTAGTGGGTACGAGAGGTGTAGCAGTTTTAAACTATTTAGATCAGAAGCTCACATTATACGATGGTGAATGGGTGAGAGAAGCGGTGATACAGAAAGAAGAGCCCTTAAAACTGGAACTATTAAACTTCGTAAAAGCTGTTGAAGGAATAGAAAAACCTTATATTACGAAAGAAGAAGCTACATACGCTCTACTCATAGCTGAGGCGGCAATAGAGAGTAGTAGAAGAAATATGCCTCTTAAAATTGGAGACTACGCCTTGGAAAGGAATTATGAAATAGTAATATGATATGACAACCTGAATGAAAAAGTTAATGAGTGAATAACTATTACAATATATACTAAGCTTTAAATAAAGCTCTCTCTATGGAGGTATTTAGTATGGGTGAATGTAATGATATGGGAAGACATACTGGTCAAGCTTAAATCAGAGAGACCAGATCTTTTCAATACGTATGTTGCACTAGAAGAGTATCATTGGCCTTTTCGTGATAAGCATGGACGCTTTTTGGCACGATACTCTAAGAGAATAACTTATAAGTGTGAGGTTTCAGAATGGCTATTTGAGAGAGGTTTCCTAGATATTGAGTGGCCAAACAAAGCATCCTTTGCCGTGGTCTTGACTCATGATGTCGATTTTTTACATGCGGCTAAATTTTCTGCTTTTAAAGCAACAGTAAAAGCACTACGACAACGCTTTTTTACTGAAGCAGGTAGAAGAATTGCTGCTATGTTCATTAAAAAACTCGATCCCCTTAAGAACATCAAAAGTATCATAAGTACTGAGGCTCAATTTAATGTTAAGTCTACATTTTTCTTCTTGGTTAATAAAAGAGACTTTGGCGGAGGAAACGATCCAGAGGAGTTAGCAGATGAAATAGGATTCATTATTGACAAAGGTTGGGAGATAGGTTTACATACAGGCTACTTCTCTTATAACGATCCTCTTAAAATATCTAGCGAAAAGAAAATACTAGAAAAGATCTCAGGTATCAGAGTTAGAGGTGTAAGGAACCATTATCTTAGGTTTTCTACTCCAAGAACTTGGGAGGTTTTATCTCAGTTTTTCGATTATGACTCAACATATGGTTACGACGACCATGTAGGATTTCGTAATGGTATGTGTCATCCATTTAAGCCTAGCACGTTAGATGGAAAGATCATAGATATACTGGAAATACCGCTTACAGTTATGGATGCTACTTTCTATAATAGGGATGGTGACGCTTATGAGGCTTTTAAATGGATTGAAATACTTGTTAAAGAGGTTAAAAAAGTTAAAGGGGTAATAACGGTGCTTTGGCATAACTTAGCTTTCGATGAATTTATGTTTAGTGATTATGCTAAGTTGTATAGAGCACTATTACGTCATTTCAAAGAGCAGGGTGCTTGGATAACTAATTGTGGGGATTTATATGACTATTGGGTCGAGAGATTTAAGTAATATGCTTGCATCATATACCATAGTCCTAGCATCTATAGAACCTTGGATAGCAATAGCGGTAGCTAAGTCGTTGAAGGCGTTTGGTGCTAAGGTCCTCGGTGTAGTTAACTACGCTCTTGAGCCTTGTCGTTTCTCTCGTTATTTCGACCAGGTTTTCGTGTTGAGTGGTGTAAGTAGAAAGAGTTCTCTATGGGCAGTTCGTGTGGCAGAAGTAGCATCTACCTATGGTGCAGATCTCGTGATTCCTGTTTATTTCGTTGACTTAGTTTCATTCTCGTCTCATTCATGGGTTTTCGATAAGCTTGGCGTTAAGCTAGCCGCTCCCCATATTAATGATGTGTTGAAAGCTTCTAGAAAGGATGGACTTGAGGGGTTAGTTGGAGACTTGATCAAAGTACCCAGCTCGCTCCTCTATATGTCATCAGATGAAATCAACTTGGAGAGTGTTAAGAGCTTGCGACTACCAATCGTCGTAAAAGGCATTAGTGACGGGTCGAAGCCCGAGTATTTTTCCAGCTACGAACTAGCTATTGAAAGGGCCAGGAATAGGACCCCTTGCATAGTACAGGAATACGTTGCCGGTGTTGGTAGGGGATACTATGCCGTAGCTTTCAATGGCGAAGTTCTCTTAGAGTTCACTCACGAGAGAATATATGAAACCGATCCCTCAGGAGGAGGTAGTATTGCAGCAAGAGGCCCTCTAACGGATCCTAGGCTCTTTAAACTAGGAAGAGGCATTGTTAGAAGATTAAACTGGACCGGGCCTCTCATGGTAGAGACTAAATGGGTGCCAACGACGGGAGAATATTACTTAATGGAACTTAATCCTAAGTTTTGGGGAAGCTTAGCTCTACCTGTTTCGCTGGGATATCACTTCCCTGCAGTGCTTGCACTCGCTTACCTAGAAGGCTTGGACGTTGCGAAGGATTTTAGTAAACGTTTGCTAGTACAAAGGAAAGGAGAGTACTTTTTCCTCCTTGGCGGGCTTTATTATTTACCTAGGATGCCGAGAGTTTGGATTAGCATGATGATTAATAGTCGTATTGTTAAATCGGAGTTCGAATTGTTTGATCCCGCTAGGGTTTTTATGCAATTTGCACTTGGAATATTAGGTGAAGTAAGGTCGAGGAAAGGATGGCAGAGTAGTTTAGATTTGTCATTGTTCAGGCTAAAAAGCACTCTCAAAAAGCTTCAAGCTCCAATAGCAGGGGTTATTTTTGACCTCGACGGCACGCTTGTTAAACTTCAAATTCCTTGGTCAACAGTTAGACGTGCTTTGCGTTCTAAGAACTTAATCTATGAATGGGAAGATATACGTGAAGGATTTGCTAGGTTATGGAATGAAGATAGAAGTTTATACCATAAAGCATCGATGATTGTTGAGGAATTTGAGCTAAAGTACTCGAGAGATATGGAAATACTGGTAGATGTAGATACGCTTAACGATATAAGAAAAGAGTACAAGCTAACTTATTGTCTTGCTACATTTCAACCCGAGTCTATCTCAAAAAACGTTTTAAGAAGAATAGGTTTACATGTAGACTTAGTTTTAGGAAGAGATAGCGGTTTAGGCCCTATAAAAGAAAATCTTTACTACGCATGTATAGGAACAAAATACGGTCAGGGAAGGTATATAGCGTTCGATGACGATATGGTAAACATAGTAAGTGCTCTAAGAGTAGGATGCATACCAATCACAGTAACCGAGAGCAAATATCATAAAGTGCGCTCGCTTCGAATAGGAATACCATTCTCAGAACCCCGGCATCTACATCGTGCAATTTTATCCCTATTGAAAGGCAAATAAGATCGAGATGTGATACTGTCGTTGTTCCAGTACATAAATATAGAAACTGCGGATTACATCTTTGTGGATCGGGGATCATTGTGAGCAAAGATGGTGTTGAGGAGGCTGTTAGAAACTCTTAGGGGACTTGGCTCAGAACCGTTGTCTCAGAGCCCCACATTATTACTTTTGCGAGGAGAGGTTCCATTGTTGATCTCTACACAGAGCCTTCATTGCCTAGGATGATATATCTTGATGATGAAAGGCTTCTAGAGAGATTACAAGAAGAAAGTTAATTTAGACGGTCCTGGAACAGAGTCTGGGCTCAATATGATGAAGTTATGAAAACTGTCTCGATAAACATGGAATGATGGCATGCTGGAAAAGCTGTGAAGTGATAGTATGAATGTAGCTGTACTAGTTTTCTTCATGGGAAATATAAATTGTGGTGAATTTGAAGATAAGAAGGTTATCGAGAATGTTAGTAGGTTTATTAATAGTAGTATTAGGCTACTGATTAAGAAGTATTATAATCTTAAGGAAGATATTGATGTTAAGCTTGGTGAATATGATGATATCATTTTGGTAATTAGAGGCTTGTTAACTACTTTGATCTTGAATCCTTTGAAGTTGTATTTTCCATTGAAACTTGTGGATATGCGATTAGAAAGTTGTTGTTAGTAATATGAAGGCTACTTCTATGTGAAATGGGATCACATACATATCGACTTACCTGTACGACCTTCTACACCATGAGCTTCTCTACGACCTCTGATGTTATGAGATTAGTGATATAGTTAGGATATTCAGAGATTTTAAGGTTGTCAAGGTTGAGGCTAATAGAGAGCACTAGACGTTTTATTAAAGAAAAGATTAGGAAGCTTCATTAATAAGGGATCTGTTGACTTCAGCAATGTAGTTTTAAGCCCAATTATTTAATAAAAGGGTTAAAGAGCTTGTAAACTTGGTAGTGTACCAATATTAAGAGATTAATGATAAGTCTTCTTGAGACCAGATTAAGCCGACTTGAAAATTTAACATGAGATTTTTGATTGATCGTTTAATAACCTAAGTAAACTTTCTTAATTTCTTTTCCTCCAATGGCTTAAGTAGTATAATAGTAAAAAGTTATTTAGATATCAGAAGTTTTTCAGAAATCCACCTCAGAGTCTCTATAGATATGGTTTGATACTAATACTTACTATAGTGAACGTTCTTGGGATCCACTGCTAACCTTTAGACTATCCTTATTGATATGCATAGGCTTGTCATTAAGATGGAACTAGATTGTGTTAAGCTCTTGGCCTTTAAAAGGCATAGACTTATCTACTAGGATTTACTTTTTGATAAAAATCTAGCTCATAGTTTAACATCAAATCCTAAAACTAAAGACTAGCTAAAGCTAAGGTGGATATAAAAGTTAATAAGCATTGGAGTCTAGAGTAGTAATGCTGCACCTGTTAGCTTAACACCCTCCCTTAGATCTAGTACTATCCCGTACTTGTCCATTGTGCTAGAGCCTATTATTAGTTCTGGTAGCTTTACCTTCCTACCCTCCCACCCTCTACCTCCTCGATGAAATCATCTAGGATGAACACCGTCTCAGGTAGGTTGAAGCCGTCTATCACTATGATTACCTGAGTATACTTATCAGCTTCAACGTGCTTACCGTTAACCCAGTAGAGTCTTAGGGGCCTCTCAAGGGTGTACCATGGGCTCCCGAAGTTCTTCTCAAAGAAAGACCTCTGGATAACGGTAACCCAGGAGCCTGTGTCGAAGAGAGCTGTACACTCAGCCTCCATATCCATGAATTCAACCTTCATCCTCTTTAATACACGTAAGCGATCACCACTAACGTGATGTTAAGCCAAGGTTTCTGGATCCTCTCAGAATTCAAGGGGAGGAGAGCACGTAACTGGATCCCAGCTACCCTTAATGGTGGATGGGTGGGTGAGACACTACTAGGATATCCCTTGGTAAAGACTAAGTGGATATCTAACCCCCCCGTCCTGAGGGGAAAAAGCAAGTCTCCGATCGTAATACACGATTTATAATAAGGTTTATTTATCTTACAATCCATATACTAGGTAGGTGTACTACGTTGGGTTATGTAACTGTCTCAGCTAGGATTAGGAGAGAACTGTATGAAAAGCTTAAGAGGTATGGCATTGTCGTAAGCGATGTTATTAGGAGGGCCTTGGAGGAGGAGGTTAGGAGGAGGGAGGAAGAGGAGGTTGCAAAGATGCTCGATAAGGCTCAGGAGATACTAGCCAGGATACCCTCAGAGGAGCTTGTTGAAGCTATTAGGGCCAGTCGTGAAGAGAGATGAGGTACGTGCTGGATTCATCAGCGTTGCTGAACATTGTGAGGACTTTGGGGTCGAGAGCCCTCCCACGTATTAAGGGCAGTTATACCCTAACACTAACACTCTACGAGATAGGCAATGCTTTATGGAAGGAGGCCACGTTGCTTAAGAGGATAACTTTTAGTGAGTCGACGTACATACTTAACACAGTTACGCAATTACTTAAGTTCTTACACGTGGTTGAGCCGAGGAGTGTAGAGCTTACACTCAACATAGCATACAAACTTAGGATAACATACTATGATGCATCATACATCGTTGTAGCGTACGAGCTAAACGCAGACCTGGTAACCGACGACTACAAGCTTAGAAGGAGGGTAGAGGAGGGTAGTAGGGATCTCCAAGAGGTTCTAGGAGGGAAGGTGACTTTACTTACGAGCAACGAGATTATCCAATCCTAGCATATCCGATTGCTAACACTTATAGTTTCCTGTCATAGCTAGTTTAAACCTACCTTCAACATACTCCAATCCAGGGGTCTGCCGTGGGCTTCCTTGATGTGACGTTAGGGGGCTTAGGGGCTCTAGGACTTTAAGGATGCTTGTTGACACTGGTTCGACATATATCGTTGTGGAGCCTGGGTTTGTCGAGAAGCTAGGCTTCATAGGAACCCCTTATACTGCTAGGCTCGTCCTAGCCGATGGGAGGGTTGTTGATGCTAACGTCTATGTTGGGGAGGCTGAGGTTAGGGGTAGGAGGGGCCCTGTCCTTGTGGTAGGCTACGAGACCCCAGTCTCTCTGCTTGGGGTTTATGCTCTTGAAACTCTGGGTTTCAAGGGTTAACCCTGTTACTGGGGGTTTGGAGGAGGTGTCCCATGAGGGTGGCTACCTTCTCGGCTTAAAGTAGCCCTTACTTGGTGTTTGGATTAAGGTTTAAATACCTGTGATTCAAACTCTACTCTTCGGCTTTGAATCTAGGTGTTCCCTGTTTGACCCAGCATGCTATGTCTACCTTGGGGTTTAGGGTTTCCCTGATCCTAGCCGTCTACATCTCAGTCATAGTGGTTCTAGGGTTGATCCAACGCATCCTCCTCGGAGTACTCTTCGACGCCATAGCCTCAGGCTCCTGGTTGTTGACTGCAACCTCCATAGCCTCTATAAACTCTATCGCAGCTGTTATCCTAGCCCTCTCATCCCACACATTGTTCAATGTCATAGCGTCAACCCACATGGCTAGGTGCTCTGTAGTTCCAGCACCGGACTGTATGTTGACGGATCTAACACTCAGGTTTAAGACCTTGGTGGCGCTAGCAATCCTACCAATTCTAATCCTAGCACTACTAGCAGGTAGCATGGTGAGATTAGGCCTACAAGCAACCCCCTCAACGCTGCTAAGCTCACTAGCATACGGTGTCTACAACATATACGGTGTACTAGAGCTAGCAGGCTACACCATAGCGTACACAACCCCCCTGGTGGGGGGCACCAGGGCTAAGGTAACCCTAGCACTCCTAGCAATAACGATGATAACACTAGGAGCTCTAGTGGAGACAAATATAATCCTGGGAACAGGCTAGGCGGGGGCTAAAGACCAGATCCTGTAGGTTCACAGGGTAGAATCTAGCTCTAGGAGCACCACAACAGGCAAACCACTAGACAATAGCACAAGGTAACCCCACCGCATTGAAGCTACATAATCAGCGTAGCACGCTCACCGCAATCCAGTAGCAAGGGTTACCTGGTAACCGGCCCCGAGGAGCTCCGGGACGCCAGTCGGGGGTCTAGTTGCGGCCTCAACCCCACGATCTAGGAGCTCCCACCACCCCCCACGCAGGGTGTAGTCTGGGGTGAACGCTCCTAATGCCTAGAGGTTACTCTAAACTGCCATTGGAGGGCCCGTCGAAGGGCACATCTACATCCAGGATATCCTAGAAGGCTTTTATGTAGAAAGCTAGCCTGATTATAACCCTTTGTACTTGAAGTGCTAAAGGTAGGATCTCTGGGAGTACTGTGACGTCTTCTTCAAGGTTACCCTTGGGGTTTCCTGGAGCTCCACAGAGGATAATGAGGTTTAATGGTGTTTGCTAAAGTGATATGGTGGGAGGTTACTAGGGATCACGTTAGAGTGCTGAAGGACGGGGGGTTACTCTAGGTGAGGAGCCCCTCATACTAGATCCGGAGATTCTAGGGGAGCCGGGGGAGGGGCTAAGGTTGCCTGGCATGATCGGTGGTTTCTCGACTACCTAGCCTTTAAATGTGGTTAGAGCTAGTATCGACTCGCTCTCCCTTAACTCCCTGGTTACAGGGTCCACTTCGAGGCCTAAACCCTCTAGGGCATGTAATCCTAGGACCTCGTTATCTCTCTCCTCTGCGAAGACCACTATTGTTGTGGCCCTCCTACCAAGGCATTCCACCACAGCCTCGCCCACCTCACGCTCTATAGTCCTATTATCTATTGTTCTAAACAACCTCCTCCCCGTACCCTTAACACCCAGCCTGGCTAGCTTTTCACGTTTAATCCACGTATAAGTTGAACCTGTATCAACGAGGAGCTCAAGCTCATCACACATGGATTCATCCCTAGGGTTGCATAATTTCACCCTAGCTTTCACATACTCCATCTCCTACCCCCTTCAGCTAATCCACCTATTCGTGTTTTTAAAACTTAGAGCACACTTACACTTCTAGGGTTCCAGGGTATACGGTGTCCACGGGGTTGCCTTCTAGTAAACTTAGGGAGGCTCTGGTAGTCGAGCTTAGGATCATCGCCGTTCTAGCACTCTACGTCCTAGTAGTCTTCACCCTCAGCTTAATCCAATTTCTTGTATATGGAGCTCTTAGGAGCTCCATCCCTTTAGGCTCTCTAGTTTTCACCGCTACGCTCATAGCTTTTGTTAACTCAATCACAGCCCTGATCCTGGCCATGTCATCCCACGTTATATTCAATGTCGTACTCCCACTCCACATGTACAGGTGTGGGATGCTAGTAACGTTCGATTGCAGGCTCAGCCCTCTGATGTTGAAGTTCAAGCTGGGATCAGCCCTAGCCCTACTACCCATCCTTATCCTAGCATTGTTCGCAAGCAACATGGCTAGGCTAGGGTTACCGGTAACACCGTACACCATAGCTCAAGCCGTGGCCTTAGGCATAGCCAGAGTATACGGTGCCCTAGAGCTAGCAGGCTACACCCTAGCATACATAACACCATTACTGGGAAGAACGGAGGCCAGGCTAGCTGTGGCATCCCTAGCATTAACAATGATAGTTTTAGGAGCAGTGGTAGAGACGGTAATCCTCTTAGACGTTAATAGTTGGTGGGCTGTGAGAGCCTCCTACACCTACACTACCGTTAACCGTTATAAGCTTGGAGGAGTAGAGTTAAACACGGGGTTTGACGTTGAGTGAAGGTGTTAGAAGACCTCGCATAGGCCGTATAAAGCCTGTTATAAGACCTAGAATTGGCCACATTAAACCTAGGGATCTAGCTGGGTACCTGAGGGGATGAACCTTAAGTGTTAGGATCAGGCTTAGATCTAGAAGCTCCTTAACCCTCATAAACCCAGTCCTCTTCCTAAGCCTAGGAACTTCTCGTGGAGAGCTCGTGGTAACCTTAA
>Ga0272447_1001036_pt1 | contig 18707 bp, 17 predicted proteins | sample YNPCB0133_FD_194589 | JGI IMG/M metagenome (GOLD analysis project Ga0272447, IMG submission 194589) | Hot spring microbial mat communities from Yellowstone National Park, WY, United States - YNP-CB-013-3 | ecosystem: Environmental > Aquatic > Thermal springs > Hot (42-90C) > Sediment | place... | reverse complement strand
TACTACTACTAGGAGCTCTCACCTACAGGAGGGTACTGGAGAAGATCTACGAGAGCCCATGAAATTATTTAAACAATTGATTCCACAACCATAGATGGTGTACGGGGTAGGTTGGGTGGTAGAGGGGCTTCGTGGACCCTAGAGGATCTAGAGGCTGTCGTGAAGAAGGCTGTTAGGGAGGCTGTGGAGCAAGCTAGAAGTGAGGAGATGAGGCTAGTAGTAGATGCTTTAAACAAGCTGGCAACGTACACGTTCGAGGGTTTCAAGAAGATCCTAGAGGTTCTAGAGGAGCATAGTAAAATCCTGAGAGAGCATAGTAAGATCCTAGAAGAGCTTGAAAAGAGGCTTGGTAAGTTAGAGGCATCTGTTTCTAGGTTGGAGACGACAACTGCTAGGTTAGAGGTAACAGTTGGTAGATTTACTTCAAGGACGGGTATTGATATGGAGAAGATGATATTAAACATATATCGGGACGTGTTGGAGCAAGAGGGTGTTGGAGTTTGGAAGGTTGAGAAGCTTAAGTTGAAGGACGTTGATGGGAGATATCTTAGGAGGGGTGCGAGGCTTGAGATTGACATCTATGCTCACGATGATAAGGTGTACTTCATTGATGTTAAGAGCCTCGTTGAGGTTAATGACGTGGAGTGGTTTAACCTTAGATGTGATATCTTCGAGAAGATCCTGGGTAGGAGGCCTGATAGGAGGATCATAGTTTGTATTAACATCTTCAGGGATGCTCTTGAGAGGGCTCAGGAGCTCGGTATGCACGTTATATACGGTAGGGTTCTTGAGGTTGAGGGGGAGGAGGGGGAGGTTAGGGTTTTATCTTAGGAGCTCCCTTATGATCCTTGCTAGTTCTTCTGCAATCTCGTCAGGCGCCCCTGTTATCCTGCTTCTAAGCCTCTCTGGTGGTTTAAGCTCCATTAGCGTGTCTACCGTTGTAGCTGATCCTTTGAATCCAACCTCCTCAGGGCTTAAACCTAGGTCTGCTATACTCCAGGTCTTCAGCTTGAACTCCCTCTCAGCCCACCTCTTCCTCCTGAAATCCGGGAACCTTGGTGTGTTGCATCCGAGCTCTACTGATGCTAGGAATGGCATGTCAACTTCTAGGATCTCATAGCCTCCTTTAATAGTCCTCTTAACCCTAGCCTTCCCAGGTTCTATGATCTCTATCGATGTTATGTATGTTACATGTGGTATTCCAAGCCACTCAGCTATCCCTGGTGGTACCTGTCCTGTACCACCATCGCTACTCTCCTCCCCTGCTAGTATTATATCGTAGTCTCCTATCCTCTGGATAGCCCTAGCTAGTGTTAGGCTTGTTGGTAGTGTGTCTGAGCCTGCTAGAGCTCTATCGCTTACGAGCACAGCGTCGTCGGCCCCCATTGCTACTGCTAGTTTAAGGAAGGGCTCCCAGAACGGGGGGCCCATTGAGACTACTATGACCCTACCACCATACCTATCCTTGAGCTGTAACGCCATTTCAAGGGCGTTCTTATCAGCTGGGTTTATTTCGTTTGTAGCCTTACTCCTATCAATAGTCTTGGTTACAGGGTCGAATCTAATCTCCTCAGGTTTAGGGGTAACCTTCAATGTGACAACTATGTTCCTTAAGCCCACCTCAAACCCCCCTCCTAAGCTTCTCTATAAGCTTTGGTATTATCTCGAATAGATCTCCTATGGCTAAGTAGTCTGAGTACTCTGCTATAGGAGCCTCTGGATCCTTGTTTATGGATATTACGGTTTTAACATTCCTTATACCTGATACGAAGTGTGGCGCCCCGCTAACCCCCACTATTACAGCTAAATCTGCGTTAAGCGATACACCTGTAGATCCAATGTATATATCCTTAGGTGCAACCCCTATATCAGATAGGGGTCTTGAGACGCCTACATCAGCCTGTATTATCTTAGCGAGCTCCCTTACAAGTGTTAGATCACCCCCAGTACCCATGCCTCCTACAACAACCCTCCTAGACTTGGATAAATCCACATACCCCCTTCTTACAACCTCAACCCTCCTAGCCCTGAGCTTCGATGGATCCAGCTTTGCTTCCACAACTTCAACCTCAGCCTCACCCCACGCCTCCCTAGGTCTAAAAACCCCTAAGGCTACAGTGGCCATTTGAGGTCTACCTCTAACGTTCCTAACAACAGCTACAATGTTGCCTCCGAAGCCTGGCACGTGGCCTACTAGGGAGCCGTCCTCCGCTATATCAAGGTTTACCACGTGGGCTTGAAGTCCTGTTCTAAACCTTACGGCTAGCCTCCCAGCTAGATCTCTACCATTCCTAGTAGCACTTGCTAGGAAGTAGTCTGGATTCCTCTCACCTATCAAGTCCCCGATTACACTAGCGTAGGGCTCCCCTAGGTAGCTTTCAAGTATTGGATGTTCCACCACTATAACTCTGTGAGCCCCATACCTGCCAAGGCCCCCAGCTATCCCCCTAACACCTCTACCTAATAACACCCCGGTAACCAAATAGCCTCTAGCATCTGCTATCTCCCTAGCCTTTGTTAGAACCTCTAGCGAAGACTCCTCAACAACACCTGAATCCTGCTCTATGAAAACCCATATGTCCCTCACACAATATCACCTTAGGGTGCTGGCTAGCACCTCGACAACATCTGATACTACTAGAGGGTACTTGGAGATCTTCAACTCGTCCTCGAACATCCTTATACAGTAAGGGCACGCTGTAACCATCGCCTGGGACTCTGTGGCTGTAGCCTCTCTAAGCCTCCTCCTAGTCACACTTCTAGCCTCGATGTTCTCAGACCAGAAGGCGCCTCCACCACCTCCACAGCAGAGGCTATTAGACCTGTTATGCTCCATTTCCACCAGCTTAAGGCCCTCAACATGTTGTAGAATCGTTCTAGGCTCCTCGTAAACATTATTCCATCTACCGAGATAGCATGGATCATGGTAGGTTACCTTAGCATCCAACCTTCCAGGCTTAAGCCTACCTGATGTTATGAGCTCTGCTAAAAGCTGGGTATAGTGCACCACAGGGGCCGGGGGTTTAGCCTTATACCTTGGGTAGACGTTTACTAGCATGTTATACGCGTGCGGGGATGTAACAACTATTAGTGTTGGTTTAAACCTCTCCATCACCTCAACATTACCCTGGGCCAGCTCTTCTAGGAAGTACTCCTCGCCAACACTATACACTATATCGCCACAACAACCCTCACCATCCCAAGCATATGTTACCCTAACACCAGCCCTAGCTAGAACCTCTACGAGGCTCCTAGTAACCTTCTGAAGTCTCCTATCATAGGCGTTCATACAACATGTGTATAAAAGTACATCACCTCCAGACTCCACACTTAAACCCCTAGCCCAGACACCCCTCTCCCTCCTAGGAGATCCAAGGGGGTTCCCGGTCTCGTACACCCTCCAAAGGGTGTCAACAAGCTTCTCTGGAGCTACCTTACGCTCATAGAGTACAATCCTCCCACCTAGTATTACATCAGCAATCCTAACACCCCTAGGGCATGTGGTCTCACAATACCTACATGTAAGGCACTTCCACGAATCCTCTCTAGTAACAACACCTATCTGGGCCTCCCTTATAATCCTCCTAACACTTATACCAGGCGATATGAGGCATGAAGCTGTACACACTCCACATTGGTAGCATAGGCTTAGAGTTCCATAGCTATGCTTCATAACCCTATCCCTAACCTCAAAATCCAATCTAAGCCTCGCCACCCCTACTTCACCTCCTTTAACCTCGCCTTTGTAGCCTCAATCTCCTCTCTTGAAACCTCCTTAGCCATCCTATCTAGGTGGTTCATTACCTCGACGAAGTCAGGCACATCGGGGGCTCCAAATAACCTTAACACAAACCTCTCAGGCCTCACGCCTAGGTTTTGAAGCCTCCTCTTCCAATGCTCATATCTTCTAACAGTATGCTTATTAGCGTACTGGTAGTGGCAATCCTGTAGTCTACAACCTGTTATAGCTACAGCTGGGGCTCCAAGCTCGAAAGCCTTCTTAACCATCTTCCAGCTAACCCTACTAGAACAAGGTAGCCTTACCACCCTAGGTGATGTGGGGTACTGTACCTTGAATATACCAGCGTTATCTGCTGCAGCGTAGGAGCACCAGAAGCATGTGAATGCTATGGGCTTCCTCTCAGGCTCCTCTGCGAGCATCTCTTCTATCTGTTTCAATACCTCCTCCTCACCGTAACCTGGTAGTGTTATAGCTCCAACAGGGCACTCTGCTACACAGTTGCCGCAGCCTTCGCATAACGCTGGTATGACCTCAAACTTCTTCTTAATCTCACCTTTTATAGCACCGTACGTGCACACTCTAGCACAGGCCCCGCATTTTATACACTTCTCATCATCAATCCTAGCTATTAGAGGCTCCTTCTCGATGTAACCTTTAGCTAGTAACGCTATAGCCCTAGCTGCAGCTGCAAGACCTTGAGCTATAGACTCTTTAACATCCTTAGGGCCTTGGGCTACCCCAGCTATGTATACACCTCCCACAGGGCTGTCTACAGGTCCTAGCTTGGGGTGTGCTTCTAGTAGGAAGCCCTCAGCATCCTTTGGAACCTTAAGCTGTAGTAGGAGCTCTTCAACCTCAGGGTTTGGATCTAGAGCTGTAGCTAGGACTATCGAGTCTACGGGAACCTCCACCTCAGCTCCTAGGAGTTCTTCCAGCACAACTATGGATCCATTCTCAAACCTAACGCTCTCCTCTATAGGTTTAATGCTGTTAACCTTAAGGAATACAACCCCCTCTCTTGCAGCCTCCTTGTATAAGGCCTCAGCTTCCGGAGTGTACGTTCTAATATCCTTGTATACGACTACAACATTCTTCCCCCTCCTTTTAAGCTCTAAGGCCTGGTGTATCATGGTTGTGCAACAGTACCTACTACAACCCCTCTTACCATTCCTCGAACCTACACACGCTATGAACGCAATATTATCTCCCGGTATATCATATCTAGCTCTTTCAACATCCAGCAACGTGTACATATTGTTAACCTTACCGTAGCCTAGATACTCTGGAACATGCACCCTAGCCCCGGTAGCTATTATGATAGCACCGACATCTAAGATCTCACCGTTGCTAAGCTCCACCCTAAAGTTTCCAGCGAACCCCTCAACTCTCTTAACCAAAGTGTTTAGGTAGACCTTAACACCAGCTGATTTAACCTCAGCTACAGCCTCCTCAATAACCCTCCTAGCCTCGTAACCCTCAGGTGCTAGGGTGTAGAGCTCCTTAAGCATACCACCAAGACTATCACTCTTCTCAACGAGAACAGCCTCTATACCAGCCTTGGCTACAGCGGCTGCAGCCTTCATCCCCGCTATCCCACCACCTACAACTAGAACCCTCCTAACAACGGGTAACCTCAAAGGCCTTCCAGGTTTAAGCTTACGAGCTCTCGCTATAGCCGCTCTAACGAAATCCTTAGCCTTCTCCGTAGCCTCCCTCGGGTGGGCTGAGTGAACCCAGGAGTCCAGGTTCCTTATGTTAGCCATATCCACGAGGTATGGGTTAAGCCCAGCCTTCCTAGCTGCTGTCATGAATACTCTAAGGTGTGTTGCTGGGCTACAAGCTGCTACTACAAGTCTGTTAAGCTTCTTCTCCCTTATAACCTGGGCTATGTAATCTACACTTGCAGCAGAGCATGCGAACACCAGGTTCTCTGAGTGGATAACACCTGGTATTGTTTTAGCAAACTCTCTAACACTAGCAACATCTATAACACCAGCTATGTTAGTACCACAATGGCATACGAAGAACCCTATCCTCGGGGGCTCAAGCTCTGTTATAGTCTCCTCAAACTCCTCCTCATAGGGTTTAAGCTCCTCCACATGTTGTAAAGCCATAGCCACGGCAGCTCCAGCCTCTTGAACTGAATCTGATATATCCTTCGGCTCTGCTACAGAACCACACATGTAGATTCCAGGTCTTGTCGTCTCAACAGGACTCCAGGGTGTACGGGGTTTAAGGAACCCGTATTTGCCCACCTCCACCCCTAGAATCTTGGCTAGTCTATCCAAGCCCTCCGGGGGCTCGACGGGAGGCGCTATTACTATCATGTCGAAATCCTCTCTAACAACCTTACCTGATAACGTATCCTCATATACAGCTACAAGCTTTCCACCCTCCTCTTCAACTCTGGCAAGCTTACCTCTAACAATTTCTACACCCTCATCTAGAGCCCTCCTGTAGAAGCTTTCGAAGCCTTTACCGAAAGCTCTTACATCCATGAAGAGCATTTTAACATGTTTAACCCCATGGCTTTTAGCTAGGATGGCGTGCTTAAGATTGTACATACAGCAGAACCTAGAGCAGTACTCGTAATACCTCCTATCCCTACTCCCAGCACAAGATACTATGAGTAGCTTCTCCACATGCCTCCCATCGCTAGGCCTTAAAACCTCCCCGTTGGTAGGCCCTGACGCGTTCATAAGCCTATCTAGCTCGTAGCTTAAAAGGACATCGGGGTATACACCGTAGCCGTACTCCTTAAACTTCCTAGCATCAGCTAGCTTGAAGCCCGCAGCCACTATTATGGATGCTACATTCCTCTTGATAATCCTGGGTGTCATCGTAAAATCTATAGCCCTCCTATCACATACCGTCATACACCTATCACATGGCATGTAGCCCGGTGGCTTGTTCAAACAACGCTCTACATCTACAACATACCAGCCTGGCTCAGCCTGAGGGTATGGTAGGTATATGGCCTTCCTAACACTAGTCCCATCTAAGGGGTTGAAGACAACTACAGGACATACCTCCTCGCACTTACCGCATTTCGTGCAATCCGGTGTAACATACCTAGGCTTCTGTAGTATGGTGACTTCAAAGCTACCAGGGCCTCCTTTAACATCTACTACCTCAGCTAATGTTATAACCTCAATGTTAGGATGCCTAATCACATCACCTATCTTAGGCGCCTCGATACAAATAGAGCAATCTAGGGTTGGAAATGTCTTATCAAGGAAAGCCATAACACCACCTATAGCTGGGCTTCTCTCAACCAAGACCACCTTAGCACCAGCATTAGCAGCGTCTAGGGCTGCCTGTATACCGGCTATACCACCTCCTATGACTAGAACTGCCCCACCCCCACCCTCAACCTTCAAATCCCTATACCCGCTAGGTGCGTGCACGTGGGCTGAGCTCATAGCCTAACACCCCTAGCCAACCTAACCCCCTCCTCGTAGGCTTGGAGGTTAACATCAATCCTCCTCTTAACCCTAGCTTTGATAGCTAGCTTCACAGCATCATGTGGTAGTAGTTTGAGGAGCTCCGTTAGGAAACCTAGTAGTACCATGTTAGCTGATATCCTGAATCCAACCTTGATAGCGGTCCTGAAAGCAGGTACTCCTAGCTGTGTGACATCCCCTCTAACCGCTGGTTTAACTGTATCCTCCTCGTATACTATTAAACCACCACTCCTAACATTTCCTATCTCCAGATCGTAAGTCTCCTGTGTTGTTGCTACAAGCACATCGGGGTGGTCGAATATGGGGAAATCTATGGGTTCATCTGATACAACTACATCAGCTCTACTCCACCCACCCCTCTGAGCAGGGCTATAGGCTATAACCATTGTAGCATTCTTACTAGAGTAGACAGTGGCAGCAGTGCCAATAATGTTTCCCGCAAGCAGTATTCCATGGCCGCCAGCACCTATGAGGCGTAACCTAACCTCCACCTCCTACCCACCTCTAGCTCTCTTTATAAGCTCTCTAGCTAGAACTTGGTACGATGGCCTTGAACGTCTAACAAAGTTACCTAGTACAATCGGCTTCTTAGGATCCCTTAGATCTATGTATGCCTTCGATAGATCAGCATCATGGTCTATCACAGCTCTATCTCTAAACACCTTCATCACCTCTAGTGGTGGTAGATTGTTCATCTCACCGTATATCAGGCATGGTGATACAACCTCTATTAAGGCGAAACCATCGACTTTAAACATCTCCAGGATTGCTGATGTCAACTCCTTCGTATGCAATGGAGTCCACCTAGCTACGAAATTAGCGCCTAGAGCGGCCGCTAGGTATACTACGTTGAAAGACCCTTCTATGAAGCCGTAGGGGGATGTTGTTGTTATAGAGCCTATGGTCGTAGTAGGCCCGTACTGCCCTCCTGTCATCCCGTATATGAAGTTGTTAACCAGTATAACGTTTATATCATCATTCCTCCTAATAGCGTGTATGAAGTGGTTACCACCTATGGATAGTAAATCGCCATCACCAGCTATTATGGTAACCTCTAGATCCTGCCTAACGGTTTTAAGGCCTACAGCGAAGGGTATAGCCCTACCGTGTATAACGTGGAACCCGTCGAGCTTAATGTATCCCGGAGCTCTTGAAGTGCAACCTATACCTGAGACGACAACGTGCTTCTCAATAGGTATACCTGATTCTAGGACTGCCTCAGCATAACATTTAACAACAGTCCCTATACCGCAACCAGGACACCATATATGTGGGAACCTCTCCAGCCTCAGCAAGCTCTTAATAGACTCCGTCCTTAGACCAAGCCTAGGCCTACCACTCAACCTCCATACACCTCCTTAACCTTAAGAAGTATATCGTGGGGTCTGGGAACGGACCCGGGAGCCCACGGCATGAAGTATATGTCTACAAGATTACTATAGTGTTCTCTTACAACACGCACCATCTGACCCATGTTTATCTCTACAACCAGTATCCTAGCACCTCTATCAACAGCCTCCCTTAAACCCCAGTATGGGAAAGGCCATGCTGTTATAGGTCTGAAAAGCCCGACCTTAAGACCCTCCCTTCTAGCCTCCCTTACAGCTCTTAGAGCAGACCTAGAGGTTATACCATAAGCTACGATGACGAGCTCCGCGTCATCTAATGCTATAGCCTCATACCTCCCTATAACCTTCTCGTTCTCCCGAATCTTCCTCACAAGCCTTGTTACAAGCTTTGTTGAAACCTCATGGCTTGTACTAGGGTAACCTCTATCATCATGTGTTAAGGCAGTTACATGGAATCTATAACCCTCACCTGCAACAGCCATTGGAGGTATTAGATACCTACTATCAAAGGGTAGATACTCCTCAGGTGGGACTGTTGGAGCATTCCTCTCCACAACCTTTATCTCATCTAAAGGTGGAACCTTCAACCTCTCTATCATCTGCCCTACGCTTTGATCAGCTAACACTATAACTGGGACCCTGTACTCCCACGCTGTGTTGAAAGCCTCTATTGTTAGATCGAACATCTCCTGAACGCTATTAGGTAGATACGCTACAATCTCGTAATCGCCATGACTACCCCATTTAGCCTGCATTACATCACCTTGACCTACAAGAGTTGGGATCCCAGTCGATGGCCCAGCTCTCTGAACATCCACTATAACTACAGGTGCTTCTATCATAGCAGCTAACCCTATACCCTCCTGCATTAGCGAAAACCCAGGGCCCGATGTTGCAGTCATAGATTTAACTCCACCGTAAGCAGCACCTATTATGGCGTTAATACTTGCAATCTCATCCTCAAACTGTATGAAGTAACCTCCAATCTGTGGAAGCCTCCTAGCCATATGCTCTGCAATCTCATTACTAGGGGTTATAGGGTAGCCTGCGAAAAACCTACAACCAGCTATTAACGCAGCCTCAGCTGAGGCTATATTACCTTGCATGAAGTAAACCCCAGGTTTCAGAAGCCACTCCTCAGCTCTCTCAGAAGTAAGCAATGATATCCTCTCACTCAACCCATCTCACCTCATAGGGGATAGGGGGCTCCTCAACAACCTCTATAGCAAGCTCAGGGCAAACCCTCTCACACATACCACAATTAACACAAGAGTACTCCATACCCCTCCTAACAACAGGGTACTGGTAACCTCAGATGTTAACACCCTCAGAGAACTCAAGAACACCTATAGGGCAAAACTCTATACAGAAACCACAACCCTTACAAATATTAATGTTGACAACAGGCCTACCAACAGGCTTCAAGAACTTCGATAAATTCAAGGGCCTACGACCCTTAATAGGCATAACAACCTCTATTGAAGCCTTACCTGGCATTGCAGACTACCAAGCATCTAGATATAAAACTTAAGGTTTAAATCTTTATATATAAATATTTCAAGATTATAGCTTATAGCAAGCTAAAAATTAGAACTTAAGCTTAATAATATATAAACATAAGGCTTCACGTTTAAAGAAAACCCCTTATAAGACCTCTATGATCATAGCGTAAGATTTAAAATAATGCTATGGATAAACTAGAAACGTGAGCTGTGGGTGTAAGCTTATGGCCGACTTCGATACGGGGAGAACACTAGGGCTAGTAGGCTCTATCCTAGTCCTAGTAGCTCTTATATTCTCGTTTATCATAGGCTTCCTAGGCTTCCTACTACAGCTAGTAGGCTTAATTCTCATACTGATATCCCTGCACACGTTTTCAAATATCTATGGAGAGAGGATTATATTCAGGGATGCCCTCCTCTCGGTGTTAATAGGATATGGTGTACCACTTGCAGCTTTAATCTTCCTCTTCATCCTCCTAATCCCCATAGGCTTCACCATAGTAACCTCTGCAAGGCCCATTCCACCTAGTAGGATTGAGGATCTCTTCGGAACCCAGATAACAGCATCAATCATACTCTGGGCCTTCATAGCGATCTTAGCTATCCTCGTAGCACTCGCTATCTCAGCATACCTATGGTACAGAGCTCTCAACACACTCTCTCTCAGATCAGGTGAGAAGTTCTTTAGATGGGCTGGCCTGACCTACCTAGCATTCGCTGTATCACTCATAGTAGGTGTGGTGACAGCTGTTATACTGATTGGAATACTAGTGATATTCATAGGCATTCTACTAGGTTTAACGAGCTGGGTACTCCTGGCTATAGCGTTCTACGAGGTTAAACCACCGCAACCCCCCATACAAGCTCCCCCCGCGCCAGTAGTACAAGTGTGAGTTTAGCCTCCTAAAGCTAACCCTTAACGTTACGGAAGGCTTCCATTGTTCTACTATAATCGAGGGTGGAATCCACTCCTGGATTCATTTGTAGATTACATTAAAACATTGCCTTACCGTTCAGGAGTAATCGGTTAAGCCTATAGGTTATGGTGGTTGAGGTTATCTTAGAGCTACTCTAGGTTGACATTCTGACCTTAGGGGTTTAGTAAGGGGTTGGTGGGAGGTTGGAGGGTATTAGCTACGAGGATCTCCTGGTGATTCTATTTTTTCTGCTGTTTTCTCTCTACGTACTCTTGGGGTTTTAGTAGTTGTTCTAGTTCTTTCGGGTCGTCCATTTTTACAGCTACTATCCACCCTCCACCGTAGGGGTCCTTGTTTACTAGCTCTGGCTCGTCTCTCAGCCTCTCATTCACTTCTACTACTGTGCCTGTTACCGGTGTGTATACCTCTGCTGTGGCCTTTATGGATTCTATGACTGCTACCGACTGTCCTCTCTTAACCTTAGCTCCTTGTCTGGGTAGCTCTACTCCTACAACGTCTCTTAGCATTTTCTGTGCGTAGTCTGTAATCCCTATTCTCGCTACTTCTCCCTCTACTCTAACCCACTCATCTGTTTCTGTATAGAGTAGCTTATCGTCTACCACGAACTTCACGTTGCCCGCTTGAGCTTCTATCAAGCCCATTCTAGTTCACCTTATATCATGTGGGTTTCTCAGAGTTTAAATCTAGGCTCTAGCTATCTCCTCTAGCTCCCTATAGTATTTGAGCCCGCTCCCCGTGAGTATCACTATTGCTTCCCCTATCTTACCTTCTAATGCTCTATAGGCTGCCCATGCTACGGCTGATGAAGGTTCTACTATGAAGCCCATTGATAGGAGCTCTCTTAACGCAACTCTTATAGCTTCATCTCCTACCTTTACAAGGCCTCCTCCACTCTCTCTTACAATCCTAGCCATCTCCTCCAGCCTAGGTGGGTTTCTCACTACGAGTGCATCTGCTAGCCTAGAATCGGGGCCTCCAACGTAGGCTAACAGGTCTACAAGACCCTCTAGTGATGGGCTACCGCTAGCCTGTACAGCTATTATCCTCGGTTTAACACCAGCCTCAAGAGAACCCCTGTAGAGCCCTACTAGGAGGCTCCCACTAGACACTGGGATTATCACAGTGGCCCTTCTAGAGTACTCTGCAATCTCGTAACCCAAGCTCTTAACACCCTCTATGAAGACAGGGCTTGTAAGGTGTGCTACGTGGAAGCACTCACCAGCATAGGACTCTGCAACCCTGGAAGCCTCACCCCTACTCTCAACGACTACAACGTTAGCACCAACAGCCCTCATCAACGACAGCTTACTAGGGCTAGCAGTAGCAGGGACTACGATGTAAGCTCTAAGACCAAGCCTTGAAGCGTAGACAGCGGTGGAGAGACCAGTATTACCACTAGAGTCAACCACAACACACCTATAGCCAAGACCACGAGCAAACTGAAGGCTATAGGAGACACCCCTATCCTTAAAACTACCAGAGGGGTTAAGATACTCAAGCTTAAAACCAACAATAGAACCACCAACACTATCAAAGACAAGAGGGGTAGAACCCTCACCAAGAACCCTAGGGAAGCTAGGGAGAACACCGTCAACCCCAAGAGCCCCACCACAAACAGGACACCTATGATAGTAAACCCCAACATCACCCCTAAAACCACACCTCACACAATAAAACCTCCAAGACAAAACACACAACACCAAACAGAAGGAATAGATAAGACTATTAAAAAGCCTTAAAGACACACAGAACATAAAGGGGAAAGGGCCCGTAGCTCAGCCAGGAACAGAGCGTCGGCCTGCGGAGCCGAAGGTCCCGGGTTCAAATCCCGGCGGGCCCGCCACCCATCGTTTAAAAACGATAGAACATCCACATAACTTATAATCTTAGGGTGTAACGTCTTCTAGAGGAGCTGTAGGTGGCGACCGTGATTATGAAGGAGTTTAGCAAGCTAGCTACGCTCGAGGAGCTCTGGGTTAAGAACTTCAAGTCGCTTAGGAACTACAGGATGAGCATGCCCTCAAAAATAACAATCGCTGTCGGGGCTAACGGCTCCGGTAAGACGGCCTTGGTTGAAGCATTCGAGCTACTCACATACATACTCGAGTGGGCCCACGGTCTAAACCTAAACCCCTTCCTCAAATGGTGGGGGTACTCTAACGTAGTCTCAGGTCACAACGAGGATCTCCCGATAACGATAGGTTTTAAGCTGAAGCTCGATGACATCGATGGGAGGATCCGCGAGATTAAATCGAATATTGTAAGAGATGTTTTAGAGTACTCCCGGAGCATGCTAACACCTATGGATATCGTGTACGAGGTCGAGGTGTCAGGAAAGGGGGGAAGATTCCACGTTCTACGGGAGAACCTTTCGATCACTAGTGGGAACGAGGTAATAGAAGTTGATACCGCGAGAAACTCTATGACATTCGTATTAGATGTTGCTAGTGAGCTAACCCGTGCTATCGAGCTATTAAATCGTATAGAAGAAGTGTATGGGAAGAAAGAAGAATTCGAAAGGCTTCTCTTCCACCTTCTTAGGGATCGTGCTGTGAAAGCGAAGTCGTTAGATGAGCTTAGAAGAGGAATGAAGGAGGTAGTGACCCATATGGAAGTTTTTGGAGAGCTTATCCCCCTGTTGCCTACTATAGCGGATATGCTCGCCATTACATTTACCAAGTTAGAGTTTACATGTGAAATGGAGGCGACCTATTCTATTTTCAACAAGTTTATTGATATAATGAAGGATGTCGAAGGAGGCATATTACACCCTCAAGATCGTATGCTTAGCGAGGTCAAAGACTTCATACTAGGGGGGAGGTGTTTAGAACAACTAGAAAAGCATATCAGCGGGAAGCTGGTTGTTAACACTAGCTCGCCCGCCTACCAACAGTTAATCTCTGAAAACATACTTATTGATACTCTCCTTAACCTCGTTAAAGGCCTGATTGCCAAGTCTACGGTTGAAGGTGTTCTATCCAGGGTCTCCCACCTCCTGTTCATGGCATCTGCTGTGGTGTACGGTTTTATTGAGGGTATCGCTGTAGTCAAGAACATTGACTGGAGAGCGGTTACATCCCCACAGGTTCTGGAGAGGAGTGAGAGGTTGAAGCCTGACGCCTCTAACTTCCCACAGTTCCTCTTCACCACCACCGGGGGTAGTGTTGGTGAGGATCTAAGGGAGGCTTTGAAGTACAGTCTCCCAGGCTACAGGGATTTCAATGTGGTCTTCGAGCCCACAGCTGATGGCAGGATCTTTGTGAGGCTTGTTGTTGATGGTTTAAGGCTAGCACCTATATCCATTCCGTACGGTGCCCTTAAAACCCTCATGATAGAGTCTCTTCTAAAGTGGGAGCCCTCGCTCCTCGTCGTAGACGAGTTTGAGAACAGCCTCCACCCGGAGCTCCAGCAGTTCCTGTTGGACGAGTTCAGGAGTAGTGGTGTTAACGTGATTATAACCACCCACTCTACGATACCGCTAGACTACGCTAGGAGCCCCGATGAAGTCCTCGTACTGAAGCTTGAGAACGGTGAGACCAAAGCTTACAGGCTTGGCAGGGAGGTTCTAGAGAGGCTGAGGGAGAAGAAGCTTACTCTAAGCGAGCTACTACTATCCGGGCTCCTGAGGCTTGAGAGCTGATGGCGTCCGAGCGGTGCTCGTGCACGTGTAAGGTGTACTTCGTCGTCGACAATAGGTATGCAAAGCAGCTCATACAAGAACTAGTAAGGCTCTTTAAAGGATACAACCTCATAGGTGGTAGTGTCTGCGTTGTTGTTAGTAGCTCCGTTAACGTGTGTAATGAGAAGATGGGAAGGTTCGTGAGGGGGGCTGTTGGCGACTACAACCTCATCGTAGTACTGGTGGATAGCGAGGGGGTGGATCCTAGTGTGGTTCGCAAGCGCATCCTCGAAGAGCACGTGGGGCATGTTGATGGAAGCTCATCGAGGGTTGAGATACTCATAGCTCATCCCTGCTTGGAGGCGTGGTTGTGTGAGGCGATGGGCATAGCTGGCTGTTACAGCGGGACGTGCGGTGAAGTCGTCGACGCTATTATATCTAGGTATGAGGGTAAATATGAAAAGGAGACGTTAAAGAGGATGTTACCAACCCTTATGGTTAAGGAGCTGAGCAGGAAACTCGGAGATTATCCTGAAGCCATGAGATCTAAGGGATCCAAGGATGAGCTTGTGAGAGTACTCCCTGGCCAGCTAGGCGAGCTTGTTAGAGAAGTGAATGCTCACTGCGTAGAACAACAGTGTAAATCCTAGAGAGCACACTCTACAGGTAGGGAGTTCAAACACGGCTCCTAACACCAGTTCAGCTTAGCAGAGCGTAGCTTGAAGAGCGTGAATCAGCTAGAGGCGCGTGCTAGGGCCTGGCGGAGTTATCGGGTTCACGTTGGGGTTATAAACGTCTTTCGCCTAGTGTTAGATGGGATGTGTGGGGGTTGTCTGCTGTCGAGGAGGTAGTCTCTAGGCTTTCTAGCTTTAGGGTTCCTGGTTTCAACTTTAGGTTTGTTGATAGGGAGCGTGAGGCTAGAGCTGTTCTCGATGTGAGCGGTGGCGTTGTTATGGGTGGTTGGATTACCGTTATCTACGGCTCTAAGGGTTGTGGTAAGACGGAGCTCTTCAGAGCACTCTACAACGCCAGCCGGGAGGCTGGGGGCGTCGACTTCATCATCGTTAGGAGTGGGAGGGAGGCTTGGAGGGTTGACGAGCTCCTAGCCCCCAGGGGTCTTAGGGGTGCTCTGTCTAGGGTTGCAGGCTCCCTCGGCTTCGAGATTCTATCCTCAGGTGAGGTTAGGGGTTTTGTTGATGTTGCTAAGCTTGTTGGAGCTCTAGCTGGGTATATTGCTTATAGGCTTAGGAGGGGTAGGAAGGTTGTTATTGTAGTGGATGAGGTTAGAGGTGATAGTGAGGTTAGGTTGGCTGAGTTTAGAGGGTGGCTTGAGGGTTTCGCTAACACCCTGAGAGAGCATTCCAGCAGGTATCTGGAGGAGAAGGGTGGGAGTATAGCTGTTGTAGCTTTGACAAGCGATGCTATGGTAAGGGAGATTAGGAATAGGGTGGGCTCGAAGGTGGTCTGGGCCCTCCTCTGGAACCTACCATACGAGGCTATGGTTGATCTAGCGGGGCAGCTAGAGCTAGGGGAGGATCCAAAGCTACTATGGAGGCTAACCGGGGGTAATCCTAGAGCTCTAGTAGACATAAAGATTAGAGGGTTAAAGAGGTGGGTTGAAGATGAAGTGATAAGACCTATAGGAGATGTAATAGAGGAGGTTGAAGGAGTGCTCGGAGGAAAACTCTGGGATGAGGTTGGCGTAGCTGTAGAGAACGTTGATGAAGCGGATTACAACCTAAAACAGTCAATGCTGAAACACAGCATAGCCATATACATAGCGGGGGCAACACAGTTAACAGAGTTACCAAGAGAGAGATGGGTTGGAGAAAGATACGCCTACCAGATACCAGCATACTATCATATGTTAAAGCTAGTACATGAAAGAAAGGATGTCAGATTAAAAGCCGAGAACATACTTGAAAACCTGAGCTAGAAGTTGGAGAGGCTCGAACCATGCGATCTCACGATCCCGTAGTAGTTCAAGAACCTTTGTAAACTGGGGGGTTAACAATATTGTATAACATGCTTACACATATAATGAAGTTTGAAAACGAAATCTAAGTGGATGTAAGCTTAAACTTAAGCTTACTCAGTCTAAGGCTCTTAGAGCCACGAGCTGTATTCTTAGAAAGTTCTTGAGGAAATCTAGGTGGCTATAGGGTTTAAGGATACTTAGGGATTATCACAGTGTTCGTGTAGTCTTCTAGTTTGAATGAGCTTTCGTTGAGCCTTGTTATCGTGTAGCCTTTTACTAGTTTTAGGAAGTCGTCTACTGGTTGTATTGGTAGTTTTAGACCTGGTATCCTGTAGTGTATTGGCATTATGTTTATTGGTTTTAGTATCTCAACTAGGCTCCACGCCTCCTGCGGTCCTATCGTGTACCTACCCCCTACCGGGGTTACTAGTAGGTGTAGTCCTTGGAGCTCTTTCAACACACTCTCCTCAGGTCTATCCCCTAGATCTCCAAGGTGTGCTATCCTATAGCCTTCAACCTCTAGGAGGTATACTGTGTTTAAACCCCTCTCAGCCCCCCTCGACTTGTCATGGTAGGATTTGAAACCCCTAACTCTAACACCTCCCACCACAGTCTCACCGTAGAACATCTTTAGAACCCTAGAACCCTCCTTTGAAACCACGTGGACAGCATTATGGTCGAAGTGGTCGTGAGATACAAGTATGAGGTCTGCTCTAACACTAGGACTCTTAATCCCAAGACTAACACCATCATGGGGGTCGATTACAATAGTTAAATCCCCACCTCTAACCTCAACACAGGCATGACCATGCCATCTAATTAAAACCATAGGGTTACACCAACATGAAAATAGATAAGCCCAAACCTAAAATAACAGTGTGGGTTAAAGCAGTCCATCGAGGCATAACAGCTTTGAACACGGTAGACTGCATAGTTAGAAGTGCTAGGTGGGAGGATGACCCCTCCCCGCCTTTAAGAGGCGGGGTTTCGAACCTCTGGGTCTTGGGTGTTAGCCCTCCGGTGGGGGTTTAATGGTTTTACACCGTTGTGTGTTACAAGGTAGCTTTCAATCTTCCTTGTTATCTCTATCCTGTATCCAAGTCTTCTTGCTATGTTTATTGCTGCGTTCACATCTGCGTTAACCTTCCTCCCAGTCCTCCTACAAACATACAAACCCCTGTAGATCCTACCGTTCTCGTGTATTTCTCCGCATACTGAGCACTCCTTGCTTGTGTAGTACTCTGGTACAAGCTCAACCTCTATGCCGTACTCTCTGAACACATCTACAATCCATAGTACTATCTTCCTGTACCACCATATGTTTGTGTTATACTCGTTCCCGTTATCCTGGCTTAACATTATAGGATACCCTATGTATAGCTTCCTAACACCCCTACTCCACAGTGTTTCTGCTAGGAATCTAATTGATGTTAGGTATAGGTGTCTTAGCCTCTCATCCCTGGTATGCATAGCTTCAAGGTACTTTTCATGGTATAAGATCCATGTTGGGAATCCAGCGTTTCTAAGTAGATCTCTTACAGCTTGGTATGTTGCTATCTCCCTCTTCCACCAGTAGTACTCTGATTTAATGGTACCACCTTTGACTAGCAGTACGTAGCCGTTTGTTGTGACTACAGCGAATAGGTTGTTTAAACCCATGTCCATGAATGCTTTCTCACCACCAATAGGATCCCTCTGCCTAATACTCCTGGGGTTCACGATCCTACCCCTTCTATCCTTATAGTTAGGCTTAACGTAACCCTTCCTGTTTGATTTTGGTGGTTCTCTTCCAACTTCTATTGGTAGGTAGGCGTACCATTTTCCGTTAGCGTATATTATTTCAAGTCTTCCTTGCTTACCCTCCCATCTAATCCTACCAGCGTACCGGATCCTCAAACCGAAGTCTTCTAGTACAAGGTAACCTCCATTCTCATCAATAGGCTCTAGGTGGTATCTATCGTTCCTTATGAATATGTGTATTTCCTTCTTACCAGTAAACCTATCCTTCCAGTATCCTGGAGGTGAAACCTTCTTGATGTGAGGTGGTAGTTTGCCTTGCTTCTTAAGCTTTAGTAGCTCGAAGAATGATTTCCAAGCCTCGTTGTTCTTCTGTAT
>Ga0272447_1001035_pt1 | contig 18709 bp, 22 predicted proteins | sample YNPCB0133_FD_194589 | JGI IMG/M metagenome (GOLD analysis project Ga0272447, IMG submission 194589) | Hot spring microbial mat communities from Yellowstone National Park, WY, United States - YNP-CB-013-3 | ecosystem: Environmental > Aquatic > Thermal springs > Hot (42-90C) > Sediment | place... | reverse complement strand
GTCACGCCATAGTCAAAAGTTTATTTTATTTTCGAGGGTTTGTGCGATGGGACATCTGGAAAATTGCAACCTGGAGGTCGAGTGGAAAAGTCTGGATGAGATTCGACCTTACGAGAATAATCCGCGCAATATCCCAAGGCGTGCGATTCGAGCAGTGGCGGATTCGATTCAGCGTTTTGGCTGGCGTCAGCCGATTGTTGTGGATCGTGAAGGTGTCATTGTGGTTGGGCATGTTCGCTATGAGGCAGCCAAACATTTGGGCCTGGCCAGTGTCCCTGTTCATGTCGCAGACTTCACGCCTGAGGAAGCCAAGCTGTATCGCTTGATCGACAATCGCACATCGAATTTGTCGTCGTGGAACATGATGAAACTAGACATTGAGTTGAAAGATGTTCAGGAGTCGATCAAGCGCGGGCTGACGATTGACTTAGACTTGTTTGGTTTCAATAAGGAGATAAGGCAGCTAAAAAACTACTCACTGGACACGACAAAAATTTTTTATGAGCCACGCGGGCCTAAGCCTGAAGTTAGTGAGTTGTATGATGCGACTGAGGCGGAGAAGTTGCTCGAGGAAGTTAGGAAAGTTGAGGACGCAGAGTTGAGGCGTTTTCTCGAGTACTCAGCGATTCGGTTTGTTCGCTGGCGCTTTGATAAGATTGCTGAGTACTATGCGCACAGCGATGACAACGTGAAGGCAATTTTTCGCCGTTTGGCGCTGGTGATCGTGGACTTTGACGAGGCGTTGGAGCGTGGTTGGGTGAAGTTGACCAACCGTGTCTTCGAGTTGTTACGGGAGGCTAACCGTGTCAAGTCTGTTCAGGATACCGAGGGCAAGTCATGACAAGCGTGGCGTGTTTATCATATCGTATCGCCGTGCTGACAGGGTAATGACCTGGACAATGTTGAAGCGTTTCCACTACACCGGTGACAGGTTTGTGGTAGTGGCAACGGACGACCCAGAGTTAGAGGAGTATCGTCAGCGTTTTCGTGATGACCTGATTGAGTACAACCGCGAGTTGGTCGATTGCGATTACTGCGACAACTTGCCGCGCGACAACACCTATCCGTCTCCCCTGGCTGTCCGCAATGTTTTGTGGGACGTTGCGGCTGAGTTAGGTTGGACACATTTTCTTGTTCTCGATGACGACTACAGTAGTATATCTGGGTCGTTGGCATGGCGTCTTGTGTCACACGAGAGGTCACTTGTTGAGGACTTGTCGAAATTCCCAAACTACTTGGATCGTCTGTTCGCTATATTCTGGGACTTTCTGGACGATTGCCCAAATGTGATGTGTGTCTGCATGGCGCAAACCGGCGAGTTTGCGAACAACGAGTTTCGCAAAGTTATGCAGACATTTTTTCTGAGGACCGACAGGCGCTTTGACTTTGTGGCACGTGGCAACGATGATGTTTCAACCTACTATGTGCACGGTCTGATGGGGAAGTTGTTTCTTCAGAACTACACCTGTGTTGTAAAACAGATGAAAACACAGCGTAATCCCGGTGGCCTGACAGACTACTACAAGATATTTGGCACGTACGCGAAGTCGTTCTACACCTTCATGCAGTGGCCAGGGAATTGCCGCGTGTCGTTTGTCACCCTGGTTGGCAGGTTACATCATCTGATATTCAAATACAGTTATCCTGAGATATTGAGATCAGTGTATGCATGAAGATGGGACTGTTGGTATATTTGACTGGAGCCTCAATGTTCAAGAGTTGTATGACGACTTGCTAGACAATTATCCAAATGTTCAGATGAGTGAACAAGACTTCATCGCTCTGTTGAAGCGTGCGCTGGACGAGTATTATCGAGATGACGATGAGGTGCCAGCGATGCTCTTGCTTGCTGGCCTGATACGACTGTATCAGGGAAAAACATGATCGTGTGCTGTTATGGCTGATGCGACACGCTTTCCATTCGATACGCTTTTCCGCCTAGTCAATTCGACTGAATTTGGGAACGTAATCGATCGGCGACTGTTTCGACTCATGCGAGATATCTCGGGCATGTCGTTTCTAGCCACAGCAGACGGTAAGTACGTTCACCTGTATCGCTTCATCCTCTGGGTGTTGGCTGAAGTCGCACGTGGCAGAAACTTGTCAGCCATCGACGCCGAGATACAGGCCAAACGCTATGAACGACACCGCGACAACATGGCGCTCAGGATCAAGTCGATGTCGCAAATATCGCGCGACATTGCACCAACTATGCCTGAGCGCACAGATGTTGAAGGTTATGTTCGAGCACGCCAGGACTTCCGCTTTTTCTGCGAGCATTTTCTCTCGTCAGTCTTTTATCTGAGGTGGTCCCGTGATCACCTTCGCGCCATCGAAAAGATCGAGCGTGCAGTCCTGTCAGGCGGTCAATTCGCATTTGCGATGCCGCGTGGCAGTGGCAAAACTGTGCTGAGTATCGCTGCATGCCTGTGGGCAATCCTCTACGGTCACCACGAATTCGTTGTGCTCATCGGATCAGATGAAGAGCATGCCATTTCGATGCTCGACACTATCAAAACCGAGTTGGAGACGAACGACAAACTGCATGCGGCATTCCCTGAAGCCACACATCCGATTCGGTGTCTGTCGGGAATCACCAAGCGCTCGCATGGCCAGTTGTTTCGTGGCGAACGCACGCACATCGAGTGTACTGCTAACTCGCTGACACTAGCTACGATTCCTGGCGCAGCTTGCTCTGGTGCTGCCATTCGTGTGTCAGGGATTACTGGCCGTATCCGTGGTATGACGTTCCATCGACCTGATGGTCGAACTGTCCGACCATCACTGGTCGTGATCGATGATCCGCAAACTGACGAGTCGGCACGTTCACCCACACAATGCGCCATGCGTGAGAACATTTTGAATGGCGCCATCCTGGGCCTGGCTGGCCCGGGCAAAAAGATCAGCGCGATCATGCCTTGCACAGTCATCTATCCCAACGACCTGGCCGACCGCATCCTCAATCGCGACCTGCATCCTGAATGGTCGGGTGAACGCATGAAGATGCTTTATGCTATGCCGGAAAACCTAAACCTGTGGTACGAGTACAAACGCATACTCGACGAGTGTCTAGCCAGTGGCAGTAGCATCGAAAAAGCAAACGAATTTTATCAGGCACATCGTGAGGAGATGGACCGTGGCGCAGTTGTGGCCTGGCCCGAGCGATTCAACCATGACGAGTTGTCAGCGATCCAGCATGCCATGAATCTGTGGCTTCGTGATGACCGCTCATTCCAATCCGAATATCAGAACACACCAGTCCTCGACAATGCTGGCGCAGAAGAATATCACCTGAATGCATCGCTGTTGTCGAAACGTCTGAGCATGCAACCGCGTGGTGTAGTGCCAGCTGGCTGCACTACACTGACCGCCTTTATCGACTCGCATCAGAACGCAATTTACTACCTAGTCTGCGCCTGGACTGAGACTTTCGATGGCTATGTGATCGACTATGGAACGACGCCAGAGCAGTCGGTTAGCTACTTCTCACTTCGGGAGATTCCAGTCACGCTGCAGTCGTACTACAACACAAATTCTGTTGAGACGATGGTGTCGCGTGGTATCGCTGAGACAATCGAAAAGCTGATGTCGAGATCATATCCAGTGGCTGACAGCAATGCTACGTTGAAGATTGAGCGCTGCCTCGTGGACGCAAGCTGGGGCGCTATGACAGATGTCGTGTACAAGACCTGTAAGGATAGCGTTTATGCCGCGTCAGTATTCCCATCGCATGGCAAGTATGTGGGAGCATCGTCTAGGCCTATGAACGAATGGTCGAAAGGTGGCGCTGCGCGTGTGGGACTACACTGGCGAATCCATCTTCGTGAACGTGGCATTCGGCATGTCGTCTTTGACACAAACTTTTGGAAGTCGTTTGTGTACTCTCGCTTGGTGACAGAACGTGGCCAGTCTGGTACGCTTTTCATATTCGGGACCAATGCTGCAGCACATCGGTTGTTCTTCGATCACCTGCTCGCCGAGTACTTTGTTCCAGTCGAGTCGCGAGGCAGAATCGTCAACGAATGGAAATTGCGCGCCAGCAATGACGACAACCACTGGTGGGACTGCTTGGTGGGCGCTGCAGTGGCCGCATCAATTCAAGGCGTCTCGCTGCCCGAACATGCCGAAAAGAGAAAGCGCGAGAAAGTGAATTTCGCCCAGTGGCAACGTGAAGCCAGGGCCAAGTATCTGAGGGCATATGCACCGTGATGACGCACGCAAAGCGCGCCGGCAATACGGCATCGAGTGCCCAAAGTGCGGCTGTGTCGATAGCCGAGTGTACTATGTGCGCCGGCGCTACCGTTGCATCATTCGCGTGCGCATCTGCCGTGCCTGTGCAAGACGTTGGGTCACTGTTGAGAGACTGTCAGGGTCAAAGTGATTCCACCAATGGAATCACTTTGACCCTGTGACACTCATGGCCAAAACGCCATGCGTTACAATGCGTCTTAGTGAATGAGGAGACACGACTATGCCTGACGACAACAATAGCCTGGAGCAGACGATCCGTCAAGCCGCTGCTGAAGCCAGTGAGGTTTCGACTTCAATTGGCACAGTGAAGCAGCGGACGCTACAGGAGTTGATCGAGGCGGACCGATATTTACGCTCGCTGGAGGTAGTCCAGAAGCCTGCCCGAGCGCTTCGATTCATTCGCTTGATTCCCAACGGTACAGTATGATCGGCTGGTTTAGGAAACTACTGGGAACGAAAAAGCGCACGTCGGCAAGATTCGTGCGCGTGCCGCTCAATGTGCGGGCTAAGTATGACGCTGCCATGACGACGGAGGAAAACCGTCGCCATTGGGCCAACGTCGATTACTTGTCTGCCAACGCGCTCAATTCCCCTGATGTTCGCAGTACTTTGCGCGCACGTTCTCGCTACGAAGTGGCGAATAACTGCTATGCTTTTGGCATCGTGATGACGAAAGCCAACCACATCGTTGGCACTGGACCGCGACTGCAAGTTCGCTTTGAGTCGAAGCTGCTTTCGGATCAGATCGAGACATCGTTTCGCCGCTGGTATGATCGCGTAGGCCTAGCTGAGAAAATCTGGACGGCCACGGTCGCCAAAATTCAAGATGGCGAGTCGTTTCTCATCGCAGTCACCAACCCATTCATTGCAACCGATGGAGTACAACTAGACTATCGCCTGGTCGAGTGCGATCAGGTGACTACGCCGTTCTGGTCGCCTACGCCTGAGCAGCCTGTCGATGGTGTCATCTTCGATGCCTATGGCAACGTGCAGGCTTATCACGTACTCAAGGAACACCCTGGTGATGCCACGCTGGTATCGAGCCGCTTTGACTACGATGTGGTGCCGGCTGAGCAGGTGATTCACATTTACACGAAGTATCGACCTGGCCAGGCCCGCGGCATTCCTGAGATTACGCCAGCGTTGCCACTGTTTGCACAGCTAAGGCGCTACACGCTGGCTGTGCTCTCGGCTGCTGAGACGGCTGCAGACTTTGCGGGCATCCTTTACACAGATGCTCCGCCTGGTGGCGAGGCCATCGAGGCTGAGGAATGGGTACCAGTCGAGCTGGAGCGGCGCATGCTGGTGACTATGCCAGCCGGCTGGAAAATGGAGCAGCTACGCGTCGAGCAGCCATCGACAACGTATGGCGACTTCAAGCGTCAGCTACTTTCTGAGATCGCACGCTGTCTCCACATGCCTTATAATGTCGCGGCCTGCGACAGCAGCAGCCATAATTTCTCATCGGGTCGGCTCGACATGACGAGTTACTTCCGCTCCATCGCCATCGAGCAGGCCAATCTTCGCCGCACTGTTCTGGACCGCATCTTTTACACGTGGCTGCGTGAATACTTGTTGGCCAATGCTTTGCCGCTGTCACTGGAAAACGAGATCGAGACGGCGTGGTTTTGGGATGGCATGCCAGCGATCGACCCGATGAAGGAAGCCAATGCGGTTGAGACTCGACTGCGCATTGGTGTGACCACACTGGCGCAGGAGTATGCAGCGCAGGGTCTGGACTGGGAAGAGGCATTGCGCCAGCGTGCGCGTGAAGTTGAGCTGATGCGCGAGTTGGGCCTGCCGCTGACAACGGAAGATCAATCGAAACAGACTTCCATTCCTGAAGACGAAAAGGAGGGCGTAGAAGATGAAGAAGTGCCGGCTAACATCTGAAGACTTGCGTATTCGCTTCGCTTCGCCCGAAGACGAAGAAAAAGAGGACGAAGAAGAAGAGGAGACTGTCGATGCCCAAGAAGACGAAGAAGACGATGACGAAGAAGAAACCGACAACGAAGACGACGAAGAAGATGTCGGTGCCCAAAGCGAAGACGAAAGCAGTGACGAAGAAGACGATGACGAAGAAGATGTCTCGGCCCAGGACGAAGAGGACACCGATGACGAGGACGAAGAGCCAAAGCAGGCTGCGGGCGGTATGCCACGATTCCGTGTGCTTGCTTACACCGGAGGAAAAATTCGAGTCTCAGGCTGGCAGTATCCTGTAGTCGTGGACCTGTCTGGACTGGAGATTCCCAGCCAACGAATTCCGGTTCGATTCAATCACGACCCTAACAGTGGCATTGGGCACACCACGAAGATCGCAGTTGTGAAGTCGGCACTGGTCGCTGAAGGTGTGATTTCGCGCTCGACTGCTGCTGCGATGGAGGTGATCGAATCGGCGAAAAAAGGATTCCCCTGGCAAGCATCAGTCGGCCTGTCAGTCGAGGAATACGAAGAGATCGACGAAGACGAAGAGGTCGAAGTCAATGGATCGAAGTTTACAGGACCGCTGATCGTCATTTCGCGATCGATCCTAGATGAGATCAGTTTTGTGGACCTGGGTGCGGATCGAAACACCACGGTTTCAGTGGCTGCGAAAAGGAGAGTGACGATGACAACGAATAGTCATGCCAGTGGCAAAAACGAAACGTCGGCTCGAGCCATCATTGCCCGAGCGAAAGCAGAACGGCGACGCTTAGCTGCCATTCGCGCTTTGATCGAAGAAGCAGCGTCGAGTCGTCATGTGGACATCGAGCTGTTAGAACGCATCGCTGCACGTGCTGAGGATGAAGGCTGGGACGTGCAGCGGACTGAGTTGGAGATTCTGCGCGCGACACGGCCACGTGTCAGGGAGATTGGCCAGCGTCAGAAGACTTACACGCCGGCAGTGATTGAGGCAGCGCTGTGCCTGTCCTGTGGCATTCCTGATGAACGGCTTGCCAAAGATCGCGATTACGGTGAGAAGGTGGTCGAGCAAGCCTGGCCACTGAGACGCCGCGGCTTACTTGGTATGCTCTCGCTGGCGCTAGAGGCATCAGGCGTGCGTGTGCCGTACAACCCTAACGAGCTGTATGACACCATCGTGCAGATGCAACGGACGCCCAACCTGCAAGCGGCTGGCTTTTCCTCGATCAACCTGCCTGGTATCCTCGGTAACGTCGCCAACAAGATACTACTGGAGGCGTTTACTGAACAGCCAGTCACCTACGATCAGATCGCAGCGATCGAGGACTTCTCGAACTTCCACGTTCACAATATCTATCGCTTGGACGCTACGGGATCGTTTGTGCGTGTGCCACATGATGGCGAGCTGCCGCATGGCCAGCTGGTCGAGTCGGCCTACACCAACAAGTTGGATACCTATGGCATGATGCTGACGATTACTCGCCAGCAGATCGTCAATGATGACCTGGGAGCGTTCAAGTCACTGATTGCTCAGTTGGGCCGACGCGCTCGCATTGCGCTGGAACGTGCTCTTTACAACGTCGTGATGGAAGCGACCGATAACTTCTATAGCGCAGCGAATGGCAACCGGTTGACATCGGCGCCGCTGGGCATCGACTCGATTGGTCGCGCTCGCGCCGCGCTTTCCAAGATGCTGGATGCTAACGGTGATCCGCTAGCAATCGAGGGTCAGTACTTACTGGTACCACCCGAGCTGGAGCCGCTAGCACTGCAAATTTACACATCGATGACACTGAATGAAACGACCGACGTGAATAAACCTAAGCCGGTCAACAACCCATACGTGAACCGTTACAAGCCGATTTCGTCTCCGTTCCTGTCTAGTGGTTCGGGTGCTGGCCAGTCGCCTACTACCTGGTACATGATCGCCAACCCGTCGCAGGTGCCAGCGTTCCAAGTTGCATTCCTGGAGGGTCGGCGTGCACCAACCATTGAGACTGCAGATACGGAATTCCGCACACTGGGACTGTCGATGCGAGCGTATTGGGACTTTGGTGTCGCACGCATTGATCCGCGTGGCGCCATCAAGGCGACAGCGTAATGCTAGGGAGGTGATAGCATGAAAGCGATTTACGTTGGTGTTGGTGATTCGATCCCTTATGTTCCCAGCAGCGATGTACCGGCTGGCGAGGTTGTCTCGTTTGCTGGTGATCGTGTGTATGGGATTACGCGCAGTCCTATCCTGGCGGGTGAGTTGGGATCGCTGGCAACGGTAGGCGTTTTCGACCTGGCCAAAGGCAATGATAGTTTCGCAGTCGGAGACGAGGTTTTCTGGGACAAGACCAACAAAGTTGCAGTCAAGACTGCTGGAGCCAATCGCTTCCGAATTGGCCTGTGCTACCGTGATGCGGCTGCAACGGATGCACGCGTGCGAGTGAAGATCGGCTGATATGCCCAAGTATCATGAAGCGCTGGACTGGTTCCACACAACCCTGCGCGATAAAGTTACGCGCAGGGTTGTGTGGGTACGCAATGGCAACGCCTGGGAAGTTAGGGCGGTGCCAGTCGATGGGAATTGGCGCAATTCCTATGCGACTGGCACAGTCCTGTATGCGCAATCGACCAATCGCCAGTGGCTGGTATGGGCAGAAGACCTGCCAGTGGTGCCACAAAGAGGCGATCGCATCATCGAAAATGTGCGTGGCGTCAATGTGATCCACGAGGTGTTGTCTGGTGATGGTGAGCCGGACTGGTCGTGGGCAGATTACGAACACAAGTTTCTGGTAGTCCGCACACGAGTGATTGAAAGTTAGGCAGACACAATGGGCGTAATCACTGACTTGGCCCGACATGTGACGAACGCACTGGCTCGAGCCAGTCTGCCGCTGAGCGCTGAGGTGAGTTTGGACTACCACCCAGTCATCGATGTGGCAGACAGCCGGCTGCTTGTCTCAGTGGTGCCGCGCGAGGTGCGAGATCAGAGTGAATCGAGGGACCGTAAGTCGCTGTACATCACGCTGGAGATCGTAGTCAGGAAAAAGCTGACTGACGATGTGCAGGTCGGGATCATGATCGATTACATCGAGGCATTGATACGCGAGTTGGAGGGGATGGGACTACCAAGCGGCTATCTTGGCTTGGGTGTCGCTGCATCGCCGCTGTACTTCCATGAGTATTTGGACACGCATAGGCTTTTTGTGAGCACGGTTAGCTGTGAGTATGTTTACTTGGTGTAGCGGTCATGCTGTCAGTGTCGCTTTCATTAGCTAAGGATAGTTTTTTTGATCGCTCCAAGGTGATGCGCGCGGTGGAGCGTGGGCGTCGCAAAGCGTTGTCACGCTATGGCGCGTATGTGCGCAAGATCGCCCAAAACAGCATGAAGCGGCGCAAAGGAGTAGCGCCGCCAGGTATGCCACCGTATGCTCACACGGGCTTGCTCAAGCGGCATATTTACTTCACCTATGACGCGGCCAAGCAAAGCGTGGTGATCGGGCCGATCCTGATCAAGGCAGGATCGGTTGTGCCATCGCTGCTCGAGTACAGCGGGACCATTGGGAAAAAGGTTTACGAGGCTCGGCCTTACATGCGACCTGCTCATCGTCAGGGCCTGGCCAAACTGAGCGACTTCCTCAAAGACTTCGTGACAGGGGGATGACACTATGGCCACACGACGCGGAATGGACGCAAAACTGTTTGTCGAAATGACTGAAAACACGTTCCAGGAAGTTACGACGGTTCGCAATGTTACTCTGACGACTGAGGACGCAGAAGCAGATGCGACAGCGCGTGGTAATCTAGGCTGGCGCGTGATGATTCAGACACTTCGCACGCTTTCTGTCGAGGTGGAAACGATTTGGGATGTCGAGTCGGCGCCGCTTATGAAACTGGTCAAGGCACACAGAGACCGCACTCCGGTTCGTGTGCGTGTCTTGGACGCTGCAAACGGCGCTGGTGTTGAGTTTGTGGCCGTGGTAACTGTGGTCAGGAGACAGGAACCGCTTGAGGAAGTCGTGACCGCAACGCTGACGCTCAAACCTGCACCGGTTCCAACGGTGCCACAGTGGCTTGGACTACCTGACTAACGAGTGAGGAACGGCCATGCGCACGATTACGGACTTGTTTGGGCGTGTTTGGACGATCAAACTGGACTGCAAACGAGCGATTTCGATACGCACAACGTGCGGAGTTGACCTGCTTTCGTTCAAAAACGTTGATAAACTGTTCACAACGCTGCTTGAAGACTTCTCAATCGCACTCAAAGTCGCTTGGGAGATGCTCGAACCGGCGGAAAAACGGCCAGAATTCGAGGAGTTTTCGACTTATTTTCGTGGTGACAGCCTAGAGACACTGATCGAGGCCGTTTTCCAGGAGTGTATCGATTTTTTCCCGTTCGAGAAGATGCGGAAAGCGTTGCGAGCTGGCTGGGAGCGCAGCCGAAACGAGCTGGAGAAGGCGTTCCAGACGATCGAGGAGAAGTTTCAGAACGAGCCGCTGCCGACTACGAGCGGTTGATCTTTGTTTATGCAGGCATCTTGGGCGTCGAGCCGTGGAGTTTTACGCTGCGCCAGCTGTTCATGATGGTGCAGGCCCGTTTGATCTCGGACTGGAACATGTTCTCGGCGCTCATGTCGTTGATCGCAAATTGTCACCGAGACAAACGCTACGCTCCCGAATTCACGCCGGATCATTTTCATCCTCTAGTGCAGTCCAGAGTCGAGTCTGAGAAGATTACGGTGCGTGAGTTTTACGAGTTGTTGACACGAGGTTGTCATGGCGAGCGCAGGGGAGATTAGGGCGGGCAGGGCGTTTGTTGAGTTGGCGCTGCGTGATAACAAATTCACGCAGGCGCTGCAAGCCATATCGCAGAAGTTGGCCAACTTCTCGCAGTCGCTGCTTCGCATCAGTGCGCAAGTTGGTGCTATTGGCCTGGGCCTGGCCGGTGCGTTTGGCAAAGCGTTGTCATCGTTTGCATCGACTGGCAACGAGCTGCAAAAGATGTCGGAACGCACGGGCCTGTCGGTGAAGCTACTGAGCGAGCTGGCCTATGCAGGAAAAGTTGCTGGCTTCGAGCTGGGCGTTGTTGAAGATGCCGCGAAGAACATGCGAGAGGCGCTCTCGCAGAAAAATGTCGGCGAGCGTGTGCTCATGGCCGACATGACGCAGCAATTCGAGGCTGTGCTCAGATACTTGGCATCGATTGAAGACTCGACCAAGCGGACAGAAGCAGCAATTGAGATATTCGGCAGGACTGCTGGACCTGTCTTGGCCACCTACTTGAACAGTGGTGCACGTGGCATCGAGGCGCTGCGTAAGGAGGGACAAGCGCTTGGTATCACATGGACAGACGAGCAAGCGAAGTTAGCAGCAAAAACTACTCAGGCCTGGACGCAGATTCGAGAAGTGATTGGTTCAGTTAGCGATGTCATAGGTGAGACAGTGGCACCGATTTTTCAGATGGTCGCTGACAGTTTAGTGCCAGCGATTGTAAACTTGCGCCAATTCGTTGATCGCAATCGCGAGTTGATCGTGACGATTGTGGGTGTGACGGCTGGCCTGATTGCTTTCTCAGCAGTGGTTGCTGGTGTGGGCATTGTGCTGTTTGGTGTTGTGGTTACGATCAAGACAGTTTTGGCTGTGCTTTCACTTCTGGCGACAGCTATTACTGCGCTCTTGTCTCCGATTGGACTGCTGGTAGCAGCCACTGGTGGGTTGATTGCGATCTGGGCCACGCAGACAGAGACTGGCCGCAAGATGTCAGAGGACCTAACGCAGTCGTTCCAGCAGATCAAAAGCGAATTCATGGATGCCTGGGATGCTATCGTCTTGTCGGTCAAGTCTGGTGACTTGGAAAGCGCATTCGAGATACTGGGCAATGCAGTGGATCGCCTGTGGCGTGGTATTATTGTGGGCCTGCGCCAGAAGTGGAACGAGTTTGTGGACTGGATTGTAAATTCGCTCAGACGCAATCCCTGGATATTGCCGCTTGTTGGTGCAGTGGCTGGTGGCATGATTGCGGGGCCATGGGGCGCGCTTGCTGGTGGACTCATTGGCCTGGGCGGCCAGTTGGGTCTTGAGTTATTCCACGAGGATATAAAAGATGCGTTGAAGGTGGACCTGACCGAGGCGAATCAAAAGTTGATCGAGTCGCAGGAGCGATTGCGCCAGTCGATCGAAAAGGCGAATCAAAAGCATAGAGCCGCACCGCCACCGCCAGTAGTGCCACCGCAAGCCAGTAGCCAGATGAAACCGGACGAGTTGAAACAGTACCTGACTAGCGCACGCGGTCTTTTCGTGGCCACGCGTGCGATGGCGCAGTTGTACTACGACACGAAGCGCGAGGAGACGAATAGTTTGCTTAGGAATATCCTTGATGAGGTGCGACGAGTCAAGCAGCAAGTGGAAAACGGTATGAGGGTGGATTGACATGCCGGTGACATTGGTCGAAATGGCGGATTCTCGCCAGGTGTCGGTGAGCACCGAAGATGCGAAAATTACGTTTCGCTTTCTCGCTTTTGGCTCAATGAACGAGGGTGAGATACTAGCGGCGACGTATGCACAGACGCCGCCAGTGTATCAGGGACTCATACGCTCTGAAGTCAATGTCGAGCCGTTCGAGAAAACTGATGGCGTCTGGAATGTCACGGTCACGTATAAGCCAACAAGTCGATCAGGCACTGACACGCCAGTAGGTGAACAGCCTAGTCCACCGCGTGGTGGTGGTGGGGCGGGCCAGTTGGTTGGGCCATCGTTTTCGGTCGATCTGGTTGGTGACACAGTCAAAATCACGCAGTCGATTCGTACTACGGGAAACGTAGCGCCTGGTGGAGTGTTGTTTGGGGTAAACCTGCGCGTCGTGGGACAGAACGTGGTAGTGCCAGATGCGATTGTCAATCAAGCGATGGTCGGTGCCACGATCTTTGTGGTTGGTGGCCCGCGCCAGTGGCGCTATGGTGGATACATGATCATAGCTGTTGATGTGAACCAAAACACCTTGACGCTTGATGCTATGCCGGCGCCAGTCGGGACGAACAATGGTGTGTGGCAAATGCCTACGCCTGGGCCCAGCTATCAACGAGCGATTGGTGTGACTGAGAACAGTGTCGAAGGCTGTGATGTCTATGTGCCGCGTTTCGAGTGGTCAGTCACATATCAAGCGAACACGTTGACGTGGGACTATCTGATGAGTGTGTGGCGCTTGGTCGGACGCAAAAACAAAGATCGCTTTTACGGGGCCAATCCTGGCGAAGTGCTTTATCTTGGCATGAACGGCTCATACTCGGTGAGCGATCGCTGGTCGATCACGCATAAGTTTAGCGTGATCCCAAACGAATGGAACGTCAAAGTGTCAGACGATATTGTGATTCCGATCAAACGAGGTTGGGACTATCTTTGGGTGCGGTACAAGAGAATCGTTCAAGACAACACGGTGATGCATGTGCCGGCGGTCGCTTATACTGAGGAAGTAATCCCAGATGGCGACTTTGCGCTACTCGGGATAGGGAGCTGACTATGGGTGACGACTATCGCAAGTTGTTTCCTGGTGATCCGGTTGGTCGTGTGTTGTCAGCGAATCGGATCAACATGATGATCGATGCGTCAAAGTTTACTCGCATGCTGCATCGTGTTGAGCATGGTGTGAAGGGGCTGACGTTTGAAGAGCCGCTACCCGCGTTGACTGTGTATGCGACAGGCCTGGTCACAAATATCGGTGCTGTGATTGGCCTGACAGCGCCGCAAGGTTGGAGGGGACCGGTCGAGGAATGGATCGCAGAAGCGCAGAGGAAGCCGATTTTTCTGGCGTCTTCACCTGCACGTGGCCAACCGTTTGGCATTGCAGTCGATCCGTCGAACGACTTGAACGAAGTATTTCGGGTTGCTGTGTCTGGACTGGCGTTTACGTTTGTGAAGCGACCGGCTGACGACATGGACCTGTATGAATACGCAGATGTGATTGACAACGAATATGGTGGCTTGTTATCGGTTCCGAATGGACCGGCTCGAGTGATTGCGTCGAGGCCACATTCAGGGCTTTGGTATTTGGCGCTAGTGCAGTTGGATGCACGCGACCGACAGGAGATTGTGTTGGTGACAAGCAATGGTCAATCCGGCGGCGGCTCAAGCGGACTTCAAAGCGGATATGTGCAGCGATACGTGAACGGTGTGTGGGTCGATGCTTTCGAGTGTTACGTACTAGACTTGAACGGCTAACATGGCGCTCAAACCTGGACGATATATCGCGCATTTTCTCGGACTGGCACCTGATGGTAAGCCGATTTATGCGGCGTATTGCTGCGTACCGGACGTGCAGTCAGATTCTGACTTACCGAGTTTCGTGTCGGTATCCGAGTCAACTTCGGATTCGATGGTATCGTGGGATAGCTATCCACCGTCGAGCTATCCTGATTCGGGTGGAAGCACTCCAGGTGGCGGCGGTGGCATTCCGTGCACGGATTGCCTAGCTCGCCTGTGCGTAGTGCGTGACGAGATGGGCCGCATCGTGGACATTTACTATTACACGGACAGCGGTGACTATGTGCGCGTACCCGACTGCGGTTATTACGGATCAGGACCGTCCAGCGGCAGCGCTAGCGTACCTTCTAGTGACGGTGGTGGTGGCGGCGGCGGTGGAAGCGGTGTTTGCTGTCCGCAAGACGGCAGCGAGTACGTACTCGAGTACGATTTCGTCGTATTCGGTAATCGCTACGTCGGAGTAGGAGGTAGTGCTCTTTGGCTAGGCGGGTTCTGGCAGAACATGTTCCGAGGCTTTGGCGCGCCGTGTAATCCTGGGCCACCACCTAGCTATCTCGGGATTTTCGCTACGTTCACTTGCATCCAGAATAGGCTGGAAGTCAGTGATCTTACGCTATACTGTGGTGTGGTCTATTGCGGCCTGGTTACTAGCGACTTCGATATAACTGTCACCGGTTGTCCTTTCAATCCCACATTTTATCTTACGATTCGGCCTGGTCGTTGCGCATCGGGTTCATTCGTACTTAGGCCAGCCTAAGTGGTGGAAACATGTTTGACGATCCGCTTCCAGAACCGGTCAATCCCAAGCGTGCTGCAAACTGGCACATATGCCCGAATGTTGTTCGAGCGCATCGTGATGCGCTGGAGCGTGTCATCGACCTGGCAGCGCAAGAGGAGTATCCGGAAGGCGATGAAGAGGGTGAATTCGCAGTTATCATCGCAGGCGGTGGCAAATACTGGCTGGGCGCAGCGCTGTGTTGTCACATGCTGAGGCACTACGGCTATAACGGTGTGATCGAAGTCTGGCATGGACACCATTTTGACAGCGAGCCAGTGGAGCCGAAGATAGTCGATGGTCTGAATGTTCGCATCGTGAACGCGTGTGAGGTCATGCAGAGGAGTAAACCGCGCATTGTGGACGGCTATGGCGCAAAGATTCATGCGATCAGGAATTGCCGCTATCGCAGGATACTGTTTTTGGACGCAGATGCCTATCCAGTGTCAGCGATTGGGCAGCTGGTGGAGTATGCACGCAAGTATCCGCTTTGCTATTGGATTGACTTCCCGCATATGGCGCTCAATCTGAAGTGGTCCAAACTGGTGGACGAATTTCGACATGTGCCGCAGGTACAGGGCGGGCAGTTGTTGATCGACCGGCAGAAGGCCTGGCAGGCTATCTTGATTGCGGACTGGCTGTGCCAGCATAGCGATTTTTACTTTCGCTACTTCTTTGGCGATCAAGATGCGATTCGCTTGGCGCTGGGCGTTACGCAGGTCGAGCATCGAACGATTGAAAATGTGAGGTGGGTACCGCCAGCAATTGTGTGTTCGTTTCAAGGTGGGTCGGTCATTGTTCATCGTGTCGCAGCGAAGCCATTCCTGACCAAAGATATTCGCAACCGACGTGATGTGTTTGGTTACTACCCGCGACTGCCGGAGGAAAACACAGTGTACACTAAGTTTCAAACGCTTTATAAAGCATTAGACAATAACGACATCATTGAAAACTACAGGAAGTTATACGAGGCGAATGTCTGGGACCATGCGAAGTGCGAGGACTTTTTTCCTCATGGTCGAACGCTTGAGTATGTCAACCTGGTGACGCTGGTGATTCGAGCATCACGAGCGAAGACGGTATTGGACCTAGGTTGTGGCCCGGGCTGGATTACTGAGGAGATCGCACGCAGATGCCAGGCCAGTGTCACTGGCATAGACTTGTTACCACTGTGGTCAGGTCGCAGCAGTTACGCATGCGAGTTTCGACAGGCGGATATTCGAGAAGTCGATAAGCTACCGCAGGCCGATGTCGTACTGTGCAAAGACGTACTGCATCACTGGCCTAACGTTGACATTGTTCGCTTCCTGAGCGCATACTTGAAACGTGATGACTGGCATGCGCTGATCGTGACTAACGATAGTCACCAACTTACAGATGACACGTGGCATGGTGGTTACAGAGCGCTCAGTCCAGAACGCGAGCCGATGAAAGCATTTTCACCTTGGCAAAAATTCCACTACGCCCACAAGTCGATACTCATCAAATTCCGTAGCGCTTGACTGGAACGGTGTGTTGGTATATTTTTCTCTTGCCATGATTTTTCCTTACGGGAGGGTAAGGCATGAACAGTCGTATTGTTCGAGGCAAAGAGTCGAAACCGCCGCGATTACTTCTCTATGGCACCGAGGGCATCGGCAAAACTACATTTGCTGCTGGTGCGCCTAAACCGATCTTCATCCTGACTGAGGACGGATTGGGCGAACTGGAAGTTGACCGCTTTCCGCTCTGCGAAGACTTCGAGTCGGTGCTAGGACATTTGACCTGGCTGATCGATGGTGCGCATGACTACGAGACGGTTGTCATCGACAGTCTGGACTGGCTAGAGCGGCTCATTCACGATCACGTCTGTGCGCAAAACAATGTCGATACGATCGAGCGTGTAGATGGTGGCTATGGTCGAGGGTACTTGGCTGCACTAGCACAGTGGCGCAAAGTACTTTCGTTTCTGCAAAAGCTACGAGATGAACGCTCCATGATCGTGCTGCTGATTGCGCATGCGAAGATTGAGCGTTTCGAGGACCCGGAGACGCTGGCTTATGACCGATATATGCCAAGACTGCATCGTTCAAGCGCTGCGCTGGTGACGGAATGGTGCGATGCTGTGTTTTTCGCGCACTGGCGTTTTGCGCTTCGTGTCGAGCAGGGCACGTTTGGCAAGTCGAGGAATATCCCCCTGTCAGGGCCAAACGCTGACAGGGTGATGCGTGTGTCGGGTGGTCCGACATGCGTGGCTAAGAACCGGTACGGCCTGACAGGCGAGCTACCGCTGGAATGGAATGCGTTTGCTCGCGCTGTCGTAAAGGAGGGTTAGTGCGATGGTTCAGATCGGCGATTTTGACGCGTCGGGAGTGTCACTGCCTGGAGTATTGCCGGAAGGCGAGTATGTGGTATCGATCGCCAACACGGCGCTTATGCCCAACCGCAAAGGAAACGGGCAGCACCTGTGGATCGAGTTTGTGGTCCAGCAGCCGGCGCAATACTTTGGTCGCGCTGTATCGGTGCGCCTCAATCTTTATCATGACAACCCGATGGCAGTCGAGATGGCGCGAGCCGAGCTGGCAGCGATATGCCGAGCGGCTGGTAGGATACGCATCCAGGATACACAGGAATTGCATGGCAGGATGATTCGCATACTAGTGCGCCATGAGGTGACATCACAGGGCAGAAAAGTGGCTAGGCCAGTCGAGTATCTGGAGTATGTTGGTCCGGGCGCATCAGTAATGCAGTCGATGCCACAACAGCCTAAGAGCAATCCTGAGAATGCATGGCGACGCAATACTTGAAGTCGAGTTGCCGTATCCGCCTTCGGTCAATCACTACTGGCGCTATGCCCGTGGCCGGTTTTACATATCGCCGGCAGGGCATAGCTATCGTGAGGCAGTAGCTGCTGCTCTTTTCGGTTGCGAAAAGCTAACTGGTCCGGTCGCGCTGGAGATTGAGGTGTATCCGCCGGACAGGCGCCGGCGCGACCTAGATAACATCCTCAAAAGCGTACTCGATGCTCTTGAGTACGCTGGCGCTTTCGATGATGACGCCCAAGTGGCGTCTATTTTTGTGCAACGCAAGGAAGTCGTGAAGGAGGGCAGGTGTCGTGTTCGACTACGAAAAATTACTCCATGCAGCAATACGATACGCTGAGTTAGGGTATGAAGTTTTCCCTGTTGCACCGAACGAGAAAAGGCCGCTGACCGAGCATGGCGTCAAAGACGCAACGAATGACGTTGAGAAAGTAAGGAGTTGGTGGCAGCGCTATCCTCTGGCCAACATTGGCCTGGCTTGCAATGGCTTGCTGGTCGTGGATGTTGATGCTGAGGCGTTGCCATTTTGGCCACAGGAAGCTGAGCATGCGGCAGAGTTGGTGACGTTTGCTGGTGCCATTTCGATGACACCGTCGGGAGGTAGGCACTACTTTTTCCGTGTCCCGCACGGATCGAAATGGCGCTGCTCAGTTGGCAAGATCGCTAGGCATGTCGATGTCAGGACTGATGGTGGTTATGTTGTGGTGCCGCCTAGTCGCATGTTGGAGCG
>Ga0272447_1001033_pt1 | contig 18743 bp, 18 predicted proteins | sample YNPCB0133_FD_194589 | JGI IMG/M metagenome (GOLD analysis project Ga0272447, IMG submission 194589) | Hot spring microbial mat communities from Yellowstone National Park, WY, United States - YNP-CB-013-3 | ecosystem: Environmental > Aquatic > Thermal springs > Hot (42-90C) > Sediment | place... | reverse complement strand
CGCGTGGATGGGGAGCTCGCTGTGGGGCTGGCCGCTGCCCCAGAGGAGGTTGCCCTCCAGGTCCACGAGCACCACGTCGTCGGCGCTGACCTCGTCCAGGCCCAGGCCGCTGGCCTTGATCCAGTAGAACGAAGTCCCGGGGTGCCGGGCGGAGACGTGGCCCTGGGTGATGTCTGCGTGCCCCTCCATGGCCAGCACCCGGCACGCTACCGCGACCCGCTCCCGCAGTTCCGCGCCCTCTTGTGCCCACCGTTCGGACGCCACCGTCCACCTCCTCGCCGTGGAGTTTCCTAGCCCAACCCGTCCTCGTGCCCTGTGACCCGCGCCGCGAGCCGGTACACCCCCTCCCCGAAGGGGTCACGGGGCAGCCGGTGACCGCGCCAGGCCACGTGCAAGTCGGGTCTCACCAAGATGAGGTCGTATCCGTACAGGTCGCGCACGTGCTCGTCGGGGACGTCCACCACCACCAGGGGAGCCCGGAAGTAGCGGAAGGCCTGCTCCAGGGGAGTGGTGTCGGTCCGGGTGCCGCCCAACCGGAGGAGGGCGTAGCTGGTCCGTGGGAGGCGGTCGTGCAAGGCGGTCCCGTCCTGCAACCACACGTGGGGCAGCCGCGCTCCGGGCCACGTGCTGGGCCGGTACTCCATGAAGCTGTCGGGGGGTGGGTGGCCCTCCTCGGGCCACACCAGGGGCGAGCCGAGGTACCGGTAGCCCAGCTCCGTACCCACCATCTCGTTGGTCTTGCGCTGCTCCACGTTGGCGATGCGGGCCATCTCCTCCCGGGCCCGTTGTCCCTCGGGCGTGGGCTCCGCGATCCAGGGCTTGTAGGCCGCCCTCCACGCCTGCCGGCCCAGGGCAGCGAAGCGCGCCGCAGCCACGGCACGTTCCCCCACGGGGCGCCGCTCCGCCTCGTAGGAAGCCAGCAGCTTGGCCCCGCCCCAACCCTCCAGGACCGCGGCCAGCTTCCAGGCCAGGTCGGCGGCGTCTCCCACCCCCGTGTTCATGCCTAGGCCGCCCGTGGGGATCACCAGGTGCACCGCGTCTCCCGCGAGGAACACCCGCCCCACCCGGTACCGCTCCGCCAGCAGGAGCTGCTGTCTCCACCGGCCCGCGTACAGCAGCTCGTAGCGGACGGGCATGCGGACCACCCGCTCGAAGATGCGGGGCATTTCTCCCTCGTCCTCTACCACCGCGTGGAGGGTAAAGTGACGCGCGTCGTCCTGCACGATGAGCATGGTCTGCTGGGTGTCCGCCACGTGGTAGTGGCGTCCCTTGCCGATGGGGATCTGTTCGAACAGGTCCTCGCACCGGAACAGGGACTGGCACAGCTCCCGGATGTTCCCCTCCCCGTGCAGGGGGATGTCCAACAGCTCCCGCACCGTGCTGTTGCCACCGTCGCAGCCCACCAAGTACTGCGCCCGGACCTCCACGAGCGCGCCATCCGAGGTGCGCCGGATCCGGGCCGTGATCCCGTGGGTGTCCTGCTCGAAGGACACCAGCTCGTGGCCGTACCGCACGGTCACCGTGGGCAGGGATTCGGCCTCCGCCTTGAGGAGCGGCTCCAGGGTGTACTGGGAGATGAGCTGGTAGGGCTCCAGGGGGAGGGTTCCGTCGTTGCGGGAACGGATCTGGGCTTCCGCCTCCGCCACGGAGGGGTACGGCAGCCGTAGGATCGGGGGGTCTACCAAGGAGGTGACCACGAACACGTCCATGGGGTAGTGCCGGGGAAACCCTGCCTGCCGGATCTTTTCCGCGAGGCCCATGCGGCGGTAGATCTCCATGGTGCGGGCGTTGCAACGTTCCATCTTGGGCAGAAACTGGGGGGCGTCCTTCCGCTCCACCAGCACGCACCGCACGCCCCGCTGGCCTAGATCCACCGCTAGGGTCAGGCCCACGGGGCCGGCTCCCACCACCAGGACTTGGGTGTGCAGCTTCGCCTCCGCCATGGAGTCTGGGTCCGGTACTACGGTCCACTAGGAGAAGGAGGAACGCAACAGCTCCGTTCCGGAATGCTGAACCCAGGCGGCGCCGCCCCGCTTACAGGAGCTGAGGGAGGATCTCCAGCCACATCCCCACGCCCACCCCCATGCTGGCGAGCCCCGCGGCTGCCCGCACCAGGGGGTAGGCCCACTCCCAGCGGGAAGCCGCAGCCAGGGTGGGCGCGGCGATGCACAGGGTGGTGAAGAACATCCCTGCCAGGGTGCCGAAGCCGAAGACGAGGAGGTACGCGACCCCCGCGGCTAGGGAGGAGGACGCGCTCATGGCCACCACCGCCGCGGCCCCACTGCCCGCCAAGCCGTGCACCACGCCGATCAGGAAGCTGATCCGACCCCGGCCACGCGGCGAGGGGTGGGAGTGCCCGTGACCGGCCCCGTGCGCGTGGCTGTGAAAGTGCGGGTGCCATTGGCCGTCGTGCTCGTGGAGGTGGAAGTGGACCCGTTCCCGCCGGAGGTTCCACAGGGTCCGGAACCCGAGCACCAGGAGGAGCACTCCCACCCCGAGATCCACCCCCTGCTCCCACGCCTCCGGAAGGTGCAGGCGCAGCGCCACCAGGGGTAATCCCAGGGCCCCGATGGGCAGGAGGTGGCCGGTGCCCCACCACAGGCCGAGCCGCGCCGCGGGCCAGATCCGGCGCTCTTCGGCCACCAGGGTGGAGACCGCGACCAAGTGGTCCGGGTCCAGGGCGTGCCGGACCCCCAGGAGGAAGGCGGTCAGCAAGAGCAAGGTGACCGACATCGCAGCGCTCCCGGCTCCCTTTGATGCGGGAAGAGCGTAGCCTTTGCGCACTCCTGGGTCAAGCGCAGCCGTCCCGGATAGCCGAACTGCGCGCTTGTGCGGCGCCCGCGTCCGTGGTACGGAGGGAGTGGGATCGTCGGGGGTCTCTCCCGAAGCCACACGGAACCGGGGACCAAAAATCCCACAGCGATTTTTGGGGTGTAGCCGACGGGGAGGTGGAGGCAGATGCGGCTGCGGGCAGCTCTGCTGGCTTTGGTGGTTTTGGGCGTAGCGGTCGCGGGGGCTTTGGGGCAGGCACCCTTCGCAGGCCGCACGGTCGTCGTCTTGGTGGGCAACCCTCCTGGGGGCGGGTACGACCGGTTCGCGCGGATCGTGGCCCGCCACCTGCCGCGGTACCTGCCTGGAAACCCCGCCGTGGTGGTGCAGAACATGCCGGGGGCAGGGGGAATCGTGGCGGCCAACCACCTGTTCAACGTGGCGCGAACCGACGCCTACACCTCGGGCCTGTTCAACCGCAACCTGGTGATCGCGCAGCTGGCGGGAGTGCAGGAGCTGCGCGTGGACATGCGGCGCTGGAACTGGATCGGCAACCTGGCGGCCGAAACGTATGTGTTCGCCATCCGTTCCGACCTCCCCTACCGCCACGTCCTGGAACTCCGGCGGGCGGACCCTCCCCTGGCGGTGGGTTCCACGGGACCTGGCACCGGCTCTCATGACTACCCCTTGGCCCTAAAGGCCTTCCTCCGCCTGAACCTGCGGATCATCAGCGGGTATCAGGGCACGGGGGAGGTGGCCCTGGCGGTGGAGCGGCGGGAGCTGGACGGGCGCGCAGGGGCGTGGTCCTCCCTGTTGCCCCACATCCAGCGGGGGTTGCTTCGTCCCCTGGTACGGACTTTGTCGGACAACCCGGAGCCGCAGCTCCGGGCCCTCCCCGTGGACCAGGACCTGGCCACCGCGGACGTAGCGCGGGCCGTGCTGCGCCTGCGGTCCATCACCCTGAAGCTAGGCCGGCCCTTCGTGGCAGCCCCGGGTGCTCCCGGGGAGCTGGTCCGGCTGTACCAGGAGGCCTTCCGACGGTTGGCGCAGGATGCGGCCTTCCGCAGCGAGATAGAACGCAACGGGTTCGAACCCGCCTACACGTCCCCGGAGGAGTGCCTGCGCATCATGCAGGAAGTACTCTCCGCGCCTCCGGGCCTGCAGCGGGTGTTTCGGGAGTTGTTCCAGTTCGGCGAATGAGGGCGTGCCAAAAGGTGTGGAGGGAGGCGCATGCGGAAGTACGTCTCGGACGTCCTCGTGGACCTGCTCCGGCGGTTCGACGTCCCCTACGTCAGCCTGAACCCCGGGTCGAGCTTCCGCGGCCTGCACGACTCCTTGGTCAACTACGGGGGCAACTGGCCGGAGATCGTGGAGTGCCCCCACGAGAAAATCGCGGTGGGCATCGCCCACGGGTACGCCCGCGTGACGGGCCGCCCCATGGCCACCATCCTGCACAACGTGGTGGGGTTGTTGCACGGCAGCATGGCGATTTACCAGGCCTTCCTGGACCGCGTGCCGGTCCTGGTGCTGGGTGCCACGGGCCCCGCGGACGTGGCCCTGCGGCGGCCCCGGATCGACTGGGACCACACGGCCCTGCTGCAGGGCACCGCGGTGCGCGACTTCGTGAAGTGGGACGACCAGCCGGTGGGTCTGGACGCCCTGGTGGAGTCCTTCGCCCGGGCTTACCGGGTGGCGTGCACGGAGCCCGCGGGCCCCGTGTACCTTTGCTACGACGTGGCCTTCCAGGAGGAGGAGCTCACGCGGGAAGTGCCCCTGCCCGACCCGGGACGGGCCTCCTACACCCGGCTGTCCCCAGACCCTCGGGCGGTGGAGCTGGCCAGCGACTGGCTGGTCTGCGCCCGGCGCCCCGTGATCGTGGCGGACCTGTTGGGCCGTCACCGGGACTCCGTGGACGCCCTGGCGGAGCTGGCGGAGCTGCTGGCGGCTCCCGTGGTGGACGCGGGGGGGCGGCTGAACCTGCCGAACGTCCACCCCTTGTGGCGGCGCGGTCGGGAGGTGTTGCGCGGCGCAGACTGCGTGCTCTTCTTGGACGTGCGGGACCCCTTCGGCTGGCTCCACGAATACGACGAGCGGATGCGGACCGCGGAACCCTTGGTGGGGGAGGGCTGCCGTGTGGTGGAGGTGGGGTACGGAGACTTGGGCATCCGGGCGTGGTCGCACCAGTTCCAGCGGTACCAGGAGGTGGACCTCTCTATCCTCGCGGACACCCGGGAGGCGGTGCCCGCGTTGCTGCAATGCTGTCGGGACCGGATCCGGAGTCACGGGGACGCGGAGGAACGGCAAGCCCGCGTGGCCGCCCTCGCGGAGGAACACACGCGCATGCGCGGGCGTTGGCAGGAGGCGGCCCGGTCCGGCTCTCCGGGCGCTCCCATGGCCACCGGGCGGTTCGTGTGGGAAGTGTGGGAACAGATTCGGGGTCGAGACTTCGTGTTCACGGGGAGTCTGGTGAACGACTGGATCCCCAAGGTGTGGGAGTTCGACCGGCCGGACCGTTATTCGGGCAAGCCCCTGGGGACCGCCACCCAGATCGGGATCAGCCTCGGGGTAGGCCTGGCGTACCGCGGTTCCGGCCGGCTGGTGGTGAACGTCCAGACGGACGGGGACCTCATGTATGACTTGGGCGCCCTGTGGGTGGCCAGCCACTCCCGCATCCCCATGCTCACGGTGATGTTCAACAACCGGGCCTATTACAACGACTGGGAGCACCAGATCGAGGTGGCGCGGCAGCGCGGCCGGGACGAGGGGAAGGCGTACGTGGGGATGGAGCTGGACCGTCCGCCCCCGGACTTCGCTTCCGTGGCCCGGGCCCTGGGGTGGTACGCGGAGGGTCCGCTGGCGGATGCCCGAGAGGTGGGGCCGGCGGTGAGGCGGGCCCTGCAGGCCGTGGAGGACGGGACCCCGGCCCTGGTGGACTGTGTCACCGCGTTCCGGTAGGGGTGCAGGTGGGACCGGTAGGGCGCGCGGACGGGTGGACGAAGGTGCAGGGCCGGGCGGTGTACGCGGCCGACGTGCGGCTGCCGGGGATGCTGTACGGGGCGGTGGTGCGCAGCCCCCACCCCCACGCCCGCATTCTGCGAGTGCGCTCGGAAGCCGCCCGGGCAGTGCCGGGGGTGTGGGCGATCCTGACGGGCGCGGACGTGCGGTACGGGACGTACGGGCGGCGGGTGCGGGACATGCCGGTGCTGGCCCGCGAGGTGGTGCGGTTCGCGGGGGAGCGGGTGGCCGCGGTGGCCGCGGAGAGTCTCCCGGCCGCGCGGCAGGCCGCGGCCCTGGTGGAGGTGGACTACGAGCCCTTGCCCGCAGTGCTGAATCCGCAAGAGGCTCTGCAGCCCGGTGCACCGCGGGTGCACGAGGTGGCGTGGCAGTACCCCGGGGCTGTGGTCGGGCCGGACGACCCGTCCAATCTGCAGTCCCGTGGGGTGTGGCAGCACGGGGAAGACGTGGAGGAGGCCCTGGCGCGGTGTGCCTACGTCTTCGACGAGACCTATGAGATCCCCCCCGCCCACCAAGGCTACCTGGAACCCCACGCGTGCGTGGCCTGGGCGAAGCCGGAGGGGGTGGTGGAGGTGTGGGCGTCCAACAAGAGCCCACACCGGCTGCGGGCCCAGCTGGCCGCCTGCTTGGGGGTGCCGGCGGAACGGATCCGGGTCATGCCCGTGTACGTGGGCGGGGACTTCGGCGGCAAGGGCTCTCCCATGGACGTCCCGGTGGCCGTGGCCCTGTCGGTGGCCACGGGCAGGCCGCTCAAGCTGGTGGTGGAGTACGAGGAGGACCTGACCGCCGCCAACCCGCGGCACGGGTCGACAGTCCGGATCCGGTTGGGCGTGGACGGGGAAGGCCGGATGCGGGCCCTGGACGTGCGGGCGTGGGTGAACGGCGGCGCCTACGCGGCCTTCAAGCCCGTGGAGCACGTGAACCTGAACGGATTCGCGGAGGCGGGCAACACCTACCGCATCCCCGCGGTCCGGATCGAGAGTCTCATCGCGTACACCCATACGGTGCCCCGGGGCCACATGCGGTCCCCGGGCTCCCTGGAGGCCAACTTCGCGGTGGAGTCCACGGTGGACGTGGCGGCCCGGGCTTTGGGACTGGACCCCCTGGAGTTCCGCCTGCGCAACGTCCTGCGCGCCGGGGATCGGGGCACGCTGGGGGAGCCCTGGGTGGAGATGCGGGGGGAGGAGGTGCTGCGCGCCCTCGCAGGGGCATTGGAAGAGGGTGAGGGCGCTGCAGGGACACGGCGGGAGGAAGAGGCCGGGTGGGCTCGCGGCGTGGGCGTCGCCTTGTACTGCAGGGCCGCACACGCCGGCGAGACGGAGGTGGCCCTCCAACCGCGGCCGGACGGTTCGGTGGTGGCCTGGGTGCCCTTTCCGGACCAGGGCGGGGGACAACACACCGTGGTCCGGAACGTGGTTTGCAAGGAGCTGGGTCTGCTCCCGGCAGCGGTGGAGGTCCAACAGGTGGACACGGACGAGCTGGCCGCGGACTCTGGGGTAGGCGGAAGCCGGGTGACTCTCACCGCCAGCGCGGCGGCTTCCCGGGCTTGCCAGCAGCTGCGGCGCCGCCTGGAGGAGGAGGGTCTGCGAGGGCTGGGGGTGCAGGAGGCCGTGGCGGAGCTGGCCCGCCGCAGGCCAGCCGAGCGGGTCCGGGGGCGGCTTTCCGTGGAGGAGGAGCTGTGGTTGAACTCCGTGTGCGCGCAGGCGGCCCGGGTGCGGGTGGACCGGGAGACGGGACAGGTGCGGGTGGAGGAGCTGGTCACCGTCCTGGACGTGGCGGAGATCCTCCACCCGCCTTCGCACCGAGCCCAGGTGGAGGGCGGGGTGGTGATGGGGCTGGGGTCCGCCCTGCTGGAGGAGGTGGTGGTGGAAGGGGGCCGGGTGGTGTCCAGCAACCTCCACGAGTACCGCCTGCCCTCCGTGGCGGACGTGCCAACCCTGCGGTTGATCCTGGTGCCGGGAGGCAAGGGCTGGGGGCCTTACGGGGTCAAGCCCGTAGGGGAGATGACCAACGTGGCGGTGGCCGCGGCGGTGGCCAACGCGGTGGCGGACGCGGTGGGGATCCGAGTCCGGCGCCTGCCCATTTCCGCGGAGGAGGTATACCGGCTCCTGCGGGCCCAGGAGGCGCGCCCGTGAGTGGGGCGTCCGTGGAGCTGTGGGTGAACGGGGACCGGGTCCGGGCGCGGGTGTCGGGTGGAGAGTTCTTGGCAGAGTTCCTCCGGGAGGGGCTGGGCCTGGTGGGAACCAAGGTGGGGTGCGGGGTGGGTGTCTGCGGGCTCTGTACGGTGTGGATGGACGGAAGGCTGGTGAGCAGCTGTTTGGTGCCCGCGGTGGTGGCGGCAGGCCGGCAGGTGTGGACCGTGGAGGGGCTGGTGGCGCTGGCGGAAGGAAGGGTGGCGGACCCGCCCCCGGGGCTGCCGCCCGGGCGGCTGGTCCGGGTAGTCCAGCGGGCCTTCGTGGAGTGCGAGGGCCTGCAGTGCGGGATCTGCACGCCGGGTCAGCTGTGGGCGGCGTGCGCGTTGCTGCAGGAAGAACCCGACCCTCCGGAAGAGCGGTTGGGGGAGTTCTTGGCCGGGAACCTGTGCCGCTGCACGGGATACCAGGGGATCCTGCGGGCAGTGCGTGCGGCCTCGCGGGAGGGGCGTCTTGCGGGCGGTTGAGTACCTGGCACCGGAGCACCTGGGGGAGGTCCTGGAGGTGTTGGCCGGAGCGGACCCCGCGGAGACGGTGGTCTGGGCCGGCGGGACGGCTCTGGGGCCCTTGCTGCGCCGGGGGCTGGTGGTGCCCAGGACGTTGCTCGGTTTGGAGCGTGTCAGGGAACTGGCAGGCCTGTCCGTGGAGGAGGACGGCTCTCTGCGGATCGGGGCGGCGGTGAGGCTGCGGGAGCTGTACGAGGCGGAGTTGGTGCGCCTCCAGCTCCCTGCCCTAGCCGGCACGGCGCGTCGGGTGGGCAACGTACGGGTTCAGAACGTAGCCACCGTAGGCGGCCATTTGGCGCACGCGGACCCCGCCCAGGACCTGCCCCCGGTCCTACTGGTGCTGGACGCGGAAGTGCGGCTTTACAGCCGCCGGGGCGCGCGGGCTCTTCCCCTGGAGGAGTTCCTCCTGGGGCCCATGCAGACGGCCCGGGCTGAGGACGAGCTCGTGACGGAGGTGCGCGTCCCGCCCCACGCCTTCCGCCGGCGGACCGGCTACGTGCGCTACACTCCCCGGAGCCCGGAGGACTATCCCACCGTGGGCGTGGCGGCCAGCGTGGAGGTAGATGCAGAGGGCGTGTGTCGGGAGGTGCGGGTGGCGGTGGGCGGGGCGGGGCCGAAGGCCCTGCGGGTGCGGGCCGCGGAGCAGGTCCTGGTGGGCGGGCCGCTGAGTGCGGACCGCTGCAGGGAGGCGGCCCGGCGAGTAGAAGAAGAAGTGGACCCGTGGGACGACGCCCGGGGCAGCGCGGCGTACAAACGGGCCATGGCCCGGGTGTGGGCGGAGCGGCTCCTGCAGCAGCTGGCGGCTCCGGGTCCTTAGGATCTGCCAAGGAGATGGTGCGCACATGAGCAAGCTTGCCTTCCTGGGGGTGGCCGCGGTCCTGGTGGCCGCGGCGGTGGCCGGAGCCTCCGCGCAGGCGGACCTGGTGGCCGCGGCAAAGCGCGAGGGGCGGCTGGTGCTGTACGGCTCCCTCACCACCCTGGACGTGGTGAACAAGATCTTCGAGAGCCGGTACGGCATTCCCGTGGAGTACTGGCGCGCCGCCAGCACGCGGGTGTTGGACCGGGTTCTGAACGAGACGCGGGCGGGTCGGCCTCAGTTCGACGCGGTGCAGACCAACAGCAGCCCCATGATGGTCCTGCGGGAGGCGGGTGCCTTCGCCGGGTACGCCTCTCCCTCCTACGAGATGTTCGGCCGGGCCACCCGGGATCCCCAGGCCTTGGTATCGCCGCAGTTCTTGGTGATCCCCGTGGGGATCGTGTACAACACCCGCCTGGTGCGTCTGGAGGAGGCGCCCCGCAGCTTTACGGACTTGCTGGACCCCAAGTGGAAGGGGAAGGTGGTGATGGCGGATCCCACCCTGCACACCACCACGGCCCAGTGGCTGATGGAACTACGGCAAGTGCTGGGCGGGCAGTGGCGGCCCTTCCTGGAGCAGCTGGCGGGGCAGGTGGGGGCGTACGTGGAGTCCTTCATCCCGGTGGCAGACCGGCTGGTGCGGGGGGAGTTCCCCGTGGGCCTCACGTACATCCGCTACGTGTACCAGTTCGGGAAGGAAGGCGCGCCCTTGGACTACGTCCGGCTGCCCGTGTTCCTGGCGGACGGCCACCGGATTGCCCTGGGCGCCCGGGCCGCACGCCCCAACGCGGCGAAGCTGTACATCGAGACCTTGCTGTCCCGGGCAGGGCTCCTGGCCCTGGCCCAGGACGGGGACTTCGTCTCCCTCCCGGGCGTGTACCCGCCCCTGCGGGACGCGGACAAGCTGCGCATCGTCACCATGCAGGACTACGACGAAGGGGCCCTGACGCGGGCCCGGGAGGAGTTGGGGCGGATCTTCCGCAGGCGCTGACCCCCAAAAATCCCGCAGCGACCTTTGGGGGTTGCTGTTTAGGAGGGGCAGGATGGTGGGGACAGGTTCGCCGAAGCCGCGGGGGCCCCGTGTTTGTGCGAGGTGGGGAGCTGGGTGCAGAAGTTGGAGTTCCGGGTGCCTACGTGCCTGAGGAGTGAAGGGCTCGGGCTACGGGGCCACGGACCGCGTGTGCAAGGACTCCTCGAAGGCGGTGTAGCCGAGGCGGTGAGAGACCTCGCGGCAGGCGGACACGATGGCCCGGCGGAGTTCGTCTTTTTGGCGGTGGAAGCGGTAGGCGGGGACGGAAAGGCTCATGGCCGCCACCACCTCCCCCCGGTGGTCCCGGATGGGGGCGGCCACGCAGCACAGCTCCAGCACCGCCTCCTCGATGTCCAGGGCGTAACCACGGGCCCGCACCTGCTCCAGCTCCGCCCGCAGTTGCCGCAGGTCCTTGATGGTGTTGGGGGTGAGGGCGGGGAGCCCCGCCCGGGACAGCAGGGCTTCCACCTCGGGCCATGGGCGTGCGGCCAGGAGGATCTTCCCCACGGCGCTGCAGTGGGCCGGCAGCTCCAGCCCCACGCCGGTGACGGACACCTGTACCGCCCGGGTCCCTTGCAGCTTGTCCACGTACAGCACCCGCCCGGACTCCATGGTGGCCAGGTGTACCGTCTCCCCGAAGCGGGCCACCAGGTCCTCCATCACGGGCCGCGCCTCCACCCGGTACTGGGTGGTGGCCAGGAGGGTGCTGGACAGGGCAAGGAGGCGCCAGCCCAGGCGGTAGCGCCGGTCCGCGGTGCGGCGGAGCAGCCCGATCTAGCACATGGTGCACAGGAGGGCGTGGGCGGTGGACTTGGGGATCCCCAGCAGGGCGGCAACTTCGCTCACGCTGCGCTCGGGATGGTCCATCCCGAACAGCTCCAGGACCTGCCCCACCCGCTGGACGGTGCTGAGCATCCACGGCGATTGTAGAAGGGTTTTTTTCCGGGCGGAAGAGGATCGTTCCACTATTCTGGACCGATGTGCGAAATAGCGGAACCGCGATCTTGCGGGGCGCAGGCGTACGGCGGATTCTAGTACTGGCCTGGTACAGGCCGCCATGTTCGAGCAGGGGGTGAGCCATGTCCTATAGGGCGCTCGCGCTGTTGGCGGTGTTAGCGGTGGTTTCGTCGGTAAGCCTGGCGGCACCTGCGGGCACCGTCCGGCTGGGGGCGGTGGTGCCGCTCACGGGCCGTTTCGCGTCCGGAGGCGCCTAAGTCCGGGCCGGGTACGAGATGGCGGTGGAGGACCTGAACGCCCGCGGCGGGGTCCTCGTGGGAGGGCAACAGGTGCGGCTGGAGCTGGTGTTGGTGGACGACGAGTCCGACCCCACCAAGACCGTGAGCCGGATGGAAGCCCTGGCCCAGCAGGACGTCGCGGTGTACCTGGGCGGGTTCGGCAGTGACCTGCACGCCGCTGCGGCGGCGGTGGCGGAGAAAAACCGGACTCCGTACTGCGGGGTCGCCTTCGCCCTGTGGGGGATCCACCAGCGGGGGTTCAAGTACCTGTTCTCCCCCTTCCCCAAGTCCCCGGAGCTGGCCGTGGAGACGTACCGGATGTTCAACGGCTACCTCCCAGCGGACCAGCGGCCGCGGAGAGTTGCCATCTTCGCAGAGCGGACGGACTGGGGTCGGGAAATGTCGAACCTGTGGTCGATACGGTCCACGGAGTTCGGCTACCAGGTGGTGTTCCGAGGGGAGTACACGGTGGGCGCCCGGGACATGAGCGACCTCATCCTCCGCGCCAAGGCGGCCAACGCGGAGCTGGTGCTGTCCATCCCCACACCTCCGGACGGCATCACCCTGGTCCGCCAGATGAAGGAGCTGGACTTCAACCCCAAGGCGTACGTCACCATCCGGGCCGCGGACGCCCCCGCGTGGAGCCAGAGCTTGGGCCGGGACGGGGACTTCGCCCTCCTCATGCCCGGTTGGCACTACGCGGTGAAGTTCCCCGGCGCGTCGGAACTCAACAACAAGCACCAGCAGCGGTTCGGCCGGCCTGCGGACGTCCTGGTGGGCCCCGCGTACGCGTGCGTCCAGGTGGTGGCGGACGCGATCCAGCGGGCGGGGAGCCTAGACCGGGAACGCATCCGCGAAGCCATGGCCGCCACCAACCTCCGGGGCACGGTGGTGGGCCCCGTGCGGTTCCGGCCGGACGGCACCAGCCCGGTGACCACCGTGGTGGTGCAGTGGCAGGGGGGCAGGCAGGAGCTGGTGTGGCCGAAGGAGTTCGCCACCAGGTCTCTCGCGTACCCGGCAACCCCGTGGCGGGTTCGGTAGCCACGTGGGGGTGCGGAGGGTCGCGCGGAGGCGGATGAGGGACCAAGCGGACAGTCCGGTGCCGCAGGCCGCCGTCACACCTTCCCCGGGTCCGGCAGCCGGGCGGGTGCTTCTCCAGCTCCGCGGCCTCTGCAAGCGGTTCGGAGGCGTGCAGGCAGTCCGCGACCTGGACCTGGACGTGACGGAGGGAGAGATCTTTGGCCTTTTGGGTCCCAACGGCTCCGGCAAGACCACGGTGTTCAACCTGGTGGCGGGGGTGTTGCCCGCAGACTCGGGCCACATCTGGTTCGGGGGAACCTTGCTGGACCGCCTCCCCCCGCACCGGCGGGCGGCGCTAGGGGTGGCGCGGACCTTCCAGCTGGTACGGAGCCTGCCCAGGCTTTCCGTGGCGGACAACGTGGCGGCGGCGAGGCTATACGGGGCCGCGCCGGCCGGCTCCGTGGACGCCGCGCGCCGGGAAGCGCTACAGCTGTTGGAGTGGGTGGGCTTGCGGGCGAAGGCAGAGCTGCCCGCGGGGGCCTTGAACCTCGCGGAGCGACGCAGGCTGGAGGTGGCGCGCGCCCTAGCCACGCGGCCCCGCCTGCTGTTGCTGGACGAGCCGTTCGCGGGGCTGAACGTGGACGAGGTGGAAGCGGAGGTGGCCCTGTTCCGCCGGTTGCGGGGGGAGGGCCTCACCCTGGTCCTCGTGGAGCACAACGTCCCTGCGCTGCGCGGGCTGTGTGACCGGGTCGCGTTTCTGAACTCCGGAGAGAAGGTGGCGGAGGGGAGGCCGGAGGACGTGCTCTCCCACCCCCGGGTGGTGGAGGTGTACCTGGGGAAGGGCGGGGCATGAGCGCGGCCATCCTGGAGCTGCGGGGTGTGGAGGCCGCCCACGGGGACGCACAGGTCTTGTGGGGGGTGGACTGGCGGGTGCGCCCCGGAGAGGTGGTGGCGGTGGTGGGCCCGAACGGCGCGGGCAAGACCACCACCCTGCGGGTGGTGGCGGGGCTGCTGCGCCCGTTACGGGGCGAGGTGTGGTGGGACGGGGTCCGCATCGACGGCCTGTCCGCGGACCAGGTGGTAGAGCGCGGGGTGGCCCTGGTCCCCGAGGGCAGGCGCCTGTTTGCCCACATGACGGTGCTGGAGAACCTCCTGTTGGGCGGTTACGCCCCCCGGGCGCGGCAGATCCGGCGCGAGACCCTTCGGGAGGTATTTCAGCTGTTCCCCATCCTGGAGGAGCGCGCGGGACAGCCCGCGGGCACCCTCTCCGGGGGGCAGCAGCAGATGCTGGCCATCGCCCGGGCCCTCATGAGCCGGCCGCGGCTGTTGCTTCTGGACGAGCCTTCCCTGGGCCTCGCGCCCCGCGTGGTGCAGCAGGTCTACGAGGTGGTGGGACGCATTGCCCGGGAGGGGGTCACCGTGGTGGTGGTGGAGCAGAACGTCTACCCCGTGCTGCAACACGCGCCCCGCGGCTACCTGATGGCACAGGGGCGGGTGGTGGCAGAGGGGACCGCGGAGGAGCTGCTGTGCACGGAGGTGGTACAGCGGTCCTACGTGGGAGGCTGAGGTGGAGGTCTGGCTGCAGAACGTAACCTTCGGAGCCCTGGTGGGAGGGTTGTACGGGCTCGCGGCGGTCGGCCTGGCCTTGGTGTTCGGCGTGCTGCGGATGCTCAACGTGGCCCACGGCGAGCTCATCATGCTGGGCGGGTACGCCACCTTTTGGCTGTTCACCCTGTGGGGACTGGACCCTTACGCCTCGCTGCTGGTGGCGGGCCCTCTCTTGTTCGCGGTGGGGGTGGCCCTCTACGAAGGACTGTTCGGCCGCCTGGTGCGCCTGCACGAGGAGTCGAAGATCCAACTGTCCATCCTCATCGGGTTCGGCCTGGCCCTGGTCCTGCACGCCTTGGCCATCCTGGCGTGGACCGCGGACGACCGCGCGGTGACGGCGGCGTACGCGGGGCGGGTCCTGCACTTGGGGCCCCTGGTGGTGCCCCTCACGCGCCTGGGAGGGCTTGCGGTGGCCTTCGCCGCCCTGGCGGGGCTGCACCTGTTTTTGCAACGCACGGACGCAGGCCGCGCCATCCGGGCCACCGCGGAGGACTGGGAAGCTGCCTTCCTCATGGGCGTCCCCGTGCGGCGGGTCTACCGCATGGCCTTCGCCCTGGGCAGCGCCCTCGCAGGGGTGGCAGGCAGTCTGGTGGCGGTGTCCGACGCCATCAGCCCAGCCATCGGGCTGAGCTGGACCTTGAAGGCCCTCATCGTGGTCGTGCTGGCGGGCCTCGGGAGCATCTTTGGCACCTTCGTGGCGGGAGTGCTCCTCGGGGTGGCGGAGTCCGCGGCGGCCTTCGCCCTGGGCGGCGTGTTCCGCGAGGTGGTGGGCCTGGTGCTGTTCGTGGCGGTTCTGACCCTGCGGCCCCAGGGTCTGTTCGGGAGAGGGTTGTGAAGGCGGCCCTGGTCGCGGCGGCGGGAGCAGTGGCTGTCGTGGTCCCGTGGGTCGCGGGGGAGGCCGTGGTCAACTGGGGGCTCTTGGTACTCCTGCAGGTGGTGGTGGCCCAGTCCTGGAACCTGCTCGCGGGCTACGGGGGCCAGGTGAACCTGGGTCACGCGGCCTTCTTCGGGATCGGAGCCCTGGTGACCCGGGGGCTGTGGATGCAGGGGCTGCCCGTGGCCGCGGCGCTGCCGGTGGGATGCGCCGCCGCGGCGGCGGCGGGTCTGTTGGTGGGAGTTCCGTCCCTGCGGCTCCGCGGTCCGTACTTCGCCATCGGGACGCTGGCCATGGCGGAGATCCTCCGCATCGTGGTCGCCACCGCCCTGCCGGAGGTGTCCGCCCTGCCCGCGGAGATCATCGCTCGCTACCACCTGCTGCCCAGGTACTACCTGGTCCTGCTTCTCGCGGTGGTGGCCACCGGGACGGTTTGGCTGGTGGGGCGGTCTCGTTTTGGAATGGGGCTGGTGGCGGTGCGGGAGGACGAGGGGGTGGCGGAGGCGGTGGGGGTGGACAGCTACCGACACAAGCTCCTGGCGTTTCTGCTGAGCGCCTCCCTCGTGGGGGCTGCGGGGGGAGCCTTCGGCTACTACCACCTGAGTTTCTACCCGCAGTTCGCTTTCAGCCCCGTGTGGACCTTCGACGCGGTGCTGATGGTGTTCCTGGGCGGGATTGGTACGGTGTGGGGGCCGGCCGTGGGCGCGGCCTTCTTCGTGCTGCTGCGGGAAGCCCTGGCTTTGCGGCTGACGGAACTCCACGTCCTGGTCTTCGGGACGGTGTTCGTGGTGGTGGTTTTGGCCCTTCCCGGGGGACTGGTAGACTTCGCCCGCGTCCTGCGTTTCCGGTGGGTGCGGGGGGCGCGGCCCGGCTAGGCACAAACCGTGCGGGAGAAGGAGGCGGACATGGCAGAGGGGTTGCCGGAGCGCCGGATGAGCGCGGAAGAGTTGGAACAGCTGCGGTCCGTGTACGTGGACCTGGTGGGCTTCGTCCCGCCGCGGATCCACGCCCGGACGGAGCTGTTGAGCCGGCTGGACCCGGAGGGGCTGCGGGTCCAGGAGGAGATGCGCCGGCACTTCATGTACCCCAAGTGCTTCGACACCAAGACCGCCCAGCTCATGCTGTTCGGCATGCTGCTCATGAACCTGCAGGACGCGGCGAAGCTCCACGCCATCGCCGCTCGGCGGGCGGGCGCCACGTGGGAGGAGCTGAGCGCGGTGGTGGGGCTGGCGTTTCTGTTCCGCGGCCTGTCCGCGGCCAACTATGGGTTCCAGATCCTGCAGGAACTGGCACAGGCTGAGGAAGAGACCTCGAAGAGGAGGTGAGGGACGTGAGGGAACCTGCCGTGGTACAGCTGGCCCACGTGGAGCTTATCAGTCCCAGGCCGGAGGAGACCCTGTGGTTCTTCCACGACGTGCTGGGCCTGGAGGAGACCACCCGTCAGGGGCAGTCGGTGTACCTGCGGGCGTATGAGGACTGGTACCACCACACCCTGAAGATCACGGAGGGGCCGCAGGCGGGTCTGGGCCACATCGCCTGGAGGACCGCCTCGGAGGAAGCTTTGGAGGCCCTCGCGCGGCGCCTGGAGGAGGCGGGCCTCGGGCGCGGCTGGCATGAGGGGGACCTGGGCCACGGCCGAGCATACCGGTTCGTGACCCCCGAGGGGCACCCCATGGAGGCCCTGTGGGAGGTGGACTACTACCAGGCGCCCGACCACCTGCGGACCGCCCTGCGGAACCGGCCCCAGCGGCGCCCCTTGCGGGGAGTGCCCGTCCGTCGGATTGACCACGTGAACCTCATGGCCAGCTCGGTCCCTCCCATGCGCGAGTGCCTCCAGGAGCTTTTGGGTTTCCGGCTGCGCGAGCAGAAGCTGGGCAAGGAGGGCGAGGAGGTGGGGGCGTGGCTGAGCGTGAGCCCCCTAGTCCACGAGATCGCGGTGATGCGGGACGCCACGGGCGCCCGGGGTCGCTTCCACCACGTCGCCTACTGGTACGGCTACCCGCAGCACCTGATGGACGCCGCGGACGTGCTGGTGGACTACGAGGTCCGCATCGAGGCGGGACCGGGCAAGCACGGGACCACGCAGGCGTACTTCATGTACGTGTTCGAGCCCGGCGGGGTCCGGGTGGAGCTGTTCGGGGACACCGGCTACCTGATCTTCGACCCCACCTGGAAGACGGTGGTGTGGGACGTGTCCCACGAGAGTGACCTGGAGCGCAGCAGCATCTGGTTCGGCGGCCGCCTGCCGGAGACCTTCTACACCTATGGAGTGCCCTCTGTGAGCTGGGAGCCGGTGGAAGCCAGACGGTGAGGAGGTGACGACCGTGGGCCACAGCCCCCTGGAGAGCTCCGGGCTCCCTCTGTTCTTCCTGGTGTCCCCTCCACCCGGAGGGACTCAACCGACGACGCAAGGCCCGGGCACCGCCGCGGTGCGGGTGGTGGCCAGGTCTCTGTCCGTCATGCAGAAGGAAGCCATGGTCGCCAACAGCTCCACGGGGGCTGTGTGGCGGCTGGCCAGCGACGAGGGCCCATACCTCCTGGGCGACGACGTAGCACCTCCGCCGCTGGCGTTCATGAGTGTGGGGCTGTGCAGCAGCTTCGCGGAAGCTTTCCGGGAGCAGACGGGGATCTCCCAGGAGCGAGTGCGCCTGGTCCAACATACTCGGTACACCATGCGGGGGTCTGCAACCCAGGGGACCCTTCGGGGCGGGGCCCTGCCGGTGGAGCTCCGTTTCGAGGTGGACGTGGCCGCCGAAAAAGCTGCGGAAGCGGTCCACCGCTCGCCCCTCGACGGCTTGGTCCGGCCTTGCCTCGCGAACCGCTTCTCCCTGACGCACAACGGCCGTAGGGTGGAGGTGCGCGGGGTCTTGGCCGCGGAGTCCACACCGCCTCCTGACCCCTGGAGCAGCTTCAAGGAGCTCTGGCCAGTGGGCGATCCCGAGGCGATCCAGCGGGACGGACCGACCCCTCAGACGGAGGAGGACACCAGCTCCCCCGGGTCCAGCCTGGCAGAGAGCCAGGACCGTACCCTGCACCTCGAGGCCGTGTGCTGGGGCAAGCCAGATGGGCTGTGGCTTGTGGAGCACCGCATGTACAACCCGAGGGGCACGATCTTCCGATTCATGTGTGACCCGCAAGGGCGGCGCGCGCCAGATCCGCTGAGCTACGCCTCCGCGGGCATCGCCTTCTGCTTCATGACCCAGGTGGCGCGGTACGCCCGCATCCTGCGGCGGGGCTTGCAGGGTCTGGCGGTGGTCCAGGAGACGGGCTTCCGTCCTGGGGGCAGCGCGGACCCGGTGGTGACCCACGTGTATTTGGGAACGGCGGAGGACAACCCCTTCGCCCAGGAGCTGGTGGCGGCGGGCGAGCGCACGTGCTTTCTGCACGCCCTGTGCCGCACGGCTCTGGAGGTGCAGGTCCAGGTCGGGGCGGGGAGGTGAGGACGGTGCCGCGAACCCAGGTGGCCATCGTGGGCGCGGGCCCCGCGGGTTTGCTGTTGAGCCACCTCCTCCACCAGGTGGGCGTCCGCAGCGTGGTCCTGGAGTCCCGCAGCCGCGCCTACGTGGAGCAACGGGTGCGGGCAGGAGTCCTGGAGGACGGGACCCGGCAGATCCTCCTCCGGGCGGGGCTGGGCGAGC
>Ga0272447_1001032_pt1 | contig 18755 bp, 10 predicted proteins | sample YNPCB0133_FD_194589 | JGI IMG/M metagenome (GOLD analysis project Ga0272447, IMG submission 194589) | Hot spring microbial mat communities from Yellowstone National Park, WY, United States - YNP-CB-013-3 | ecosystem: Environmental > Aquatic > Thermal springs > Hot (42-90C) > Sediment | place... | reverse complement strand
CCTGCGCGCATAGAGTTTCCGTTAGCAGATCCGTGTATCCCCGGATGTGCGTGAGGGGAGTCCGGAGCTCATGGGAGGCGATCTCGATGAAATGGGTCTTGGCCCGATCCAGCTTCTCCAGCCGCCGGGCCGCCCGGGCCAGGTCTTCGTTCAGCTCGGCCAGGCGCGCGTTCAGCCGCCGCAGATCCTCCACCAGGCGGATGTTCTGCAGCACCGCCGCTGTCTGCTCCGCGATGGAGGCTAGCAGATCCTGATCCGCCAGCCCATAGGCTTCTGTCTCGCCGCGGGCCCCTAGGGCCAGACATCCCAGCAACACCGCCTGGGCTCGGATGGGAACAAAGAGCTCGACACCCAGACGTTGCAGCCAGCGCCGCTCCTCGGGATCTGCTTGCCGGAACGCCTTCCCGAAGTCGATCTCATACTGAGTGAGGGAACGGCCTTCTTGCCACGCCCGCAAGATGGGGCTGTCGGGGGCGAAGCGTCTCGGGTCGCCCGGCACTTCCCCCAGGCCTGGGATCACCCGTGTCTCCAGCGATGCGTCCGGCCGTTCCTCGAACAGCATCAGGAACCCCCGCCGGAGCCCGAAGGTCTCCTGCAGCACCGTGAAGGCGGCCTGCGCCAGCGTCTCCATATCCAGCAGGTTGCTGATCGCCTGACTATATCGCCGGACCACCGTGGCAGGCTCGTCCACGGAGGGCAACAGCCGGCGCCGGAGCCACCTATGTAACGGCCATCCGATCAACCGTTGCGCCAGGACAATGGCCAGCGCCATCCCTCCCCACTCCAGCCCCCCCGAGACCGCTCCGGGCAGGAACGTCCGCAAGGCCGCTGCTCCCGCCAGGATCCCGAAGACGAGGCCGATCTGCAGGGTCAAACTGAGCCCCCACGCCAGCAGGGATCGCCCGGCCTGTCGCAAGGAGGGCAGCTCCAGCCATCCCATCGGGAGACCCAGGATCGTAATCCCGATCCCCCGGATCCCCCACCCCAGCGCGATCCAGTCCCCCCGGGGGGTCCAGGTCAGGCCCTCGCCCAGGGCCACCAGCCCCGCCCCTAGCCAACCGTAGGCAATCCGGTTCCGATGAAGGGGGCGGCGGATATGGACGTAGGCCCATCCCAGCCATCTCAGCCCCACGGCCGTCCCGATCCCCCATAGCCCCTCCCGGATTCCCCAGGACCACAGCGCTGGATCGCCCGGGAGGCGCGCGGCATTCCACCAAGCGTAGAGGGGCCGCCCGGTCTCTGGCCGATACGGCAGGACAGCCGCCCCAAGAGCCATTCCCGCCGCCAGCCCCATCAGCAGGATCGCCCACCAGGGGAGTGGGCGCTCGAGGAACCGGCTGATCCACAGGAGGGCCCCCAGAGGCAAGAGGCAGACCACCCAGCCCGCGAGGTTCCAGGCGGTGAACCGGACGAGGGATGGGACCCCCTCCCAGATGGCAACCGCCCACAACCCCTGCCACAGGATCCCCAGCCCACTATAGACCCAGGCCTCCCACGGGAACCCCTCTTCCCTTCCGCGGGCCATCCAGGCCAGGAGCGCCATCTGCCAGACCGCCCACCCCAGGGCCAGGATCACTCCTATCTGCACCCCACCTAGGACCGGAAAACCCGGCATCCAGTTAACCATGTTGTTATCCCAAGCCCCTTTTTGGGAAATCTTTGGGAAATAACCATCGAGATGGGCAATGTCCTGCCTATTTCAAGATATAGTAAGTTCCCCGCTTGTCGCCGATCTTCAGCAGGATCCCCCGGCGGACTAGGTCCGCAAGGTCCAGGCGTAGGGTTTCCGGGGAGACTCCCGGGCAGAGCTGCTGGTATTCCCGATTGGTGATGCGCTTATGCTCCCGAACGTACTGCAACGCCTTCAGCTGACGTTCGTTCATCGGAGGCTCCCCTGCCGGGATCGGAGGGCGCTCCTGCCGGTTATAAAGGGTGACGGTGAAAGAGTAGGGCGTCTCCTGGAACTGCGGCTGGGGATGGCCCGCCCGGACCATCTCCTCGATCATTCGATCAATCCCCAGGCCCAGCTCCTCGATGTAGCCCCAATAGAACAGGCCTGAGACGATGCGGGGGTTCCGGGAGTAATGCTCCTCCACGATGTTGTCCAGGGTGATGTGGCCCGGCAGCCCACCCGGGCTGATCACCTCCAGACGGTCGGCGAACTTACGGATCTCGACACGCCGGCCCCGCAACCGGTAATCCCGGTGGCACACCGCGTTCACAATGGCCTCCCGCACCGCAAAGGGCGGATACTCCAGCCGCTCCTCCCGTTCCAAGCCGCGCACCACCGCCCCCAGTTGCATCTCCTCCCAGACGACCTCCCAAGCCCGCTCAACGATGCGTGCCAGGGGACCTCCGATCTCCTCTCGTCGGGCGTAGCCTGGCAGCCCACCCTCGCCCTGGAGCCCAACTCCCGGGAACTTCACGAAGACCATGCCGCTCTGGGGAAGGAACCGCTGGGGCTGCTTGCCGAACAGCAAGATCCCGGCCACTGTGGGCCGCCCATCTGGGGTCAGCGCCCCGATCTCCACCAAGAGATCCTCCACCGTCCCGCTGATCCGCCGGCGCTGGCGGGCTTCCCGCTTGCTCACATACTCCTCGATCATCGCCTCATCCAGGTCCTCGCGCCCTGCGCCGGGAACCACTTCCGCCTCGTGATCGCCGACGGCTTTGGTGGCCGCCAGCTGCTGGATCTCCCGGCCCTCCAGAGGACGGTTCTCCGCGCCTCGGCGGATCAGCACGCGGCCATCGGCCAAGCTGTGGAGCTCGGGACTACGGAGGACATGAAGGATGATCACAGTTCTCCCGTCCACCTCGCCCTGCTCCCACCGCGTCTTCACTGGAGGCCGGCATTGGGAGAGGGCGCAGCGGAGGGCGTCCTCCACCTCTTGTGGATCCACCCCCACCGCTCTTCCCTCCGGGTCCATGCCGATGAGCAGGGCTCCGCCATCGGTGTTGGCGAAGGCCACCAGTGTCTCCGCCACAGCCTTGGGATCCGGCTCTTTCAGGAACGCCTGCAGCGCATCCGGCCTGCGCCACCCCCCTCCCATTCCATCCCCTCCGGCCTGCTAGACCTCTGGGTTCAATCCCACGGCATCGCGCGTGGGGAGGCACGACCTGCCTCACTGCCCTCATTATATCCGGGAAGAACGGAGCCCTTGGATCCGAGGCATTCCACCGCGGGCGAGGGAGAGCTGAATCCGGCTATGGTGCCGGGATGCCGTTGCGGGCGTCGTCCTTGCAGGCGCAGGCCGTTTTACGCTCCCCATCCCGCACCAGGGTTCCCTCATAAAGGGCAAAGCTGGGAAGCGCCTCCCACCCGCTCAGCCGAAATGGCTGCCCGGGGGCGATGGGCACCCACTCCCCGTTCAGGCGCCGCGCGAGATGCACATGCGCAGCGTCCGCGAACCCGCCTTCGCAGGAAGGATGACCGAGGGGATCTCCCGCTCGAACACGGGCCCCTTGAGGGACCCGGCCCTCCGTTGCGATATGGAGATACACCATCACCCAGCCGGTCTCCTCGCGGCCGTCGCCATCGGTGTCCAGGATCACCACGCCCTCCCCGGCGCGCGCCACGATGCCGTCTGCCGCCGCCCGCACCCAGTAACGGGAGGGGGCGCAGCCCGCCACATCCGGCGGCGCGAAGTCCAGCGCGCCCCAGGCTACGCCGTTCCCCCATCCCCCGTGTGGCCCGCCCGTGAAATACCACATCTCCCCATCCGCCCACGGCAGCCGCCACGTTGGCTCTGGAGGGATAGACAGGGTAGGCTCGTCCCGGAACGGATCCCCGAACAGGGCGCGATAGACCGCCGGGAACCCCCGGGGGCCTATTGCCTGCGCCCAATCCTCCGGAGCCCGCACGGCGGCCAGGAAGGCCTGCACCGCTACCGTCGCGGCGTTCAGTCCCTCCGCCACCCGAACCCGCCGCCCGTCGGCGAACCGAATGGTCCACATCCAGCGGCCCTTAAAACCATAGTAGCCATCGTTCAGACGATCAGCGGCCCAGTTCAGCTGCCGGTAGAGGCCCTCCGCGCCCGGCCGCTCCCGCCCCATCGGATACAGGCGAGCCCGGTCATCCACCGGCTCCCCCCGAACCCATCCGCTCTGCATCTCCAGCAGGGCGAGCAGCACCCGCGGTCCCACGCTGTGGTTCCGCGCCACTTCCTCTACGATCTGGGCTCCAGTCAGCGTCCGCCCACCTAACGTCTCCTGATAGCGGCTGAGATACCCTCCAAATTGGCGGATGGTATCTGCAACGGAGAAGCCGAGGTACGCCGGTCCGTAGACCAGCTCGGAATCCGGGATCAGCTTCCCGGACGGGCCTTTCTCCCGGATGCCGAGGGGGATCCAGAGGGGCTGGCCCACTGCTAACCGCTGGGGCTCTACGCCGGGGTTCAACGCCTGGATCGCCTCCACGGTGGTCTGGAATTGCACAGCGATGGCGCTCAGCGTATCCCCGCGCTGCACCAGATAGAGCTCTCGATCCGGCGACACCCCCGGACGCGGGGGATCCGGGGTGGGCGTCCGAGGGACCGGGGAAGCTATGGGTCCTGCCCGCTCCGTCCCTCGCTCCGACGGCGTGGGTTCTGGCATCGCATTCTGCCCGCGACACGCTATCAGCGCAAGCAGGGGGAGGACAAGCAACCCCCTCCAACGCCTGGGCCTCCGGGCGTCGCCGTCTCTGATCCATCGCTCTTCCAAGGGATCCTCCACAAATTCCTGCGGGTGGAACGCACGAGCCGGTTCTGATGCCGTAGGTATACCCAGATCCTCCAGGGCGGGCAACCCCGGCTTGTCCGCGCCCCGTCTTCCCCCTTAAGATGACAGGCGTACGCGCTCGTTCGGAGGGAAGAGATGGCCCGGCGCCTGCACGGGATTACAGATGTGCCGGGGATCCGGGTGGGCCATGCCCAGGATCTGGTGGCCATGACCGGGGTGACGGTGGTGCTCTGCGAGAGGGGCGCGGTGGCCGGGACGGATCAACGGGGAGGGGCTCCCGGGACCCGGGAGACCGATGCCCTCCGGCCAATGCATCTGGTCCGGGAAGTGCACGCAGTGGTGCTGGCCGGCGGCAGCGCTTTCGGCCTGGATGCTGCCTCCGGGGTGATGCGTTACCTGGAGGAACGCGGCGTGGGCTTCGAAACCCCTGCTGGACGTGTTCCCATCGTCCCTGCTGCCATCCTGTATGATTTAGGCGTCGGCGATCCGCGGGTTCGCCCAGATGCCGCGATGGGTTATGCGGCCTGTCAAGCCGCCACCGAAGGCCCGGGGCCGGAGGGGAACGTGGGGGCCGGGACCGGTGCTACCGTGGGGAAGGTCCTAGGCATGTCGTATGCGATGAAGGGAGGGATCGGGACCGCTGCGCTGGAGATCGGAGGAGGCATCCGGATCGGCGCCCTGGTGGCGGTGAACGCCCTGGGGGATGTGGTGGATCCCTTCACCGGAAAGATCATGGCAGGCGCTCGACGGCCCGACGGCGCCGGGTTCGCCGACACCATGGCGGTCCTGGAGGCCCTGGCCGGCCAGATCCCCCTGAACTTCCGCCAGCGGGTCCCAGAGAGCACTGTCATCGGCGTTGTGGCCACCAACGCAGCGCTGACGAAAGAGGAGGCCAACAAGGTCGCTCAGATGGCCCACAACGGCCTGGCCCGTGCCATCCGGCCGGCTCACACCATGGTGGATGGCGACACCCTCTTCGCTCTGGCCACCGGCGAGAAAGAAGCCGACGTCAGCATCGTCGGTGCCTTCGCTGCCGAGGTGGTGGCCGAGGCCATCGTCCGAGCGATCCGGGCTGCAGAAGGCGTTGCGGGGATCCCCGCGTGGCGGGATCTCACGGGGGGGACCTCTGATCCTACATAGCCGTGGAACCTGGAGGACCGGTGGCGCGTTTCTATTGAGGTGGGCTGGCGATCGCTGGCCTGCTCATCCTCGCCCTGGGGCCGGCGGCGCTCCTTAGGGGGCGCAGGGAGCGCTCACCTTCCGCCGGATCTCCGACGGGCTGTTCTGGGCCAGCCTGCTCTATATGCGGATCGCCGCCTTCCCGGCGGCGGCCGAGATGGGTGGGAACATGGCCGCGCCCTGGCAGGCCCTCCGGGAGCAACGCCCCCTTCGGGAGGTCCTCCGCGAGCAACGCGTCCGCTACGCCCCCCGGATAACAGTCTCCTGGCGCTTCGGCCTGGCCGCCCTCCTCCGCCTGGCCCTCGGGCTCAGGCTGGGATTGCTGTGATCCCATGCTTCCCTTCCGAAGGGCTCTGAGGGGAATCCCCAGAAGCCTGCGGGTTCACAGAAGGAGCCTGTTAAGGTTATAATAGAACCAAACCGGCCGGCATCCAGGGGCCTCTCCATTCGGTTTCTTAATTCGGAAGCGCCTGCTCCCATCCCTCAAGCCCGGAAGGGGCGTGGCGCGGGCCGGCGGGGATCGAGCCGCGAGGCTTCCGTGAACGAGGGGAGGACACGATGAGCAAGGGTCGGATCCTGATTGTGGAAGACGATCCCGACATCGCCAGCCTGCTGAAAACCTACTTCTCTTCCCTAGACTACGAGGTCCAGACGGCCGCGCGGGGCCAGGAGGCCCTGGAGAGAACGCGGCAACAGCTTCCCAACCTGATCCTCCTGGATATCGTCCTCCCGGACATCGACGGCTACGAGGTGTGTCGCCGCCTGCGCACCCATCTGCGCACCCGCCACATCCCTATCCTGTTCCTCACCCAGCGGGATGAGCGCAGCGACCGTATCGCCGGGCTGGAGCTGGGCGCCGACGACTACATCACCAAGCCCTTCGACATCGAGGAGCTGCGCCTGCGGGTCCAGAACGCCCTCCGGCGGGCCGAGCGGGAGAGCCTCACCAGCCCTGTTACTGGCCTTCCCAGCGGACGTCTGATCGAGGACCAGCTGCGGGAGCTTCTACGCCGCTCGGACTGGGGGCTGCTCTACATTGGGATCAACGGCTTAGAGGCCTTCAAGGAAGTTTACGGCTTCGTGGCTGCCGACGAGATGCTGCGCTGGACGGCGATGCTCATCGGGGAGGTGGCGGATGAGCTGGGGACCCCGGAGGACTTCATCGGCCACGTCGGCGGGGACGACTTCGTGATGATCACCCGGGCGGACCGGGCGGAGGCCATCGCCCAAGCCCTGCGGCAGCGTTTCGCAGAAGGCGTGGGCGCCCATTACGCCTTCCCGGACCGCGAACGGGGGTACTTGGTGCTCACAGACTCCATGGGGAACGAACGGCGTGTGCCTCTGACGTCTCTGGCCATCGGCATCGTGCGGGCTGGCGACTCAGTCTTTCACGACGTCCGGGAGCTGACGGAGATCGCTGCGGAGGCCCGGCGCGGGGAGATGCTCTTGCCCGACTAAACGGACGCCTGAGCCTGGATCCCGGAGGGGAGCCGCGATGGGGTGGGCACGTTTGCGGAAATTCCTGCGAAGAGAAACTCTTCGCCCTGCGGCGGCCAACACGGAGACCCCTTTCCTGGACCGCTGGGCGGAGCCGGTCCTGTGGGTGGAGGTTGGCAGCGGCCAGGTGTTCCTGAACGCTGCCGCCCGGGCGCACCTGGGGGACCCTCCCCCGGCCTCTCGACAGGCACTAGAAGCCCGCCTCCAGCCTCTTGGGATCCTGGAACGCTGGCTGCAGGGCTCGCCGGAACCTGCCCTCGTGCATGGGCAACGCGTTCATGCCCGCGTCCTCCCCCTCTCCCTGGACGGACGGCCGGGTCACTTTATCGTTCTGCAGATCTCCCCGGAGGCTCCCGTTCCCTCCCTGCCCATTTCCCCATCCGGTGAGCTGGTCTTGGCCACAGGGATTGCCCGCCGGCTCCGCGCTTCCATGGATCTGGAATCCACGCTGGAGGCGATCCTGTTCGCCGTCCGGCAGGTGATCCCCTACGACCTGGCGGAGATCCATCTGTGGGAACCCGGAGAGCGGCACCTGTATACCCAGGCCCGGGATGGGGATCCGAAGGTCTTGGCCCAGATAGATCGAGGAAGCGATCTCCAGCGCCTGGAGGAAGGCCTCTCCGGCTGGCTGTTCGCCCACCGACGCCCCCTGCGGATTGAGGACCTCCGGCATTTCACTGAACTCCGTCCCCGAGCGCAGCTGGCCGCCCTCCCTCTTCGGGCTTTCTTAGGGATCCCTCTGCAGGCCGGTGAGGAGCTGGTAGGCACCCTGGAGCTGAGCGCCTATCAGCCGGGCGCTTTCACAGAGGATCACCTGCACCTGCTGGAGGCCATCGGCGCTCAAGCCGCCATTGCTATCCACAACGTCCGCCTCTATGAAGCGACCCGCCAGTATGCGGAGGGGCTAGAGACCCTGTTCCGCATCGCCACCATGAGCGCCGCCTCCCGCTCCCTGGAGGAGTTCCTCCGCCCGGCCGTCGCCGAGCTGGCCCGCTGGTTCCGCATCGAGCGGGTGGTGGTGCTGCTCTACGATCCGAAGCGTCAGGAGCTGGCTCCTCATCCCGCGGGGGTCTACGGACCGTGGTCGCCGGAGGATCTGCGCTTCCGGCTGCCGGTGGGCGACCCTGTGTTCGCGGAGAGCGTGTTCCGCAGCGGGCGGCCCTTCCACTCCAATCAGGCCATAGAGGACCAGCGGGTGATCCCGCCGTATCGGGAGCTCATCGTCGGCTTTGGAGTCCGATCAGTCCTCTCCATCCCCCTAATGGCTCATGAACAGCCCGTCGGCGAGGTCCATCTGATCAACCGCCTGGAGGGCCGCTTCACGCAGGAGGACGAACGGCTAGGGATGGCCATGGGGGTGATCCTAGGGACCACCCTGCATAGCCTCCAGCTGATCGAGCGGGCCCAGCGCCGCGCTGCCCGCATGCGGACGCTGATGGAGATCGGGCAGCGCATCGCCGCGACTCTGGATCTGGACACGTTGTTCGAGACGATCCGGGAGGAGCTCGGGCGGATCCTGGACGCGCGGAATTTCTACGCCGCCCTCTACGACCCGGAGAACGATGAGGTCTCCTTCGTGTTCTACGTGCATCGGGGGGAACGGCTCACCGAGCGGCCGAAGCGACGCGGCGGCCGCGGCCTGACCGAGTATGTGCTCCGAACCGGCCGGCCCTTGCTGCTGCGGGGAGATGTGATGGAGCAGGCCCGCGCCCTGGGCATCGAGCCCGTTGGGTCCCCTGCCCGGCTCTGGATGGGCGTGCCCATGCGGCGGGGCGACCGCGTCATCGGCATGATCGCGGTGCAGCACGAGGAAGAGGATGCCTTTGACGAAGAGGACCTGGAGCTGCTGCAGGCCATCGCTCACCATGCGGCCATCGCAGTGGAGAACGCCCGGCTTTATGGAGAAGTGCGGGAACGGCTGGAAGCCCGTATCCAGCAGCTGCTGGCCCTTAACCGCATCGGGCAGGAGCTGAACGCGAACCTGGATCTGGATCACATCCTCAACCTCGTGCTGGACTCCGCCATGCAGGTCACCGGGGCGGATTACGGGATGATCCTGCTGCATGACCCGCAGCATGATCTCCTGCGCCCGCGCCTCCTGCGCCACCTCACCCTGGAGCATCTGCAGGCCCGAGGCCTCGACCGCCAGCGGCCCGGCGAGGGGTTGATCGGCCAGGCCTTCCAGACCGGCCGGGTCCTGCTGGTGCGGGATGTCCGACAGGATCCCCACTACCTCCCGGGGACGCCGGACACCCTGTCCGAGGTCGCCGTCCCCATCTGGTATGGCACCCTGGTGGTGGGCGTCCTGGATCTCCAGAGCCGCCAGGTGGACGGCTTCCGGGAGGAGCAGATCGCCTTCCTGGAGGCCCTGGCCGCCCAGGCCGCGGTGGCCATCGGCAACGCGTTGCGCCTGCAGGAAGAAGCCCAGCGGAGCGAGCGCTACCGCCAGCGCATCGAATTGATGCGCGGGATGCTGGAGGTCAGCCAGGCCCTGCGCGCCGAGCGCCCCCTGGAGAACGCCCTGGACGCCATCGCCCACACCATCCGGGAATCCCTGGGATTCGAGCGCGTCCTCATCAGCCTGATCGAAGGAGAGCCACCCGTTCTGCGTCGAGTGACCCAGGCCGGGCTCCCCCTCCCCGTTTTCGAGCGGATGCGCCGGATCACCCAGCCCTGGCGCAACATGCAGCAGCTCCTGCGGGAGGAGTTCCGCCTGGGGACCTGTTACTACATCCCCTACGAGCGGCAACCCGAGAACCTCACCGACCTGCTGGACACCTGGACCGCTACGCCGACGCGGGAGCCACGGCCGGATCCCACCCGCTGGCACCCGGAGGACCTCCTCATCGTGCCGATTTACGGAACGGGTGGGCACCTCCTGGGGATCATCTCGGTGGACGAGCCCCGGGATGGGCGAGCGCCGACCCGTGAGATCGCGGAGATGGTGGAGCTTCTCGCCAGCCAGACCGGTATTATTATCGAGAACGCTCGCCTATACGAGAGCCTGACGGCGCGGATCGAGGAGCTCACCCGCCTCAACGAAGCCAGCCGTCTGATCGCTGCGCGCCTGGAGGCAGGCGCCCTTCTGGAGGCCATCGCCCGGGCCGCAGCGACGTTGAGCCGGGCGGCCTGGGCTGCCGTGCTGCTGCCCGACGCCACAGGGTCCCTCCAGATCCAGGTCCGCTTCTCCCCTGAGGCCGCACCCACCGCCTCCTCTCCCGAGGGCCTCCTGGACCCAGCCTGGGTGGATCAGACATGGAGCTCAGGACGGGCCCTCTACCTGCGCGATCTGACGGAGGTTCTAGAAACGGAAGGATTGGGGATCCGCTCCCTACTCCTCCTTCCTATGCGCACCGCCAGGCGGACGGTCGGGTTGATCGCCGTGGCTCACCCGGACCGGGGGGCCTTCGACGAAGCCGAGCAGATCCTGCTCCAGACCCTGGCGGAACAAGCAGCGGTGGCTCTCGAGAACGCCCGGCTCTACGAGCAAACCCGGCGCTTCGGCGAGGAGCTGGAGCAACTGGTCCGCGAGCGCACTGAAGCGCTGGAGAAAGCTCTGAAGGACCTCTCGGCTCGCCATCGCCAGCTGGAGCTGCTCTATCAGGCCAACCTATCCCTCACGGCCAGCCTAGAGCTGGAGGCAACGCTCCGACAGGCTCTTTCCCTGCTCACCGAGGAAGGGGAGACTGCCGCCGTGATCCTGCTGGATCCAGAGTCCGGCCGCCTGCGAGTGCGGGCCGGGGTCGGTCTGGGGAGCGCCCATCTGCTCGGGGCCTCGTGGTCCCTTCGGGAGGACCCCGGGCTGGTGCAGGACGCCATCCGCCAGCGGTGTACGCAGTGCCCAGAGGAGGTCCCGCTCGAGCGCCTACCTGCCGCCTGGCAGAACCTGCGCCCGCAATCCGCCGCGGTCATCCCCCTCGTCCTGGGCTTTGACGTGCTGGGCGTCTTGGTGCTGACCCATCCCCAGCCCAACCGCTTCCGCCGGGAGCGCATCCAGCTGCTGGAGACCGTGGGGGCCCAGATGGCGCAGGCCATCCACAACGCGGCGCTCTACCACCTGATCACCGAGCAGGCGGAACAGCTGGGCAACACCCTGCGGGCGGCTCAGGAGGAGGCCTCTAAGCGCCAAGCGATCCTGGAGTCCATCGCCGAGGGCGTGATGGTGGCCGACGCCCGAGGCGAGGTGATCATGATGAACGCGGCCGCTGAGCGCATCCTGGGCCTGCGCCGGGAAGAGGTCCTCGGCCGCCCCATCCGCCACTTCACCGGTCTCTACGGCCCGGCCTGGCAGGAATGGATGGCCTCCATGCGGCGCTGGCTCTCCGCCCCCCAGGGCCAGCCCCCCGCTCTCTTTATGCGCCACGAGCTGGAGCCGGAGGGTCGCTTCATCACCGTCCATGCCGCCCCGGTGATGATGGGCACCGAGTTCCTGGGCACCGTCTCGGTCTTCCGGGACATCACGGCCGAGGTGGAGGCCGACCGCGCCAAGACGGAGTTTATCTCGACCGTCTCCCACGAGCTGCGCACCCCCATGACCTCCATCAAGGGCTATGTGGATCTCCTGCTGATGGGATCCGCTGGCTCGCTCTCCGAGACGCAGCAGCGTTTCCTCCAGATCGTCCGCGCCAACGCGGATCGCCTGAGGACACTAGTAGACGATCTGCTGGACATCTCCCGCATCGAGAGCGGGCGCCTCCAGCTGGACCTGCGGCCGGTTCCCCTGGAGAGCGCGGTTGAGGCGGTGGTCGCCTCCTTCAAAGCCCGAGTGGATGAAAAGCGTCAGCAGATAGAGGTCGAGCTTCCGGATCACCTTCCACTCGTCATGGCGGATAACGATCGCCTGATCCAGATCCTGATGAATCTGGTCAGCAACGCCCACAAATACACCCCAGAGGGAGGGCAGATCCGGATCCGTGCCCGGCTCCAGGAGGAGATGATCCGGGTGGAGGTGCAGGACACTGGTATTGGGATCCCACCCGAGGCCCTCCCTCGCATCTTCGAGCGCTTCTATCGGGTGGATGACCCCCGCGTCCAGGAGACGTCGGGGGCCGGCCTGGGCCTCTCCATCGTGAGGACCCTGGTGGAGCTGCACGGTGGGCAGATCGGCGTGGAGAGCGAGGTGGGCAAAGGCTCCACCTTCTACTTCACGTTGCCCATCGCCCGACCTGCCCTGTCTCTGCCGGAGCCGGAGCCGGGTGCTCGACCTGCCTCCCAGGCTCCAACCGACGGAACCGGCTCCATTCTCATTGTGGAGGACGATCGGCACATCGCCGATCTGCTGGTGCAGCACCTGGAGCGGGCTGGCTACTCCACGCTGGTCGCCCACCGGGGCGAGGACGCCCTCCGCCTAGCTCGAGAGGAGCGCCCCCAGTTGATCACCCTAGACATCTACCTGCCAGACCTGGATGGCTTCACCGTGCTGGAGCGCCTGAAGGCGGATCCGGCCACTGCGGAGATCCCGGTGATTATCATCTCCGTCCTGGCCGATCGCCAGCGGGGGGTCCGCCTGGGGGCGGTGGACGTGCTGGGCAAGCCAGTGGACGCAGACCGGCTGCTAGAGGTCGTCGCGCAGTATGCCCGGCGCCACGCCCACATCGTCATCGTGGATGATGACGCAGGAACCCGCGCGTTGCTTCAGGACACCCTACAGGGTTATGGGTTCGAGGTGACCGTCTTCGGGAACGCCCAGGAGGCCCTGGCGTGGATCGAGGATCGTCACCCGGATCTCGTGCTGCTCGATCTTAAGCTCGCAGGGCTGAGCGGGCTGGACACCCTAGCCCGCTTGAAGGCCACTGCGAAGACCGCAGACATCCCGGTGGTGATCATGACCGCGAGCGCCACGGATCCCATGGGCAAGCGCCGGCAGGCACTGGCCATGGGAGCAGTGGACTTCTTCCTCAAGCCCTTCGCGGTGGAGGAGTTCGTCGCCGCTGTCCGGCGGCTGCTTACAGCCCAGCCGGAAAGCAAGTAAAGCCCGAAACCCAGAGGGGAGCGCAACGATGGCCAGGATCCTGATTGCGGAGGATGAACGGGATATCCGGGAGCTCATCATCTTCACTCTGGAGTTCGGGGGCTTCCAGGTGCTCTCAGCGACGAACGGCGAGGAGGCAGTGGAGCTGGCGCGCCGACACTGCCCGGACCTCATCATCCTGGACGTCCGGATGCCCAAGATGACCGGCTACGAGGCGTGCCGTATCCTGAAATCCCAGGAGGAGACACGGGCCATCCCCGTGGTCTTCCTCTCCGCCAAGGGACAGGAGGCGGAAGTCCGCCAGGGAATGGAAGCAGGGGCCGACGCCTACATCCTTAAGCCCTTCGCCCCCGATGAGCTGATCCAGCAGGTCCGGGCCATCTTAGATTGCCAGACGCCCAGCCCTCGTTGAGGGATCCTGCAGCTGCCGGAGCAGAGCCATGAGCATCGCGACGGTAGGAGAGCGCCTGATCCATTATGAAGTGCTGGGCCGTGGGAAGCCGGTGATCTTCCTCCACGGGTGGGCCGGATCATGGCGTTACTGGCTGTCCACCATGCGGACGCTCTCCCATCGCTTTCGGACTTATGGGCTGGATCTCCTGGGCTTCGGGGATTCCGCCAAACCCCGCCGGGAGGCAGAGGCCGCCTACTGCATAGAGCATCAGGCCGAGACCGTCCGGGGATGGATGGAGGTCCTGGGCATCTCCCAGGCTCACTTCGTCGGCCACACCCTGGGGGCCATGGTGGCCGTTCAGCTGGCGTTGAAGGATCCCGGCCGGGCAGATCGGATCCTGATGGTCGGCTATCCGATCTCCCTGGATCCGCCTCGGGTTCTCCCTATCCCGAGCGCGCGGGCGCGGCTGGCGGAGCGGCTGGGGCACTTGGCCCAAGCACACGCAGAGGTGCACTCGGATCACAGCCGGGCGGATCCCCAGGCCGTCGAGCGGGGGCTGGAGGAAGCCATCCGCCGGCGGGAGGAGCTGATCGAGTGGCTCCAGCAAATCGATCGACCGTTGCTCCTGGTTTACGGCGGACAGGATCCGCTGATCCCGCCACCCCCGTTCTTGAACGGGGCCCTGGATCCCTCAGCGCGCATGATGATCCTGGAGGAAGGGGAACATTTCCCCATGCTGGAGCACCCGGCTCGGTTCCAGCGACTGGCTGAGGACTTCCTCACCCTGCCCGATCCCTCCCAGATCGCCCTCAAAGAAGAATGGCGCCGCCGGTTCCGGTAGAAGTGCCGGCGGATCGATCGCGAAAGCTCGCCGGAAGAAACCTACCCCATCCCTCCTCCCCATTCGGCGTAATTCCTCTGGCGAGAAAGCAGCGCCCATGGGACGTCACCAGGTTTAAAATGCACCTGACCTCACCGGACCATAGAGGCCAAAATGCCAGGATGGTGAAAACGCATCGCCATCGATCCACAGGTCTGTCATGGAAAGCCTACCATCCGAGGAACTCGGATCTTGATTTCTGTGATCCTGGGCAACCTCGTAGAAGGATTGTCTCCCGAGGAGACCTTTCGGGAATATCCACCTTTAACTCTTGAAGACGTGAAAACAGCCATCTCTTATGCTCCCTAATTAGTCTGAGAACCGGATCAAGTTCACAAAGAGGGATTATCGGGTGCCGCCGATGAAGTCGTCCACTTTCCTGTCCTGAATCCGCCCCTGGATCCCTCGGGGCGACGGATGATGCGGGAGGGGAGAGCGCAACCCCCATGCAGGGGCCTCTCCTTGAGCGCCGTTCCCTCCGGCTAAAATAGTTGTGTTCGATCATCCTGTTCCGGGAGGGGCCGGATGTTCGGATATGCCGGACGCATCCTCCATGTGGATCTCACGGAAGGGCGCCTCTGGGTGGAGGAGCCCGATGAGGCGTTCTATCGGACCTACTGGGGCGGCAGCGCGATGGGGCTGTATTACGTGCTGAAGCACACGCCGCCCGGCATCGACCCCTTCGATCCCCGCAACACCCTCACCTTCTTCCTCAGCGCCACCACCGGCGTCCCGATCTCCGGCCAGAGCCGGGCCACGGCCAACGCCAAATCCCCCCTCACCGGCCTGATCGGCGACTCCCAGGCCGGCGGCTTCTGGCCCGCTGAGCTCAAGTTCGCCCGCTTCGACGGCATCGTCCTCTACGGACGGGCGCCCACGCCCGTTTACCTCTGGATCCACGACGGCGAGGCGGAGCTGCGGGATGCTTCCCACCTCTGGGGGCGCACCACCGGCGAGGTGGAGGATATCCTTTACGAGGAGCTGGGGGACGATCAGATCGAGATTGCCCAGATCGGACCGGCCGGCGAACGCCTCGTCCGCTTCGCCGCCATCATCAACATGGCCAGCCGCGCCCACGGCCGCACCGGGCTGGGCGCGGTGATGGCCTCCAAGAACCTCAAAGCCATCGCCGTCCGGGGCCGCTGGCGCCCGCCCGTCTATGATCCGGAGGCCCTTCAGCGCCTGAACCGGCAGGGGCCGGCCGCCTACGAGGCCAACCCGGCCGTGAAGAACCTGGGCGTCTACGGCACCGCCAACATCCTGGCCTACCAGAACGCGGCGGGCGGCCAGCCCACCCGCAACTACACCAGCGGCTTCTTCGAAGAAGCCGACCGCATCACCGGCGAGCGGATGGCTGAGACCATCCTCAAGGAGCGCGACACCTGCTACGCCTGCATCGTCCGCTGCAAGCGGGTGGTGGAGACGGAGTGGAACGGCCGCAAGGTGGAGCCCCGCTACGGCGGGCCGGAATACGAGACCCTCTCCACCTTCGGCTCCTACTGCGGGGTGAGCGATCTGGAGGCCATCGCCCTGGCACATCAGATCTGCGCCCAGCACGGAGTGGATACCATCTCCTGCGGGGCGACCATCGCCTTCGCCATGGAGTGCTTCGAGCGGGGGATCCTCTCCGAAACGGAGGTGGGCTTCCCCCTACGCTTTGGGGATGCGGAGGCGATGATCCGCCTGCTGGAGATGATCGTGCGCCGGGAGGGGATCGGGGACCTGCTGGCGGAGGGCTCCGCCCGGGCCGCCCAGCGCCTCGGGCGCGGCGCGGAGGACTGTGTGGTGGCGGTCAAGGGCCAGGAGCTCCCCGCTCACATGCCCCAGCTCAAGCGCTCCCTGGCCCTGATCTACGCCGTCAATCCCTTCGGCGCGGATCACCAGTCCAGCGAGCACGATACCCTCTATATGCCGAAGTCCCCCCGCCTGTTCCTGGACCGGCTGGCCGCCCTCGGCCTGACCGACCCGCAGCCCCCCCGCGTCCTCAACGAGGAGAAAATCCGCTTCGCCTATGAGACCCAGAGGCTCTATAGCTTCCTGGACACCGCGGACCTCTGCCAGTTCGTTTTCGGGCCCTCCTGGCAGCTCTACGGGCCGGAGGAGCTGGTGGCGCTCATGCGCGCGGTCACCGGATGGGAGGTCACCCTGGAGGAGCTGATGCGCGTCGGGGAACGGCGGCTGAACATGATGCGGGCTTTCAACGCCCGGGAAGGCGCCGGTCGGGATCGGGATACCCTCCCCAAACGGCTGTTCGAGCCCCTGAAAGGGGGGAAGAGCGAGGGCCTGTGCGTGGACGCCGCGGAGTGGGAGGCCGCCCTCATCCGCTACTACGAGCGGGCCGGCTGGGACCCCCGGACCGGGATGCCCACCCGGGAGAAGCTGGCGGAGCTGGGGTTGGACTGGATCCTCCTCTGAGTCTTCGGGGCGGGGGCCCTGGAGCGGCCCCCGCTCTAACGAAACGTTAACTCACCGCTTGCGCAACGTTGATCCCGCGCTAACGCTCCTCTAAGGCCTCCCGCCTACGATGAGGGCTGGAAACTCCCACAGGGGTGCAGCGAAACTCGATCACGAAAGGAGGTGAGGCCTATGGCGCGCGAGCTGATGCGGCGCGATCCCTTCGATGCGGCGTTCATGACCCTGCGTGAGGCCATCGACCGGCTGTTCGACCAGGCCTCCATGCGGCCCTTCGACGGGTTCACCACGCTGGGCGTGGCGGCGCCGGTGAACATCTATGAGCTGCCGGATCGCTATCACGTGGCCATCCTGCTGCCGGGCGTGCGGCCGGATTCCCTGGAGGTGCAGGCGCTGGGCTCCTCCGTGACCATCCGGGGCGAGGTGGCCCTGCCGGAGATCGAGAACGAGAAGAACGTAGCCATCCTGCGCCGGGACTGGGCCGGCGGGCGCTTCGCCCGGACCATTGAGTTCGGCGATCCCATCGACGCCGAGCGCATCGACGCCCGTCTGGAGCACGGCGTCCTGCACCTGGTGGTCCCGAAGGCGGAGACCGTGCGGCCGCGGGTGATCAAGGTGCAGGTGGCCCGTTGAAGGCCCGAGGCGCTCGGGGGGCGGAAGTTCCTTTCCGCCCCCCGATTTTTTCACTCCCGCAGGCGTTCCCACTCCGCCCGCAGCTGCTCCCGCCGCGCCTTGAGCTCCTCCAGCTTGCGGCGCTCTTTCTCCACCACAGCAGCCGGCGCCCGGACGGAGAATTCGGAGGCGAGCAGGGCTTCCGTCTTCGCGATCCGGGCCTCCAGGTCCTCCAGCTCTCGCTCCAGCCGGGCCCGCTCCGCCGCCCGATCCACCAGCCCGGCCACCGGCAGGTAAATCTGAATGGAGCCCGCCGGGTAGATCACTGCCTCGGGCGGCGGTTCCGGGAACTCCGCTGCCAGGACCAGCCGGTCCGGATCCACGCGGGCCAGCGTGGCCAGGAGATGCCGATGGCCTTCCAGGACCGGCAGCGCCTCCCTCGCGGCGATCCAGGCCGGGAGGCGACGCTCCAAGGGCACCCGATGCGCCTCCCGGGCGTTCCGGATCGCCCGGACGGTCTCGATGAGGGCCTGCATCTCGGCCTCCGCCCGCTCATCCACCGGGCCGGGGATGGGCCATGCGGCCACGATCAGGGCTTCCGCGCCGTCCACCGCTCCCGCCCGCTTGAGATAGCCCCACAGCGCCTCTGTGATGAAGGGCATGAAGGGATGCAGCAACCGCAAGATCCCATCCAGCACGTAAACCAGGATCCCACGGGTCCGGGCCGCGTCGTCCTCCGATCCCCGGTAGAGAGGCTCCTTCGCGATCTCAATATACCAGTCGCAGAACTCGTCCCACGTGAACTCATAGATCCGCCGTCCGGCCTCCCCGAAGTCGAAGGCGTCCAGGGCCTGGGTGACCGCCGCCACCGTGCGATGGTAGCGGGAGAGGATCCAGCGATCCGGGAGGGTGAGCGTGGGATCGTCCCAGGACGGGCGGCGCAGGGGCCCGGAGAGCGCTCCCAGCACGAAGCGGGCCGCGTTCCAGAGCTTGTTGGCGAAGTTGCGGTTCCCCTCCACGCGCTGGAGGGAGAGGCGCATATCGTTGCCCGGCGTGGAGCCGGTGGCCAGGGTGAACCGCAACGCGTCCGC
>Ga0272447_1001030_pt1 | contig 18769 bp, 20 predicted proteins | sample YNPCB0133_FD_194589 | JGI IMG/M metagenome (GOLD analysis project Ga0272447, IMG submission 194589) | Hot spring microbial mat communities from Yellowstone National Park, WY, United States - YNP-CB-013-3 | ecosystem: Environmental > Aquatic > Thermal springs > Hot (42-90C) > Sediment | place... | reverse complement strand
ACTGGTGAAGTTTCAAATTAGGCTTCCGTAGTACCTTGGTCAAACTAACAGTATTACTTAGGTAGGACTGCAAAAACAAGTACTGACGAATCTCTAAATAAATGCTGGGATGTCGCGTGAGAGTAAAATCGAGATCAGGAACCTCGTGAGGATGCTGGAGGATTATGTAAATGCGTTAGAAACTCTTGACCCACACTCCTTCGTGGGTTATGGGGGAGCGCCCTCAGCCCAGACCATGGTATCGCGTGAGAGTAGGGTGGAGGGTTCGAAGGAGCTTACGACCGACGTTAAAACATCTGCTCCTTTAACGGTGCAGGATGACGCAAACATTCTTTCCAAGGTCAATTTAGTTGTCTTGGCGGCGTTTATAAATAGGGTGGCGGGGAAGTCGAACTCGCAGAAGATACTAACCACATACCGCAACCTGGGGTTTATTAAGAAGGAGACATGTGAAAGGTTGCTTACCGTCTTGGAGATTTTACCGGATATGGTTGGTGTCGGTGAGCCCGATGATAGGATGGAAGACCTCATTCTGGCTCTGATCGATCTCTATGAACAGAGACCAGGTTATTGGGCTTTCCTCCTACTGGTCAGGCTGATCGAGAGGTTGTTGGGGGGTGATGTTACTGTTGAGCTCAAATAGCGTCGGCTATCTTGGGCGTCATGGATGGAGGGGGCTCGAATGCATACAGCATCCTGCCTCATGCCCCATATTCTCAACATCATCTGCTAAAATGCGTAAAATGTTCTTGGACAACATCCACCTCTTCAAGTATTACCATACGGTAGACCGTGTCCCAGTTTTTCTCGAGCAGCTTTCGAGGGGGGAGGCTGAGGCGTATTCAAGCATACTGTATCCTATCGGCGACCCCATCTTCATACACATCTTGAGTAGAGGGGGTAAAGAAAGACGCCTATACATCCCCGTAGAACCTGAACCGCCTAAGAAAGATCCTGTTAAACTTAGCGAGGAGGTGGAACGCAGGCTCGCCACGCTGGTCGGCGAGCGATTTGACTACAAAACGTTGGATGAGAAAAGGGAGAAGCTTCTCGCAATCCTGAAAAAGGTTGTTGTTACCTCCAATAGGTTGGCGCAAGGCACGTACATCATTGGAGAGGATAAAATCTACGTAAGCAGGGACGTTTGGACGTACCTGGAATATACCACGATAAGGGATATGGTCGGTGTGGGTAAGCTGGAGCCGATGATCAGAGACCCCTACATAGAGGATATAAGCATCCCAGGAGCTGGGCCCGTATTTCTCGAGCATAAGGTCTTTGAGTCGTGCGAGTCGTCTGTGACGTTCGAGCTAGGGGAGTTGAAAGATTACGCTGAACGTGTTAGCCAGATTATAGGGAGGCCTGTGTCGCTTAAAAGGCCGATAACGGACGGCTCCTTGCCCGACGGGTCCAGGATAAACATAGTCTACGCCGGGGATGTGAGCTTGAGGGGGCCGAACATAACGATAAGGAAGTTCAGCCCGATTCCGTTAAGCATAGTCGAGCTATGTAGGTACAACTCACTAGACTACACGATGGCGGCATATTTGTGGATGCTCTTCGACAACAACCTGAACGTCTGGTTCTGCGGGGAGACGGCGTCGGGTAAGACAACCCTTCTAAACGCCTGCCTAGCCTTTATCCCGTTTAATAATAAGATAGTGTCAATAGAGGATACGCCCGAGGTCGTTACCCCGCACGCCAACTGGGTTAGGGAGTGCACTAGAGAGGGGGAGGGCAGCACGGTGTCTCTTTTCGACCTCCTCAGAGCTGCACTGAGGCAGAGGCCTAATTACATCATAGTAGGAGAGATAAGGGGTAGGGAGGGGAACGTTGCATTCCAAGCGATGCAGACCGGACACGGAGTAATAGCCACCTTCCATGCGGGAAGCGTCGAGAAACTCATCCAGAGGCTGACCGGCCAACCCCTTGAGATACCTAAGACATACATAGACAACCTGAACGCCGTGACCATTCAGAGCGCCGTCAGACATCCTAAAACCGGGAAGCTGGTCAGGCGGGTCCTAGGCATTTACGAGATACTGGGCTACGACCCAGTTTCGGAGCGTTTCCAGTTCATCGAGGTCTTTGGATGGGATCCGGTAACAGACACCTTCAACTTCAGGGGCGTTGGCTCAAGCACCCTACTGGAAGAGAAGATAGCGGTTAGGAAGGGTATATCGAGGAGGGAGTTGCGGAAAATTTATGAGGAGTTGGAGAAGCGGGCCGAGATCCTGCGGATCGCGGACTATGCGGGCATCCGGAACTACTACCAGCTCTTCGAGCTTTTTAAGGAGGTCAGGTTGCTGGGCCCAGACGAGGTGCTTAAGAGGTTAAGGACCGGCGAAATACCTATGAGTAGGACAGGAGCCCCCACCTCCTCCGCAAAAGTGTGAGCCGCTCCCTCAAAGATCTTAGCAACTCGAGCTCTTCCTCCGTAATAGCAATCGCAACCTCATCTACCCCAACCCCTTCATTTTGCGTTTTTTCCCTCACCTCACCGCCACCCCCCTTCTCAACCTCCTTCTCAGAGGCGGGGTGCTTAAGGCTCTCAGGAACCTTATCGACACCACCCGTTTGTGCACCGGCCGCCTCAGCCGCCCCACCGGCTGGAGGGGTATTAATAAGATCTGGCGGAGTACTGGGCGTTGCGGATACTGAGGCAACCTCGTCATTTTGGAGGGATATGGGTGGGCTGCCACGGTATTCTTCATCGACTGGGTGGGTTGAAACTTTTTTACTTTTAATTTTAATAAGGTGTTTTACAACCCTGTAAAGCACTGGTGCGGAGGCGGTGAACATAAGCGCTGCTGGAATGTGCTCGGGCGGGAGCAGACTCTTTCCGTAAAAACCTTTAGCCAGCCATTGAATAAAAGAGACGGCAACAATGAATATTAAAATGCTGTATGCGACCTCCGCGCTCATAGACCTCAACTCAGCACCCATAACCGCTAACCCCCTGCTCCGACAGGGTTTATCATGAGTGTTATGTTCTGGCCCGCAACGTATGAGAGCAGACCAGCTATCCCTGTAACGAGCATCAACTGAGAAATAGATTCTGCAAAAGGTCCAAACCATCCGCCCTCAATCCTGACCAATAGGTAGGCGTTGACCAGTATCATTATGGAGGTGAATACGATTATCAGCGGCAGCCAGTTAAGGGAGGCTGAGATCTTATAGGCAAAAAACGGGGTCTGTATACCGAGATTGTCGGCCCCAGCCATCATCGATACACGTTCAAATAATTTTATCAGCTCGGACACTATCACTGAGACGCCTACAAATGCCGCGTGCAACGGTAGTATAAGGCCCCGAGCATAGCTCGCCAAAGCGGTCCGCTTTTTAACCACATCCTGCTTAATGGCTATCGATTCGAGCAACACCTCCGTCGCCCCCTGGAGATTTAAACCAACCGTCTGAATGACCGTGAAAAGCCCCATATGTATCCTCAACATTTCCGATTCCGACTCTTGAAAAAACATTTTAAAAGCAGTTCTTGTAGGGATGCCCGCCGCCAGCCTCGCCTTCAACCTCTTCAGCGGAGCTGTGAGCCCGCCCCAGTTCCCCTCAGCCAGCGCGTTTACCGTCCCGCGTAGACCTCCCGCCGATAGCAGGTCTGCCATTGTCCTGAGAATTGATGGAAGGGTGGCGTTGATCTCCATAACCCGCGACAGCACCGGTCTGACCCTGACCCTATAAAATAAAAATCCAAGCAATCCAATAGACGCAAAGGCGATGAAAACCGCGATGGGCGGAGAGCCCGCAAATGAAAGAGCTACTAACGCTGCAATGGTAATGATGGATATAACTAGGACGGTTAAGGCTATGGATCTTATTTTGGCTACATCGTTCCTGCCTTTATGGAGCAACCGTGTCGCCACCGGGATAGCTCTGCCCGCCATATAGGATGAGGTTAACGCCATAGCAAGGATTACGGAGAGTAAGACGGAAAAAACAGTGTTAAGGTCTGCGAAGCCAAACACTCCTTGAACCATGAGGAGCGTTGTGAAAAGAAGTATCGAGGCGCTTGTAAGCGCAGCATACATATCTACTATTAGCTTCATCTTTTCAGCCCCTCTCTCAACCATCTTTTTCTGCTCGGAGGCGTAGCTGGTAAACTCGATCCTCAGGAAGTCCCTTAAACTGGTTCCTACGCTTAGGGCCCTGCCCAACCTTTCGAGGAATGATTTAATATTGCGGTTGGAGACCCGTTTCGACAGAAATAGTAGAGCCTTTTGAAAATCGTACTGAGCCTTAATAACCAACACCCTTAGGTTGTTGAAGACCTCCCTTACCTCTCCTAAATACTCTTCCGCCAACTCTATTGCGGTTAGATACTCTACCGCATTTATATCGTCGCACGACACGATGCCGTTTAAAAATTGAAAATTATCGTAACCTTCTTCACGTCGTCCTATAACTGCCAATTTAAATGGGAAACGGGGGCGCCCGGTAACCACCGGACCATAACTGCTATTCGCCTTCATCTTTTTACACCATTAAGCCTTCGCCAGGCTGATCGGGAGAATTTTCAACCCGAAGGCAGGGTCGACGACGAAACCTATCAAGGAGTCGACCTTTTTCGACGCACCACGCAGCTTCGTGACTTTCATAACCCTTATCACCTGCTCGCCTATGTCCTTCATCGAGAAATGGATGGTTCCGTCGCACACACTCCTTACCCTCACCAACAGATCCTTATTTAATACGTGTGGATGTATGGTTAGGAGAACGGTGATCCTTTTTTCATCTATTAAGTCTTTTAGGTTGGTGAAGAAGTCGAGTATCTTCAACTCATCCGCCATCACCAGGAAATGGGACATATTATCAACTATTATCACTTCCCTCCTAAGACGTTCAACCAACGCTTTAGATAGCATAAGCAGAAAGTCCAGAGAGGTATGCGCCAGCTCACGCGTCCATTCCACTTCCTTAGCATTAATTGAGTGAACAGTCAAGGCGCCGGAAAGGTAGTATGGATACCTGATATTGAAGTTTAGGCTCTCCATCTGCTCTATGAAGCTGGTGATCGTGTTCTCCGTAGTAAAATAGTGCACCCTATACCCCGTTGTTAATGCCCCATAGCAGACCTGCTGGACGAAAACACTTTTCCCAGACCCGCTGGGCCCTTCTATGAGCGTAAGAGAAGAGGTGGGAATTCCGCCAATTCTCCGATCCAATTCCTCGTTCCCCGTTTTTATAACACTCCTTATCTCGGCGTCATCGGTTGCGGTCAACATCCACCACACCACCTCCCCCATAGAGAACTGCTAGGTTTAACAGCGCCGGTTCAATATTCAGAATAAAAGTGGTTAGTACGATGTTCGTCTGGGCACCGCCTTCGATTTCCTTTTTTTCCTGCTCTGGTGGCAGAAGTGACGTTAGATGAATGTGTTCACGTGTGTTCGTTAATCCAGCCCTCAACAAACTATTTAAAACACTCCTCGATCGAGAGCCAAGCAGCCTCTTCAAAACCCTGGCTTTAATGATAGGGTTGGGGGCAGAATCCCCCACGTAGGTAACATTACCGCCTCTATCGTAGATTGTTCCGCCGCCTTCATTTTGGACGGTTTGAATGGATACAAAATTTTCAGGTTTGGTTTTTACAACTTTGTTTCTGGCATGTTCCTGTGTGTGCTTACTCGCCGTTATATTTAGATTTTCTAGCCCGGATTGCGCCTCTTTAGCTGTGAAACTTTTTACAACCGCCCCACCTTCCACATCACCAGCGCTTGACTCACTATCTATTGTTCCTTTTTTCCCGGAACGCATAATTAATATAAATGGATTTGTCAAACAATCTATCGTCTTTCTTAACTCGAATAATGTCTCGGACAGCTCATTTGTTAGTTGCTCTATATCCACCTTGTTTACTCCCCTGTTAGTCATCTCAATTCACTCCACCGAGTTTGTTCGTTTTCACCCTGCATCAGTATAGAACCATGACTAACCTGATCTATTTCGGTGTAGAGCGTGGACAGCAGCTTTTTGAGGTTTAATATTGTTGTCGTCGCTCCGTAAATTAGGAGTGACCGTTCATTCTTTGAAAGGGTTATTTTTAACAGCTCTCCTGCTTCGCTTTCCAAGACTTCTATAGAAGAGATATTTTCAATTTTTACCAGCCATTTTACGTTGTGGTTTTTAAACGTCATGCTTTTGTTTTTGACGTACATCGTTGAGAGCTCCCAGTTCAAGTTGTTGAGGGTGTTCTGACCTCGCGGTGTAAGTGCAACCATTACCGGGGCGCACATGATAACGTCATAGTGTCCATTTAATCCCAAATCTCTCACCTCCATAAAGCCTCCCTTTAAAGGCCGACAGGTTAAGGGGAACCCATCTTTCAGAGTTGCTGTAACATTTTGCCTCGACAACCTTTATCCCAAGCCTTTTAGCCTCTTTCTCCACGTAAGCCTTTGCATCGTAGTTGACCAAGTAGCCTGTATCATAAAATTCCACAAACCCCTCCGCCATATCACCTTCAACGGGGTAGGACATAAACTGGATAACTGGGTAGCGGAGCGCTAATCTGTTGAACAGCTCTTCAACCTTGTTTCTGGGTTTGATTTTAATTTGTAGACCATACACTTCCATCTCTACTACGGGTATTCCCAGCTCTATGAAAATACCCACCCTTGCGCCATCATGTTGGTAGACCATCGTGAGGTTGACCTGCTGGTTTTCGCTTAGGTGGAGTTTCTTAACAAGCTCTTTAGGGACAAGCAGATATAGGCTGGACCCATACTTTTTGAGGGCCGATTTAAGGGTAAGCAGGTCGGACCGCCAAAAGACCCCATCAATAGTAAGCCCGGACACGGCCTTTCTATGCGATGGCTCTATACTACTGACGGGTTGCACGAAGGCTTCCACGGACATCCTCAGTTCAGTTATGAGGGGCTGTTGTTGAGATATAATCGCTGTTGATGTTAGGTCGGCATTTTAAACACAAATAATACGAAAAGCTTAAATATTATTTCTCTTTTAAAGAAAACTAAACATGTTTGATTTAATAGGCATAAACCGGTACAAAATTTTCTCACTAATTAGTCAGACGAATGCAGGGCTCACACTCTCGACAATTAGCCGGATGTTGGACATGTCACCACAGGAGGTAAAAAGAAATTTACATATTCTAGAAGACCTTAAACTCGTTGCCAGAAAATGGGATGGGAGTTATTATATCACAGTTGCCGGCAAACTGTTTGCATACTTTCTCAATAGCTATACTAAACTTTGTTCAACGCTAGAAGAGGGTGGCTATAAAGACGTACTACTCCCCTGCCAAACTATAGTGGGTAGAGCTGAGTCAAAGAACATTCAAAATTCTGAAGAACTGGATATCGATGCTATGGATAAGGGTTACGCAAACCCTACTGGTTTGCAATATGCGAGCGGTTGTCTGGAGTGGCCGCTTTGTCCGCTTTTGGCATTCGGGAGGGCAAATGTTGGTCTTGTTAGACTTTACAACGGCATTATGAATCTTTTACAAACTGCCGAAAGAAGGGTTAAAATGTGCATACTACACAAAGACCTGTTTTTAATAGTATCCGATCTATTACGATCTAACAGGATGGATTTGTGGATAACTATTATCTACCCGCCTGAACCATCTGAAGACTCTATCAGTTTTTTAAATAGGGAAAACGTTAATCTAGTGGCTGTTCCTTTAAACACGATCTTATATCAAATAAAAGGTTCCATAGTACTAAGTGAAAAACGTGGTATATTCATTCCATTAAGTCCACAACACGAGCACATCCTTTTCTTCATAGAGGGAGAGTCTCCTTTTTATCTTCAACACCTAGAGAGCTTGGTGACGCAGCTTATCGATCTACACGAAACAAATGTACAAAATCTATATAAAAATATTACCAGATAAATGCTTTAAGGAATTAAACTACTCCCCCTAGTTTAAACATTATTAATCAAGTAACAGAAACAATCTTTAAATTTTTAGTAGCTATTATAAAACTGTCAAATGACTGCGGCGATCTCCTCTCTAATGAATGAGGTTTTCGAAGTTTATACTGTGTTTGATGTCTTGAGGTATGTTGATAGGGCAACTCCTATTATCGGTGAGGATGATGCTGTTATCAACGCTCTTGTGGTTCTTAAGGCTTTGGAAGTGCCTGCGTTGGCTGTGGTTAACCGACGGGGGGAGGTGGTAGGTGTTTTCGCAGGATACAACGTTATTACGCTTCTCCACAGGGTTGGTTTAACAAGCCCTGAGAAGCTTTGGGCAGCCCTATACAAAACCCCTGTATATGATGTAGGTTGGCTTACTCTACAGGCTGAAACAACTAAGTCTCTTGAGGACCTAGTTACTGGCATGCGTGCGAGAGGGTGGGGTTATGCAGTAGTCCATCACGGCGAAACACAGCATTTGATAGGTGTTCTTGATGTCGCTAGGTTCCTAGTGTCCTCCGGGGCTCTTGAGAAAACGTCGCTTAGGCTTCTGGACATAGCTACGGGGAATGTTGTGTCTGTAAGAAGGGATTCTACGTTATTTGATTTGATGGGTGTGATGCTGCGTAGGAGGGTTAGGCGTGTTGTGTTGGAGGGAGGGGAATACGTAATAACAGACAGGGGAGTACTGCAATACCTTGTCTCAAACCAAGCCCTGGAGATGCTAAGGGATGATCCTGCAAAGCTTATGAATACACCGTTGGATGAATTGACACAATATGTAGGGAGGCCCGAAATACTAAGCGGAGACACACATATATCTACAGCATTCAAAAAACTGGTGGAGAAAGAACCATACACAGCACTGACAGAGGAGAGAAAACACATACTAACACCATGGGACATAACCAAGCTATTGAAACAGGGTTAGGGTGTTTGAAGCCAAAAAAGGTTTAAGAGAAAGAGTTGGAATGTATAAAAAACATAACGCAGCCAGGTTTGAGAGCTTGTCTTCACATAACCTTACAGCCGAGGAGCTAGCCTTGCTTAACATAATAAAGAGTATGGCTGGGGTTGATGGTTTAGCCAAAGTATTCGATGTCAACGCTGATGGCACCGTCGTACCGCTCATTGATGTTGGTGAGGATTCGTCGGCTGAGGAGTTGATGGAGAGGCTTGACATGCTGGTTGATAAGGGGCTTCTTAGGTCGGAGTTTGACGCGAAAATCCTAACATGTGGGATGTGTGGGGGTAGACGGCTTACGTTGAAGACTGCATGTCCCTCATGCGGCTCAGAGTATGTCTTAAAGTCCAATGTATACGTCCATGGATGCGGGGCCCTGGTACCTGAAGAGGCTGTAGAGAGGCTTATTTCCTGCCCTAAGTGCGGCAGTAATATAGGGTCTGTAAAAGGGCCGGAAAACGGTTTTGTCTGTAGTTCATGTAGTGGTGTCTTTAAGTGGTTGCGTGTTTTGGTCGAGTGTCTGGGCTGTGGGTGGAGCGATGTGGTTGAGAATGCGGGTCAGGTCGTTTTGAGGAGGTATGGCTTGACGGAGGAGGGGCTCAGTATATTGGTGTCTACCGACCCTGTGAAGAAGCTTGTCAGGAGGCTGGTTTCGGAGGGCTTCACTGTTATGCGGGATGTGAGGGTCCGGGGAATCAGCGGGGCCGACTATGTTCTAGACATTGTAGCCGTTAACGTGGCCCATCTCGAAAGCAGGATATACATGGTGTTCAGGAGGGTTGGCTTCATAGAGCTACTTGATACAGCTGTTAAGAAGCTGGACATTGATAAGAGCTTGATTGGTAATGTTGTTGGTAACGTTCGCTGGGTTGCGGCCGGCCCAGAGGTCGAGCCCGGAGCCGAGAAGATCGCGAAAACCTTCAACGTAGACGTAGAGATAATCTAAACATATTTCAGCTACACCCAATGTCAGGCGTTTAAAACGAGATTCTAAATGTGCTTAAAACACCCCATCAGCTAGGTGTACAGAGGACTTGTCAGATATTAGAGAAGCTTCGACACATCTATTGCATTGGTGTAAACAGTATAAGCCATACATCCCTACCACAAGGTATGTCTATTTTGGCGGCTGGCGCGCATAATACTCCGTTGAAGTACCTGACCAAGGCTACCGATTCCCTTAAGGGTAAGGTTATGTTGGGGTGGCCGACGTCGGCCGGGGTTTTATCATCAACTATGAGCTGCTTTAAACTCGCTGAAAGCCTTTTCCCGTACCTGAAGAACAGCCTGCCGTAGCCTGTCTCCACACGTCTTACGTTCACGTTTTTCCCAAGCTCTATGCGGGCTTTACCGCCCTCCAGCTCGCATCTAACGGCTCCTAATCCAGCCCTGTCCACGACCCTGACCTCGGTAGTCATGGCTGTGTTCTGGCTTATCGGAATGGATTTAAGTCATTGGTTTGGGGAGGCGCACTTTCACGCTACTCTCTCAATATATATCCCTCCAAGATGCTGTAATATACCGTGGGTAGGAACAGCTTAACATATAGGCAGAGGCTTGAGGAAGAGGTTAACAGATGGTCTCCCTTCAGGAAGGCACTTCTAGCTGGTGAGCGGGAGGTCTTCGACAGGCTAGTAGACCAGGCTTTCAGGTATGTCCATGCGGGGACGATGTATCCTCTACGTGATGCTTTCGATGTCTTCCTTATGTCTAGCCTCCTGTCCCATGAAGAGAGGCTTGATGTTTTGGAGAAGATGCTGAAGGCTTTGATGAAAGTTGATGGATGGATTGACGACTTCGTATAATACTCCTTTATAAAGGATGTTTTGAACGTAAGCAGAGCGCCCGACACCAGACAGTTGTATAAAGTACCGTAAACACCTATATTCACCCCATGAAAATTTCTAGCCTGAAAAACAGGTGTAGTAGAAGCGGCCACAACAACGGAAACATAGATTTCCCATAAAAAGGGTGTTGAAAGACCAATAAAGCGCTCAGCCCTGCCTACGGCACTCGTGGCGGTTTCCTATGAAAAGGGTGTTGAAAACCTGCTTGGCTAGAATAGTTTCCCATGAAAGTGGGTGTTGAAAGGTTATAGAAGGATACATATTCAGCTTCCCAGAGAACGGGTGTCACATCCTAAACGAGCAACTCGCTTGAAAGCTTGCTGAAGAAGTAGCGCGCCTCAAGTAATGGGGTGGTTCTCTCCCCGGCGAAAACCCTGTCGGCATACCTCCGGACCAGCTCGACGAGCATCCTCCCATCGACCCTTAGCTTCAGAAACTCGTGTAAGAATTTGTTGAGTAAGTAGGCTGAGTACTCGTCATGAGGCTCGTAGAGAGATGATATGAAGCGACCTAGTGGTGGGTATTCCTCATCTGATGTGAAGTAGTCCCCATACCACCTCTGGATGTAGGAGGAAAGGCGGGAGATGAAATACATCGACCTCTGCACCTCCCGATGCACGTCCTTCTTCCCAACTTCCATGGGTATCGTTATTACGACGAGTGTTGAGAGGTCAGAGACGCCTAACCGCTCCATTGATATGCGCTCTTTCTTAAGCCAGTAGCAGAAGTAGTTCAGGACGGCGAAGGTTGCGCAGAACTCGAAATGCATTGGGAAGTTTGGGCCCACCGGGCCCAGGACCTCCTTGATTCTCTCGAGCTTGACGCGCGCCCTACCCTCCTTAGGAGTCTCAATGTCTATTAGTGAGTTGATAAACAAGTCATGAAATTCCTTCCCAGCGTATAGCACATTTATCAGGGTGTTTGAGATTGGAATGGCCGATAGCTGGAGATATAGCCAGAAGTAGATTGACTCCGGCTTCGGGATCTCCCCGCCCAGCATCTTCATGTTCCTAGCCACATTGGACGAGAGCATGGTGGGTATTATGGTCGAGGAGTACTCCCCCTCCTTCACGGTCTTCTCCACGAGCATGTCGACAAAAGCCAGTATTGCCGCAGTATCGCCCTTAGCAGCACTCCTCCTTAGCCTACCCCACTCTCCCTTTGTGTACTGCGAGGCTATCTTTGATAGTATCCTGCCCGCAAAGACCGGGTTCTTTGTTATGTAATCATGTAATAGTCGCCCGTAATCCTCTTCCATCATCATTATATCGAGTAAAAATCCTTTTTTATAAACAGTTACACAAGTACCTACTTGTCCATGGTTATCCAGTTTTATATTAACTTTAACCTGTTAGGTGTTTTTACAACTACATTTTTATTGTTACTGGTGAATGTGGAGTATGCTGACGTTATAAGTTTTCTTTAACCATAGGTTGTTGTTTTTGTTTCCCTTCATTGTTTCTATCCTCTTCTTGAGAACATGTTCTACAATATTCTACTGGGATTATATGCCAAATTCTCCTTGTTGTCGCGCATTCTTCGCAGACTATTTTCAGGCATTTCCAGCAGGTATGTTTAAACCTCTCTATTATTCTATAGTGTAGTACCTTTCCACATTCATTGCAGACTGCCAGCTCCTTTGAAGGCAAGTCTTTGTGGCATTTTCTGCAGCGTGTCAGGTTGTTAAATATTGTGTATACATTGTTTTGTGGCCTTGTATAGCATTTTATGATGTATGCTTTCTTCAGTATTCTAACTTTTATACTGAAGATGGGTAGGAAGACCTTTGTGACCGATGTTATTTCTATGCCTGGGCGATATATCGAGACTTCGAAAACATTGAAGCCTTCAGGCCCATCTACTTCCCTTGATTCTGTTGCAGCATACCTGCCACCAACCACGCCGTAAACTCTCTCTATTGCCTGCTCGGCTGTAAGGGTGAAGTCATGTATTGTATTCTGCTCTGCCCGGCGCAGCGGCTCCAAAGGCATGTCATCAAAAATATTGAGATGCGGCAAGTGATCCCCATCTCTTCCGTCAATATAGACTATCTGGAACCCTTCCCACTTCTTCACCACAACTCTTTCACCGAGGCTTGATCTCATGAGCCTATATTCAATTCGGTAAACCGGCATATATTCGATTTCTATCTCTACATCAAATCCAGCGTCGCCTATAGAGGTGAAGCCCCTGATATTGAGGAGCTCACTAACCACATATTCAACAATCTTATCTTTGGTCATCGCAGGCAGTGCTACTTCCTCTGTGTCGTAAATTATTTCTCCTATTTTTATTCTGGACTCATTCACCATCTTTATGAAGCGTGCGAGGTCCCAGAGTTCAACTTTACCATCCAATTTGTCGATGGATTGCAAAACATCCTTTGAGATGCAGCCCGTACATATAATGATACCTCTGTCGAAGGAGGAGTTGAGTAACGCCTCGCAGAAACTGTATATCTCATCTCTTCCAACATCCCTTCCCAGACGATGTACGCATAATACCATCACCTTCTCCCCCTTTGGCGAGACCAGCCTAATATCTCCCCAGAAGTCGGGTCTACCTGATACAACTTCTACCTCACGGTAGCCCAACCACTTCAACACCTTAGCACAGAAATCCTTGAACTCATTCTCGTTCATATCACCAAGCATAACAGCTACCATTACATCCCACCTCCAACCTTCCCATAGAGACCAGCGGCACCAAACCTAGGAGTCCAGCCTCGATGTACTTCATTAAACAGTATATAGCCTTTCGGTTGTGGGTAGAATAACCGTTTGGCAATCATTTCTCCCTCCTCCATCCGTTCTCCGTGCTTGGGAACCCGCATTCAAGGCATACCACTGGGATACCCTTCCCCAGCCCGCGGAGGACATGGCCGCACTGCGGGCAGAGGAGGACAGTAACGCTGCTAAAATCGCCCTTAAGGTTGTAAGTTGGGACGAGCGTCTTAAACTCCCCTGACGTGCTCATGGGCCTCCAGCCCAGCGGCCACCTCTCCGTCGGGGTCACTTCAAGTATCGTGGGCTTCTGCAATGTCTCGTGGAGGGCTGGGGCCTCCGGTTTCCGCATAAAGACCCTAGGTTCCCAGCTATTTGATCTGGCGGTATCATCATAATGTGTTTCCCTCTCCTTGTTCGCAGACCCCTTAGGCAACATACCCACCCCGCACGAGTTTGCTAACCAATTCATCGTAAGCGTCTAAAATTGCCCGCCCCAAGGATGATGGCTTTATCTTTCCACCACCTACCTTCTTCACCAAACCCTTATTAACGTACGAGTCAACATCGATTATCTTACCCCGTTTGAAACATTCAATCAAACCTGCTATATCCATCTCTGATAAAACTTGAATGTCTTCGGCTTTTTCTGGATAAAGCTCAGCCGTCCTCCTTTTAATAGTATCCGCCCCTATAACCCAAACCGGCACAAAGACCTCAGATATTTTTTGTTGTGTAATATTTGTAGCTTGTTCCCGCTTCTCTCCCTCCACCCTTTTCTCAGTGATTGTTTCAGGCCCCTTAACTAATGGAGGCTGCCCGCAGACATAGCAGTGGTTCGGGTCGCTTGTTAGAAGCATGCACCTGTAGCATACTACGCCGTAGTTGAGTGATCTGCTTCCTTCATCGCCGCCCCCGCCACCTGTGTCCCAGCCGGTCTCTTCCAGCTCAGCCCCCTCCTCTACTTGGAGCCTCCTCCCACGTTTATACTTCCCCTTACCTCGATTAGCCTTCCTACTCTCGATCTCTTGAAGTAGCTTCTCGGCCTTCTTTTGCTCCGACTGTAGAAGCCTCCTCCTCATCCTGAATATGTATCCCTCTATGGCGGCTACCGTGTCAGTCGTAGTCCTGTAGCAGTCCAGCTCCGTCGGGTTTGGGACGCGTATGTAGGCCTCGCCGGGCTTCAGCTTGGGGACCACCCTAGCCATTACCTTAGCGTCAAGCTCTCCAAGAATCTTAACGTCCTCGGGACTCGCCGTGTTGAATACTATCCACATCTGACAGTTTTGCCTTATGCCGTCGGCTACGTCGCTGAGCCGCTGCGTTGCGAGTACGAGCGCCAAACCGTAGCTCCTGCCAGCCCTCGCTATCTCCTCAAGCACGCTCTTGCTCCTCCCCTCCTTACGCCGCATCGGCTTAGTCAGCAAATATGCTTCATCGATGGCTAGGATCAGCGCCTTATCTCTTAAGTAGGCTAACGGTCCTCTGTGGTGCATGTACCTCGCGATAGACCTTAGTATAAGCTCTAGGACGACTGCCCTAACCTTCTCGCTTATATCCTCCAAGTTGAACACAAGAACGGGGTATTTGGACTCCCTGCCGTCCACCGCCATCCTGATTATATCCTTCATCGAGGCCCCGTCGTCCCTCAGGTATTCGGCGAGGTCCTTGATTTTGGAGCTTATGCCCACTAAGGCGTCTCTTGTCCCTCCACCTAGGTGGGAGTAGGGGGAGCCGTCGGCGGAGAGTGCTTGCTCCTCCTTCGCAACAACGCGGGCGAGGAGGCCGCTGTAGGTGAGCGGTGTCTTCGAGATCTCCATCTCAGCGTATGCCTCCCTGATGAAGTGGGCCTGCCTAGAGCCGACCTCCTCCACTACGGAGATGGAGTCTATGAGGCGTTCAACCATATGCCTCTCCCGTTCCCCCTCAACTATGCTGTGAAACGGGTTTATCCCAACGGCTGCCACAGGAACTATGCGGGCGTTAACCCCCTCCTTGAGAAGCGCCCTAGTGATGTCCCCCTTTATGTCTATGAAGATCGTCGGATAGTTTTTGGAGAGTTCCGTAATTATGTGATACAACAGTGTTGTCTTCCCCGACCCAGACGCCCCCGCTATTATGACATGTGGGTTAAAGTCCCTGCCCGCGACCAGCTCCGGGCTATAAAGGATCGCAACACTGCTCGGCAATGGCCGAATATCGATATGCGGACTCATGCGTGCCTGTGTAGGCGACTGAATGGGTTGTGATATCAGTCTCACTACCTGTACAGCCTCTCCTAAGACCACGCCATCGTCTTTGTAGGCAAGGTCCTCCCTAGCCCTTTTTAGGGTCCCGCTCTGTTCTATGTATGCAAGCAGGAGAGCCAAGGTTGTTATAAAGGGCAAATGTAGAAGGTTGAAGATGACAACCTTAAAGGCGCCGTAGAACTCCAGCTTCCTCAAAATCACAGCCACAATAACATCGAAAACCACGCTGTAGATGAAGAATCCAGGACCGAGAAGCGATAGAAAGCTGACCATGCCGGCAAGGGGTGTAGCAGGCCCTATAACAGGAGACGACGCAAGCATGGCGAGAAGCAGCGCAACGACAATTTTTCCGACGAAGGCTTTGTTGTACGATTCTGCCGGTATGCTTTCGGGGACGTTTCCACGTATCACAAAATAGATTAACAAAGCAGATACTACCGCGTTTCCAAGAAACAGCGTCATACCAAGATCCGTTATGTTGAATAGAGTGCCCGGGTCTGCACCTAGCACTTCACCACACCTTCCCATCTCCCATACTCAGACTGCCTGTGCTACAATGAAAGTTCACTTCATGTCTAGTAGTCAAGGTCCTAGGAATTTTTGTTTTCATGCTCATCATGAAGACATTAAACACAGACTGCCTCAAAAGCTAATGCGCAACTGGATGCTTGTGGACAATAATTCAGTTGTGGACAAGTGAATAATTATGCAGCCGATTATTACAGGGTTTTTCGCATATTGGTTTAGGCGGGCTTATCCCGCTTCTAAAGCGTGGTGGGTCCGCCGAGGCAGCGGGATGCTGCCCTCCAGCCGGACGAACCGGAGGAGGGCGCGGAGTGCCTGACGGGGGTCGCCCAAGTGGCGTGGTCGGCTCAACGGCGTCCCGGAGGGTTTAAACGCCCTGTGAACGGATGCCTGAATGTCCGGCTGGGACCGCAAAGGAACGCCTTCAGGCCCACGGCAGGGCAAACACTAGCTTAACGCCTGTCGCCGCAGGTCTTAAAGGCCTGGCAACGCCACGCCGGACTGAAGCCGCCGCCAGAACTCCGACAATAGGGGTTGAAGTGCGGCTATAGGTCCGGAGTGAGGGGAAGAGGGGCTGCTGGAAAGGTAGCTCCCCCTCCCGCCGTCCCCATGCCCTCCAAGGAAGCCGTTTTCCGGCGTCAGCCCCGTAAAAGGGGCGGGGGGCTTAACACTCTATGCCCCCTCAAGATGCCGGGAAAAGGGCTCCGGGTTGGGCTCCGGAAGTTGACGCCGTGGGAGGGGGCATGCTACCGCTGCTGCCCGGCGGTGGCGAACAAAAGCGAGAAAGATGAAAACAATTGTGTGGTTGGTAGTTCTACTGTCGGCAATAGCGCTAACGACTACGCCAAAGGCTCTCGCTCTAGACGGTACAGGAATTGGGCAGCAAATAGCCAGCGCAATAAGGCAGGTGATCATTGCGGTCATAGACGTTCTGACACCAGTAATCAATGTCCTCGGCATCGGAATGATCCTAGTGGGACTCCTTCTGGGTCTAGGACTCCGACAGGAGTTCCTCGGATTCCGGCTTGCGATCGGCGGAGGACTGGCGCTACTAACCATCCACGTCATAGTCCCAATGCTGCTCCAATACATCTGAAGACGGCAGGCCTTGCTGATGTGACATGGCGACGCCCACCCAAACCCTCCTCTTTTTTTTCTTCATTCATCGAGCGGTCACATGCTCCCACCCCACACGTATTAATCATGGGGTGGCGGAGAGGCGGGTTTGGCGTACGGGCTGGGGCTGCGGGCTACCCGAGCCCCTAGGGATATGTGTCGCGGGTTACCCGGACATACATCCCTACGTCCTCTCTCTATGTGGGCCACCCTTGGACGCTGTCGCGGGCTACCCGGACAGGGCGTCCACCGGCCGCGGGCTACCCGGGCCTTTCCACATAGAGGTTTGGGGGCGGGCCCAGACAGGGCGGAAGCCCGGAGACATCTACGCTTAGGTGTCACGGGATACCCGGACGCCGTCTCATGCATGGATGCGGGTTACCCGGTCCATGTGTGGGGGTGTAGATGCATTCCGGGGACGATGACATGCCGAAGGTTTGAAGCCAGAATGATTTCGAAGATATCCGAAATTGACCGTGAACATCCATGGACAACACGACAACTCTTTAACTCCATAACACTAGGTCACAACAGCAACCCCAACCCTTCTAATGATTTCCTGAGAGGGCTTTGTTTCAGGCCTGAGACACGGCCGCCCCCTCGCCTACATGAGGGGGTATGTCTAAAAAGCCCTCTCAGGACCCTGTGTCCCGGGGTTTAGCGGTTTCAACCGCAGGGACAGCCTGCGTCCGGGCTAACGGCGGGGATGCTCCCGTCCCGCAGCGCAGGGAGACCCTCGGAGAGGAGGGGAGCAGTGAAACGCTGCCCATCAAGGAGGGTTGGGGGTCCAAAGAAGACCAAGGATGCCCGATAATCCTCTGCTGTACAGGGGAGGCGACAAAGGCATGGATGAAATCAAGAAAGGTGATCCGCAGGCTTGATGGCTAGAACGGTAGGTACGCTGGCGGTGATCGTAGGCTTCCTAATCTATGTCTACGCAGCCAATGTCTACGTCGCGCAAACATACTTCGGCAAAGGAAAATCCGCCGGGCCAGCAGCCTCAATACAGGAAAACATCAAGAACGTAACGCAGACGATAACTCAGTACATGCAGGTCGCTGTGGTAATCGTCATAGCGGTGATAGCGGTGAGGATGGTGATAAGGGCGACGAGAATACTCGGAGTAATACCATTAAAAGATGTACAGAGACATCTACTGCTTCTCGGCCCCACAGGGGCTGGGAAGACAACGATAGCAAAGGATGTTATCAGAAGAGCCGTAGGAAAAGGCGTAAAAGTAACAATCCTCGACTGGAAAGGAGAGTACGTTGACTACATAAGGGGTGCTACGGTTATACGTAAGACTAATCTATGGGATGTTGGTGGTAGGGGTTCTGCTGAGAAGGCGGTTATAGCTGTTGAGATGCTTAGAGAGGTTACAAGGGATATCGCTGATGTATCATCGGCCTCAGCAACACTACTACTGAAGGAGCTGGCAAGACT